>CDZI01033356.1_pt1 | contig 81433 bp, 66 predicted proteins | sample 554811 | NCBI WGS metagenome assembly CDZI01 (sample SAMEA3182110, study PRJEB8094) | gut metagenome | biome: human; feature: gut; material: Stool; isolation source: human stools | place: Canada | collected 2013-04-23
GATTCCAATGCCTGCTTCTGGGCAATGGGCAGCAGCCGGAATGGTGCGAGGGGGACAGCCTGACATCGCCTGGCGGCTTATGGACGCCCAATATTGGGCAAGCCCCCGACTGGCCCGGCGGCAGCGAATCTTTCTCGTGGCGGATTTTGGAGGGCGGCGTGCTGCCGAAATACTGTTTAAGCCCCGCGGAATGCTCACGCTTTCTAAAGCTGGCGCAGCGGGCGGGGTGTCCGCCGCCGCAGGAGATCGAAGCACTTTTCTTGAAGCAGGGCGGCGCGTACCCATCGTCCGACCCTTTCAGATGTTCCGAATGCGGGCCGCGGCAAAGCATCAGGAGCACACACAATTCCAAAACAGCTTCGGATTTGCAAATGACCCTTTTCCCACTCTTTTAGCCAGCGCGGTCAACCCGTTTGCCTTTTATTACGAGGATGACCCGCTGGGCGGCTGTGTGCGCTATCCCAGCGAGACTGAAAGCGAGCGCATGATGGGACTGCCGGAGGGCTGGACAAAGTTCGGCGCGGACGGCGAAGAGATCCGTCCCGCCCAACGCTATAAGGCGCTGGGGAACGCCATCGCCCTGCCGTGTGCGGACTATATCATGGCCGGCATCCGGGAGGCGCTGGAGAAATGAGAAATGCGTCCCAACTTGGGACGCATTTCCTTCAATCATGTGGAAGTCTTTTTAATTCCTCCAAAGTTTTTTGAATTTCATCAGAAGAAAATTGAGTAGAGAAATATATCTGGTCGTTAGTAGTCTTGAAAATTTGAGATTTGCTGTTGTGTAATTTTAGCTTTTTGTGATAGTAGTTATATCCGGCAATAATCTCCTTTCTTAATGCTAATTCAACCTCTTGCTGAAGCAACGTCGCTTTTGCTTTCTCCGTAGTATCGACATTGCCAGAAGTAATATGAATCAACACTTCGTATGAACTCAGGAGTGAGAGCAATTCTGTTGATGCTAAACCCATATTTGTGTTTTTGTTTATTTCCAACAAAGTATCTCTCGTGCAACCACAAACTGTCTCCGTGATTTGCTCTATGGAATAGCCTTTTTCTGAAAATTTCTGCTGTATCCGGGTACTCTTTATCTCCAAAATAGGTGCATCTGATATGCTTACATTTGGACAAGCAATGTAACGAAAAGTTTCTTGTTTAACCAAATATTCATATAGAGGTACGTATACCTCGTTCAGAATTTTAAGATTTATGTCGTAATTTTTTGCGCTAATGTACTTGTACAAAGCGAAGCATCCACCAACTACAATAGCCATAGTCGCTATAATAGGGCAGATAACGGTTGCAATATACTCTAAGCATCCCATTGGGGCAGTTAAATGCTGCAAATATATGTTTAAGCTATTTATCAGCTCCGAAAGCATTTCCATAATTTAACCTCCGATTTATTTAATTATACCCAAACCTAATTGCTATATCAAGTCTATAATTATCTGAAAACAAATAGGGAGATATAAGATGCCGGACATTCGAGAAAAACCATCCAATATCCGTGAAAAAAACAGCGCACCCAAAGGCCGCACAAGTACCAAAGCCGTGCGCACGGTTGGTCGTCAGCTTACGGAAAAGTATCGCAAGGAGCTGGCACAGCCGGACAAGGACAAGCACGAAGAATCAACGGCAACGGAAACCGCTGTTGATCGCGTGGAAGCAGTCACGGGTGAAACTTTGACCCGATTCGCACATGTCGCAAAATGGGCGGCGGGCAAAGCGAAGAAGATATCTGCTGCGGAAAAAGCATCACAGAGCGCCATGACCGCAGACCACCTGCGCACGGACACTGGCAGAATGGAGCTTTCGCCGCAGGAGCAGATGCGCCGCAGTGCGATCAGTCAGCACCGGAAGAAGATACAACAGGAAAAGAAAGAGAAACTGGATGAACTGCGCATTTCAAGTGCAAATGCTGCACCGGAGCCGGTCGAGCCCTCTCGACCGGCTTCCGTCTTTCCTGTACAGGAAGAAAACATTTATTCTTCGCACGCTCCGTCGATCCATCCATCGAATCCGTCGCTCCCCGCCCGCAAGGTCGGGGAACATCCCTTAATTCGGCAGAAAATCCGTGACAGCGGTACGCCACAGATCAAGCTCCATACCGAAAACACGGTCATCAAGACACGGCAGATTGCAGAGAAGCAAAGCCTGACGCTCCCAACTGCACGGATTACTCAGCCTGCAAATCAGCGTACAGCAAAGACAGCGGTAACACAAAAAGCACGAAAGCACGCACAGCGGCAGGCACAACTGCAAATTTGGAAACACCGTCAGCAGGCGGCGCAAAATACTGCGGCGCTTCTGAAACGGCTTGGCGAAGCTGCGGCCCAGACCGCAAAGGCGATGGTCGGAGCCGTGGCCGGACTGCTGGGCGGCGGCGCTTTACTGCTGGCGCTCTTTGCAGTTCTCCTTGTTGCCGCAGTCGTTGCGTCGCCGTTTGGGGTACTGTTTTCTTCCGAGCCGTCCCCCGGAAATGTAACACTGAATGTTGCTGTCTCACAGATCAATGCGGAATACAACGAGCGTCTGGAAGCGCTGCAATCGGGCAATTATGACAGCGTCCAGCTTCACGGCGCTCCGCCGGAATGGAAACAGGTCGTTGCCGTGTTTGCGGCAAAAACGGCTGGCGCGGATGATGGTGTGGATGTCGCAACACTGGATGAGGACCGTGTTGACCGCCTGCGGACCGTCTTTTGGGATATGACACAGATCACAACAGAGGTCGAGGTCGTCGAGCATGAGGACGATACGGAAATCATTCTGCACATCACGATCACGGCAAAAACAGTCGATGAAATGCGTTCATTCTACCATTTCACAAAATACCAGAACGAGGGACTGGACGCACTGCTGGACAATCTGGGCGTTATCACCGGACTGCTCGGCGACCTGAACATCCGGCAGGAGGATGCTGTAGAGCTTCTGAAAAATCTGCCTGCTGATCTGTCGCCTGAGAGAAGAGCGGTCATCGAGCACGCCCTGACGCTCGTCGGCAAGGTGAACTATTTCTGGGGCGGCAAGAGCCTTGTCCTCGGCTGGGATTCCCGCTGGGGCACCACGATGAAGGTCGTTGCGGACGGCAGCTCTACCACTGGCACTTACCGCCCATTCGGACTTGACTGCTCCGGTTGTGCGACACGTTCCTAACTGAAAAGGTTAGGCGTGAAACAAAAAATAAGGATTGAAAGGAGCCAGATAAAGTTTCATAGAACTGATATTCCAAGAAGTGGAATGACGGGGTAACGCCCTGAAACGCTCCCCTAAGCTCGCGGTATGCGGAGAGGTGCGCAAACGCCAAACCGTGTAAAGCCCGCTAAAGACGGCTGAGAGCTACCCTAACGCTGGGAGTTTCCCAGAGCGAGGAAAGTGCGCCAGAGGTGGCGTGTGTAGGTTATAGGCCGGGGGTCTATAAAGCGTCCATGGTGAGAATGCAGGTTCGTGACCTGCCGACGAATGTCCGAGTGTACGGGTCTAAATGCAGACATGGTAGAAATGCCATGACCGCCAAGCGCGGGGTACGTGGGGTGGAGTAAGGTTAGTCTGGGATAAAACACCCTGCCGTGTTACAGGCACGGCCAAGCGTACAGGCTTAAAGGACACACCTAAAGACGCCATGAAAAAGATAGGAATATCGGAACGTGGAAAGGTTAGAACATGGAGCGTTTGCGTGCAATGAAGTGTTGGCGAGGGAAAGCCGCAAGGTATAACCCGCCTTTATCTAACCGAGAGCGATGTCATAGTACCGATGAAACCGTGATAATAAGCGGTGGAGGGATAGGCATTAGTCGTAGATTGAAAGAACAAATCAGAATGAAAAATGCAAAGGTTCGAGTACGACTAAGAAAGGCCACTTCTCGGGAAAGAGGAGGATGCCGACTTTGCCAACCGCAACGAAAGAACAGAAAGTGCAGAAAATCCGAAACGCTGAGTATTATGATTTTCAGGGTGTACAGGACACTTTATACACACAGAGCAAAGAAAACAAAGTGTTCAGAAAATTGATGACAATTATTCTCTCAGAAGAAAATATCATGCTGGCCTATCGCAATATCAAGAAAAATACAGGAAGTCATACACCCGGCGTGGATGGAAAAACAATCAAAGACCTGTCCAAGTGGCAGGAAGATAGCCTGATAACCTATATACGCACCAGATTAAAACACTATATTCCCCAACCGGTAAGACGTGTGGAAATTCCAAAAGCCAACGGTAAAACAAGACCGCTGGGTATTCCGACCATCATGGACAGATTGATACAGCAATGCGTCCTCCAAGTAATGGAGCCAATTTGTGAGGCGAAATTCCATGAACGGAATAACGGTTTTCGCCCATGTAGAAGTGCAGAACACGCCATCGCACAAGTTTACAAATTCGTACAGCGCAGTGGACTGCACTTTGTGGTGGACATTGATATTAAAGGGTTCTTTGATAATGTCCAGCATGGGAAACTGCTGAAACAGCTTTGGCAGATGGGTATTCGGGATAAAACCTTGCTCTCCATCTTGTCAGCTATGCTAAAGGCAGAAGTCGCAGAAATCGGCTTCCCAGAACGGGGAACGCCGCAAGGCGGCATCATCTCGCCGTTGCTGGCAAATGTGGTACTGAATGAATTGGATTGGTGGATTTCCAGTCAATGGGAAACTATACCCACACACCATCAATATGCGGTTACCATTGCGCCAAACGGAACAGCGAGTAGAGGAAAGACTTATCGCGCATTGCAAAGCACGCAGTTAAAAGAATGTTGGATTGTCCGATATGCGGATGACTTCAAAATTCTTTGCCGCAAGCGCAGTGATGCGGTAAAGCTATTTGCCGCCACACAGCAATGGCTGAAAGCGCGTCTCGGATTAGACATTAGTCCTGAAAAGTCGGGGATAGTGAACTTGAAAAAGCATTACACTGAATTTCTGGGCATCAAAATCAGAGTGCGTCAAAAAGGGAAAAAAGCCAACGGGTCACCAGGGTACACAGTTTACTCTGGGATGACAGATAAGGCATATCAGGCAATGAAATCAAAGGTTCAGCAGCATACCAGAGCAATGGCACACCCGGCAGATACAAATGATGGGAGCCGTGCCGTAGATGCCTATAACGCCTATGTGCTGGGCATCCACAATTACTATCGTATCGCAACAAATATAACTCTGGATATGCGTAAAATAGCCTTTCTGGTCAAACACGAACTAAATGCACGCCTGCGAAGATATACGCAAAAATCGGGGGATAAACTCCCCAGTTATATTGCTGAACGGTATGGAAACAGCAAAATGCTTCGGTATGTATATGGACGGGCATTGATACCGATAGGGTATCTTAAACACAAAGCCCCCATGTTCAAGCCGAAGAAAGTCAATCGTTACACCCCAGAAGGGCGAGCCGAAATCCATAAAAGCCTCTCATGCGTCAACATTTCAATCCTAAGAGAAATGATGAGAAACCCCATCATGGATAGGAGTGTTGAGTACAATGACAATCGCCTATCGCTCTACTGCGGGCAAATGGGACGCTGCTATGTGACTAAACAGCCGCTGGAATTGGGGCATATGCACTGTCATCACCGCATACCAAGGCACTTCGGCGGAGATGACAAATACGGAAATCTGGTGTTAGTAACAGATGAAGTCCACCGCTTGCTTCATGCAACACAGCCAGATACGATTGCACATTATATGCTGAAACTGAAACCTGACAGCAAACAACTGAGAACACTAAATAGACTTCGCAGATGGCTGCAACTGCCCGAATTTCAATCCTATACATCTTATTAAAAAGAGCGGTTGTAATTTTCATTGGTGATTTTCATTTCAACTTACGATGGAACGCCGTGTGAGCTGAAAGGTTCACGCACGGTGTGGAGCGGGGGAAAACCTGGAGATAGTATCAAAGGGTTACCTATCGCTATTTGCCGATTGGGCATTTTACAACGCATCCGGCGGCAGCTATGTCATCGGTCATGGCGGCGGCGCTTCCAGTCAGCACAGCTATTGCACGCCTATCGCATGGAGCGAGGCGCTGCCGGGCGACCTTGTGTTCTACCCAGGTGACTCCCATGTCGGTATCGTCGGCGGACGGGACGCCAATGGAAATCTGCTGGTCATCCACTGCGCCAGCAGTGCGAACAATGTGGTCATCACAGGCGCGTCCGGCTTTACGAGCATCGGCAGACCTCAATATTATGGGGATTGAGGAATGCGTCCCAACTTGGGACGCATTCCTCAGGATTGATTTTACAGTCAAAGTCTGTCATACTATAGAAAAATCACAAAGATGGAGAGCGTTTATGTTTAGAATAAATCGTGGTCAGGTTGAAGTTGAATCCAAAACATCAACCGCAAAATCGGATGATTTACGGAGCAATGTCAAAGTGTTTGATGCCGTGAAATTGGTTTTCCTGAATCTCGTTGATGAGATCACACGGCTTCCTGTTTATAATGCGGCGCACTGGACTTGTAATGTGGATCGTTGGATCGACAACCTTACATCCGAGAATAAGATGACCTATCGTCGGGGAGAAATTGTTTTTCTGGATTTGGGTGCACAGAATTTCAAATATGAGCCTTCTTACACTCATGCTTGCATTGTCCTGGCTGACCGCAGAAATTCCATTCTCATTGTACCATGCTCTACGAAAAAGTATGGCTCCGGGTATCGGGATATTATCAATGCAACGCCTGCGGATGGATTTATGCGGAATACCGGCATCCAGTCCGAGAGCTTTCGCTGGGTCAATAAGAATCGTGTCGTTTCCCAAACCGGAAAGCAGGTGTCCGCTGATGTTCTGGATAAATTAGACCAGGTTCTCCTGTCTTTTGCCCCGGCACACAAAAGAGAAATCGCAAAGCTGAATGCTGAAATCGAAGCGCTAAAATCAAAAATCGATGCATTGGAAAGTGCATCAGAAGCCGAGCAGGATGACCAAAAGTGATTGACAAACATCCACGGCAATGGTATTATAATAGCACAGAAGGCGTAACGCCGTAAGCCCATGCTCAAGGCATGGTATCACAGAGGACAGGTTATCTTCGGATGACCTGTCCTGCTTTTTATCACTATTCGAGGCCGTTGTGCATATACTATCTTTGCAGAAGGCGCAACGCCGTTTGCCCGCATCCATCGTATGCGGTATCACAGGAGCGTACCCGGAGGAATCCTATCCTTTGGGTACGCTTTTTTCGCTTTCATACGCAGAAATGCGTCCCAAGTTGGGACACATTTTTGCTCCATTTGTCCCAACTTCCTATTGACAAGGTGGGTTTCCCTCTGGTATAGTCCTCACATTACTCACGATTGGAGGGAACCCCCATGAAGCAAAAATGGATTTTGACCGGAACAGCACTGGCCCTTGCCGCGGCGCTGGCCGGATGCGGGAGCAATGCACCGACAAGCTCCCAGCCGCAGAGCAGCCAGCAGGCAAGCTATATCAGCATGGACGCGGCGCAGAGCGCGGCGCTGGATGCCGCAAGCATCGCGGCGGCAGACGCGAATTTTTCCGCAACCACGCTGGACGATGTTGCGGGCATCACCTGCTATAAAGTCGATTTTTCTGCGGGCGGCTATGACTACGCCTACTCCATCAACGCCGAGAGCGGCGAGGTGCTGGAGGCAAGCTATCACGAACAGGCCGGTGCCGCTACACTCCCGGACGACAGCACGGGCACGACCACAACACAGCCCAGCACCACGAAACCCAATGTGGGTGCGGTCACAACGGCTCCGGCGCAGACGACCACGCCCAACACGGGCAGCGCCACCGGCGCGGTGGACGAGGCCAAGGCGCAGGAGATCGCCCTGGCACACGCCGGGATCAAGGCGGCGGACGCCACCATCACCAAGTCCAAGCTGGACTATGACGATGGCCGTCAGGTCTATGAGATCGAGTGGTATGCAAACGGCGCAAAATATGACTATGAGATCGCTGTGGCTACCGGCGAGATCGTCAACTCCGGCTACGAAGCGAAAACCGTGGTCGGCACCGGCAACAGTGCCACCGTCAGCGAGGCGACAGCAAAGCAGACCGCCCTTGCCCGCGTATCCGGCGCAACGGAAAAGGACATCTACGAATGGAAGCTGGACTACGACGATGGCCGCCCGGAGTATGAAGGCAAGATCATCTACGGCGGCACCGAGTATGAGTTTACCATCGACGCAACAAGCGGTACCATCACCGAATGGGACACCGAGGCAGTACACAACTAACAGATACAAGGAGAACGAGAACATGAACAAATCGGAATTGGTCACAGCGCTGGCAGAAAAGACCGGCGTGAGCAAGAAGGACACCGACAACACCCTCAACGCTTTTACGGAGGTCATCGTAGAAGCGCTGAAGCGGGACGGTAAGGTGCAGCTTCCCGGCTTCGGCACCTTCGAGGTGCGGGAGCGCGCTGCCCGCACGGGTCGCAACCCGCATACCGGCGAGACGATCGAGATCGCCGCCGCAAAGGTGCCTGCGTTCAAGCCCGGAAAGGGTTTGAAGGACGCCATCCAGTAAAACACAGTGCCCTCACAGAGTTTCATCTGTGAGGGCACATTTTGTTGTACTCAAGTATTTCTACAGATTCGGAAAGTTGATTCATCAGCCACAGCTGAATCGGCATCAAACAGAACTATATTCGAACCTCTTTGATTGATAAGTTTCATTCGCGTACTTGGATAACGAATTCCTGCAAAACCTTTATTCTCACACCATTCAGCAAATACATGGAACGACTTATAGCACCGTTCTTTCAGTGCATCATTGCTGTCTGTGTCATCGTCAAGGGGAGTAAATATTGCTGCACAGATATGCTTAAATATAAGCTGTCCGCAGAATACTTGTGCAATATATCTTGTTTCTGGTTCATGCCGCTTAATTTGCTTTTTTATCCTATGCTCGGGAACAGGAACGCCAGTCTGTAGTTCTTGAATGATTTTGGCGCTTTCGGTTTTTCGCAGGGCATCACCATTTTGAAAGATACTTTTGACAGTTATATCCTCGTAGTCAAGGTCAAGGATCATATTCTCCTGAGCATCAGGGTACACCGTAAAATTAGCGATTGTAACATCAAGCGTTGGATCAGAAATCCGCATTTCTTCCATGCAAACTTTCTCAGGATTCTGCGATGGATCACTGGCGTCAACAAGATAAAGATAGCGTTTCCCTGACGGTGTCCACCGATTAAGGATATGGAACTTTTCGATGATTTCAAGCGAAGGTGCTGCCAGTTCGATTGCTTGTGTTCTCGTTTCTTTGCGTCCACGAATGAGTTTGGGATACGATTTGAGTGGATGGCAAAATGCCTCTTTTGCTTCTGGTGACAGAGTATCCCAAAGCTCGTCCATGATTTGTAAGAGATTTTTTCTGTAAAGTTCACTTTCATCAAATTCGTTTCGTCTGGAGGGGTCTAACTGAATCCACTGATTTAGGACAGTCTTCTGTACCCGGTCTTGCCATAATTTTTCAAGAAGCATCTGCGCTGCCCCCTCGATATCGTGATTTGCATACTCGCTCATAATTCGTGAAAACTGCACCACATACTCTGAAATGATTTCAAAATCTTGACCGATAGCATCGACTGCTAAAGAGTACAACATATTAAAAACGCGCAGAGTCTCAAGCAAAATCCTATCATCAATCTGTCCCCAAACATTTCTGCGAATGAATTTGCTAACTTCCAGCAGTTCATCCGTATATTTAGGCATCATATTCTCAAGGTCAGTAAGTTCATCTAAAATTGTTCGGGGTTTTCGCGGGAATAGTTCCATTACAGTTCACCACTTTCAAAATAATTATACTGCTATCCGCCTAAAAGGACAAGCCAAACACCATCCTGTAACGATTCCCCAGCGCCCTATGGACGATTTCCCGTCCATAGGGCGCTTTTTCTTTTTCTCCACAAATTCCGGGTAAATTCACTCCGTCGGAGTAAACTGTTGATACCACACCAAGGAGGTATCAACATGGACAACATCATCACACAGGAACACATCGACGCCTACTGTCGGTCTCTTTTGGCGGACGAGCGGGCGGCGGGGACGGTGGCGAAATATCGCCGTGACCTTGCTGCCTTCGCCCTCTGGCTGGACGGGCGCGGCGTGACGAAAGAGAACGCCGCTCGCTGGAAAGCGCACCTGTTGGAGCGCGGCTACAAGCCGACCAGCATCAATGCGATGCTGTCCGCCATCAACGGCTTTTTTGCGTTTATGGGCTGGTCTATCAGAGTCAAATTTCTGAAGATTCAACACCAGCTGTTTCGTGACCCAGCACGGGAGATGACCCGGCAGGAGTACGACCGCCTGCTGACCACCGCGCGGGAGACCGGGCAGGAACGCCTCGCCCTTATCATGGAGACCCTGTGCGCGACGGGTATCCGCATCAGCGAGCTGCGCCATATCACCGTGGAAGCGGCGAAAGACGGGCGCGCCACCATCGCCCTGAAAGGCAAGATCCGCACGATCCTGCTGCCGACCAAGCTGCACCGCAAGCTGGTAAAGTACGCGAAAAAAGAAAAAATCGCTTCCGGCGCGATCTTTCGCACCAAAAGCGGCAAGCCGATCTCACGGCGGCAGGTCTGGTATGAGTTAAAGCGGCTGTGTCAAGCGGCGGGGGTGGAGCCGACCAAGGTGTTCCCGCATAACTTCCGACACCTTTTTGCCACGACCTTTTACAAGGCCTGCAAGGACATTGCCCGCCTTGCGGATGTGCTGGGACACAGCAACATCGAAACGACCCGCATCTATCTTGCCGTGAGCGGCGAGGAGCAGACGCGGCAACTGGACCGGCTCGGACTGGTATCGTAGGGCGAAATCTGCATTTCGCCGGTAAAGCAAAAACGCCGGGGATTCCGGCCATTCGCAAAATCTGCATTTCGTGCTTTGATGCCGCAATCGCCTCGACGATAATCTACATATTTTTATCGAAATTGTACCATGCAATGCGAAAAAATGCAATACCCGCCATGCGAATAAGCATGCGTTTTAACCCCACAAAAGTAACGAATTTTGTGGGGTTGGTTTTCTGCACCTTTGTGCAACGCTTCCGTAGTTCGGAAAATACTTTTTTCGAAAATTTTTGCCGGAGCAGAACGCAGGCTGACAACGAAATGCAGATTCTGTTGTTTCCACCGGAGGCGAGGTCTGACGGCATCCATCCATATTTTTTTACTTGTATTGATAGAAAGTGAAGTGTCCTTTCTATTTCTTGAAGGAGCCTGACCATGCAGCTAAAGATTTCAACAGACTATGCCATCCGCATCGTGCTGTATCTTGCTATCACGCAGACGGCGGCAACCAGCGCGGAGATCAGCGCCCAGATGGGCATCCCGCAGACGGTGATCGCAACGCTGGCGCGTCCGCTGCAAGAGGCGGGCATTCTGTCCACCCAGCGGGGCAGCGGCGGCGGGTTCACCCTCAGCCGCCGCCCGGAGGACATCTCCCTCCATGAGATCATCAACATTGCCGAGGGCACGACCCGCATCAACCGCTGTCTGGAGCCGGACGGCTTCTGCTCCCGGAACGGCGCGCCCAACTGTCCCGTCCACAAGTTCTACGCCCACATCCAGAACTATCTGGACGAGGCGTTCAAAGAGAAAACCATCGCGTCCCTCCTGGCGGACGCGTAACACACCCGAAAGAGAGAAAGGGAGGTGAAGCTCATGCTCCGAGAGAGAGCCAACGCACAGGCGCGGCAACTGGCGGCCTATGCCGCCGAACACTGCGCCCTGCTGGGACGGCGGTTTACCACCCGCCGCGCACGGGTCTATCTGCGGCTGGCAGAGGACCCGCCGGAGCATCCGGCAAGACCGCCCTGCACCTTGAAAAACTGGTGGAGCACTGCTCCGCCCCATAACACGCTCCCCGCCACTGCGGGAAAAGCACGGACAGGCCCTCGGCCGGTCCGGCATTTTGCTGCGAGAGGGGGTGATGGATGATGAGATACGAAGCACAGGTCATTGCGATCCTGCCGGTGCCGGACACGCCGCCCCGATGGTGGGACGACACGCGCCCCATTCAGGCAAGGTATGACGCGCGCTCCCTCGGCTATGAGGTGCGGGCACCCGCATGACCGGAGGATAGACGCTATGAATACAGAAAAAGGAGTTTGAAACACATGAAAAAACGATTCCTATCATGGCTTCTGGTGCTGACCATGGTAATCTCCCTCATCCCCAGCACCCTCGTCACCGCGCTGGCGGCGGAGCTGCCCTCTGTGCAGGCCGCGACCAGTACGAATGGCAAGATGACACTGAAATTGACCAATACCTGGCCGACAGACGAGCAGCTGGCACAGAACGACATCGTGGATGTCAGTATCACCAGCAGCGTCGCACCCGGCGCAGCAGTCACGGTCAAGGACGGGCAAACGCTGATCTTCCACGGCACCGGCTTTCTGGCGGACAGCTCTACTGATCTGACGCCGTTAGTTGTTGAGAGCGGCGGCCATCTGGTCCTGGATGAACTGACGATCCAGAACAACGGCGTTGCCAGCACCGGCGCGGTCTATGTGAAAAACGGTGGTCTGCTGGACTTGGGCTACAATGACCGGAGTTCTCGCCACGCGCCCAGCATCACGAGCAACACCGTAAATAGCACCGCCCGAAACCTCGTTATCGAGGACGGCGCGACGGTGCGACTGAACGCGGAGGCAACGAAAAAGATCGGCATCTACTATGGCAATGATCTTGGTGCTCCCTTTGCGATTGTTCAGAGTGGACGCTATACCTTACAGGATACCGATTTGAGTGGTGCAGCAATCTATTCGGATCATGCAGATTATGTGTTGAGCATCAATTATGGTGATATTTATGTTTTGAGAAAAACCCCTAAAGTTTTGTTTATTGATCCGGGTGCAAGAGCTACTGCGACTATCAATGGTATTGTTAGTCAGGGTAGTTATGTTTTTCGTAACGGACACGCATCGCCATTGATAGCCAACCTGAAAATAGCTGTACAAGATACTTTCCGTGGCGTCCATAGCGCCACGATAAAGAATTCAATTAACGCAACAGTTGAGTATAAAGAATACCAATCCCCGCCCGGTACTGATTATAAAAACGGAACATACTCCTTTGATGATATTAACAATATCATGCAGTATGATGTGATTTTTGTCAACGGAGCTTGGGGCAACTTGACTGCGGATGGACGAAAAAAGCTGATTGATTATCTAAACGCAGGCGGGTGCATCTATTTCCAGGCAGAGGATACACAAGCGGGATTCGATGGAGTACGCGCAGCAACTAATGTGTGGATGCAGAACCTTGGCGCCGCCGATTTTGCTGCTATGGGTTCTCCAAGCGGTGCAGGCAATCTGGATGCGTGGAAAGACACATCTACTGACTATGCTAAACGATTGACTGAAAATATGCCTGACAACTGGCATGTAGAATGGACAGCGCCAATCAAAACGGGTGATGGAATTGAGCCGTTATTTTGGGCAACATTTGTGGATGGCTCCCCAAATATGTGGGCGGCATCCTACCTCGCCGGTGAGCGGGAAGATGGAGTAAAATACGGACGGCTTATTGCAATCACAGATGGTAACTGGGTATCTCCAGCAAATGGAGGCGATAATCGTTACCGTGGAGATATTGCCGGTCAGTTTTTCACAAACCTGCTGCGAACCACAAGGGAAAACCGCATTACCGCAGCGGCTGGCTACAACCCCAACGCTGAAGTCACCTATGAGGCTACTACTACTACTACTAAGGTGGGCGATTATCGCACCCCCTACGCGGCTTTGCAGAAGGCGGTTGAAAACAACACCGTCACCCTGCTGACGAAAAAAAACACAGCTGTCACCCCCGTCAGCAACGAGCTGCTGTTTGAAAAGTCCACCCTCGCTTACGAGCAGGGCAGCACCTACGCCGACAGCACCATCCACGCCGACACCGCCGGTGTCTATCTGGACATCACCAAAACCGGCGAGGTCAACCTGCGTGATGAAGCCGGCACTGTCACCGTCACACCCAAGGACGCGAATTATGTCCTGACGCTGGGCGGTACGATGAACGAGACCGGAACGCAGATCACCGGCAGGTATAAGATCACCTCCGCAACAAAGTATCAGCTGATCGCGGACGATCCGACCAGCCCCATCCTCCCGCAAAACGGCGGCAAGGCCAGCATCGTGATTCCCAATAAGGGCGAGAGCGTGACCGTGGACTACGGCGACGGCAAAACCGTCACCTACACCGCCAAGACTGCGAACGACAAGATTTATCTCGGCTGGTATCAGGTGAAGAAGCAGACACCGGCCAACATGACATGGACGGACGCCGACAAGGCGTGGCACGGCCACACCTTCACCACGACCCTCGAACCCAATGTGGGCTATGAGATCAACGGTGAGAACCTGACCATTGCCGACACGGACAACGCCATGACTGGTGGCTACACGCTGACGAAGCGGGGCGACGCCGCGGCTGACCCCAATGACAATACCATCAGTTGGACGACCTATTCCACCGACGATGGCAAAGTCACCGTGAAGCAGCAGCACCTGCACAGCGGCGGTTCTGACCGCAACGGCATTGCCATCCTGACGGTGCAGGATGTCCACGCGGACATTTCCATCGGCGCTGGCAACAACACGGTCAATGCAAAGGCACCCACGATCTATGTTGTGGGTATCGGCAAGCGTACCGGTCACGCAGATGTGCAGCTGTGGGAGTACACCACCGTCCGCAATACCAAGGACGGCATTCTGAACAAGCCTGTAAGCGGCTGGCCGTGGGAGAAGTGGAAGGTCAGCAGCGCCGCCAGCGGCAACGGCACCGAGTCGGACTACAAGCAGAACAAGGTGACGCTGACCAGCGACGCCAGCAAGCTGGATACCTCCAGCGAGACGGCGCAGTACACCATCAACCTGGAAACCGGCGACAAGGTCGTGGTGTTCTACTACGATTGGAACATGGTGAATGTCACCATCAAGGCGACGGACGCCAAAGGCAACCCCATCCCGGACTACACCGATCAGGTGGTGGAGTATGAGAGCAACAAGCAGACCACCATCACCGCCCCCAACCTCATCGGCTATCAGCCTGTGGGCGGGCAGAATACCCAGGACTTCACGCCCAGCGAGACCAACAAGGAGATCACTTTCCAGTATGAAAAGACTACGGGCAATCTGATCTACAAGGCGGTCTATGTGGACGGCGCAGGTGTCAAGCGCGAGCTGGGCACTTTCTCCGGCGGTACGCTGGTGCAGGGGCAGGCCCCCAACAAGAGCGCGCAGTATGCCCCGCGGTTCGATAACTACGAACTGGCGGACAAAAACGCCGACGGCGTTGCGAGCGCCGAGAGCTACACCGGCACGGACATCACTGTGACCTATACCTACAAGGCAAAGGTCAAGACCATCCCTGTTGAGGCGTATGTAGATTCCACAAGTGGTGTGCGCCTGTTGAATGACACAACCACCTACAAGGACATCACCACCGGCCAGACCATCACCGTCACCGCCCCCGACATCGCGGGCTATAAGGTGAAGGGCGCGGCCAGCCAGACGGTTTTTGTCACCAACGATACGAGCGATGGGCAGAAGGTCGTATTCCTGTACGAAAAGGACGACGACAACAATGCCTATGTTCTGGTCAAGCTGGTGGACAGCTCCAACGGCGACAAGCTCATCAGCTCCTATCAGGTGCCCGGCGTCAAGGACAAGGCGCAGCTTATCAAGGCTCCCGCCGCGCCCTATGGCTACAAGAACGATCCGGCTCACACCAACGAGGATAAGACGGTCACCCCCACCGGCACACAAGCGCCGTATAAGGCCGAGGTCGTGTTCAAGTATGTACCCAATGTGCATACCGTGACCATCGAGCTGAAGGATGTTTCCGAAACTCCCGCTAAGCCTCTTACGGTGAACAACTATGTGACCAGCTACAAGGTGGTGGATAGCGAGGGCCTGACGATCACCGCGCCCAGCATCTACGGCTACACCATGGCGAAAAACAGCGAGTCGGTGAAGGTGCTCACGAACATCACTGAGGACAAGATGGTCACCTTTGAGTATGAGCCCATCGACAAGCAGATGGTTTACATCCATGTCAAGGGCGTCGGTCCCGACAACAAGACGCTGTTTGAGAGCAGAGAGTCGGTCACCCACGGCACAGCCTCCAAGGAGGTCAATGTGTTCACCCCGACCGGCCTGAAGCTGGCCAGCGCGAAGGTGGGCACTGCGGATAAGACCAATGAGGTCACAAACGGCAAGCTCACTGTGGACCTGACCAGCGTTACCAAGGGCGGCACCGTTGAAGTGCTGCTGACCTATGAGAGCAACATGGCCGATGTCACCGTCAAGGCGATGTACAACGGCACGGAGCTCCAGAGCTACACGACTTCGCTGGAGAAGGGCATTACGGCTACGATCAACGCCCCGTCTGTTACCGGCTATACGGCAGATGCTCCGAGCAAAACAGTCAAGCCCGGCGATGACACCACAGCTAACACGGTTACTTTCAACTATACCAAGGACAAGGGCAATGTGACTGTGGTGGTTGTGGACACAGATGGCAGCAAGGAGCTTTACCGCAAGGACGGCGGCACCGTGGCAAGGGACAGCAAGATCGATCTGACCGGCGATGCCAAGGCTCCCACCATCGAATACTACACGACCCCCACCGCGCCTAAGAGCGTGACGGTCAACGGCACGAAGGTGAATGACCTCACAAATTACACCTACGACGGCGTGGGCGACATCATTGTGACTTACGAATATACCCGTAAGACGCAGGATGTCACCATCATCAAGAAGAATGTGGCTACCGACGCTGAGATCGATCGGCAGACGCTTCAGAACCTGCCTGTCGGCAAGAGCCACACCTTTGTGGCTGGCTCGGTAACGGTCCCCAGCAACAGCAACTATCAGGCTGTGACAGACCGCAACCCCACTTCCTACTTCGTGGAGGACAAGCCGAACCAGACTGTGACATTCTGGTATAAGAATACCAGCACAGACCAGTACGCGCAGGTCACGGTCAATCTGATTTGCGGCGGCAAGGTGTTCCAGAGCTACCCGGTCACCGCCATCAAGGGCCAGCCGACTACGATCCAGGCCCCCACATGGAACGGCTACACATTCGCGGGCCGTCCGGAGGAAAAGGTCAAGACCGTCACCCCGAACGGGATGCCGGATAACGACAAGGTGGAGTTTGAGTACACCATCACGAACCCCAAGACGGTCACTGTCGTGCTGAAGGATAATTCCAACACGGCGAACCCGGACGCTACGCTCAAGGCCCCCGCAGGCTATACCACCAGCTACACGCTGAAAGAGGGCGACAGCGTTGAAATCTGGGCACCGTCCATCGACGGCTACACCCTGATGAGCGCCACACTGGGCGATACGGCGACACAGGAAAAGCAGTTCGTGAAAGCGAAGTATGCGGCGCTTGCCAATGGCGAGACCGTTGTGACCTTCCGCTACTTCCCCGTCACGCAGGCGAACTTCGTCAAGCACACGGTCAAATTCATGTTGGGCGACCATCTGCTCTACAGCCATGAAAAGATGATCGCCAAGGGCAACGGTACTCAGGTCCCCTATTCCGGGGATGATGTGAAGTACATGGTCCCCGGCTACGCCTACGACTCCATCACCTATGAGGTCAACGGTGTGAACGCGCCGACTGCGGCGAATGTAACGGACGCAGTCAACGCCACCATCATCTATCACTTCGTGGAGGATGCGGCGACTGTGACCATCAAGAAGTCTGGTACTTCGGAGCAGGACACCGTGCTGACCGGCTACCGCAAGGGGCAGACCGTTCAGGTCGTGGCTCCCGTGGTCAGCAATTATGCGCTGACCGGCGATTTGATCCAGACCGTGACGCTCAACGGCGCTAATACGGATGTAACCTTCAAATATGTTGCAGCCGGACAGGTCACCTTCACCCTGAAGGAACTGAACGCAGACGGCACGGAGGGCAGCATCATCGCTGTCATCAACGGTGAAGCCGGTAAGACCTATGATGCCAAGGCCACGGACGGCAACCCGCTTGACCTGAGCAAGTACGGTTATACCTACGCACCCAGCAATCTCGTAGGGGACCCGTTTAATGTAAACGGCACGGGCAAGGTGGAAAACCTTGACCTGAGCCAGCCAATCAAATATGTGGTCTACTACAGCAAGGACCTCCGCGCGGTTGAGTATGTCCCTGTGGATAAGGCAAAGCTGGGCAACAAGACGCTGGATGAGGCGATTGCCGACAAGACTGTGGACAACTACAAAATCAAGGAGCTGATCCCGGCCACGCCGGAAAAGGCCCGCGTGGGCGCAGAGCTTCAACGGCTGGGCGCTGAAGGATGACTTCAGCAAGCTCTATCAGGTGGAGAACAGCACAGAGTCCCTCAAGGTCTACTTCCTCTATGAGCAGAAGACCACGGGGACTGTCTCCGTCCACTATCACTTCGGTGAGGGCGCTGACAACAAGGGCAAGCTCATCAACGAGTATTCCATCACTGCCGTGGCCGGCGAAAAGGTCCAGATCAGTGCGCTGGAGTATTTCAACGGCAACAAGTATCATCTCCGCAACGGTCAGGCCAATCCCTATGTCCTGACTGTGACCGATCAGGCTGAAACCGTGGACTTCTACTACGAAGCGAACTTTGTCACTGTCACGACGAAGGTGAATTTGGATGGTACTGACACCGGCACTCATGAGACCTACGAGGTCATCAAGGACACGACCTCCGGCAGCGGCAGCACGACCCTTTATCCGCCCGAGAAGGCAGGCTACACGCTCATCGGCATCACTGCTGACGGCGTGACCCTGAGGAACGGCGGCGCGGACCAGCTGCCCGACGAGTACACCAACAACAAACTGGCGCTGACGGGGCTCGCTACGGACGCGACTGTGACCTATTACTACAAGACCACCAAGGCATCCGAGTATCAGACGACGCTGACCGTGGAGTACAAGTACAACGGTTATGACCTGGCGACGGCCAAGACGATCAAGGCCAACACGGGCGAGGCAAATCCCATCGACATCCCCGCCTTTGACGGCTACACCGCATCTACCTATGTGTTCAAGGATGGCAATGGCGCTGGTACCAGTTCTGGTGTCACCGGCGCAACTGCGACCGTGACACCCGCTGAAAAGACCGCAACCCTGACCATCACCTACATCCGTCCGGACGGCTCTATCGTCCTGCCGGGTAAGGACAATAAGTTCCCTTCCCCGGATGACAAGGACAACATCACCGTGACCCCGGACGATAAGAACAAGCTTCCTACGGATACCGGCGACGGCTCCGGCAGCGTGAAGGTGCCCGATGACACCACCGCGACGGTCACCAGACCCACCAACCCTGACCAGCCTGACAAGGGCAGCGAGAACATTACCGTTCCCGGCGGCTCTGTGATCAAGCCAGACGGCACCATCGTCCTGCCCGCAACGAACCCGGATGGCACGGGCGGCGGTGAGATTGGCCCTAATGGCAAGATTCCTGAAAACCTCCCCAGCGGCTATGTTGCCATCACCTATGATTCCAACAACGGCTCCGGCGATGTGAAGAAGGAGATCGGCAAGAAGGGCGAACTGAAGGTTGCGGGCAGCCTGTTCACCCACCCCACGAATGCGAAGTTTGAAGGCTGGAACGACAGCGGTCTCGGCAGCGGCACGGCCTATGCCAAGGACAAGACGGTCAATACCAGCATCACACTGTACGCCAAGTGGAGCGCGAAGTACAAGTATCTCGCGACCATCACCTACAAACCCAATGACGGCACCACAGGCAAGGATGTGGTCCAGAATGTGGGCCACGACACCGACCCGAAGCTCAAAGCGACACTCCAGAGCAACACCTTCCAGATTTCTGGCTGGCTGTTCGGCGGGTGGAACGAGAAGGCCGACGGCAGCGAAAAACTTCGTCAACCCAATGACACATGGGAACTCGCTGATCAAGATGCCAAGATCCTCTACGCTCAGTGGTACAAGGTCAACGCGGATGGCAGCATCACCGTTCCCGGCGAGGATGGCAATCCCAAGAATGAGGATACCAACGCCACCGCAAAGGGCAACGGCACTACCGCCCCCACTCGCAACGACAAGGGCGAGATCGAAGTCCCCAAGGGCGGCAGCGTAACTCTGCCTGACGGCTCCGTGATCGGTATGCCGGACGGCGGCAAGCTCCTGCCCAACGGCACGGTCATCATCAACCGCCCCGACAAGGACGGCAACGGCAAGACCGATGATGGTACGATCACCATCCCCGGCAAGACCGACCCGCCGAAACCCGATGTCACCGATAAGAACAATCGGCCTGAGGCTGGCGCAACGGTCATCGATCTGGTTTACCAGATCAATGACGGTAAGTCCCATGATGAGGTGACGGTCAAGGTCGTCAAGGGCGATACAGTTTCTATCCTCGACTGCCCGTTCACTTGGGCCGGACACCAGTTCGTGAACTGGATGGGCACCGACAACAAGGAATATGCCTCCGGTGCTAACTATACGGCTGGCGACAATAACCTGGAGCTTCACGCACAGTGGGTCAAGGTCAACGACGACGGCTCCATCGAGCTGCCCGGTAAGGACGGCTCCATGACCACGCCGAAGGACAATGTTCTCGTCACCCCGGATAACCACCCTATCGGTAATCTGGACAAGAAAAACGACGGCAGCGTGGAGGTCAAGGACGACGGCGCAACAGTCAATCGGCCCAAGGACCCCGGTCAGCCCGATCAGGGCAAGGAAAACATCAAGGTTCCCGAAGGCACCATCGTCAAGCCCGACGGCACGATTATTCTGCCCAATAACGGCGGCACGATCAACCCCGACGGCAAGCTCCCCGGCGCAACGCCTGCCGGCTACATCTCCGTGGTCTACAAGGCCAACGGCGGCACCGGCGATGATGTGATCGACCTCATCAAGACGGGTCAGACCATCAACGCCAGAACCAACCCCTTCACCAACGGAAGCCAGACCTTTACCTGCTGGAATACGGCGGACAACGGTGTCGGCGGCACCGCTTATCAGGCAGGCGCTGAGATCACCATCCCGAACACCAGCAATACCATCACCCTGTACGCTCAGTGGGGCAAGGCGGAGTACAAGCACACCGCTAAGATCACCTATCAGGCCAACGACGGCGTGACGAACGCAATCGAGGACACCGTGGGCGCGAATGACTCCACCAAGTTCTCTATCAACCTGCGCTCTAACCCGTTCAGCGTGTCTGGCTGGGACTTCGGCGGCTGGAACACTAAGGCAAACGGCACCGGCACCCTCATGGCTGCCAACGCCGTCGTCGAAGTGACCGCTAACAACAACCAGACCTGGTACGCACAGTGGTACAAGGTCGGAGCTAACGGCTCCATCACTGTCCCCGGTGACGGCAATCCCAACACCACGGGCGATAATGTGACGGCCAACGGCACCGGCGTTACCCGCGACACCACCACCGGTAACATCGAAATTCCTGCCGGCGGCAATGTGGTCAAGGGCAACGGCGAGACCATCGCACTGCCGAACGGCGGCACCCTGAAGCCGGACGGCACTCTGATCATCGACAAGCCCAATGGCGGCCAGATCGAGGTCAAGCCGGACGGCAGCACAGATCCCAATGCCAATGTTGTGACCCTGACCTATGAGGCCAACAACGGTACCAATGACACGCGCAAGGTTTATGCCACCAAGGACGAAGCCATCGCACCTCTGGCCGCGAATACCTTTAGCTACAGCGACCACGCATTCCTGTACTGGAAGTCCGGAGATACTATCTTCAAGACCAACGGTACGATCACCCCGACTGACGCCATGACCCTTTCTGCGGTTTGGGCGAAGGACAACCCGGACGGCTCCATGGAGCTGCCCGGTAAGGACGGCGAGCTGGAGTCCCCGAAGGACAAGGACAATGTCATTGTTACTCCCGACAAGCCTGACGGCAATGTCACCCCGCAGCCGGACGGCAGCGTGAAGGTGGAGGATAAGGACGGTACTGTGACTCGTCCTACGGACCCCAAGCATCCCGAAACTGGCAAGGAAGAAATCAAGGTCCCCGAAGGCACCGTAGTCGAGCCGGATGGCACGATCAAGCTGCCCGATGGAACCGTGATCGCTCCCGACAAGCGTATCCCTGATGATGTGACACCGACTGATTACTTCGTTGTGACCTATGAACCCGGTGATGGTTCCGGTGATGTGATCCGGGATGTCATTGCAAAGAACGCTGACACCACCCTGCGGGATGAGGATACCTTTACCGCCCCCAACGGCAAGATCTTTGACGGCTGGCTGGACGGGGCGCAGACCAAGCACGACGCTGGTACGCAGCTGACGGTGAGCGAGAGCATGACCCTCACTGCACAGTGGAAGGACGGTACGCCGACGCCTCCCGCACCGAAGTATTCGGCCACCATCGTGTTCGACCCCAACACTGGTGATGCAACTGCAACACAGACTGTCACCAGCGCGGACAGCACAACTATCACCCGCAACTTCGACGCCTATACCCAGCACTTTACCGCACCTGCTGGCTGGACCTTCATGGGTTGGTCTACGAAGCAGGTAGCATCTCAGTCCTCCTCGTTCTACGCAGACGGTGCTGAGGAGACGCTGAAGGATGGCGACACCCTGAATCTGTACGCAATCCTGTACAAGCTGGATGCGGACACCAAGGTCATCACCCTGCCCGGTAAGGGCGGTCAGCCCGAAGGCGGCGACGATGTTACCGTAACTCCGGGCGCTGGCGCTGACCTCACTGTTGATAAGGGCTTTATCAAGGCACCTGCTGGCAGCGAGATCAAGCAGCCTGCAAACGCGACTCCCATCAAGGTCATCGAGGGCGAAGTCAATGTCTACCCGGACGGCACTGTTTATGTGCCCGAGGGCAGCAAGGTCCAGCTCCCGGATGGCTCCGAGATCAAGGGTGAAACCACCATTGACCCGGATGGCACCCCCGATGTGGACAACACCAAGCCGGTCCAGAAGCCGGATGGCACCATCGTGCTCCCCGGCCAGAACGGCGTGATCGGTACTGGCGATGATGACATCACCATTGCACCTGCCGGTCCCAACCAGCCTGCTGGCCGCATCGACGAGGACGGCAATGTGACGATCACGAATCCGAGCGGCGCCGATGTAAACATCCCTGGCAACGACCCCGCAGACTTCAAGGTGCCCAATGGCACGGTCATCAAGCCCAACGGTGACATGACCCTGCTGTACACCATCCGCTATGTGGATGGCAGCGGCACCGAGATCAAGACGGCTACCGTCAAACCCGTCCAGCGCGGCATTCCCGAAACTGTGGAGGCAGCCACCATCACCGGTTACACGGTGAACGGCGAGGCGACCAAGACGGCTTCCGGCGAGGTCAGCGCAAATCTGGCGGACTACACCATCACCTTCAATTACACCAAGAACAGCACTGGCGGCGGCAGCTCCTCCGGTGGCGGTGGCGGCGGTGGCGGCAGCAGCAGCTCTACGGTCAGCAGCTACACCATCAAGGCCAGCGCAGGCGACGGCGGCATCATTTCCCCCAGCGGCAATGTCTCCGTGAAGCGCGGCGAGGACCAGAGCTTCCACATCAACCCCATCAACGGCTATCGCATCTCTGATGTGATCGTCGATGGCAAGAGCGTGGGTGCTGTCAGCACCTACACCTTCGACAGCGTGAAGGCAAACCACACCATCCAGGTCAAGTTCGTGAAGTACAACAGCATCGTGGCCGACCCCGAAGTGACCGGCGTTGCCGGTTGGCTCCAGACGAAGGAGCACAATGGCTATATGGGCGGCTATGGCAACGGCCTGTTCGGACCCAATGACAACATGACCCGTGCTCAGGTCGCAAGAATGTTCTACAACCTTCTGCTGGAGAAGGATGTTCCTGTGACTGTCAGCTTTACAGATGTCCCGGCGGATGCCTGGTACGCCGAAGCAGTCAATACCCTTGCTTCCCTCGATGTGATCAAGGGCATTGGCGATGGCCAGTTCGCCCCGAACCGCACCATCACCCGCGCGGAGTTCACCGTGATCGCTATGCGATTCGCGAATGTCTCCGCTGATGTGACCAATCCGTTCACGGATATTGCCACGAACGACTGGTACTACACCGCTGTGACCAGCGCAGTCAGCTACGGCTGGATCAACGGTTACAGCGACGGCAGCTTCCGTCCGCAGGCAACGATCACCCGTGCGGAAGTCGTCACCATCGTCAACCGGATGCTCAACCGCACTGCGGACCGCAACTTTGTGGACAGCAATGCTACGGCACAATTTGACGATGTTCCCAATACCTATTGGGCCTATTACAACATCATGGAAGCGACCATTGCTCATGATCATTCCATCGACAACGATGGCGTGGAGAGCTGGGACAAGCAGAAGTGATCGCGTAACACACCTATCGCAAGGAGAGAGGGGCCGGAAACGGTCCCTTTCTTCTCTAAGTGCTTCTCTGCGGAGGAGCATTTAGAGAAGAAAATCATCTTCTGACAGTTTCATTTCGCCGGACGAGTACGGCGCGTAAATATATCATGACCGAGGAGAAAGAGATATGGATACAAAGAACATCAGACAGGTATTAGATCAAATCGATGAGGTCATCTACATCAGCGACCTTGAAACCCACGAGATGTTGTATCTTAACCGCTATGGCGTGAGCCAATTCGGCGGCTTCAAGCCGGGGGCAAAATGCTACGAGCATTTACAGGGAGCATCCGCGCCCTGCGATTTTTGCACGAATAAGCTGCTGCCGCACTGTCAAGGGCAAAGGCACACATGGGTGCGTCAGCACCCGTCTGTGGGCGATGTTCTACTCCATGACTCCATCATCGACTACGGCGGCAGACCGTGCCGCATGGAGCTTGCCATCAGCGTGGAACGCTATGTCGCCGAAGTCACTGCGGCAAAGCAGGATCTTGCCGCAGAGCGCAAGCTGGTAGAGTGCATCGAAAATCTGGTGCTGTCCACCGATTTTGACGCAGCGGTCAATTCCATGCTGGAAACGATTCTGGAACACTATTCTGCGGACAGAGCCTACATTTTTGAGTTTGACTGGGCGCACGATGTCACACACAACACCTATGAGATTTGCCGCGATGGTGTTGCACCGGAAAAAGAAAATCTCCAGAATGTGCCGATTGAGGTCGTGGCGCTGTGGGTAGATATTTTCAAGCATCAACACAAAAAGATCAATATCATCGAGGATGTGGATGCGCTCAAGGACGACCCGGCGCGGCGCATTGAGTACGATTGCCTGCACCCGCAGGGCATCAAGAGCCTGATTACAGTGCCGGTGTTCGTAAACGGGCAGTTGCACGGTTTTTTGGGAGTAGACAACCCGCACGCGCACATGGACGAGCCCGAAATGCTGGTACAGGTGACTTATATTGCTGCAAATGAGCTGCAAAAGCGGACATTAACGGACGAACTGACCATAAAAAGCTACCTCGACCCGCTGACCGGCCTCAGAAACCGCCTTGCGTATGACGAAGTATTAGATAGCTTGCTCGGTAAGGAAATCCCAACCGGCGTTGGTTTTTTGGATTTGAATGGGTTGAAGTGGATCAACGACAACCTCGGACACGATATGGGCAACAAAGCGCTCCGGCGTGTCTGCGAAATCGTTCTGCGGCACATTCCAAGAGAGCATCTGTACCGCATCAGCGGCGACGAATTTGTAATCATTTGGCCGGAAATTGATTATCCGGCATTTAATTCCACGGCAGAACAGTTGGAGGCCGCACTGGTAGAGGAACAGGATATTGCATCCTTTGGCTTCATTTGGGGTGCGGAAGAAGATGTAGGTGTCGCTGTGCGAAAAGCGGAGCAGGCGATGCAGACCGCTAAAAACAAGTTTTATGCAAGTAACACCGCCTTGAAGGGACAGCGCCCCGGCTACCTTGATCGGCTCCTACAAGAATTTCGGGACAGCACCTTCATCTCCTACTTGCAACCTCTTTACAGCATTAAGCACGATAAGGTTTATGGCGCGGAGGTGCTTGTACGCAAGGTTGACCCACACGGGAAAATCCACGCACCGGTTGAATTTATCGGAATAATGGAAAAAGAACACATGATCTCGATGGTGGATTTGGAAATGCTGCGGCAGTCCTGCGAACTGATTCGGCAATGGAAAGCTGTGTGGCCGGATATCGTGTTAAATGTGAATTTCTCTCGCAATACATTGACCGAGCCGGACTATCTGGCACGGGTGGATAAAATCCTCGCCGAAACCGGCGTGGACCCCAAACAGTTGATTTTTGAAGTCACGGAATCATCCCAGGGCATCCAGCTGGAATCGTTATCGTCCCTGTTCGATGAATTGAAAAAACGAGGAATTGCCATCGCGATCGACGATTTGGGTACGGAGGCGGCGTGTTTAGAAATGCTGTATCTGCCCCAGCTGAGTATCGCTAAAATCGACAAAAGCCTGATCGATAAGGCGGAACACAGCGACAGAGAGCAGCTTGTCATTCGTCATCTTGTTGATTTGTGCCATGACCTCGGTATGACCTGCGTGGCCGAGGGCATCGAAACCGACAGCCAGATCGAACTTTTGAAGCAGCTCGGCTGTGACCGGCTGCAAGGGTTTAAGATCGGTAAGCCGATGCCGGCAGACGAGTTCTTTGAGAAATTCCGACCTGAAGCAATTTGAACGACAGAACAATACATTGTACTTAGCATATCGACTTCGATACATCAGATAATTTCCTACATTGCGATACCCTTGTAACAGAACATTTTGTATGCGTATGACATTCCAACACCTGCAAGGGACGGTTTCGATGGGAACCGTCCCTTTTCTATACCCAAGACCAGTTTTCCCAATCGCCGCTTCCGACCTGAAATCGACACAAATAGCCGGAAATGCAACGATTGGAGCCGACCATTGCCGATGGAACACCCAACAAAAAGTGCCACAGATGCGGTATGATAAAGACACGGAAAGGGAGAAAAAACACCTAAGAAAATATTCCGTCTGCGGTCTATTCAAAATGCTTCGGCGGGAGCGTGGTCCTCCGAATGGCGTACCGGTATTCCCGAATGATGGTATCCTCGCCAATCAACGCCCCTTAGTCTGCCAACTCTTCTTTTCTGTAAGCAGGGCAAGCACAGCAGCCCTGCTGCACTGATCAGGAGTGAACAGCTGAGGGTGTCCAACGCTGTCGATCTCCACCCAAATACCAGACCTGGAACGATTCAAAATGTGAAAGGACTGGTATGATGATAAGTTATTGGTTTATATCGGAATGGGAGAAGAATATGGCAGAGAAACCGCTGGATGCAGAGCGCCTGCTGCGCGCACTGAGCGTGACCGGAAAGCTGGTAGGCTTCCAGTATGCGATTTACATGATCGAGCAGATCACCGACGACCCCGCAAGAGTCAGGCTTATCACGAAACGGCTCTACCCGGAGACCGCAGAGCAGTTCGGCACCACTGGCTCCGCTGTGGAGCGGGCGATCCGTAATCTGATCTACGCGGTATGGGATCGCACCGACCATACGCTTTTGGAACATATCGCCGGAACGCCGCTCAAGCGTCCACCGTCCAATAGTGAATTTCTGGATATGCTGGCTGGATACCTGAGAAACCATCGTTAAAACGAAACGATGACGAGGGGCAGGTTCAGACCTGTCCCTCGTTTTCATAGGGACTGTCCTTCTGCGAAAACGCATCGTATGTTGGGTGCGTTTTCTCAGGCGTGCAGCCTGTTTTGAAAACTGAATAGGGTGATTCAGATACATTTCTATATAGCGGAGCCGGACGGCGGGTACGCGAGGATGTTTTGGCATGGTGAGAGCGTGGCAAAGCGGAGCGAGTTCTACTGCGCCGGACAGCAGTTTAGGCACATCTGCGGGCGACGAGGCTATGTAGTGGATCATGATACTTGCGTCGGCTATGCGTCACTGCGTAGGACGCCCCGCCATCAGAATGGAGGGAGGTTTGACCTATGGAATGGTTGCCAGCCATCGTCTGAAATTTCCTGTGACAAACCGTGCAAGCCATATCTGCATCTGCATCGGTGCAGGTTTTTTATACGCAAAATGCGTCCCAAGTTGGGACGCATTTCGTTTTCTCAAGGAGGTGCTTTCATGCCGAAAGATCGGCGAAAATCGCAAAAAACCGTATCTACAAGAGAATATAAGATCGGTGGAACACACTATGTTGTAACCGCTCATTTCAAATCAGAGGGCAGCACCGCAATCGACCACATCAAGCGCATGATAGATAATGCAACGCAAAACAATATTTGCAGAAAATATTGACGAAATTTGCAATTTTCACGGATTTTTGGTATAATAATAGTGTCATAAGATGCTATTATTTGCGGTGACTGTCGGAAAGGAAGGCTTAATATGTACAGACAGTCCGTTGCATTATTGGAAAAATGGGTGGCGCTTTATGTCCGCCTTTCCCGCGATGACGACAATGAGGGTGACAGCAATAGTATTGCACATCAAATCGCGATCCTGACCAAGTACATCAAAGACAACAATATCACCAACTATAAGGTTTACAAAGATGACGGCTATTCCGGCACCAATTTCAACCGTCCCGGCTTTCAGGAAATGCTGCGAGATATTGAAAATGGGCTTGTCAGTATGGTCGTGGTCAAAGATATGTCCCGTTTGGGGCGAAACTATCTGGAAGTCGGAATGTATACTGAAATTCGCTTCCCGGAATTTGATGTTCGTTTTGTCGCGGTAAATGATGGTGTTGACAGTGAGCGTGAAGATAATGATTTCACGCCTTTCCGCAATATTATCAACGAATGGTATGCGAAAGACACAAGCAAGAAAATTAGGGCGGTCTTTCGTGCAAAGGGTATGAGTGGGAAGAGACTTTCGACCAATGCGCCCTATGGCTATATCCGGGATAGCGAAGGTAACTTGCAGGTGGACGATGAAACTGCACCTGTGATACGCTTGATTTTTCAACTGGCGATGGAAGGCAATGGCCCCGGAAAAATCGCCCGTACTTTAAGAGAGATGCAAATCATCACGCCATCTACTATGCAATATGAGCGCACCGGCAAAAGTCATTGCTATGACCCGGATCACCCATGCGCCTGGTCCTCGAAAACCGTTGTTTCTATTCTGGAACAACCAGAATATTTGGGGAATACCGTAAACTTCAGAACGACCGTGAAGTCCTACAAAAACAAAAAGAAAATCCAAAATCCAGAGGATAAGTGGGTAGTCTTTGAAAACACACACGAAGCATTAGTCACGCAGGAACAATGGGACATCGTGCAAAAGAATCGTCAGCAGCGGCGCAGGCCTACTCGCATGGGTGATATGGGGATGTTCTCCGGCTTGCTATTCTGTGCGGATTGCGGTCATGTACTTAATCTGAATCGAACCACCTCATGGAAACCGGAAAGTGACAATTATACTTGTGGTGCGTATAAAAATCATAAACATACCTGTACCGCACATTACATTCGTGTATGTGTTTTGGAACAAATTGTTCTTGCTAATCTGCGGGAAGTCATTGGCTTTGCCAGAGAGCATGAAGCCGAATTTGTGCAGCAGGCAATGGACAACAGAATGGCGGCTCGGATGAAAGAACTTACACAGTCCAAACGGATTTTGGAGCAGAATAATCGCCGAATCTCTGAGATCGATGCGATTATTAAACGGCTCTATGAAGATAACATTTCCGGCAAGCTGACGGATGAGCGATTTGCTAAGATGACCGCAGATTACGAACGGGAGCAAGCTGCACTGGTACAAAATACGCAGGAAATGCAACGCGTCGTTGATAACTGCGAACAGCAGAGAATAAATATGGACAGCTTCTTGAAGCTGGTCCATAAATACACGATACCGGACAAGCTGTTCCCCGAACTGCTCAATGCGTTTGTAGAGAAAATCGTGGTCCACGAAGCGGATAAATCCAGTGGGCATCGCGTCCAACAGATTGATATTCACTACAATTTTATCGGTGAAATCGAGATGTCCCACATGACAAACAAAAAAGGAACGGTGTAATACACCGCAGTGCATTACACCGTTCCTCTTGGTAAAAAACATCCTTATGACTGACTCTCTAAAGGACGTTCCTTTTTTATCTGCCAAAAGAAGGAGGTACGGAAAACCATTGGCACCCTGGTGGAATGGGGCATTTCGGATGTTGAAGCGGCTGGCAGTCTTTTCGGGAACAGTTTGCGGAAAGCGGACGAGTCTCCCGATGGAAGCGCCCTGAGGAGATCACTCTTCAAAAAAATGATTCCGGCCGTCGATTTGCCTTTCTTTTTGAGCGGAGTTATAGTATACTGAATATAATACTGGATGTGAGGGCAATATGCCGCTGCCGGTAAATGAACATGGTTTCCGTCCCCGCGAGATCCACACGGCGGGCCATTAAAACGGAAGGAGGGCGGTTTGACTTGGAAACGAATTACGCCATCGAAATGCTCCACATTACGAAGCGGTTCCCAGGCATCATCGCCAATGATGACATTACCCTTCAATTGAAAAAGGGTGAGATCCATGCCCTGCTGGGCGAAAACGGCGCGGGCAAGTCCACGCTGATGAGCGTGCTGTTCGGCCTGTATCAGCCGGAGGAGGGAACGATCAAGAAGGACGGCAAGGAGGTCTCTATCAAGGACCCCAATGACGCCAATGACTTGGGGATCGGCATGGTGCACCAGCACTTCAAGCTGGTGGACTGCTTTACGGTGCTGGACAACATCATCATGGGCGTGGAGCCTACGAAGCATGGCTTTCTCCAGAAAAAGGAGGCCCGGGAAAAGGTGCTGGCCCTCAGCGAGAAGTACGGTCTCCATGTGGCCCCGGACGCTTTGATCGAGGACATCACCGTGGGTATGCAGCAGCGCACCGAGATCCTGAAAATGCTGTACCGGGACAATGAGATCCTGATCTTCGACGAGCCCACCGCCGTGCTGACGCCCCAGGAGATCGACGAGCTGATGCAGATCATGAAGAATCTGGCGGCGGAGGGGAAGTCCATCCTCTTTATCTCTCACAAGCTGGCGGAGATCATGGCGGTGGCGGACCGCTGCACCGTGCTCCGCAAGGGCAAGTACATCGGCACCGTCAATACGAAAGACACCACACCGGCGGAGCTGTCCGCCATGATGGTGGGCCGCAACGTCAATTTCCATGTGGAAAAGAAGCCTGCGGAGCCGGGAGACGTGGTGCTGGAGGTCAAGAATATGACCATGGCCTCCAAGGTCCATAAGAACAACGCTGTGAAGAATGTGTCCTTCCAGGTACGGCGGGGCGAGATCGTCTGCATTGCGGGTATCGACGGCAACGGCCAGACGGAATTGGTCTACGGCCTGACCGGTCTGGAACCGCTGGTGTCCGGCGAGCTCTCCCTCTGCGGGCAGGACATCACCCATACCTCCATCCGCAAGCGGAGCACCATGGGCATGAGCCACATCCCTGAGGACCGGCATAAGCACGGTCTGGTGCTGGACTATTCTCTGGAGGACAACATGGTACTCCAGCGGTACTTTGAGCCGGAATTCACCGACAAGGCGGGTTTCCTGCGGCGGAAGAACATCCGCGGCTACGCGGAGCGGCTGATCGAGCAGTATGACGTGCGCTCCGGTCAGGGCCCTGTTACCATTGCCCGCTCCATGTCTGGCGGCAACCAGCAGAAGGCCATCGTGGCCCGGGAGATCGACAAGGATCCGGAGCTGCTGGTGGCAGTCCAGCCCACCCGCGGTCTGGACGTTGGCGCCATTGAGTACATCCACCGTCAGCTGGTCGCCCAGCGGGACGAGGGCAAGGCGGTGCTGCTGGTGAGTCTGGAGCTGGACGAGGTCATGGACGTACCCGACCGCATCCTTGTGATGTACGAGGGTGAGATCGTGGGCGAGCTGGACCCGAAAACCACCACCCAGGAGGAGCTGGGCCTCTACATGGCCGGCGCCAAGAGAGACGAGGTGAAGGCATGAAAAAGAATATTTTCAAGAGCAACGGCTTCCAATCGCTGCTGGCCTCTCTTTTGTGCATCGTGCTGGGTCTGTTCCTCGGCTATCTCGTGCTGCTGGTCATCAATCCCGCTGGCGCCGGCGAGGCGATCCTTACTGTGGTCAAAAACTTCCTGACCTATAAAAAGACATCCTCCCAGTTGAAATATCTGGGCAACACGCTGGTCAAGACCGCACCGCTGCTGATGTGCTCGCTGTCCATCCTGTTTGCCTATAAGGTGGGCCTGTTCAACATCGGCGCTGCGGGCCAGTACTGCTTCGGCGTGGCACTGAGCCTGTACGCGGCGCTGGGTTTGGGCTGGAGCTGGCTGCCCTGCCTGCTGGTGGCTATGGCCGGCGGCGCAGTGCTGGGGGCCATCTCCGGTGTGCTGAAGTCCTATTGCAACGTCAACGAGGTCATCTCCGGCATCATGCTGAACTGGATCGTCCTCTACCTGACCAATATGCTGCTGACCACGGTGAAAGAGGCCGCCAGCCCCTACACCATCGTGCTGGCCAACAACAACCCCTCTGCTGTGCTGCCCTCTCTGGGATTGGGGGCGTTGTTCAACAAGAATCAGTATGTGGGTCTGGCCATCCCCCTGTCCATTGTGATGGCGATTCTGATCTGGATCGTACTGGATAAGACCAGATTCGGCTATGAGCTGAAGGCTACCGGCTTCAACCGCAACGCCGCCAAATACTGCGGCATGGCGGAAAAGCGGAACGTGATCCTGAGCCTGGTGATCTCTGGTGCGCTGGCCGGCATGGGTGCGGCGCTGCTGTACCTCACCGGCTACGAGCAGTGGCAGTGCTCTACCTCCTCCGTTCCCGCCATGGGCTTCAACGGCATTGCCGCCGCCTTCTTAGGGGGACTGAATCCTCTGGGGACGGTGCTGGCGTCCTTCTTCATCCAGCACATCACCGCTGGCGGCGCGTATGTGGATAAGTCCCTGTACTGCGCGCAGATCTCCGATCTGATCTCTTCCATCATCATTTATCTCTGCGGCTTTGTGCTGTTCATGAAGCATGTGATGAACAGCTCCATTGCCAAACGGGAGGAAAAGGCGGCTCTGAAGGCCAAGGCTGCCGCGGAACAAGATGCGGCCAACGGGAAAGGAGGCGATCAGGCATGAGTTTGCTACTGCAATATACCCTGATCTTTGCCTCCGTGCTGATCCTGGTGGCTCTGGGCGGCTGCTTCTCCGAGCACTCCGGCGTGATCAATCTGGGTCTGGAGGGCATCATGATCATGGGCGCTCTGGGCGGTGCCCTGACGATGCGCTATCTGGGAGAGAACAGCTCTCATTTTGTGACGATCCTGGCAGTGGTGCTGGTTTCCGCCGCGGTGGGCATGGTGTATTCCTGCCTGCTGGCTGTGGCCTGTATCAACTTCAAGGCAGATCAGACGTTGGTAGGCACAGCTTTGAACCTGCTGGGCACCGCTGGGGCCACCGTCATTGTCAAGGCCATCAACACTGCGGCCAATCCCGATGACGTGTCCTCCATCATTCAGTACGCCGGTGCCAAAAAGGCATTTACCGTGAGCATCGGCTCCTTTGAGTTCAGCTGGTTCATGCTCATTACGGCGCTTTTGCTGGTAGCCTCCTATGTGCTGCTGTACAAGACACGGTTCGGCCTGCGGCTCATGGCCTGCGGCGAGCATCCTCAGGCGGCGGACAGCGTGGGTATCAACGTCTATAAAATGCGCTGGGCCGGTGTGCTGATCTCCGGTTTCTTGGGCGGCTTGGGCGGCATCGTGTTCATCACCGCCGGTGTGTCCGAGTGGCGGTTTGAGTACGGCGTGGCTGGCTTCGGCTTCCTGTCTCTGGCGGTGATGATCTTCGGCCAGTGGAAGCCCCAGCGCATCGCGCTGGCAGCGCTGCTGTTCGGCTTCTTCCGGGCCTTGGGCAACGTCTACACCGGCTTTGCCTTCCTGAAGGTCATGAACCTTCCCAGTTCCGTTTACAATATGCTGCCCTACATCATCTCCCTGATCGTGCTGGCCTTTACCTCCAAGAATTCCCGCGCGCCCAAGGCGGAGGGTATTCCCTACGACAAGGGTCAGCGATAACCGAATCGACTGTTTGTGCTTCAAAAAGCGTCTTTCCGCACTGCGGAAAGACGCTTTTTCTCTGCTTTTTTTCGGCAGAGAAGTGATTTGCGGAATGATTTGACATGGATTTTACATGGTTTGTCTTTTGTCCTTTACATACAGCCGGTACACTGACAATGTGAAAAGGGGAAAACCCAAATATCAAATAAAAAAGGAAGACAAACATGAAAAAGACACTTGCATTGATTTTGACCCTGGCCTTGAGCCTGGCGGCCCTCACCGGCTGCGGCTCCAAGACGGAAACCCCCGCCGACACCAGCAGCGACAACAGCGCCCAGACCGAGGCTCCTGCTGAGACCACCCTCTCCGGCAGTGTGTCCACCAACGGCTCCACCTCTATGGAAAAGGTCATCGGCGCCCTCAGCGAACAGTTCATGACGGACAACAGCGGCGTCACCGTCACCTATGATCCCACCGGCTCCGGCGCAGGCATTGAGGCTGCCAGCAACGGCAGCGCCGACATCGGCCTTGCCTCCCGCGCCCTGAAGGACGAGGAGAAGGCCAGCGGTCTGACCGAGACCATCGTGGCGCTGGACGGCATCGCCGTCATCGTCAATGCTGACAGCAAGGTGGCGGATCTGACGGTGGAGCAGATCGGCAAGATCTTCACCGGTGAGATCACCGACTGGAGCGAAGTGGGCGGCGATGCCGGCACCATCTCCTGCATCGGCCGTGAGGCCGGTTCCGGCACCCGGGACGGCTTCGAGTCCATCACCGACACCAAGGACGCCTGCAAGCTGGACCAGGAGCTGACCTCCACCGGCGGCGTCATCGAGGCTGTTGCCGGCAACCCCAACGCCATCGGCTATGCGTCCCTCTCCGCTGTGGAGGGTAAGGACACCGTCAAGGCTGTCACCGTGGGTGGTGTGGCCTGCACGGAAGCCACCGTTCTGGATGGCAGCTACGCCATTCAGCGTCCCTTCGTGCTGGTGACCAAGACCGGCGAGACCCGGTCTCCCGCAGCCCAGGCATTCTTCGACTACGCTACCTCTTCTGCTGCCAGCCAGCTGATCAAGGCCGCCGGTGCGGTGCCGGTCGCGAAATAAGGGAGCAACCGGCGCGGATCTCGTACATCGCCTAAGATCTGTTCGATCAAAGAAGTGGGGAGGACCCCCACAGGGTTCCTCCCACACCCTTCCTTCCCACAGCATGACAAGCCCGCCTCCATCTATCACCGTAGGTGGAGGCGCTTCCTGTAAAACCGAGAAAGGAGCCAGACATGGACTCTGACGCAATTCTAACCGCCGTCAACGCGGTGGAAAGTATTACAAATCCCCCGCATACACCGGAGCGGAGCAGCTACCGTGCCCGCAAAACCGTGGAGCAGATCATCCATTTGATTTTTTTGCTGTGCGGCATCGTGGCGGTGGCCTTTGTGCTGCTCATCAGCATCTATCTCATTCTCTCCGGCCTGCCCGCCATTCGGCAGATCGGCCTGTTTCAATTTCTGTTGGGCAAGGTCTGGGACCCCACCAACACCACCACCGGCGCACAGTACGGAATTCTGCCCTTTATCCTGACCTCTGTTTACGGCACTGCCGGGGCCATCGTCATCGGCGTTCCTGTGGGACTGCTGACTGCTGTATTTCTGGCGAAGGTGGCCCCGCCGAAGCTGGCGGCGGTGATCCGTACGGCGGTACAGTTGTTAGCGGGCATCCCGTCGGTGGTGTACGGTCTGGTGGGCATGATCGTGCTGGTGCCGGCCATCCGGAACCTGTTCCACCTCAGCTCCGGCGCCTGCCTGCTGGCCGCCATGATCGTGCTGGCCATTATGATCCTGCCCTCTATCATCAACGTGTCGGAAACGGCGCTCCGGGCCGTTCCAAAGGAGTACGAGGAGGCCAGTCTCGCCTTAGGCGCGGCGGAGATGGAGACCTATTTTCGCATCAGTGTCCACGCCGCCCGCAGCGGCATCGCGGCGGCGGTGGTGCTGGGCGTGGGCCGGGCCATCGGTGAGGCGATGGCCATCATTCTGGTGGCGGGCAACGTGTCCAATATGCCGGGGCTGTTTACGCCGGTGCGCTTTCTCACCACCGGCATTATCTCCGGCATGGCCTACGCCAGTGTAGGAAGCCTGTATCAGCAGGCGCTTTATTCCATCGGCCTGGTGCTGTTCCTCTTTATCATGCTCATCAATGTGTTTCTGAACGTGTGCGTTAAGAACCGGAAGGAGGGCTGACATGAACGGACAAACCTTATCCCTTCGCCGCCGGGTCTACAACCGGGGGATGCGTGCGCTGGTGTGGCTATGCGCCGGACTGACCTGCGCGCTGCTGGTATTTTTGATCGGCTACATTTTCTGCCGGGGAATTCCGGGGCTGACCTGGGAACTGCTGTCCGGACAGACCAGCTATATTAAGAATACGATTGGTATTTTACCAAACATTCTCAACACTCTGTATATCATTTTGGCGGCCATGGTCATCGTTTTGCCCCTGGGCGTGGGGGCCGCCATCTATCTGACGGAGTACGCGGAAAACCGGCGGCTGGTGAGCCTCATTGAGTTCGCTGCCGAGACCCTGACGGGAATCCCATCCATTATCTTCGGCCTTGTCGGCATGCTGTTTTTCGTGCAGAAAATGAATTTGCAGGCAGGCGTGCTGGCGGGTGGACTGACTCTGGTGGTGATGATTCTACCTACCATTCTTCGCACCACTCAGGAGAGCCTGAAAACCGTACCCCAGTCCTACCGGGAGGGAGCATTGGGGCTGGGGGCCGGAAAGTGGCGCATGGTCCGTACCGTGGTGCTGCCCAACGCCATCGATGGCATCGTCACCGGCTGCATTTTGGCCGTCGGCCGTATCGTGGGGGAAAGCGCGGCGCTGCTGTACACCGCCGGGTTTGGTCTGGTGCTCAACGATTTCTTCACGGCCCTTCATTCCTCCTCCGCCACGCTGACGGTGGCCCTGTATGTCTACGCCAACGAGCGGGGCGAGACGGCGGTGGCCTTCTCCATCGCCACCATTCTGATGCTGCTGACCCTGCTCATCAACCTCTCCGCCGTGTTTCTGGGGCAGAAGCTGAAAAAGAATTGAGGAGACCCTATGGAACCGATTTTGGAAGCAAAAAAACTGAATCTCTGGTATGGCCCCAACCATGCCCTTCACGATGTATCCATCGCCATTCCTGAGCACGAAATCACCGCCTTCATCGGGCCCTCCGGCTGCGGCAAATCCACCTTCCTGCGGACGCTGAACCGGATGAATGACCTGATCCCCGGCGTGAAGCTCAGCGGCGAGGTGGATTTCCACGGCAAGAACCTCTACGACAGCAGCGTGGACCCCACCTGGCTCCGCAAGCGCATCGGCATGGTGTTTCAAAAGGCCAATCCCTTCCCCATGAGCATTTATGACAATGTGGCCTATGGCCCCCGGACCCACGGCATCCGAAACCGGGTGAAGCTGGACGAGATCGTGGAGAACTCTCTGCGTTCCGCCGCCATCTGGGACGAGGTAAAGGACCGGCTGAAGAAAAGCGCCTTGGGGCTTTCCGGCGGTCAGCAGCAGCGGCTGTGCATCGCCCGGGCTTTGGCGGTGGAGCCGGAGGTGCTGCTGATGGACGAGTCCACCAGCGCCCTGGACCCCATCTCCACCTCTAAGATCGAGGATCTGGCGGCGGAGCTGAAAAACCAGTACACCGTGGTGATGGTGACCCACAACATGCAGCAGGCCGCCCGTATTTCCGACAACACCGCCTTCTTCCTGTTGGGAGAGCTGGTGGAGTTCGGCAAGACGGAGCAGCTGTTTTCCACCCCCGCCGACAAACGGACGGAGGATTACATCACCGGGAGGTTTGGGTAAGATGCGCAATAAATTCGACGAACAGCTTTTGCAGCTCAACCACGAGATGATCGAGATGGGGGCGCTGTGCGAGGAGGTCATTGCCCTGTCCTCTCAGGCGCTGACGGAGGGGGACACGGCGCTGGCCTCCAAGGTAGCTCCTCTGGACAGCGAGATCGACCACAAGGAGCGGGAGATCGAAAACCTCTGCCTGAAGCTGCTTTTGCGGCAGCAGCCGGTGGCCCGGGATCTGCGGCAGATCTCCGCCGCATTGAAGATGATCACCGACATGGAACGCATCGGCGATCAGGCGGAGGACATCGCGGAGATCGTGGCCTTTTTAGACGGGCGGCAGGCGGAAAATGACGCCCTTTTGAAGGAAATGGCGAAGGCGGTCATACAAATGGTGACGGAAAGTGTGGACGCCTATGTGAAATGTGATATAATGTTGGCGAAAAAGGTCATCGCGGCGGATGACGTTGTGGACGAGCAGTTTGCCCGGGTCAAGCAGAGCCTGATCGGAAAGATCGCGGCGGACCCGGCAGACGGCGAATACGCCCTGGACCTGCTGATGATCGCCAAGTACTACGAGCGCATCGGCGATCACGCCACGAACATTGCCGAGTGGGTTATTTACTCCGTGACCGGGACCCACAAGGACGAAATCACACTGACATAAGGAGATTGCTATGATCTGGTGCGTGGAGGACGACGCCAGTATCCGGGATATTGAGCTGTACGCCCTGACATCCACCGGCTTTGAGGCCAGAGGCTTTGACGATGGAGCATCCTTCTGGGAGGCGCTGCAGACGGAAACGCCGGAGCTGGTCCTGCTGGATGTGATGCTGCCGGGGGAGGACGGTGTGTCTCTGCTGAAAAAGATGAAGGCCGCACCGGCCTTGCGGGACATCCCCGTCATCATGGCCACGGCCAAGGGCGCGGAATATGACAAAATTCAAAGTCTGGACTTAGGGGCCGATGACTATCTGGTGAAGCCCTTCGGCGTCATGGAGATGGTTTCCCGGGTGAAGGCGGTGCTGCGGCGGTGTCATCCCGCTGACACGGGCCATGTGCTCTCTGCCGGGGGCCTTTCTATGGACCTGGACTGCCGCACCGTGACGGCGGACGGCCAGCGGCTCCAGCTCACTTATAAGGAGTTTGAGCTTTTGCGGCTGTTTCTGTCCCATCCGGGAATGGCATTCACCAGAGAACAGCTATTCACACAGGTGTGGAATATGGAGTACATGGATGACAGCCGCACACTGGATATGCACATCCGCACCCTGCGGCAGAAGTTAGGGGCCTACGGCAAGCTGATCGAGACCGTTCGGAACGTGGGCTACCGCATGGAGACCGGCCTATGACCGGGAAGATCTTTCGTTCGACTCTGGCGGCGTCACTGACGGTGCTGCTGGCATCGCTGCTGGTGATCACCGGCTGCCTTTACACCTATTTCGGCACGGTGCGGGAACAGCAGCTTCAGACAGAACTGACACTGGCCGCGGCGGCGGTGGAAGCGGACGGCGCGGACTATCTGGCCCGCGTCCGGGACACGGCGGAGCGGCTGACCTGGGTGGCATCGGACGGCGCAGTGCTGTATGACACCCGAACGGATACGCAGCCCATGGAAAATCATGGCCAGCGGGAGGAGATCCGGGAGGCGCTCACCGGCGGCAGCGGCAGCAGCGCCCGCTATTCCGAGACGCTGACGGAAAAGATGCTCTATCAGGCGGTGCGCCTGACGGACGGCTCTGTGCTCCGCATTTCCGGCAGTCAGAAAACGGTATGGATGCTGGTTCTTGGGATGCTCCACGCCGTCATCGTGGTGGCGCTGTTGGCGGTGGGACTTTCCGCACTCTTGGCGAGCCGGGCGGCCCGACGGGTGGTGGAGCCGCTGAACCGGCTGGATCTGGAGCACCCGCTGGACAACAACGCCTATGAGGAGCTGTCTCCGCTGTTGGGGCGGGTCTACGCCCAGCAGCAGGAGATCCGCCATCGGACCAGAGACCTCCGGCAGCGGCAGGACGAATTTGAACAGATCACCGGCAGTATGCGGGAAGGTCTGGTGCTGCTGGACCACAGCGGGCGCATCCTCAGCATCAATCCGGCGGCCCAAGCACTGTTTCATGCGGACGGTACCTGCGTAGGACAGGATTTCTTGACAGTGGATCGCCATCCGGACCTGACCGCCGCCATCCATGACGCCGCCGAGACCGGACACAGTCAGCTGCGGGCAGAGCGGCGGGGCCGGGAATACCAGCTTGATTTCAGCCGTATTGAATCCAACGGTAAGGCGCTGGGTACGGTTTTGCTGGCCTTTGATGTGACGGAGCAGGCGGAAGCCGAGCGGATGCGGCGGGAGTTCACCGCCAACGTGTCTCACGAACTGAAAACGCCCTTGCAGTCCATTATCGGCAGCGCGGAATTGCTGGAAAACGGTCTGGTGAAGCCGGAGGATCAGCCTCGGTTCCTGAGCCGCATCCATCAGGAGGCGGACCGGCTGGTGGCGCTGATCAACGATATTCTCCGCCTGTCCCAGTTGGACGAGGGCGGTGCGTTGCCCCATGAGCAGGTATCCGTTTTGGAGTTGGCGCAGGAGGCGGCCCGCTCTCTGACAGCACAGGCGGCGGCACAAGCGGTGCACATTTCCGTGACCGGCACCGCCGGAACGGTTTTCGGCGTCCGGCGGCTGCTGTACGAGATCGCCCGAAACCTCTGCGAGAACGCCGTGAAGTACAACGTCCCCGGCGGAAGCGTCACCGTTGAGGTGGCGGAAACGGATCGGGACGTGACCCTCTTGGTTCGGGATACCGGCATCGGCATCCCGGAGGGGGATCAGAGCCGGGTCTTTGAGCGGTTTTACCGGGTGGATAAGAGCCATTCCCGGGCCATTGGCGGCACGGGGCTGGGGCTGTCCATCGTGAAACACGCCGTAGCGTATCACCACGGTACTCTCCGGCTGGAAAGCCAGCCGGGGAAGGGAACCGTGATCACGGTGACGCTGCCCAAGAAGCCAACAGAATGAACTTCGGAAAACCGTGGGTCCTCCCACGGTTTTTCTTTTCAAACGGCCGCTTTCCGTGTATACTGGAACAAAAAACGAACGAGGTAGAGGATTATGCCGATTTTTGATACCCATGCCCATTATGACGCGGACCGCTTTGACAGCGACCGGGATGCGCTCCTTTCCGCCATGCCGGGGGTCGGCGTGGGGCTGGTGCTGGACCCGGGATGCGACCTGCCCTCCTCCCGTGCGGCGGCAGAGCTGGCGGAACGGTACCCGCATGTGTACGCCGCCGTGGGCGTCCATCCGGAGGACTGCGACGGCTTCCAAGACGAGGATCTGACGGAGCTGCGGCAGCTTTTGGAGCGGCCCAAGGTGGTGGCCATCGGGGAGATCGGACTGGACTACTACTGGGAGGACAATCCGCCCAGAGCGTTTCAGCAGACGGTATTCCGCAAGCAGCTGGCACTGGCGGCGGAGCTGGATCTGCCGGTGATCGTCCATGATCGGGAAGCCCACGGGGACTGCCTTGCCATTATCAAGGAATTTCCCACCGTCACCGGCGTGTTCCACTGCTTTTCCGGCTCGCCGGAGATGGCGGAAGAGTTGCTGAAGCGGGGGTGGTATCTGGGCTTTGACGGCCCCATCACCTATAAAAACGCCAAGCGGGCCCCGGGGGTGGCGGCGGTGACGCCGCTGGAGCGGATCGTGGTGGAGACGGACGCTCCCTATATGGCTCCGGTACCCATGCGGGGCAAGCGGAATGACAGCCGCTATCTCCCCTATGTGATCGAAAAACTGGCGGAGTGGAAGGGCGTGACGGCGGAGGAAATGATCCGCGTGACGTGGGAAAACGGCAGACGGCTGTTCCGGATTTGAGATAAAAACACTCCCGCACCGAAAAGGTGCGGGAGCGTTTCTTATGTATGCAGCAAAACGGATTTCACGATGATGCTGACGCCGCCCAGCAGGAAAAACACGATGGACAGCTTTTGCAGCCGCTCTCCGCTGATGTGAGAGGAGAGGAGCCGGGCCAGCCGGGCGGCGCAGAAGGCGGCGGCCAGCGAGATAAGGCTGAAGCACAGGGAGGAGCGGTTCAGGAGCCCGGTGCAGAGATACAGCCCGGTGCGGAACAGGTTTTCACCCAGAAAGAGGAAGCAAATGCTGCCCTTGAATTCATCGTAATCCTTGGCAGTGCGCTGAAGGTAGGCTACCAGAAACATATTGATGCCGAACAGCCCCGCGCACATACCGGAGAAGAAGGCCACCAGATACCGCAGCCACGGGATCTCCCGACGGTCCGGGCGGACGGGGCGCAGCCGGCGGGTGGCCATTTCCAGTCCCAGAAATACCACAACGCCGCCCAAAACCGTTTTGATGATCCAAGGCAGGGAGAAGCGCAACAGCCAGGTCCCGGGGACCACCCCGGCCACCATGGCCAGCAGCAGGGGAAGGATGGCCCGCCAGCGGAAGTTGTTCCGGCTTTGCCAGGTGATCCGGCCGTTGATGACCAGATCCGGCAGCAGACTGCCCGGTGTGATCAGGGTGTTGTCCAGCCGCATGGCCAGCAGCGGCGCGGAGATCAGGGGATTCCCGAATCCAATGAGCCACTTGAGGGTATAGGCCGCCAACTGGACGAGAAAAATAAACAGGATCATGCTTCCGGTGTAGTTCATGAGATCCCCTCCCACGCGAAGTTCTGTGTACGTTCCCAACTATACCACATCGCATCGGAGAAAAAAAGCTTTTTTCTCATTTCCGCGCCGCTGACAGTGGAAAATTGCCGGGTTTGGTATAGCCTTTGGATTTTTTGACCATACTCCTTCCGTACCTATGAACAGGAAGGGAGGTATTGTATGGAAAACAAGGTGAAAAACGTACTTTCGGGCATTGGCTTTTACGGCACGCTGGCGGTGTGCCTGCTGGTGGTGGGGGTGTGCGGCTGGGTCCTGCTGCAGGACCGGGAGGACCCGCTGCCCCAGCAGGCGGTGACGCCTCGGGTCCCCGTGTCGCAGCCGGTGGAAATGCCGGAGGTGCGACTTCCGACAGTGGAGACTTTGGAGCCGGCGCCGGTGCCGGTCCCGCCAAAGGAAACCAAGGAGCTGCCGGAGGTGGAGGTGGATCACACGCCTGTGACGGCGGAAGCACCCCGTCTGGTGGTGGCCCCGCTCCGAGGGGATGTGCTGACGGCTTTTTCCATGGAGGAGCTGGTATACAGTCCTACTTTGGGAGATTGGCGTACCCACAACGGCGTGGACATCGCCGCCCAGCAGGGAACCACGGTACTGGCGGCCTCCGCAGGGGCGGTGCTGTCGGTGACGGACGATCCCCTGATGGGCACCACCGTGGTGCTGGAGCATGACAACGGCTATCAGACCACCTATGCCAATCTCCAGGCCAAGCCCAACGTGGAGGCCGGGGACCCGGTGTCCGCCGGGCAGATCATCGGCGCGGTGGGGACCACCGCAGCGGCGGAGTCCGGACAGCCCCATCTGCACTTCGCCGTCACCAAGGACGGCAAGGCCGTAGACCCCAACGAATATTTGAGCGGTTGAGCGGAACAAGGCCCCGGATTTCCGGGGCCTGCCGCTTTTTTTAACCGTTTTCCCGGGGAAAGTTACATCAATTCGGATTTTTTCGAAAAAATTCAATATTTTCCTTGACATTTGCTGTATTTCGGATATAATGATAAGGCTTGCAATATGTAAGTAAATCCTTGCTCTCATCTGAGAATGAGGGCCATTTGTCCAAAAGGAGGTGCAAATATGGCAAAGATTACTGCCAATTACGAGGTCGTCTATGTGCTCGACCCTGCACAGGGTGAGGAGGCTATCGCCGCTCAGGTTGCGAACTTCAAGTCCCTGGCCGAGCAGAACGGCTCTGATGTCGTGGTTGAGGAGTGGGGCAACCGCAAGCTGGCTTATCCCATCAACTACAAGACCGAGGGCTACTATGTGCTCATGACCTTCGTCAGCGGCCCGGCATTCCCCCGCGAACTGGATCGTAAGCTGCGGATCGCCGAGGGCGTCATGCGTTCCCTGATCGTCTGCAAGGGCGAGTAAAGGAGCAGCACATGCTGAATCGAATCATTCTCATGGGTCGCCTGACCCGTGACCCCGAGCTCCGGCGCACCGGCAGCGGTACGGCGGTGACGTCCTTCTCTCTGGCTGTTGACCGGGACTTCAAGTCCCAGTCCGGCGAAAAGGAAACGGACTTCATCGACATCGTGGCCTGGCGCAACACCGCCGAATTTGTGAGCAAGTACTTCACCAAGGGCCGCATGGCCGTGGTGGAGGGCCGCCTGCAGATCCGGGACTGGACCGACAAGGACGGCGGCAAGCGCCGCAGTGCCGAGGTCGTGGCCGACAATGTGTATTTCGGGGATTCCAAGCGCGACGGCGGCGACAATTCCGGCTACAACCCCGGTTATGCTCCCGCCCCCGCTTCCCACAGCGCCGCTCCCAGCAATTTCAGCGCCAGCGGCTCTGACTTCGCCGAGATCGGCGAGGATGACGGCGAACTGCCGTTCTGATATTACTATAAGGAGGAAGCAATCATGGCTTTCGATCGTGAAGCTCGTCCCGCCCGTCCCGCACGCGGCAACAAGCGCCGTAAGGTCTGCCAGTTCTGCGCCGAGAAGTGCGAGTGCATTGATTATAAGGACGCCGCCAAGCTGCGTCGTTTCATTTCTGAGCGTTCCAAGATCCTGCCCCGTCGGACCACCGGCACCTGCGCCATGCATCAGCGTGAGCTGACTGAGGCCATCAAGCGTGCCCGTCAGATCGCTCTGCTGCCCTACGTCACCGACTAAAAGCAGCTGAATCGAATCAATCGACTGAAAAAGCCCCGAAGGTTTTCCTTCGGGGCTTTTTTTGTCATGTTTTAGGAGAAAAAGGGGCTGCTGCACAGTTCCGTACAACTTTTTCCGGTGGTGGGGGATGGCGAATATGGCGGACGCAATTCGTTACGGCTGCATAACAAGGAGGAATTGTATGGAAAACACAAGCAATTACGGTCTGAAGCGATGGGACGGCGGGGACCGCATCCTGCACACGGAATTCAATGACAACTGGGACAAGATCGACACGGCCATCAAGGACAGCGAGGACAAGGCCGCAGCGGCGCTGGCGGCAACTACGGCGCTGGAGCAGAAGATGGGCTTACAGCACATTCAGACGGTCAACGGCACAACCGGCGATTGCAGCATCTTCACATACAGCATCGACTGGGATCAGTGGACGGAAGTCCTTTTCTTCCTGGCCCCGAAGCTGTCCGGCAGTAATCTCACCTATCAGCTTTCATTTGAGAACCGCGCTATGACTTCAGACGGCTCCGTTTATTTCAGCGGTACCCTGGGGGGAGACAGTTCCTTTGTGGTTTACCCATCTTCCAGCAAGAACACATCGCTAAAGGGCCAATTTTTCGGCGGGAACACCTTTTCCAATCCTCGTACCTATCAGAAGCTGGGGGATCGCCTGGTCTTGTCCCCCAACGGTTCCGGCACCACGGTCAATGCGGGGACCACTTTGACGATCAACGGCAGAAAATAAGGAAGAATCCCCCCGCACCTTACGGCGCGGGGGGTATTCTTTATCTTAACTCAGATGAGTTTCGATTGTAACGGCTTTTCTGTTTATTAGAAGTCGATCGTCACAGTGACGGCCTTGCTAATAGCAGTAGCAGTCACAGTCAGAGTGGTAGTATCTGCAGCAACGATGGTGAAAGTACCACCAGCAACAGGATCAGCCACAACAGTAGGAGTCACGCCGGTCCAACCGCTACCGCTCATAACAACAGTGGCAGTCTTAGAACCAGTCGCAGACATATAAGCAGAGCTGCCGGAAACGATCTTGTTGGTGTAGCCCGCAGCGGTGGGGCCAACCTTGAAGGTCACCTTGTAGACCTGCTCCTGAGTCACAGTAACACCGGCGAAGGTCATGCCGTCATAGGTGAAGCTCCAAGTAGCACCACTCTTGGTGATGTCCTTGCAGCCCTTGTCAGCCAGGATGGCCTTGATGTCGCTGGTGGTCAGCGTGGTGGCCTTGCCGGACTCAACATAGAACTTGATGGTGGTCTTGGGAGTGTCGATATCGACGGTCTTGACCTCAATATCATCGCTCAGAGGAGGAGTCACAGGATCGGTGTTGCCATCCTTCTCATAGATGACCAGAGTCTTGACCATGTAGTCCTTGATCACAGCGTAGACAACATCGTTCTCGTCCTTAGCGATAGTGTTGTAGGAGAAGACAGAGATCTCATCGTCAGTGTTGACATAGAAGCTCTTGGCGTCCTTATCCACGGTGACGATCTCGTTCTTGTGGTTGGTGGTATCGGTGGTGCCGTTCTTCAGGGTCAGCTTACCAGCGATGTTCAGGGTGACAGTGTACTCCTTGGAGGTCTTGTCGATACCGACGCCCTGCAAGAAGCCTTCCTTATCAGTGCCGTCATAATCGTTATAAGCGGTCAGACGGGTGATGAGGCCCTTGCTGGTGTTGTCCTCGACCTCAGCATTGGCCTGGGGCATGATGAACATGACGGTCACCATGCTGTTGGACTTGCAGTACCAGTAAGCATCAACATTGTCATTGGTACCAGTGGTGCCAACCTTCACAGAAGGAGCATTCTTGATGCCGGTGTAAGCGGTGAAATCGTCGATGTCATAGCAATTCTTGCTGACGGGGGTGCCATCGCGGAGAGTAAAGGAGGTTGCAGTAGCCTTATAATCGGCAGTGTCGGAGATCACGAACACAGAGGCGCTGTTGGCATAGAACGGGCCCTGAGCGGTCACAATACCAGCCTTGTTGTTGTCCATCTTGAAGGAGGTATCATTCTCAGAAGACTTAGACTTAGCAGTGGGCAGAGCCTTCAGGGTGTACTCGCCGTCATCGTTCACCTTGTAGGTGACGATCTGAGTGGGAACCATGTCCTTCTTGGCGTTGTAGTCCTTGTCGGTGGTGACGATCTTGGTGGTGCCGTCGGTGAACAGCAGCTCAACGCGGTTGCCCAGGTACCAGTCAGTACCGCCCTTGATGTTCAGGATCAGAGCGTAATTGCCGATCTCCTCAACTTCCTCGACATAGATCATGTAGCCGTAAGCGTCCACATAGATGGTGTAGTCCTGCTTCACGGACACGTCGCTCAGGTTCTGGCCGCCGATCTGAGCGGAAGCCTTATAGCGGGTGCCATCGATGGTCAGAGCCTTCTTGTCATTGTTGTTGGTGTCGCTGTTCTCAGCAACGGTGACAGTGCCTTCCACCTTGGTAGCAGCGGCAACAGACTCGATCTCCTTCTCCTTCAGGGAGTAGGTGTACAGAACATAATCGTCAACCTCGAACTTGTCATCGGTCTCGAACTCGTTCTTGAAGTTGGCAACAACGGGACCCTCGGCGGTCACAACCACATAGGCGTCCTTCTTGTCGGTAGCCTTGACGGTCTTGTTGATGGAGCCGATGTAGGTGTTGACCTCGGTGATGATGACGGAATCGTTGTCATCATTGTAGAAGACCTCGGTCAGAACGCCGTTATCGCCGTACTTGTTCTTGTCATCACCCTTGGTGATGTCGCGAGCGGGCTGAGAAGCGTTCTCAACGCCGTCCACATAGACGGTGACCTTCTTGGCAGAGATGCTCTTGCCCAGGCCCAGATCCTTGTAGATGTCGCCGATCTCGACCTTCTTGGTGTACTCTGCTAACGAGTCCATCATGAAGGGCCAGACCCTGTATGTCCAGAAGAACATGACCGAGGGCTTCTTCGTGGACGAGGATGCCAAGGTTGTGTTCGTCCAGACCAACTCCGATAAGACCACCACTGAGTTGGCTACCGGCTCTGACGAGGTCCACCACTTCATCGACGATCTGAACAAGAAGGACAAAGCAAAGTACTCCTTCGTGATCAGCGCCATCCTGGAGAACGGTGCCGCTAAGGTGGTTGTGATCAATGACGGCATCGACAACACTGTTGGCGGTTCTACCGTGACCGGCAGCACTGACCTGGCTTCCGTTGTTCTGAGCAACGCTGGCATGGCTGGCACTGGCCTGTCCTGGAAGCTGTATATGCGTTCCGTGTCTCAGGAGACCTTCAATGTGGCTCTGAACGGCAAGGACATCGCTACTGAGTATGCTCAGGTCAGCGCTTTGATGGCTGGCAAGACTGGCTACTCCTTCTACATCGTTGTTGACGGTGTGGAGTCCAACATTGTTGCTGTCTAATTGTCTCCGACAATAAGACCACGAAATCGAGACTCATCTGAGTTGAGATAGAAAAATTCCCGCTCCGAAAGGAGCGGGAATTTTTTATTCTTTACCGTAGAGCGCTACCACATAGTAGGTTGTGTCACTCATGTTGCCCTGGAACGTAGCGTCATTGACATGGTAAAATGTCAGTGTACTGTTTTGCCAACGGAAGTTAATATCCTGCCATGTGGTTCGGCTTCCGGCATTATAGAATGCCATCGCATAGGCGGGATTGACGGTCTTATCCGTCAGAAACCAGAAAAAGCGGTTGCCGAAGATCAGCACCGCTTTCGGCTTTTTGGAAAAGGTGATGCTATTGGGGTTGTTCTGACCGTATTTGCCGTTGCCGGTGTAGCTTTGGGTCTCTATGGAGCAGTTTCCCGCCCCTGCCAGCGCCGTTTGCAGCGCCGCCTTGTCGGCATTGCTTTTCAGTGCCGCGTCGATGGCGGCGTTGTCGCGATTGAAGTCCTCCATCATGATGCGGTCCGTCTTTTCCCACTGGGTCAACTGAAAATTGGCTGTTTTGTTCATAGATAACATCCTCCTGTCACACGGATGTAACTTTGGGGGCGCCGCCGTGTGCCCACTCTGTATGAGGGGCGTTTGCTGCACGGTTTCGTGCAACGGAAGTGAAAAAACCGCCGCACCGTTCACAAATGGTTTACAAGTTTTTCATCTTCCCTTCAGATTTGGGGTGTATACTGCGTACATCAACAGGCGAGAGAGCCGTTTCCCGGCCCCGCCGCTGATCCGAGAGAAAAAGCCATTCTTTCAAATACACCCCTACGGCCCACTGCCCGCCCGGGAGGAGTCCCAAACCGGCAGACCAACGATCCCGCCGCAGGCAAGCGGCGTGTTGATAGATCTTTTCATACATGACCTCTCCAAAGCAAGGCGGGGCGCCGGTTTTCCAAACCGACGCCCCGTTTTGCCGCGTTTTGCCCGCGAGACCTGTTGAAAAATGTCAGAACAGCCAAAGGGAGACGAGGGCGGCCAGCAGCGCGGACAGCAGGCCGTGGGTCAACTTGCCCAGCAGACAGGGGGCGAGAGGGAGGTCCGTGCCGTCCAGAAGGGCGGCGGTCTGGCAGAGAACGGACAGCCCGCCCCATCCGGCGCACCCGGCGGCCAGCAGGAAGCCGGTGCGGTCACAGGTCAGGAGGGGCGTCAGGGAGAACAGCTCCCCGCAGCCCACGGCCAGGGCCGCCCATGGGCCGGGGAGGGCCGTCAGGGGCGAGATCAGCACATAGAAGAACGTGACGAAGGCGCAGACGGAGAGCATGGTCCCGGCGCTGTCCCGGACGGATGACACAAAGGCCGCTGGCAGAGAGGGGGCCTGAAAGGAAATGGCGGGGGGAACGGTTTTTCGTCCCCGGCCCAGTCCCCGGAACAGCAGCCCGGTGAGGAGGGCGGCGCAGACGTGGATCAGCCAGAGCCACAGGCCCGCCCGGACGCTGCCGAATACCCCCACGCCCAGCACGCTGATGAGGAACACGGGGTTGGAGTTGTTGCAGAAGGTCAGGAGCCGCTCCGCCTCCTGCCGGGTCAGGTCCCCGGAGGCGTACAGCTCCGCCGCTGTGCGGGCGCCGATGGGATAGCCTCCCACCAGCCCCAGCAGCAGCGCGGACCCGGCGCAGCCGGGCAAGCGGAACAGGGACGCCATCAGGCCAGCCATATCGGGCGCCAGCCATTGTCCGAAGCCCAGCCGCACCAGCAGACCGGTGACGACCATGAAGGGGAACAGGGCGGGGATCACCGTCCCGGCGCAGAGGGTCAGGGCCTTGGCTGCCTCGAGCCGCAGCTGTCTGGCGTCCGCCAGAAACCAGACCAAGATCCCGCACAGGATCAGGCACACATCCGTCCGTATCCGCCGTTTCATACGCATCACCCGCTATACCCTATGCGGGGCGGGGGCGGTTCATACGGCGGGACAGGCAAGCCAGGGGGAATTTCCGCATAGAGTTCGGTGAGGTGAGAGCATGGAGAAAAAACGGGACCGGGAGCAGGGCGGTATTCTGGGCGGCGTGGCGGAGCTGTTTGATCTGCCGGTGGATGTGGTGGCGGGCCTGCCCCGATTGGAGCTGATCGGGAACCGGCAGCTATATCTGGAACGCCACACGGGCCTGCTGGCTTACAGCGATACCCAAATCGATGCCAACACAGGCTTCGGCGTTCTGCGAATTCGCGGAGAACGGCTGACGCTGGTGGCCATGACGGGAGAAGAACTGCGGATCGGCGGGAAGATCGACGGCGTGGAGTGGGTGTCATGCTGAAGGAACTTATCAACAGGGCCCGGGGACAGGTGTGGCTCCGGGTGACATGCCCCTACCCGGAACGGGTGCTGAATCTGTGCTCCGCCCGGAAGCTGGCCTTCTGGGATCTGGAATGGGAGGGGGCGGAGACCTTTACCTGCCGCATGAGCCGGAGGGATCACCGCATCCTCAGCCGCGCGGCGGAAAAGCTGGACTGTACGATCGAAATCGTGCGGCGGGAGGGCGCGCCCTACACGCTGGCAAAGCTGCGGCACCGTCAGGCCTTGGCGGTAGGCATCGCGGCGTGCGGAACGGCGGTGCTGATCGGGTCCTTCTTCGTGTGGGATATTCAGATTGCCGGGAATGAAACGGTGCCGCGGGAGGTGATCCTGCGATCCCTGGAGAAAAACGGCGTTCATCGGGGGTGCTTCGGCTTCGCCCTGAATGGGGAGGACATCCGCAACCATGTGCTGCTGGAGATCCCGGAGCTGAGCTGGGTGGCGGTGAACGTATCCGGCTGCCGGGCCAATGTGGAAGTCCGGGAGCGGCGGACGGCCCCGAAGCCGCTGGACCGGAAAATACCGTGCAATTTAGTGGCCCGGCGGGACGGGCTGGTGCTGCGGGTGCAGGCACTGGGGGGCGTCCCTCAGGTGCTGCAGGGAATGTCGGTGACGGAGGGGCAGCTTTTGATCTCCGGCGTGGAGGACACAGGGACCTTCGGTACCCGGTTCACAGCGGGACTTGGGTCCGTGGAAGGGCGGACGTGGTACACCCTGACGGCCAACGTGCCCCTCACCGGGGCAGAAAAACGGTATACCGGACGGGAAAAGCGGCTCCGTTCCGTGATTTTCGGCAGCCGCCGGATAAAATTCTTTGCAAACAGTAGCATTGACAGCGGCCAGTGTGATAAAATAACCGAGAGAACGCCGGTTCGGGTGTGCGGGATCCCGCTGCCGATCACATGGGAGACGGAGACTCTCCGGTTTTACGAAACGGAGCCGGTGACGGTCACGCAGGCCCGGCGGCAGAAGGAGACGGGGGCGGCGCTGGAAGCGTATCTCCACAGCCTTGTGGACCCCTACGGCGAGGTAACGGCCAGTCAGGTGGCCTCCCGGCTCCGGGGGGATGTCCTGACGGTGACGCTGACAGCGGAGTGCCGGGAGGAACTCGGGACGCAGGCCCCTATTTATACAGCAAATGAACCGGACGGCGCGTCCGGATAACTTTAGGAGTGATGGCATGGAACAGAGGATCAGCATTGAGCGGATGGAGCAGGCCGTAAATATTTTCGGCTCCTTTGACGAGAACATCCGCCTGCTGGAAAAGGAATTTAATGTGACGGTGACCAACCGGGACGGCGAGCTGCGGATCAGCGGCGAGGCCGAGGACGTGATGCACGCCGCCAAAGCGGTGCAGGCTATGCTGACCCTGTCCTCCCGGGGGGAGGCGCTGGGAGAGCAGAACGTCCGCTATATCATCGACATGGTCCGCACCGGAAAAGAAGAACAGATCAGCGAACTGGCGGGGGATGTGCTGTGCATTTCCGCCAAGGGCCGCCCGGTGAAGCCGAAAACGCTGGGCCAGAAGGAATATATCGCATCGGTGCTGAAAAATACCGTTACCATCGGCGTAGGCCCCGCCGGTACCGGCAAAACGTATCTGGCGGTGGCGGCGGCAGTGCAGGCCTTCCGGGAAAAACAGGTGAACCGCATCATCCTCACCCGTCCTGCGGTGGAGGCCGGCGAGCGGCTGGGATTCCTGCCCGGCGACTTGCAGAGCAAGGTGGACCCGTACCTGCGGCCGCTGTACGACGCCCTGTTCGACATGCTGGGGGCGGAGACCTACCAGAAGTATCTGGAGCGGGGCAACATTGAGGTGGCGCCCCTGGCCTATATGCGGGGCCGGACGCTGGACGACAGCTTCATCATTCTGGACGAGGCTCAGAATACCAGCCGGGAGCAGATGAAAATGTTCCTGACCCGGTTGGGCTTCGGCTCCAAGATCGTCATTACCGGCGATGTGACCCAGATCGATCTGCCGGACGGCAAGCCCTCCGGCCTGCGGGAGGCCATGCGGGTGCTGAAAAAGGTGGAGGGCATCGGTATCTGCGAGCTGACCAACGCCGACGTGGTGCGTCATGTGATGGTCCAGCGGATCGTGAAGGCCTATGAAGAATACGAAACTGCCAAAAACGGCGGAAAGGGGAAGAAATAATGGCAAAACGGCACTATATTCCCATCACCGCCGACGTGCCGGGGGTGAATGAGGGCCAGCGGGCCTTTATCCGCAAGGTCATCCGCACCGCTCTGGCGGCAGAGGGGGTGGATTTTCCCTGTGAGGTGGACGTGCTGCTGACCAATGACGAGGCCATCCATCAGATCAATCTGGATATGCGGGAGGTAGACCGGGCCACGGATGTGCTCAGTTTCCCGGAGTTTGACCTGCAGCCCGGCGAGCTGCCCGACGGGGAGGACGCCGACCCCGGCACCGGACTGGTGCCCTTGGGGGACATGGTGATCTCCATGGAGCGCGTGGCGGCGCAGGCCAAGGAGTACGGCCATTCCAACCGCCGGGAGCTGGCGTATCTGGTGGTGCACTCCGTGCTGCACCTGCTGGGCTATGACCATCTGGACGAAGGCCCGCAGAAAAAGCAGATGCGGGCAAGAGAGGAAGCTATATTGGCGGAACTGGGGATCACCCGGGAGGACTGATATGGGAAAATTTGCGTTATATACGGTTGGGTTCGCTTTACTTGCCTGTGTGCCGGCGATACTGTTGGCAGGGATGTTCAGCGGCGGTGGGGGAGATGTCGCACCATTTTTGCTGGGGCTGCTGGCGGTGGGAGCCGTTTTGGCGGGAGCCGTCTGTCTGAAGGACAAGCTGGATCGAATGGAGGAAACGCTGAAAGCGGTGTCCAAGACCCTCCAAGAGGTCAAAACAGAATTGGAAACAGTGAAGGGACGGCAGGAAGTCGCGGAGATCAAGCTGGATACTGTGGCGGCGAAGCTGGATACGGCCCGCGATATAGATTGAGTGTGTCACACAGGCGGAGATCTGGCCATATACTGTCCTGAGGTGATGGGATGAACGTATTTCGGGACGGCGTGATCGCCTTTTTCTCCGCCGTGGGGATGACCACGGTGGTATGGCTGCTGGCGGGAGCGGTGCTCCACGCGGGGCGGCCCACGATCCCGGGGCTTTTGCTGGTACTGCCTGTGCGGGGTGAGGCGTTAGCCTTGGAGCACGATGTCCGGGAGCTGCGCCGGGTGCGGAGCAGTCTGCCGGGTGCGCGGATCGTCATTGCCGACTGCGGCCTGACGGCGGAGGCCAGGGGCCTTGCCGACTATCTGGCGGAGCGGGAGGACAACGCCGCTGTGGTGAACGGGGCGGATTTCCGGCTGGATGCCGGGAACGAGAGATAAAAATGCCAGTCAAGGGCCGTTCGTAAGAAGGGCCGCATCGGCACGTTAAAGAGAGGAAGTCATGGAAGAACTGATCTGCCGGGAGGGTACGGTACATAGCGTTATTTTTCAGAACGCCGAAAACGGATATACGGTCCTCCGCCTCCTCACAGAGGAGGGGGAGGTCGTTACTGTGGTGGGATGTATCCCCTGTGTGGCGCCGGGAGAGCATCTGACCGTTACCGGTACCTGGGAGGTCCATCCCCAGCACGGCGAGCAGCTGAAGGCGCAGGAGCTGGAGCGGACGCTGCCGGAGGAGGAAGAGGATATCTTCGCCTACCTGTCCTCCGGCGTCTGCAAGGGCGTGGGACCCACCACCGCCCGGCGGATCGTGGACCGGTTCGGCCTGGAGACCCTGGATATTTTAGAGGCGGAGCCGGAGCGGCTTCAGGAGATCCGGGGCATTACCACGAAAAAGGCCATGGAGATCGGAGAGCTGTTCCGTCAGCACATGGGCTTGCGGCGGCTGATGGAATTCCTATCCCGGTATCAGCTGCCGCCGGTGCTGGCCATCCGGCTGCGGCAGCAGTATGGGGACGGGGCCATCCGAGTGGTGGAGAAAAATCCCTATCTGCTGTCAGACGATGTATGCGGCGTGGATTTTTCCATAACGGACACCATGGCGCTGTCCATGGGATTTGCAGAGGACTGCACGGAGCGCCTTGAGGCGGCCCTCACTTTTGAACTGACCTATAACGAGAATAACGGCTATGTGTTTTTGCCGAAGGACAAGCTGCTTGCCGCCACCTGCCAGCTGTTGAGCTGCGGGATCGAGCAGGTGGAAGCGGCCCTGGACGCCTTGGCGGAGCATCATGCCGTGGTGATCCAGCGGATCGCCAATGTGGAGGCGGTGTACCTGCGGCGGCTGTGGGAGGCAGAGACCTCCGCCTGCGCCCGCCTGCTGGCATTGCTGGAAATGGACGCCGACGAGAGCCGGTTTGCAGACCGGACCGTGGCGGAAATCGAGAAGGAACAGGGCATTACCTACGCCCCCTTGCAGCGGCAGGCGGTAGAGCTGGCGGCGAAGGTTGGCGTCATCCTGCTGACCGGCGGTCCCGGCACCGGCAAGACCACCACCGTCCGGGGCATCGTGGCCCTGTTTCAGAAAATGGGGCTGAACATCGTGCTGGCGGCCCCCACGGGCCGGGCGGCGAAGCGCATGAGCGAGCTGACGGGCATGGAGGCTCAGACGGTCCACCGGCTGCTGGGGATGACGTGGAATGAGGCGGCTCATCAGGTGACCTTCCAGAAAACGGAAAAGGAGCCGTTGGAGGCTGAGGCCGTCATCGTGGACGAGATGAGCATGGTGGACGTGTCCCTGTTCTCCGCGCTGCTGCGGGCGCTGCGCCCCGGTACCCGGCTGGTGCTGGTGGGCGATGCGGACCAGTTGCCCTCCGTGGGGGCGGGAAATGTGTTTTCCGACCTGATCCGCAGCAAAAAGATCGAGACTGTGTTTCTCCGGGAGGTGTTCCGGCAGGCGGAGCAGTCCGCCATCATCCGCAACGCCCACCGGGTCAATCTGGGCGAAAGCCCGGACCTGAAGGGGAATCAGGGGGATTTCTTCTTCCTCTGCCGTCGGGACGCCCAGCGGGCGGTGGCGACGGTGCTGGAACTGTGCAAGACCCGCCTGCCGGACAATATGCACATCCCGGCGGAGCAGATCCAGGTGCTGACGCCCACCCGGAAGGGGCCTAGTGGCACCATCAACCTGAACCGGCTCTTGCAGGAGGCGCTGAACCCCCGGACACCCGGCAAGCGGGAGATCCTGTGGGGGGAGCGGGTGTTCCGGGTAGGGGACCGGATCATGCAGACCCGGAATGATTACGATGTGGTCTGGCAGAAGGATGACGGCACCGTGGGTACCGGAATGTTCAACGGCGACGTAGGCCGCATCGCGGAGATCGACGCCGGGGGCGAATGGCTGGCGCTGGACTTTGACGGCCGGAAAGCGCCTTACAGCGTGGAGATGCTCAGCGAGATCGACCTGGCCTATGCCCAGACGGTCCACAAGGCTCAGGGCAGCGAGTACCGTTGCGTGGTGCTGGCGGCCATGCCCTCGGCACCCAGTCTCATGGTGCGGGGGGTGCTGTATACGGCGCTGACCCGGGCCAGAGAGCTGCTGGTCATCGTGGGCGATGACGCCGCCATCCGCTCCATGGCGGCCAATGACCGGCAGCAGAAACGGTACTCCGGCTTGAAATGGCGATTGTGCCACGCCGGGGATGCCAGCGAATAAAATGGATAAGAAAAAGCCGTCCGGCGGAGCCGGACGGCTTTTTTGGCGTATTTTCAGCGGTTTTCCCGGTAGAATTTCAGGGACAGGAGGATGGAAACGGCGGTGGCGATGATGGTCAGCGCCAGCATCCCGGTCAGCGCCAGAGAGAGAACTGCGGTTGCTACGGTTTTGGCGTCATTGACCAATCCGTTGAGCGCGCCTACGGAAGCAAAGGTGAGAAAGGTGATGAGAATGGCGACCCACCGGGCCTTTTCTGTGCCGTAGCGAAGGATGAGAGGTATATTCAGATCCAACAGCAGACACCCAACGCACAGGGCGGCGAATACAAAGCCGGGGGAGAGGTTGGCGGACAGCTTTGCCGGGAGCGGGAGACAGGTGAGCACACCTTGGCAAATGGCGACTGCAAAGGCTCCCACGGACAGAGAGATCCAGCCAAGCGCATACCGGCTGAGCACCACGGTCCGGTCCGAATAGGGGAGCATCCGGGCAAACCTGTCCCAGCGGCCCCGCTGGTCATAGGCCATGGCGGTATAGGGAATCATAGCGCCGTAGACCACTGCCAGCAGATTCAGAGTGAGACTGGGGATCAGGCCCCAGACCAGAACAATGAGAAGATAGGACCAGACCTGCTTCCGCAGTACATACCAATCCTTTAAGAGCAGGGCTTTCATTGCTTTTCTCCTTTCACCAGAGCGAGGATGATGTCCTCAATGGTGGGCTTTTCCAGTTGGAAGCCCACCGGGGCCAGCTCCCGCCGCACCAGCGCCCGGACGCCGCCGTAGGGCGTGGTCTCCATGGACACGATGGCTTCCGGCATGAGGGCCTCCGCTTGCTCCGCCGTGTCGTTAAAGATGCCGTATTGCTCCAGAAGGGCATCCTTTTCCTCGCAGAACAGCAGCCGCCCCTGATGGAGAAAGGCGATGTAGTCGCAGAGCTTTTCCAAATCGCTGAGAATGTGGGAGGAGATCAAAGGACGGAGTGGGTCTCGTCCCGGGTAAACTCATTGAAAAGCTCCAAGATCTCGTCCCGGACAATGGGGTCCAGTCCGGCGGTGGCCTCGTCCAACACCAGAAGTTGTGCCTGATGGCTGAGGGCAACGGCGATGGTGAGCTTCATTTTCATACCCCGGGAATAGTCCTTGAAGGCGGTTTTCTCCGGCAGAGCGAAACGGCGGCAATAGGCGTCGAAGGTATTCTGCTCCCAGCGGCGGTAGGTGGCAGCCATCACGCGGCCCACCTGCGGGGCGGTGAGGGTCTCAGGAAAGCACCCCTCGTCCAGCACCACACCGATGTCCTCCTTGGCGTTCAGAAACTCCGGGGCGGAGACGTCCACGCCCAGCGCGGCGGCGGTGCCGCTGTCCGGCCGCAGCGCGCCCATGAGAATGCGGATGAGGGTGGATTTGCCCGCACCGTTCTCGCCCACCAGACCGCAGATGGTCCCGGCGGGAATGGCGAGAGTCACGTTCTTCAGAGAAAATTCTCCGAAGGATTTGCTGATATGGTTCAATTCGATAGCATTTGTCATAGAGATTCCTCCCACTTGCGGCGCAGCAGCTCCGCCAATTCCGACTCTGAAAGGCCGCAGGTCCGCGCCAGCTCTGCGGCGGCGGCCAGATGGTCCTCGAGCAGGTGGAGCGATTGCTCCCGGAACAGAGCCAGATCCGGCTCCGCCACAAAGCAGCCCTTGCCGGCCACGGTGTTGATCAGCCCTTGGGCCTCCAGTTCGTCATAGGCCCGCTTGGTGGTGATGACGGATATTTTCAGGTCCTTGGCCAGCCCACGGATGGAGGGCAGCGCGTCCCCCGGCGACAGAGCGCCGGAGAGGATCTGGGCCTTGATCTGCCCGCTGATCTGATCGTAGATAGGCTGGCCACTGTTGTTTCGGATAATGAGTTCCATGGAAGTCCTCCGTTCGTACTGTACATACACAGTATATACAGTTGGCGCGAGATGTCAAGAGAAATTTTCAAAATTTTCCGTGGACGCTTCCGGGGAAGCGTGGTATACTGAGCGAAAAGAAGTACGCGGGAGGAACGAATATGAGCGATTTGGAGCGGATCGAAGCGGCGATGGAGGAAAAGGTGCGGCCTGCTCTCCGTTCCCATGGCGGTGACATTTCCATCGACCATGTGGAGGGGAAAACGGTGTATGTAAAGCTGCTGGGCCAGTGCGCGGGATGCCCCTCGGCGGACCTGACCAATGAGACCATCGTGGAGGCGGAGCTGAAGGCGGCCCTGCCGGATCTGGTGGAAAAGGCGGTAGTGGTCCAGACCGTCAGCGACGAGCTGTGGGAGCAGGCGAAAAAGCTGCTGCGGGAGCACCACCTGTAAAAGAGCAAAGAGCATAGAAAAACGCCCCGTCTGTACCGCAGACGGGGCGTTTATTTTAGAATTTACAGCCGGGTCACCACAGGAATGACCATGGGGCTGCGCTTGGTGTTTTTGAACAGGTAGCTGCTGACAGCGGACTTGACCGCGCCGCGGAGCTCACCGTCATCCCGGCCGCGCTTGCGGCTGCCGGTGACGCTGTCAGCGGCGTTCATGGCAACGTTTTGCAGCTCCTTCATCAGATCGCCGGATTCCTTCACATAAATGAATCCACGGGTGATGATCTCAGGCGGGGACAGCAGCGCGCCGTCCTGCGTGGCGATGGGAAGGACCACCACCACCATGCCGTCCTCTGCCAGACGCTTGCGGTCCCGCATGACTACGGCGCCCACGTCGCCCACGCCGGAGCCGTCCACATACACCTCGCCGGCGGGGACGGAGTTGGCGGACAGCTTCATGGACTTGCCGGTGATTTCAATGACGCCGCCGTTATCGGCGATGGCGATGTGATTGCGGTCCATGCCCATCTGCTGAGCCAGCTGGCAGTGGATCTGCAGCATCCGCTGCTCACCGTGGAGCGGGACGAAGAAACGGGGCTTCGTCAGGGCGTGGATGATCTTCAGCTCCTCCTGGCAGGCGTGGCCGGAGACGTGAAGCATATCCGCCCGGTCATAGACCACGGTAGCACCCTTGCGGAACAGCTCGTTGATGACACGGCCCACCGTGACCTCGTTGCCGGGAACGGCGGAGGCGGAGAGGATCACCTTGTCACCGGCGCCGATCTCCACCTGCTTGTGGGTGGAGAAGGCCATGCGGTACAGGGCGCTCATTTCCTCGCCCTGAGAGCCGGTGGTGACGATGACCTGCTTGTTTTTGGGCAGGCCCTTGAGTTTGTTGATGTCCACCAGTGTGTTTTTGGGGACCTTCATATAGCCCAGCTCCGTAGAGACCTTCATCATGTTCTCCATGCTGCGGCCGGTAACGGCCACCTTCCGGCCGCACTGGGCGGCGGCATCCAGCACCTGCTGGACACGGTGGACGTTGGAGGCGAAGGTGGTGACGATAATACGCTCGTCGCAATTCTGGAACTGGCGCATGAAGGTGGCGCCCACCACCTTTTCGGAGGGGGTGAAGCCGGGGCGCTCTACATTGGTAGAGTCGGCGCACAGGCAAAGAACGCCCTCCTTGCCCAACTCGCCCAGGCGGGCCAGGTCGATGACCTCCCCGTCGATGGGGGTGGAGTCGATCTTGAAGTCACCGGTATGGACGATGGTGCCCATCTTGGTGTGGATGGCGAAAGCCACGGAGTCGGCGATAGAGTGGTTCACATGGATGAACTCCACGGTGAACTTGCCCGCCCGGACGCTCTTGCCTGCCTCCACAGTGATGAGCTTGGTGGACTTCACCAGCTGGTGCTCCTCCAGCTTCAGCTTGATGAGGCCGGCGGTGAAGCGGGTGCAGTAGATGGGCATATTGATCTGCTTGAGGACGTAGGGAATGGCGCCGATGTGGTCCTCGTGGCCGTGGGTGATGAACAGGCCCCGGATCCGGGATTTGTTCTTGATGAGATAAGACACATCGGGGATCACGCAGTCGATGCCGTACATGTCATCACCGGGGAAGGCCATACCGCAGTCCACTACGATGATCTCGCCGCCGTATTCATAGGCGGTCATGTTCTTGCCGATCTCGTTGAGACCGCCAAGGGGGATAATTTTCAGTTTTTCTGCCATAGATATAGAAACTCCTTTGCTGAACGCCCTCAAAGGGGCGGAAATATGTAGGAGCTTTTCAGAGAATGCGGATGACGTAAAGTGGACGCAGGCGCCTAAAGAGGCACGGCAAATAAAGACGTCCGTTGTCCGCACGGCCCCGTTTCGCCGGCGGAGGTTCGGTCACGTCTGTCCGATCTCGTATGAAAAGCTCTATTTATTCAACCACAGGCTCTCGGGCCGCGGAAAAATACAGGTGAAATAAATAAAATGCAAGAAAACGGCAGGGAAGCCTTGCTCCCAGGTGCCAGATTTGATATAGTATAGCACAGAAAAGAGTATTTGTATACATAAAATTTTGAATGAGACGGAAATGCGCTGCAACACGGACAATATAAAGAAAATTGTTGCCGGGAGAAAGAATTTCTCGGCACCTATTGACAATTCCTGAAAATCTGCTACTGTATGCGCGTTGACATAGGACGGAGGAACCAACCATGCGGACCACCATTAAAATGATTGCGGAGCGGGCCGGTGTATCCATCGGCACAGTAGACCGGGTGCTCCATGACCGGCCTTATGTAAAGGTGGAAGTCCGGGAGCGGGTCCTGCGCGTGATGGAGGAGCTGGATTATCATCCCAACCGGATGGCCAGCGCCCTGGCCACCAGCGGTACGCCCCGGAAGCTGGCGCTGGTGCAGCCGGAATGGGAAGAGGGCTTTGTGCGGGATGAGATGGATGCCGGTACAGCCCGCTTTCTGGAGGAATACAGAGATTACAATGTGTCGCTGGACATCCGGAACTACCCGTCGGGGGACGAGGCGGAATGTCTGCGCTTGCTGAATGAGGCAGTGGAAAACGGCGCACAGGCCGTCGCGCTGTGCGCTTCCGGCACCGAGGAGATCCGGCGGGCGCTGGAACGGCTGTCAGAGCGGGGGGTCCCGGTGGCGACCTTCAACTCCGACGTGCCCGGCGGACGGCGAATCTGCTATGTGGGCGAGGACGGCCATCGGGCCGGACGGGTGGCCGGTGAGATCGCATCCTGCTTCCTGAGCCGTGGCGATGCGTTTCTGGTCATCTATGCCGATCCGAAATATACGGCGCATAAGGCCCGTGTGGACGGGTTTCTGGAGCGGCTGGCGGAGCGGGGGATCCCGGAGGAAAACGGTGTGATCGCCGCCACCCACCGGGATTACCGGAAAACGGCGGAAACGGTGGAAAGTGCATTGGCGGCGCATCCAAATTTGCGGATGGTGTATATGGCGAACCCCAGCGTCCCGGCCTGCGCGGAAGTTCTCCGCAGTCGGGGCCTGACGGGGAAAGTCCACATCCTTTCCCACGACTGCGGCCCGGAGATTCAGGAGCTGCTGAAAAGCGGCGAGGTGGATTTTACTATCGGGCAGGATCTGGCGTATCAGCCTTATCAGGCGCTGTCTGTGCTTTTTGAGGCATTGATGGGACAGCGGCCTGACCGGGACACCTATGTGACCGCTTGCCCCATTCTCAATTCGGAGAGTATTTGACGGTAAATATGGAAAGAAACGGGGGACTGCGGTCCTCCGCTGTTTCCGGGTAAAACTGTGTACGCACACATATAAACACATAGTAAGGAGCGCATGATGAAAAAGCATCGTTTACCGGCGGCTGTGCTGGCGCTGGCCGCTTTGGGCTTTACCCTGGGCACCTGTGAATTTGTGATCGTGGGTATCCTGCCGGATATTGCGGCGGGGCTGAATGTATCTCTGGCCGCCGTGGGGCGGTTGGTCAGCGTATTTGCCGCCTGCTATGCGGTAGGAACGCCGCTGCTCACGGCCCTGACCGGACGGATGGACCGCTTCCGCCTGCTGATAGGGCTGATGCTTCTGTTTCTGGGTGTGAATGTCCTGAGTATGCTGGCTCCAGGCGTGACGGTGCTGTATGCATCCCGTGTAGTGGCGGCGCTGGTGTCCGGGACCCTCACCGCAGTGGCTATGCTGTATGCGAAGGAGGTCTCTTCCCCGGAACAGACGGCCCGGGCCATTTCCGCCGTGTACGCGGGCTTTTCCGTGGCGGCGGTGGCGGGGGTGCCCATCGGTACAGCGGTGTGCCACGCTCTTGGTTGGCGGGCCACCTTTGGCGTGATCCTGGCAATGGGACTGGTGCTGCTGCCTGTGCTGGCCCGGCTGCTGCCGCGGGAGATCGATGTCCCTCCGGCAGAGGGCGGCCTGCTGAACCAGTTCGCGGTGCTGCGGGACAGTCGCTGCTGGCACTGTGTTTTGATGGTGCTGTTCAGCGCTTCCGCTACCTATACGGTCTACACCTATCTGACACCGACGCTGACCGGTACGCTGGGTCTGCCGGAGACGGCGGTCAGTCCGGTCCTGCTGGTGATGGGGCTTTGCAGTGCCGCCAGCAATTTGTTTTCCGGATGCCTTGCGGAAAAAGGCGGTCTGAAGCCCCTGCCGGTGTTCTTTGCCGCGCAGGTTCTGCTGTTTGCCGTGCTGCCTCTGCTGCTGGTGAACCGGTGGCTGGGATTGACAGGGCTGTTTGCCATGGGCCTGCTGATGTATCTGCTGAATACGCCGGTGCAGGTCCATTCTCTGGGATTGGCAGAGGCGGAATACCCGGCGGCAGCCAGCCTCTGCGCGTCGGTGCAGCCAGTGTCCTATAACTTTGGCATCGCCGTAGGCTCCTTTGCGGGCAGTCTGGTGCAGGATGCTTGGGGACTGCGACTGTTAGGCGTTCCGGCGGCGGTATTCGCTCTGCTGAGCCTGTGGCAGTGCAAAGGACTGCTGCGGTCCATTCAGCGCGGGAAAACCAGCCGGTAAGCGCAGACAACAGAACAGATATGAAAACAACACCATCCGAATGGATGGTGTTGTTTTTTGGACAGATACTTTACGCCCGGCTCCGCTTGGCAGAGCGTCCCTGAGCCGGACGGCGCTGGCAGACCTCGGCGGACAGAGGCTGGATGTCCCCGGCGGCCATCAGAGCCTGCCGTGTCAGAAGAGGACCGACCATTTCATAGATCAGCACAGAGAAGAGGGTGATGTTGCGGATCAATCCGCCCTGCTCTCCAAGCTGCATAGCGGTTGTGCACATTCCCAGCGCTACACCTGCCTGAGGCAGCAGGGTGATCCCCAGATATTTACAGATCTCCGGTCCGCATTTCATATATTTGGAGCTGGCAAAGGCACCGATATATTTGCCGGCAGAGCGGAACAGGATGTAGACCAGACCAATGCACACGATGGCCCAATCCGTAAAGACGCCCAACTCCAACTCCGCGCCGCTGATGACGAAGAACAGCGCAAAAAGAGGAGAGGTCCATTTGTCTGCGGCTTTCATCAAATCGGCAGACTGGGGGCAGAGATTGCAGAACACCGTTCCCAGCATCATGCAGACCAGAAGAGAGGAAAAGCTGATAGTTACCGGCCCAAGGGTGATGTGCGACATGGACAGGGCCACTGTCAGAAAAACGAGGGAAATGGTCATGTTCAGGCGGTTTGTATTGGAATGAAAGAGGACCTCCAGCTTGGTCAGCAGCCAGCCTGCGGCGGAACCCAATGCCAGAGATGCGATGATCTCCAGCAGGGGGTTGAGCAGAATGGAGATCAGATCCAACTCGCCGCTGACCAGCGCTTTGGAAATGCCGAAGCTGACCGCAAACGCAATCAGACCCACTGCGTCATCCAGTGCGACGATGGGCAGAAGAAGATTGGTCACCGGACCCTTTGCTTTATACTGGCGCACCACCATCAGCGTGGCGGCCGGCGCAGTAGCCGTCGCAATGGCGCCCAAGGTGATCGCCTGAGCTGCGGACAGCTTTTCCGGCAGCAGCATGTGGACCGTCAGCAGTGCGGCGTCCACCAGCAGGGTGGCGGTCAAGGCCTGAACAACGCCGATGACGGCAGCCTGGTTGCCCGTGGACTTCAGGTCCTCCAGACGGAACTCATTTCCGATGGAAAAGGCGATGAAGCCCAGCGCCACCTCAGAGACCAGATGCAGACTGCTTACCGCTTCAGCCGAGACCAGGCCCAGACCGGTAATATGCATACTCCCCAGAACATAGGGACCGATTAGTACACCGGCCACCAGATACGCAGTTACGTCCGGCAATCGCCACAGGTTGAATACACGTGTCATCAGAAGTCCCGCCAGAGCCGCGATGGAAACAGATAAGAGTGTAGACATGTGAATGAATCCTTCTCTCCTGCATTTGATTGCATCAGTATACACCTTGGCTTTTATAAAATCAATGCAAACGTTTGCAATATTTACAAAATCTTTATATTGAATTTTTCGACTGTTTATGCGCATATAACGATCATTAAAAAATAATTTTTCAAATAAAAGACAAAAGTAACGATAACGTTTGCACTTTGAAGACAGCCTCGGACTTTGGCATTTTCACACGAGGGCAGAGTAAAAAAGAGAAGCCCCATGGAATGGGGCTTCTCCGGATCGTACGCGGTTGAGGCTGTATTTAGAGGTACGGCTTGCGTTCAGCCCTTGCGAGGGAAGCCAGCCGTCCTATGGCAGGAATGCTTTACCGGATCATTTCACAATCAGGGTCTGGCCGTCCATCTCCTCCGGTACGGCAAGGCCCATCACATCCAGAATGGTGGGGGCGATGTCCGCCAGACGGCCCTGGCGCAGCTCCGAGCCGGCGCCGCAGAGGATGAAGGGCACCAGATCGGTGGTGTGGGCGGTCATGGGAGAGCCGTCCTCCTGGGTCATGGTCTCGGCGTTGCCGTGGTCGGCGGTGATCATGGCGATGCCGCCCATTTTCATGGTGGCGTCCACCACCTTGCCCACGCACTCATCCACGGTCTCCACGGCCTTCACCGCCGCGTCAAAGACGCCGGTGTGCCCCACCATGTCGCAGTTGGCGAAGTTCAGGATGATGACGTCATACGCACCGGATTCGATCCGCTCCACGCACTTGTCGCACACCTCGTAGGCGCTCATCTCCGGCTGGAGATCGTAGGTTGCCACCTTGGGAGAGGGCACCAGCACCCGGTCCTCGCCGGGGAACTGGGTCTCCACGCCGCCGTTGAAGAAGAAGGTCACATGGGCATACTTCTCCGTTTCCGCGATGCGGAGCTGGGTCAGTCCCAGGTTGCTGAGATACTCACCCAGACCGTTGCGGACGGCCTGACGGGGGTAGGCCACCTCCACATTGGGCATGGTAGCGTCATACTCCGTGGTGCAGACGAAGGTCACGGGGAAATACTGGCGGGTGAAGCCGTCGAACTTCGGGTCCACAAGGGTCCGGGTGATCTCACGGGCCCGGTCAGGGCGGTAGTTGAAGAAGATCACACTGTCATTATCGGAGATGGTGCCGTCCCCATCACAGATCACCGGCTCGATGAACTCGTCGGTGACGCCGGCGGCGTAGGCATCCTTCACCGCTGCCACGGGCAGGGGATTGACGTGGGCGCTCTCACCGTAGACCATGGCGTCATAGGCGGCTTCCACACGGTCCCAGCGCTTGTCGCGGTCCATGGCGTAGTAACGGCCCATGAGGGTGGCGATCTTACCCACGCCCAGCTCCCGGCACTTTTCCACCGTCCGGGTCACATAGTCCACGCCGGAGGTGGGGGAAACGTCCCGTCCATCCAGAAATGCGTGGATGTAGACCCGCTCAAGGCCACGGTCCTTTGCCATCTGCATCAGGGCGAAGAGGTGGTCGATGTGGGAGTGGACGCCGCCGTCGCTGAGCAGACCCATGAGGTGAAGGGCAGAGCGCTTTTCCTTGCAGGCGTCCATGGCGTGAACATAGGCGGGATTCTGGAAGAAATCTCCGTCATCAATGGATTTGCTGATCCGGGGCAGGTCCTGAAACACCACCCGGCCTGCGCCGATGTTGGTGTGGCCCACCTCACTGTTGCCCATCTGGCCTGCAGGCAGACCTACATCCAGACCAGAGGCGGACAGCTCTGTATGGGCATACTCCTGAAAGAACTGATCCAGACGAGGAGTGTTGGCGGCGGCAACGGCGTTGCCCTCCGTCTCGGTCCGGAGACCGAATCCGTCCATAATGATGAGTGTGGTCGGTGTTTTGTTCATAGAAACCTCATTTCGCATAAAGGGGGGGACTGTGTCCCCCCGCTTTTCCGCATTATTCCTGGTTGGCCGCGTTGATGATGTCCACGAACTGCTCGGGCTTCAGAGCAGCACCGCCGATGAGGCCGCCGTCGATATCGGGCTGGGCCAGCAGCTCAGCAGCGTTCTTGGGGTTCATGCTGCCGCCGTACTGGATGGTGACGCTGCGGGCCACGCGGGCACCGTACAGGCCACGGATGGCAGCACGGATGTTGGAGCAGACCTCACCGGCCTGCTCGGCAGTGGCGGTCTTGCCGGTGCCGATGGCCCAGATGGGCTCATAGGCGATGATGCAGCGGCGCAGCTTCTCGGCGGGGACACCGTTCAGAGCGCTCTTGACCTGCAGAGCGATCCACTCGTTGGTGATGCCGGTTTCGCGCTGCTCCAGACTCTCGCCCACGCAGATGATGGGGTTCATGCCGGCGTTCAGCACAGCGTGGACCTTCTTGTTGACAGTCTGGTCAGTCTCGCAGAAATACTGACGGCGCTCGCTGTGACCCACGATGACGTACTTCACGCCCAGATCCTTCAGCATATCGGCGGAAACCTCGCCGGTGTAAGCGCCCTTCTCCTCAAAGTAGACGTTCTCAGCACCCACGGAGATCCGCAGATCCTTGAAAGCCTTCATAGCGGTGGAAATATTGCAGGCGGGGACACAGATCAGGGTGTCGCACCACTTGGCGCGGGGCATGATCTTCTTCAGGTCCTCAGCGAATTTCTTGGTCTCGGTGGCGGTCATGTTCATCTTCCAGTTGCCGGCGATGACAGTCTTACGGTATCTGCGGTTCATAACTCTTTTTTCTCCTTTTGTATCTTTGATAACGATGATCGGACCGTTTCGGAGGGCCGTCAGGGCGGTCCGAAAAAGGCTCGACAATAAAACTTATTATTTTATAGCGAAAACGAGGGGATTTGTCAAGTATTTTTGAAAAATTCGACTGTTTTTGCGAAAAAATCGTATGGAAAGCGGCAGAATGTTCTGCCGCTTTGTGGGATCGAACTATGTGGAGATCCTGATTTTGCCGGACAGCGATAGCGGGCAAAGCTCGTTGCGCTGCAATTACTTATCCAGCAGGCAGGCCACGCCGGGAAGCTCCTTGCCCTCCATGAATTCCAGGGAAGCACCGCCACCGGTGGAGATGTGGGTCATCTTGTCAGCATAGCCCAGCTGCTCCACAGCCGCAGCAGAGTCGCCGCCGCCGATAATGGTGATGGCGGAGGTCTTGCTGAGAGCCTCGGCCACAGCCTTGGTGCCCACAGCAAAGGCGGGGAACTCAAACACGCCCATAGGACCGTTCCAGATAACGGTACCGGCATCGGCCACAGCGTCGCAGTACAGCTTCACGGTTTCGGGGCCAATGTCCAGACCCTGCCAGCCGGCGGGGATCTCACCGGACTTGACTACCTTGCTGTTGGCGTCGGGAGAGAAGGCGTCTGCGATCACGGTGTCCACCGGCAGCAGCAACTTTACGCCCTTGGCCTTGGCCTTTTCCAGCATTTCCAGAGAATAGGCTTCCCAGTCGGCTTCCAGCAGGCTGTCGCCCACCTGACCGCCCTGAGCGGCAGAGAAGGTGTAGGCCATGCCCCCGCCGATGATGATGGTGTCGGCGATCTCCAGCAGATTGTTGATGACGCCAATCTTGGAGGAGACCTTGCTGCCGCCAAGGATAGCTACCAGAGGCCGCTTGGGGTTAGCCAGCGCGCCGCCGATGACTTCCAGCTCCTTCTCGATCAGGAAGCCGGAGACGGCGGGGAGATAAGCCGCCACACCGGCGGTGGAGGCGTGAGCCCGGTGGACGGCACCGAAAGCGTCGGACACGTAGACCTCGGCCATGGAAGCCAGCTTTTGTGCGAAGGCGGGATCGTTCTTGGTCTCGCCCTTTTCAAAGCGGGTGTTTTCCAGCAGCAGGACCTGACCGGGCTGCAGGGCTGCGGCCTTAGCCTGAGCATCCTCACCCACAACGTCGCTGGCGAAGATAACTTCCTGTCCCAGCAGCTCTGCCAGACGGGCGGCTACGGGAGCCAGGGTCAGCTTCTTCTGCTCCTTGCTCCAGGCAGCCTCGGTGAGTTCTGCGGGATCCTTACCCTTTTCTGTCTGCTTTTTGACCCATTTGTCAAAATCCGGCTGGGGCTTTCCCAGGTGAGAGCAGGCGATCACCGCCGCGCCCTGATCCAGCAGATACCGAATGGTGGGCAGAGCAGCCACGATGCGCTTGTCACTGGTGATGGCACCGGTCTTTTTGTCCTGAGGGACATTGAAATCGCAGCGGAGAAGGACCTTCTTGCCCTTCACGTCGATGTCGCGGACGGTCTTTTTCTGGTAATTCATAAGCAAACTCCTAAACATATCGTTGATTTGCAGTGCTTTTAAGAATTTTCCGCCATCTCTCCCACGCCCAGCAGGCCGGGGAAGCCGTTCTGCCGCAGCGCCTCGTACACGCATACGGCCACGGTGTTGCTGAGGTTCAGACTCCGGGCCTCATCGATCATGGGCAGACGGATGCAGCGGTCCCGGAAACGCTCTCGGAGATCCATGGGAAGTCCGGCGGTCTCTTTGCCGAAGAAGATCCAGCTATTCGGGGAGAACCGGGCTTCCTGATAGGATCGGGGGGCTTTTGTGGTGGTCAGCCAGCAGTCCTGCGCGGCCTCCGGACGCTTTTCAAAAAAGTCATCCAGGCTTTCATAGTCAAAGACCTCCACCAGATGCCAGTAGTCCAAACCGGCCCGCCTGACAGCCCGCTCGGAGATGTCAAAGCCCAGCGGCCGGATCAGGTGCAGACGGCTGCCGGTGGCAGCGCAGGTACGGGCGATATTGCCGCAATTCTGAGGAATCTCAGGCTCCACCAATACGATATTCAGCACAGATATTCCCTCCTTTTGGCTCGAATGGATACTATTGTAATCCTTTACCGATAGAAATTCAACTGTTTTGTGGTGAATTTTGCGATTCTTTGGGCGGTTGAATGGTTTGCGCGGGGGGAGTGGGTATGTATTCTCAAAAAATTGAGGTTTTTTAGTTAATTTGCTGAATTTCCGGTGTCTTTGATAAATTCAAACAGAAAAGGACGAAAGATTTGGAGGAAATTACCTTGAACTTTTTCCGGGAAGGGGTGGATTTCCCTAAAAAGTTTGGTATAATGTCAGTGATAAGATTCCGGTCGCCATGCGGCCTGACGGACAGGAGGGACTTACCATGGATCACACGTGTCGTGCTGTGTTTATTCTGGAAGAGGATCACTCTATTCCTGCAGGTCACAAACCGCTGATGCTGGAAGCCATATTGCACCGCCCAATCATGGAGCGGGCTGTTGTGCAATGTTTGGCGGATGGCGTTCAGCGGTTTTTTGTTGTCTGCTCGCCCCGCTTTGCTGAGGAGGCGGCTGCCTGCTTCCCGGAGGGAACGGATGTTGTGATCTCTGAGCAGCATGCCGAGCTTCTGGATTTCCTGGACAATGACGAGGACACCCTGGTCCTCTGCCGCGCGGCTCTGCCTATGGCTCAGGCCGGCCCCGGCTTTGCCTATTCCGCCCCCGGACGGGAACTGCGGGAGGTCTGGAAGGACAAGATGACCAACGCTGTATCCGGCGCTTCGCTGGTGTCCGGCTGGCTGCCGATCTTCGGACCGGAGACCATCGCTGAACTGGAACCGGTTTTGGCGAAGATGGAACAAGAATCGTAATTTTGAAATTTTGAATATATAAAATATACAGAAAAGAGAGGAAAATTCCTATGATTTCTCACGGGAAGGACATCAAAGTTTTCTGCGGTAACGCAAACCAGCCTCTGGCGGCTGAGATCTGCCAGATGATGGGCACCAAGCTGGGTGAATCTGAGGTCAAGAGCTTCGCTGACGGCGAGGTCTCCGTCTCCCTGTACGAGACCGTCCGCGGCAGCGACGTGTTCGTAGTCCAGTCCACCTGCAAGCCTGTCAATGACAACCTGATGGAGCTGCTGGTGATGATCGACGCGCTGCGCCGCGCTTCTGCCGGCCGTATCACCGCCGTCATCCCCTATTTCGGCTATGCCCGTCAGGACCGCAAGGCCAAGGCCCGCGATCCCATCTCTGCCAAGCTGGTGGCCAACATGATCACCGCTGCCGGTGCTGACCGTGTGCTGACCATGGACCTCCACGCCTCCCAGATCCAGGGCTTCTTCGACATCCCCGTGGATAACCTGCTGGGCAACCCCATCTTTGTGGATTATTACGCCAAGAAGTTCGGTGACAAGTGCGAGGATATGATGGTGGTCTCTCCCGACGTTGGCTCCGTGGCCCGCGCCCGCGCCTTCGCTCAGAAGCTGCACATGCAGCTGGCTATCGTGGACAAGCGCCGCCAGAAGGCCAACCAGTGCGAGGTCATGAACGTCATCGGTGACGTGAAGGGCAAGGACTGCATCCTCTTTGATGACATGGTGGATACCGCAGGTTCCCTGTGCAACGCTGCCAAGGCCATCGTGGAAGTGGGCGGCGCCAACAAGGTCTACGCCTGCGCCAGCCACGGTGTCCTCTCCGGTCCTGCCATTGACCGTCTGGAGTCCAGCAACATTGAGGAGCTGGCTCTGCTGGATACCATCCCCGCCCATCCCGAAGCGGTCCGGGCACGGATCAAGTATCTGTCCGTGGCCTCCATGTTCTCTGAGGCTATTGAGCGTACCTATCAGGAGGTCTCCATCTCCAAGCTGTTCCGGTAACGATCCGGCCCAAAATCAGCGCATTGAGTGTAATATAAAAAACGGGGAAGCAGACTTGCTTCCCCGTTTGAATCTGTAGATAAAGAGGCAAAATTCCCGCAACGGTAAGGAAGAGTGTGCGCGGGAAACCCAAGAGGGGTGTCCTGCGCTATTGAAATCTGCTATTTTCGGAACTTTTATAAGTTCTGAAAATAGGTTCAGCGGGGAGAAAATACTTTTTCGACACGCTGAAACGGGGAAGCAGACTTGCTTCCCCGTTTCCTTTGGTATATGATACAAGCAAACAAGGAGGAATTCCCTATGATCTTTGAAAAATCCGGCGGGGCGGTGGACTGGCTCATCGTGGGCCTGGGCAATCCCGGCCAGAAATATGAGCACACCCGCCACAATATGGGCTTTCTCACGGTGGATCTGCTGGCGGAGCAGCTGAACGTGAAACTGAACAAAGTGAAGTTCAAATCTGCCTACAACATCGTCCGCTTCGGCGGGCAGAAGTGCCTGGTGATGAAGCCCCAAACCTATATGAACCTCTCCGGCGAAGCCGTCCATGAGGCTGCGCAGTTCTACAAAATTCCCGCCGACCATGTGTTGGTGATCTACGATGACGTGTCCCTCCCCGTGGGCAAGCTGCGGGTGCGGCCCACCGGCTCCGCCGGTGGCCATAACGGCATCAAGAACATCATCGCCCACCTGGGCACCCAGGATTTCCCCCGCATCAAAATCGGCACCGGTGCCCCGGCAGGGGGCGGTGCCGAGATGATCGACTGGGTCATCGGCGTTCCCTCTCAGGCGGAGCGGAAGATCCTGGTGGAAAGCTTTGAAACTGCCATTAAGGCCGCGGAGGACATCATCGAAAACGGCTGCCAGAAGGCCATGAACGATTATAACTGACCGGCCTGACGGGCATATAATAGCATAGGAAAACAGCGGCACACCCCGGCCACCAAGGCCGGAGTGCGCCCATTTGCGCGTAAAGCATGACTTTTGTCAGGAGGTGTCGGATGGACGCGTTTCTGAAAACTCTACAAACGCTGCCGGAAGTGGCTGAGCTGGTGAGCCGGGTGGAAAACGGCGGATGCCCCGCTGTCCTCACCGGCACCCAGCCGGTACAGCGGGCCTGCGTCGGCGCGGCGGTGGCCGCCGGAGCCGGACGGCCCATGGTGTTTCTCTGTGCCGACGAGCGGGAGGCCCGCCAACTGGCGGGGGACCTGCAAAGCCTGACCGGCGAGACGCCGGTGACGCTGCTGGCGAGAGAATGGCAGTTCCGGCCCAACGCTGTTTCTTCCCGTGAATGGGAGCGGAGCCGCTTGGCAGCGCTGCACCAGATGGCGGCGGGCAATGCGCCGATAGTGGTCGCCACGGTGGACGCACTCTTGGCCCGGACCATGCCGCCCCATCGGCTGGCGGAGCTGTCCGTGACGCTGGAGGTGGGCGGCCGGGCGGACCTGAAGGAACTGACGGACCGCTTGTTACAGGCGGGGTATAGCCGCTGCGATCAGGTGGAGGGCGTGGGCCAGTTCGCTCTGCGGGGCGGTATTTTAGACGTGTTCTCCCCCCTGATGGAGCAGCCGGTGCGGTGCGAGTTTTTCGACGATGAGATCGATTCTCTGGGGGCCTTTGACCCCGGCACCCAGCGGAGGACGGAAAACGTCTCCTCTGCGCTGCTGCTGCCGGCGGCGGAGGCCTTACCGGGGCTGGCCCCCGGCGGGCTTACCCATCTGGCGGAGCAGATCGAAAAGCTGGCCGTCAAGTACGCTAAGAAAGAAAACGGAGAGAAGATCGCCCAGACCCTCCGGGGAGACGCGGAGCGTTTCCGCAGCGGCGCGGAGGTCAACGGCCTGGATCGCTATCTGGGCTTGATCTACCCGGACGCCGCCGGAGGCGCGGACTATCTGCCGCCGGATGCCGTGGTGTTCCTCTGCGAAGGAGGGCGCATCGAGCAGCGGGTGAAAACCGTGCTGCTTCAGCTCCATCAGGACACGGAGGCTCTCATGGAGGCCGGCCTGATGGCAGGAGATGCGGCGGAGGTCTGCCTTTCCGGGGAGGCGCTGTTTGCCCGGCTGGCGGATTTTCCGGTGGTGATGCTGGACGCGCTGCCCACCTCCCGGCACCCGCTAAAGCCCCACGGCCTGCTGGCCATCAACGCCCGGCAGCTCAGCTCCTACGGCGGCAGTCTGGAGACCGCCGTCACGGACTTGGAGCACTACCGGAACACCGGCAGTGCTGTGCTGGTGCTCTGCGGCGGTGAGGTCCGGGCGAAGAACCTGCTGCGGCTCCTGGAGGAGCGGAGCATCCCCGCCGTACTGGATCTGAAGGGGGCCGCTATGCCGAAGCTCGGCGAGCTGCGGATCACCATTGGGGCCCTGTCCGCAGGCTGCGAGTGGCCGTCCTTGAAGCTGGCGATGCTGACGGAGGGGCAGTTAACGGCCCCCACCCAGAAAAAGCTGAAGCTGAAAAAGGACTCCAACCGCCAGAAGCTCCAATCCTACACGGATCTGTCCCCCGGCGATCTGGTGGTCCACACCCATCATGGCATCGGCCGCTTCGCGGGCATCCAGCGGATGCCTGTGGACGGCGTGGAAAAGGATTATATCAAGATCGACTACGCTGGGGGCGACTGCCTGTATGTGCCTGTGACTCAGTTGGACCTGGTGAGCAAATACATCGGCGGCGGTGAGGATCAGGAGCGGACCCGGCTCAATAAGCTGGGCGGAACGGAGTGGGCCAAGCAGAAAACCAAGGCCCGGAAAGCCGCCAAGGATCTGGCAGCGGGGTTGACCAAGCTGTACGCCGAGCGGCAACGCCGCCCCGGCTTCGCCTTCTCGCCGGATTCCCCGTGGCAGACGGAGTTTGAAGAGGCGTTCCCCTACGCGGAGACCGGCGACCAGTTACAGGCCATCGCGGACATCAAGAAGGATATGGAGCAGTCCCGGCCCATGGATCGCCTCCTTTGCGGCGATGTGGGCTACGGCAAGACGGAGGTGGCGCTCCGGGCCATTATGAAATGCGTCCTGGACGGCAAGCAGGCGGCAATTTTGGTGCCCACCACCGTTCTGGCCCAGCAGCACTACGCCACCGCCTGCGGACGGTTCAAGGATTTCCCGGTGAAGATCGAGGTGCTGTCCCGATTCACCACCGCCAAGGAGCAGAAACGCATTTTGGAGGCTGCCCGCACCGGCGGTCTGGACCTGCTGATCGGCACCCACAAGCTCTTGCAGAAAAATATGGAGTTCAAGGATCTGGGGCTGCTGGTCATCGACGAGGAGCAGCGCTTCGGCGTGACCCACAAGGAGCGGCTCAAGGAGATGAGCCGTCAGGTGGACGTGCTGACCCTGTCTGCTACCCCCATCCCCCGGACGCTGAACATGGCCCTCTCCGGTCTGCGGGATATGTCTACCATTGAGGAGCCGCCAGCCGATCGTCAGCCGGTGCAGACTTATGTGCTGGAGCATGACTGGGGGATCTTGGAGGACGCCATGCGGAGGGAATTGGCCCGGGGCGGTCAGATCTACTACCTACACAACCGGGTGGAGACCATTGACCTCACTGCCTCCCGCATCCAGAAGCTGCTGGGGCCGGAGGTCCGGGTGGTGGTGGGCCACGGCAAGATGGGCGAGCAGGAACTGTCCGCCGTTATGCAGGCCATGGTGGATGGCGAGGCGGATGTGCTGGTGTGCACCACCATTATTGAGACGGGCATCGACATTCCCAACGTCAATACCCTCATCATGGAGGATGCCGACCGGTTGGGCCTTGCCCAGCTCCACCAGATCCGGGGACGGATCGGACGCAGCACCCGCCGGGCTTACGCCTACCTCACCTACCGGCAGGGGAAGATCTTGCAGGAGACCGCCGCCAAGCGGCTGGCGGCCATCCGGGAGTACGTGGAATTCGGCTCCGGCTTTAAGATCGCCATGCGGGATCTGGAGATCCGGGGCGCGGGCAATCTGCTGGGACCGGAGCAGTCCGGCTACCTGATGAGCGTGGGCTATGACCTGTATCTCAAGCTGCTGGAAGAGGCGGTTCTGGAGGAGCGGGGCGAGGAAAAGAAGATCGAGACGGAATGTGCCGCCGACCTGACCCTGAACGCCAATATCCCGGAACGGTATGTGGCCTCCCCGGAGCAGCGGATGGACCTTTACCGCCGCATCGCCGCCATCCGTACCAATGACGACGCCTCCGACCTGATGGACGAGATGATCGACCGCTACGGCGAGCCGCCGAAACCGGTGCTGGCCCTGCTGGATGTGGCGCTGCTGCGCGCCGCCGCCGCCAAGGCCGGGGTGTCCGACATCACCCAGAAGAAGGATACGCTGCGCTTCACCTTGGCGGTGTTCCGTCCGGAGGCCCTTGTGCAGGTGTGCGGCCTGGCCAAGTACAAGTTCCGCCTGACCCTCTCCGCCGGAGAAACGCCTATGCTGACGCTGAAGCTGAAGCCCGGCGCCGACGTGCTGGACACGGCTTTGGAACTGGTGGAGGACCTGAAGCTGGCAACACAGGCACTGGAGAAAGCGTAAAGTTCTGCTTTGCCGGATGGTGCGGTTGCCCAAAAGAAATATCGAACAAAAAAGAGCTATCTGATCTCACCTGAGACCAGATAGCTCTTGATTCTTAATGATTCAGCTTTTTGAGGGGCGGCTTATTCCCATTCGATGGTGCCGGTGGGCTTGGGAGTCAGATCCCACAGAACACGGTTGACGCCGGAGACCTCGTGAGTGATGCGGTCCACGATGTGCTGCATCATGCCGAAGTCCAGCTGGGCCACCTCGGCGGTGACGGCATCCACGGTGTTGACGGCCCGGATGATGACCGGCCAGTCGAAGGAACGCTTGCCGTCGATGATGCCGGTGGACTTGATGTCGGGCACTACGGTGAAGTATTGCCAGACCTTGCCCTCCAGGCCGTTCTTGGCGAATTCCTCACGGAGGATGGCGTCGGATTCCCGAACGGCCTCCAGACGGTCACGGGTGATGGCGCCGATGCAGCGGACACCCAGACCGGGGCCGGGGAAGGGCTGACGGTAGACCATGTTGTCGGGCAGCCCCAGCGCCTTGCCTACCACACGGACCTCGTCCTTGTAGAGCAGCTTCACCGGCTCCACCAGCTCAAACTGCAGATCCTCCGGCAGGCCGCCTACGTTGTGGTGGGACTTGATGCCGTCGGATTCCAGAATGTCGGGGTAAATGGTGCCCTGAGCCAGGAAGGAGATGCCCTCCAGCTTCTGAGCTTCTTCAGCGAAAACGTCGATGAACTCCTTGCCGATAATCTTGCGCTTCTGCTCCGGGTCGGAAATGCCGGCCAGCTTGTCCAGAAAGCGATCCACAGCGTCCACATAGATGAGGTTGGCGTCCATCTGGTTCTGGAACACCTCGATGACCTGCTCAGGCTCGCCCTTGCGGAGCAGACCGTGGTTCACGTGAACGCAGATGAGCTGCTTGCCGATGGCTTTGATGAGCAGAGCGGCGACTACGGAGCTGTCCACACCGCCGGAGAGGGCCAGCAGGACTTTCTTATCACCGATCTGCTGACGCAGTTCTGCGAGCTGCTGGTCGATAAAGCTCTCTGCCAGAGCGGGGGTGGTGATGCGCTCCATGGTTGCGGGACGAACGTTGCTTGACATGGTAGGTTCCTCCTTGTATTTTGAGTTGAATAGATCCTGTTGAAAAAGGGGAGGCAGCGTCATGGTGCGCCGCCTCCCACGGAATGGTGAGGACGATCAGTCGTCATCCCGGAACACAATGTTGCCGGGCTCGGCGGATTCAATAATAGCCAGAGACTTCAGGTTGACGCCGGCAGCGCGCAGACGGTCGCCGCCGCCCTGGAAACCCTTTTCCACAGCGCAGCCAATGCCCAACAGAGTGGCGCCTGCGGCGGTCACGATGTCGCACAGACCGCGCATGGCTTCACCGTTGGCCATGAAGTCATCAATGATGAGGACCTTATCGTCAGAGGAGAGCCACTCCTTGCTTACCAGCAGGGTGACCTTCTTCTTGTAGGTATAAGAGTAGATGTCACTCTGATAGAGGCCGCCCTCGATGTTGTCGCTCTTGGCCTTCTTGGCGAAGATCATGGGCTTATGGAAATAGGTAGCCACAGCGGTGGCCAGAGCGATGCCGCTGGCTTCTGCCGTGAGGACCATGGTGACCTCGTCCATATTAAAATACTTGCCGAATTCCTCAGCGATCCGGGTCAGCAGTCCGGTGTCGATACGGTGGTTCAGGAAACCGTCCACCTTGATGATATTGCCGGGCAGAACCTTGCCCTCTTTTACGATCCGCTCCTTCAGCTCCTGCATTTGGTGCTCCCCCTTTGTGCTTTCTATTTATATAATCGTTTTTTTAAGTAGAGACTGCCTTTATTATCCCGGATTTCTACTGCTTTTGCAACTGTTTTTCCCCACAAAAACTATTGCCGGGAAGTTGGTGACTTTGTGAAAATGCGTGCCGCAAACGGACAAAAAACCGTGAAAAGCCGCACCGTGGAAAAACACGGCGCGGCTTCCCTTATTTTTCAGCCAGATGGTCAGCGACGGTCTTGAGCCAATCGCCCTGAAAATCCTCGATACTGCCGGCGTCCGTCAGGGATGCCAGAACGGGATCGATGGGCATTTCCGCCAGAAGAGGCAGGTTGTGCGCGGCAGCGGCCTGAGCCGTTTTGCCCTCGCCGAAGAGGTAGATCTTCTTGCCGCAGTCCGGGCAGGCCACATAGCTCATGTTTTCCACCAGACCCACGATGGGGACATTCATCATTTCCGCCATCTTGACGGCCTTTTCCACCACCATGCCAACCAGATCCTGGGGAGAGGCCACGATGATGATGCCGTCCAGAGGGATGGACTGGAACACGGACAGGGACACGTCGCCGGTTCCGGGAGGCATATCCACAAACAGATAGTCGCAGTTCCACAGAACATCCGTCCAGAACTGCTGGACCACGCCGGAAATGACGGGACCGCGCCAGATCACGGGGTCGGTCTCGTTCTCCAGCAGGAGGTTGATGGACATGACCTGAATGCCGGTCTTGGATACCGAAGGGATCAGGGCGTTTTCCGTGCCCATGGCCCGGTCATGGATGCCGAAGGCCTTGGGGATAGAGGGGCCGGTGATATCAGCGTCCAGAATACCGACCTGATAGCCACGGCGGCGCATGGTAACAGCCAGCTGGCTGGTGACCATGGACTTGCCTACGCCGCCCTTACCGGATACGATACCATAGACCTTGCCCACATGGGCATCGGCATGGTGGGCCTTCAGCAGGGACTGAGGCTCCCGGGAAGCACAGCTCTCCCCGCAGCTGGAGCAGTCGTGCGTACATTCACTCATAAGCTTGAATCTCCTTTTTCTATTTCAAATCTCACTATAAATAATAGTATGACCGAAATGATCAGAACTATCTTATACCCATTCCGGTCAGTTCGTCAACACCTTGATCATAAATGAGAGCGTCGATAAAGCGGTAAATTCACTGCAACGGTAAGGAAGGGTATGTGCGGGAAACCCAAGAAGGGTGTCCTGCGCCATTGAAATCCCAGGTTTTCAAAACTTTTATAAAGCTCTGAAAGCTTGTTCAGTGAGGCGAAAAGACTTTTTCGACACGCTGAATAAATAACCGGTCATCACAAACGCTGAACGGCCACTTCCAGGTCTCCGGCAAAGAAATCGGCCTCCCGGCTGTGGCAGGTGAACAGGAGGATCTGCCGATGGGCTGCTGCTTGCTTCAGCCACCGGAGGGCGGCGGCGCAGCGCTCGTCGTCGAAATTGGTGAGAGCGTCATCCAGAATGATGGGGATGGACTTTTCCGGTGGCAGCACCAGCTCGCAGATAGCCAGCCGGGCGGAGAGGTAGAGCTGATCTGCGGCCCCGGCGGACAAAAGCTGGATGTCCTGGTCAATGGGGTCCCCGGCGGGGCGGGCAGTGAGGTGAAAGCTCCGATCCAGAGCGGCGGCGGTGTAGCGTCCCTCTGTCAGATCATGGAAGATCTCCGCCGTCCGGCGGCTGAGCTGGGGGGAAAATCGGTTTTGCAGGACGGTGTTGGCATCGGTCAAAGTGTCCATGGCCAGACGCAGGGCGTCATATTCCTCCTGAAGCTGACTGGTCTGGCTTTGCAGAGATTCGGCGAAAGCCCGCAGCCCGTCAGGATCCCCCATAGCGTGAAGCTGACCGGTCAGACGGTCGGTGGCGGAACGGGCGGCGGCCAACTGGACCTGCGCCTGTGCCAGCGCATCCGCGACGGTTTCCCGACTGCGAAGAGGAGGAGTTGATTCCATATCACAGCTGTCCGGGATGCCTTGCTGAACCAGAAGATCCAGACGGACCTGAGCTTCTCTGGCGGCGGTCTGGGCCTCGGACAGTGCCTTACGGCGCTGGGCGGCCTGCCGCAGGACCTGATCGGCGGTGGGGATGTCAAAGGCGGCGGGGGCAAAGCGCCGGACCTCCAACAAAATTGCCTGTTCGTTGGTGGTCAGGGTATTGTAGTAAGCGTCGGCGGTGGCGGATTTGGTGTTCAGGTCCGCCTGCGCGGCGTCCCGGACCTCCACGGCGGCGGTATAGGCATCCGCAAAGGCAGTAATCTCGTTGGTATCCGTGGTGCCGAACCGCTTCATGAGGGCGATATTGCACAGCTTTTTTAAAGCGTGCTGTCGGTACTGGCGGGAAATATAGGTGCCGGCTGCTGCCACAACGGCTGCCGCCAGTGCGGGAAGGGCCCAGGGCACCAACTGAAAGAGGGGCAGAGAAAGGACGGACAACTGCGAGTACAGCAGGGCAAAGATGCCGCCTGCCGCCGCAAGAAACAAAAAGAAAATCGCCAGCTCGCGAAAAGCGATAGGGCCGGGGACCCGGTCGGATGAAGTGCCTTGGGCTTCCTTCCGGGCGCTCTCCGCCGTCTGACCGGCAAAGGGGCTGTCATTGACGTTCTTTTCCGCCCGGAGGAGGGCTTTCATGGCCTCGTCCCGATCAGTGCGGGCTTTCTCTACGTTCTTACGGACAGTTTCCAGATTGACGATGGCGCCCCGCAGCCGTCCGATGGTCTCCATGTCCGGGACCCGGTCTTCCTCCAACTGCTGGGTCAGGCTATGGACCCGCTGGGCGGCGGTGTCGGCATCGGTGGTCAAGGCGGCTAATTGACGGCGCTTTTGAGCCGATTCCCACCGGTCATACTGGGCCAATTCATCGGAGAGGGCCTGTACATCGGACTCCAACGCCTGAGAACGTTCCAGAGCGTCTGCGAGCTGCTGCTGAAGCTGAACGGAGGAGTCCAACTGCTGCTGGACCTCCGCAAGCTCCGCTTCCAAGGCCGGGAGCTGGCCGCTCTTATTGAAACGGCGGCGGTTCAACTGCTTTTTCAAAGCGTCATAGGTCTCTGTATAAGAGGTATCCTCGTCGCCGGAGGAAATGAGGGACGCTACGCGGCGCTCCAGGCCGGCGTCCTGCGTGATGGCCAGTCCGCTTTGGCGGATGAAGGCGCTGCGCTCAAAGACCTCCCGACTGACGCCCAGCAGAGTTTCGCCGCAATTCGCCCCGGTCAATCCCTCTACCGGGGAGGCGGTGCCGGTGTAGACAGCTTGGAAGTCCGTCATAGGGGCGGTCTGCCGCCGGGTGGTCCGGGTGATGGTGAGGTCGGCGCCGTCAGCGTGACATTCCAGTCGTCCGGACATGGAGCCGCCGTCCCACGGGGCGTAGCGGTTTTTGTCGGCGATGAAACCGGCCTTGTCCCGTTCGCGGCTGTTGATGCCGTAGAGCATGGCGGTCAGAAAGGCACACCAGGTGGATTTTCCGGTTTCGTTGGGGGCTTCTATGATATTGAGACCGTCCTGAAGCTGCAAGGTCTCATTCCGTAGCCGTCCGAAGACGGCGGACATACGTTGAATCAGCACAGTGATACCTCCGCAGAGCATATATAATATGGTGTCAGTATAGCATATCGGGGCTGTTTTGCACAGATTATTTTCGGCACTGTTAAGGCGATAGTAAGGAATAAGAAATACTAATAATTAAAATCAAAAAAACTTGGAAAAAACCGTTGACAAACGGGGAAGTATCTGGTATTCTAACTAAGCTGTTTGACGGCGATGAAGTGAATGAGTCGGGTGCTTGAAGATCTGAAAAGGTCGGAAAGAAAAATCTGAAAAAGATTTGAAAAAAGTACTTGACAAACGAAACTGAGCCTGATATAATAGTGACTGTTCCGCTTGAGGGACGTGCACCTTGTAAATTAAACAACGTGAGAAAAGAAAGCACCAGCGGAGCGAGCTTTTCACGAGGCTCGCGACGAAGTTGTGGGTGAATAGGCTGTAGTCAATTCGGCCGAAAGCAGCAACTATAAAATAGAAGTAAATGAAGTCATGATAAATGACTCTATGATAGATTTAAGCGGCTACGGTCGTTTAGATACCATATTATAGAGAGTTTGATCCTGGCTCAGGACGAACGCTGGCGGCGTGCTTAACACATGCAAGTCGAACGGAGCACCCTTGATTGAGGTTTCGGCCAAATGATAGGAATGCTTAGTGGCGGACTGGTGAGTAACGCGTGAGGAACCTGCCTTTCAGAGGGGGACAACAGTTGGAAACGACTGCTAATACCGCATGACACATACTGATCGCATGGTCGGTATGTCAAAGATTTATCGCTGAAAGATGGCCTCGCGTCTGATT
>CDZI01004540.1_pt1 | contig 78006 bp, 74 predicted proteins | sample 554811 | NCBI WGS metagenome assembly CDZI01 (sample SAMEA3182110, study PRJEB8094) | gut metagenome | biome: human; feature: gut; material: Stool; isolation source: human stools | place: Canada | collected 2013-04-23
TTAGTAGTTAAAAGTTCAGCATATGTTTTTGTTGTACTTTGTCCATTTAAAGTATATGCAACTAAATTTATATCACTTGAAGGTGTTAATGTGTATGGGTCTTCACTTGTTCCACTTCCACTTGTTTGTACTTCTGTTTGTATATATACTACTGGTTTTAAATTTGAACTTGTTACTCCTTCATTTATTCCATTATCTGTTACTTCATTAAATCCATTTTCTGTTTTTACTAAGAATGGGTTTAAACTTTGTAAGTATGAATTATTACCACCTATTTGGTTATATTCATAATTTGTTAGTATTCCTATATTTGTATAATTACTTGTATTACATATATTACTAAAACAATTAAATTTATTAGTACTTAAGATAATACTTTTATTATCTGTAAGTGTATTATATAAATTATCCAAATTAGTTACAGTATCTACTTTTATCATCTTAGTTACTGTTTCTCCATCTATTATATATGTACCAAGTATTCTCCATATGTTTTTTGTTTTATCTTCATTTGTTGGATATTGTACATAGTTTTTAATACTATCTCCTCCATATAAACAAGTATCTTTATCACTTGTTACACATCCTGTATCATTTTCTACTATATCAACTAATCTATTTGAAATACTTGCTAATTCTTCAGTATATGGACCAGTTACTGTTACATATCCACTACTTAATTCTATTGATGCATATGTATTAAAAGTATAGCCACCATACACTGCAAAATCAACTGTAGAAGAACTAGTACTACTTGAGTTATCTATTACTACTCTTATTCTTTTTGAATAAGTATTTTCATCATACCCTTTTATATATCCGGATGTATTCCATGGTGTTCTATCTGTATACTTTACTACTGCATTTGAAGAAGTTTTATATGCTAATGTATACTTACTATCTATTTTATTTATACTTGATATTACTATATTATAATAAGTAATACTTCCCTTTGGTACAGTTACTTTACTACCACTTATACTTGATAGATTAGTTTTATCTTCTGTTATAGTTATTCCATAATTTAATTTACTAATTAATAACTCAGTACTTCTATATTTATCAGTACTAAATATAAAAGCACTATAAGAAAGGATTACTACTATACTAAAAAGTACTAATATACTTAAAAATATACCATACTTTGTTTTTAATCTTTTTATCACTTTAATCAACTCCTTCAAAAAATTTATCTATTCTTACGTTTAATATTTTACTTAGTTTTGCATGTGTTATTTTATCTTTATTCTTAGCATATAGTTCTAATTTATCTATCATTTATTATAAGACAAAAATAAATAAATTTATTCTATCCATATAACGTTATTATTTTTAACCATTTAAGTAGCTATTTTTATTATTTTTTTCCTATCTTAAACTAATAAAAGTATAACAAAAAAGAGTACTTATTTCAAGTACTTTAATTTGGTTTTATAACAATTTTAATTGTATCACTATTTCCACTAGTAAGTTCAATAAATGCATCTTGTACTTCATCTAAAGTAATTCTTTTATCAATATATTTAATTACATCTAATTGTTTATCTTTTATTAATGAAATTATTTTATCAAAATCAAACTCGCTATAAGCAATAGATCCAAGCATGCTTATTTCGCCCATTACAGCTATAACAGATGGAATTGTAATTGGTTCCATAGAAACACCAACTAATACTATTTTTCCACCATTTTTTGTAAGCATTATTGCTTCACTAACTGCTCCAGAATTACCACAACACTCGATTACTTTATCAAATCCTCCAGTTTTTTCTTTTAATAAAGGTATAGTTTTTTCATCAAGTGTATTATAATATTCATCAACATAACCATATTTAAGTGATTTATTTCCTCTAGCTTCATTAGTTTCAAGCATTGCTACATAAGTAGCTCCTTCCTTTTTAGCAAATTCAGCAGCCAATAATCCAATGATACCACCACCTATGATACATACTTTATCTCCTACCATAATATCTGCTAATTTAACTGCATGTAAACTAACTGCAGAAGGTTCTATCATTGAAGCCTCTTCATCACTAATTTTATCTGGTAATAATCTTACCATATTAGGAAAACAACTAGAATATTCAGCATAAGCACCAGTGTTATTTAAAGATAATCCCGTTGCATTTGTCCAAGTACTTACACAATACTGAGGGTTACCACTTTTACAAGCATCACACATTCCACATGGACTAAGTGGTAAAGCAGTAATTCTGTCTCCTACTTTTAAATCACTTCTAGATCCAGGTTCTACAACAGTTCCAGAAAACTCATGTCCCATTACTAATCCAACTGGTCCACCACTTACCCAGTAATGTATATCACTTCCACATATTCCACAAGAATTAACCCTAAATACAACTTTACCATTATCAAATTTAGGAGTATTCCTTTCTTCCACTTTAAAAGATTTTACTCCATTTATACTTACACATTTCATATCATTCACCCATTATAATGTTACCACAATTATAATTTTTTTAATAGTTTTTCTCATATTTGTTTACATATTTTTACAAAAAGAAAAGAACCATAAGGTTCTTTAATTGACTATTCAGTTGTAGCTTTACCTTCAGGTTTATCAGTAGTAATTTGTAAATCAAATGATATATGTCCATTAGAAGCACTATTTTCGCAGTCTACATCTTGACCTTCTACCCACATATAAATTCTAACTTTAGTAATACCCTTAGTTAACTTAAATGCAGGAATATAATGAGTAAATCCAGCTTTTGTTTTATAAGTAGGTGTTACTACTTTAAACTTAGTTGCATCTTTTTCTTCAGTAGCATTTCCAAGTAATACATCATCATCTGTAGTAATATTTGTTAATACTCCAGAATAAGTTAATGGAGTAGCTGCATCTTCAGTAGTAGTTATCTTATATACGTCACGTGCGTTTGCTATACCTGCAGGTGTATGAATATTATAATTTGGTTCCCAAATATAAGCGGCAGAACTTGTACCATTATTTAATCCTTGAATAGTACTTAGTGAAGCACCAGCATTTGTATTACCTTTAACAATAAATCCAATTCTTGATGCATTCTTAATACCTGTATCGGTTTGATCAGTTGTTGTAATACCAGATGAATCAGTAATCCAAATATCAGAATCATCATCTACTTTAAAGAATAAATCATAAGCAATAAATTTACCTGTAGAACCATTAGTCTCAGTTTCTTTACTTGATGTTAAAATATATGAACCTTTATTTGTAGGACTTTCTGAAGTAACTATAGATCCATAGAACATTGGAAATAATCCTTCAGTATCAGGAACACCAGCAGTTGAAACAGGCTCTAAAACTTCAGGTAATTGGTTCTTAGCAGCTTCATAAGTAGCACTTGCACCTTGCAAATCAGTCTTATTAACTATAGATTTCCAGTTAGAACCATCTACAGATATTTGAATACCATTTTGTGCTTGAATAGTTACATCTAATGTACTAACAGAAACAGTCTTATTTGATGTAAACCATGCATATGTTGAAGTTGTTAATAATATACCAGTCCCAAACATTAATAACAATAGTATTAATAATCTATATTTTCTACTCTTTCTCTTATTTTCCTTTCTTGTATCGGTTTTCATAATCTCACTCCTCCTATTACTCTCCTATATTACTCTTAAAGTATAGCATAACTATTTTCTATTTTCAAGTATATTTCGACATATTTTTTATTTATTTTTTATTTTACAATACTTACTATCTTTTTTTCAAAATTAAAACATTTTAATTCCTAGAAAATTTTAAATATTAATTTATTAACTGTTTAGAATCAACCTCTAAAAATATAGCCTCTACTATATCTTGATAATCGAAACTATCATATACCTTTGGAAACTTAACTTTTAATTTATAACTATTAGTTTTATTATCTTTATAATTAAATATTTCTTTATTAGTCTTCATAACGTTAAAATAAGTACCATATTCATCCTTTACTATTTCTTCACTTATTAATATATTATTTTCATCATTATTCATATATAACTCATAACTAAGTGGTAAATTAGTAGTAGTCTTTAACATAAGAGTATACTCCAAATTCACTTCACTTCTTCCCTTATCATTAAAATTAGAAACAGTAAAATTATACTCATATGCATTATCACTTGGAACAATATCACCTAATTTTATATCTTTAACTTCACTTTTAGTATCAACCACATAAAAAGCAGCATCTATTTTAGCATTAGTATTTAACTTATTTTCAAATCTAGAATAAGTAATAGGTATCAAAAAAACTAAAAGAACTACTAAAATAACTAACAATGTTACTTTATTTAATTTCATAAACTTCTTAACATTAATCATAATTCCCCCTAATACAAATCAATTATTTCTATATTCTCATCTTTATTTAATTTAATAGCCCTCTTATCTTCTTTCTTAGTTAAAGAAAAACATAAATTTATTAGTACTAAAGTAACTAATAAAGTAAAAATTATTTTAGGTGTAAGTATTATTTCTTTAATAACCCCACCCTTAGGAATAATCTTTACTACTTTACCTATCACTTCACTCTTACTAATTATCTTATCTTCACTATTATTAGCATCTCCCTTTGTAACCAAAGTATCACCATTTATTTTAATAATTCTATGTGTTATATAAGAATTATCTTCTTTATAAGTAATAATATCTCCTACACTATATTTATCACTTTCCTTAACTATTATAAAATCTTTTACATTTAACGTAGGTTCCATAGAACCAGTAGCTATTTCATAAAAAGTGTATCTCAAAGTTACATCTTTTTTAAAAAACTTTATTGATACAATTCTATATACTAAAAAAAGAATTAAAAGTGTTACTAATACTAATAAAACATTTATAAAAACTTGCATAATTTTTTTAATTATTTTCATTAATAAACACCTTAATTCCTTTTTATATTTCTTCACCTAAATATTGTTTAATATCTATAATAACAGGTATTTCTATACTACCATTTATATCAGTACCTATTAAACTATCTACTTGATTCTTCTCTTCATCATTTACCCATTCTATATAAACCCTTATATTATGTTTAACACCACTCTTTATTTCATTAAGTGTTATCTTATTAGAATAAGTATTTTCATTAACTTGTTTTAAACTATATCCATTAACCTCTTCAATTTTATTTACTTTAATAGTAGGTTTAAGATTATTAAAATCGAAGATAACTTCATACATAATAGAAGTATCTGTATTTGTAGGGTCTATTTCTATATCAAAGTAACCACTTAAAGAAGGAGCAATTTTTCCTTCTAAAGTATTCTCATTTCTTTCAATATTAAAACTATCTATAACAAAATTCTCTATTGTATTAATATTTTTACCATTAATAACTATATTCCACTTTGCAGTTTCAGGATGTACTATTATAGTTTTTTCACTTTCAAATAAAGCATAACTACTACTAACAAAGTATACCAAAGTTACTAACATTAAAATTGTAATAACATAAAGTATCTTAGTTTTCATCAGGTTTCTTTATTTCCTCAATTACCATAAATATTTCATAAATAAACAATACGAATATAGGGAATATAATTAAGAATAAGAAACCAAGTCTAGACTCTAAAAAATTTAACACACTACCTAAATTATGATAAACCTTACTAGTATCTAACTTACCTATAAAATACTCACTAGATAATAAATAGTCCCCATTTAATGTAAAAGTACTCTCTTTACTATTTACGTTCTTCTTATCTACCACAGTAGCAATATTTATAACAATACTCTTTTCACCTTCTTGATAAAAGAATATCTTATCTCCCTTATTAACATCCTTATTAGAATTCTTTGTAGCAACTATCAAGTCACCTTTTTTATATGTAGGAATTAATTCATCATCCTTAACTATTATTAAAGACTTATCTCCTAACTCAGTTATTTTATAATCATTATAATTTAATAAACAAATTGTTAATAAAATAGCTACTACTGAATACACTACTATAAGTGCTATTCCAATTATTTTCAATACTCTCTTCATACTATCACCACATTTTAAGTATACCATATTAGTTTTTCTAATGCAAGAAAACCTATAACAAATTATTACTTTCCTTTATAAAATTAATCATTTCTTCACTAATATTATACTTTTTAATATACTTACTAGTAATTATCAAATTAACACTACTAATAAGACTATCTAAGTTATCACTACTAAGCATATCTTTAGTTAACTTATAACCATATAAATTATACTTATCTATTATAATTAAAGGTATATCTTTTTCATCATCCATCCAAATATTATTAATAATATTAACACCTGGAGAATAAACTAATTTAAATAACTTATCATATTCTATTAAATAATCTAATTCATGAGTCTTACATAACTCACATAAATATTCATAATTAGATAATGCTAAATATAATATATCTTCTATTTTAGAAGTATTATCTAAAGTACTAATGTTAAGTAAAAATGAATTCATTTCTAACTCTTCATATAAATCCTTTAACTCATTAATATCATGACTAATTAAATTATTAAAATAATCTACTTTAAGAGTTTTACCCTTACTAATAAATTTACTGATTTTCTTATTATCTTTAAATAACTTCTTCTCCTTTTTAGCTATTTCTTTCTTAGTTTTCAATAAATCATTTTTATACTTATCTTTATCTTTATACTTTTCTTTTATATCATTAACTATATACAAAACACTTGTATATCCTTTATATTCAACCAGTGCATCATATAAACTATTTAAGTCTTCAAAATTTAACTCATCACCTGTATAAATACTACTTATCAAACTATTAATTTTATCTTGTTTAAAGTCACCAATACTTAGTTTACCATCTAATAAGTCATGTAAAAGAGTATACTTAGAATCTCTTAAAAGTATACTTCTTTTACTAACTAAATTTTTATATATATTAGTATAAGATACACTATTCTCTTTATAACAATTATTAAAACTCTTAATATTTAAATAATATAAATACTTAAAATTCAAAGCAATATGAAATATTAAATCAGGACATTTCCAATAAATACTCTCTAACTTTTCTTTAATATCACTAGCATCATTCAAAAAAGACATCATATATTCTTTAGTATAATAACTATAATTAAAGTCTTCAATACTTAAAATAATACCAGCACTTTTAAATATAAGAATAGCTTCCTTTATATAACTATTAACACTCTCCAAGTCTTCTTTATAAAAATGTGATAAATTATAAAGTACTCTATCTAAAGAACTCATTTGATAACTAGAAGCGTACTTATTAGACAATATTAAAGAATCTTTTAAATTAGATAACTCACTTTCTAAATAAGGAATTTCTTCATTTAAAGTAGTACTCATATAAACATTATATCTTTTCTTAATTTCTTCCAAAAGAATTACTTCATCATTTTTAAATTCATTCAAATTTTCTAAAACTATTTCTTTAAATTTAGTTTTATTCTTTTTATTATTTTGTGGTAAAAGATTTAACATTTCCTTTGTAGTTTCTATTTTCTTAATATACTCTTCATTCATCACTATCACTTCCTAAACCACTCAAATATTTTATAAAATTTTGTACCTCTTTAATAAGTAAAATTAATTCATTATCACTCATTTCTTCAACAATCTTCTTTGTCACAATCTACCTCCTATTTAATTATCATATACTCATATACTTCACCAATATAGTTATCATTATCATATAAAGATACAACTAATCTATATGTACCAGTTACTAAGTTACTTTTCATATGTAAATTATACTGTACATCACTCACTGGATTAGTTGATAAATAATATAAATTATTAACACTAGTCTTTCTATAATCATTACTTACATAATCCATTAGATCTACATCAGTATATTTTAAACTATATATATCTTTATAATCTCTTCTTTGTAATTTAATCCTTAAATTAGGATTATCTAAATTTGACTCATAACTAACATTTAATAAATAACTATCATTTCCTACTAAAGTAGTACCAGTTTCTTTATCTACAAATATATAATTATTTTGTGAATTAGTCTTTAATCCATAAGGAGTATCAATTAGTCTAACTTTTAATTTAGTTTCCATTAAAGTACTAACTCCATAATATATTCCATCCACAGAACCAAATGAATTCAAAAGAATTGTATACTCTCCAGTAGCTAAACTACTAGTTCCAGTATCTAATGTAATTATACTTCTTATATTTGAAACTTTATCACTTAATTTAATTCTAGTTATTCCATTACTACTTGGATAATAACTTACTCCCATATATTTAAAACTTAATCCAAACAAATCCTGTGCACTCAAAACATTACCATTTTTATCAATAATACTTATCATTAAACCCACTTTATCTTCACCAAATGTTGTATCTTTTACTTTAACACCATTCTTTTCTTTTTCCATATAAGATGAATCTATTATCAAATTAGTAGTATTACCTAAATAAACAGTATTTTTACTAATAGCTCCAACAAGTCCAATATAAGCATCACTTTCAGTATATATGTTATACTTTAAAGTTTGCTGTTCTATTCCTAGTACTCCAATAAGAGTTTGCTCATCACTATTTCTAAGTTCTATTAATAAAGTTTTACTTAAGACGTCTTCACTAATAACCGTATCTTTAAAATCAACCATAAATATAAACTCTTCTTCAGCAGTATTAGTTGATTCATTATAATACTTCATATTATGTTCACTATCATTATATGTATTATTACTACTAGTACTACCCATTTTTATAAAGTTAGATAAATTATAAGATGCTTCTCCATACATATTATATTCTTCTATAGAAGCATTATAGTCACTTTCATTAATTGTATAATAATAGTATTCTGGATTACTTACATCATGTAAATCTATCATAGTTATCTTAGTATTAACAGGAAGTACATAAGTTGATACTAAACTTCTATGGTAACCACTTTTATATGGAGTATTTTCACTTTCCATAAATAATGAATAATAAGTACTAAAACTACTCCTATTACTTATATTAGTTTCACTAGTTGCAAACATTTCATACTGTTTACCTGGTGTTATAGTTCCTTCATAATCATTAGAATTAAATAACGCTTTAGTTAAATTAATATTAATATTAATTCTTTCCACTTTATTATTTAAATCATCTATTCTAGTAATTGCTACAAGAGAAATAGTTACACTTCCTAACTGTCCACTAGTAGATAAATTTTTAGAATGATAGAAATAGAATACTAAAGCAGGAACATTGTTTATATTTTCTCTTATATAATCTTTAGTACCAACTACATTTACATTCCCATCTGTTATAAAGTTTGTACTTCCATCATTTGTCCATCCAACAGTACCATTTTTCATATTAAGACCAAACACAGTGTCTGCTTCCTCAGAAGTCTTAGCAACCCTTGGAATATCCTTATAATCAACTAATCTAATATTCTCATCTAAATTACTAAAATTAACACCTAATATAGAAAATGTTGTATTATTATCAGTATGATTAATAAGTGGTACTTCTTGTGCACCTAAAGTAGAATACTTTGATGCAGTTAAAGTTACTTCATAAGATGCAACTACTTCTCCAATAGTCCACATATAAAACTGAGTATCTTGTGGAGTTGGTTCAATATACTTAATAACAACTCTATTACCTTCTTCATTACCATAATTAGAATAAAATCCATTCTTAGTAATATCATGATTAGTAGTATGTCTTCCTAATACATAAGAACCATTAGTAAAATAATATATATCTCCTGAAGAAACAACTTCATTATAACCATAATCACTATATAAAGCAGTAATAATATTCTTATTTCTATCTAAAGAGAACATACCAAAGAAAGTCATTCCTAAAACTTCACCATATTCAGTAACATTCTCATTCTTAGCAATATTTAAATTCTTACCTTCTAACATATATATTCTATTATTTGTATTTCTTGTAAAAGTATTATTATCATTATCTATTGTAACAGTAGCTATCTCTTCATTTCCATTAACATCAACTGCACTCACAAACTTCTTAACTAAATTAGCACCAGTTTCTAAATATAAACTACTAGAGTTCTTTAGTTTTAACTCATCTATTCTACTAAGAGTAAATAACACATCAGAATACTCATTAGTTCTATCTTTAGCACCACTTAATAAGATATAAGAATTATTTAATGTTACCACATTAGCACGTTGTATAGAAACATTTCTTTTAACACTATCACTAGTTCCATAATTATTTATATTTATATAAGAATAACCACTAGTAGAAGAAGCATTACCGCTTCCAAATATAGAACCATTTATTAAGAATACTTGATGATTCTTAGCATCTATATTAATATTTATTCCCTTAGTAACACTAATAAATGAGAAGTCATATATTTCACTACCAGCTGCATTTGCTTCTCCTCCACCAAACACAGTACCACCAATTTGTATATCACTTGATATTAAATTATTATTAAGTGAAGTATTACTACCTATATTAACAGTAGTTTCCCCATATAATACAGAAGTATTAGCTCCTCCATAAACATTTTTGCCAATTATAGCACCTACTATATTTACTATCCCAGTAGAACTATTCTTTTCTTTTGTACCAGTTTGCGCAGCATTTCCTCCACCAAACACATGGTTAGTTATTTCTGAATTATTATCAATATCTAAATTAGTATTACCTTCTACAATTGCTTTTACACCATTACCTCCTGCATACACACTATCTAACACTTTACTATTTGTTACATATAAATATGTATTATTAAGTACTACTGCAGCATTTCCTCCACCATAAATTGAATCAGTTACAGTAGAAGAATCTAATTTAACATAAGTACTCTTATTAACAAAACCTAAATTACCTCCACCATATACATTATTAGCAGTTGTATTAGTTATTGTTAAATTAGTGTTTCCATTAACCTTTGCAGGATTATCTTTTCCAGTTTCGTCCCCTGGTACAATACTATCAAGTCCATTACCTGCTCCATAAATAGAATCAGTTATATTACTATTATTAATTATTAAATTAACATTCCCATTAGTAAGAGCAGCATTTCCTCCACCATACACTGTTTTAGCACTTATATTATTTAAGTTAAGACTAATAGTATCTTTTTCTACTTTTCCTACACTTGCTAAGTTACCAGATCCATATATATCATTACTTATTATAGAATCATTAATAGTTAATGTTACAGTGTTTTCTACTTCTCCTAAGTTTCCTCCACCAAACACACTACCATATACTTGTGTATTATCACTTATCGTAAAACTAATCTTATCATTAATTCTAGCCTTATTTCCTCCACCAAACATCTTAGCATCATTACTTGTACTACCAATTGTAGAAGATTTAACCTTAGCACTTACTGTTTCTACTGAAGCCTCATTTCCTCCACCGAAGAAAGAACTCTCTATTAAAGTATTACTTATATCTATATTAGTATTTGTTGTTTCTGCCTTGTTTCCTCCACCATACAAATTAGTAACAACACCACTTGTTAAAAGAATATTTGCATTCCTAGTAATACCACCTTCATTATTACCTCCATATAAGTTAGTCACTTTAGCTTTAGTAGTATATAAGTTACCACTATCATCATATCCAAATAATATAACTTCTTTAATCGCAAACTCATCATATGAAACATTACTAAATACATGAAAGTCAAAACTATAGTTAGAAGAAGGCCCTATAGTATTAGTACCATAATACTTATTTTTTTCATTCACATGGTATACACTATTATCACAAGTAATAGTAGCACTTGACCAGTCTGCACCTAATACACTATCACTTGTAGTTATATACATATCCCACTTAGTTATTGTAACATTACTATTATTTTTAATATTTACTTTTATATTTTCACTAGATTGATACTGACTATTAGACTGACTACTTGTATCAAAAGTAACATTTGCTTCAAGTAAGTCATTAACACCATCTACTTCTATACTTTTAATATTTGATGTATCAACGTCTCCACTCATATTTGAAGAACCAAACACATTTTGTATAACACTTTTCCCTATATTAATATTAGTTGTAGTAGCACCTGCTTCATTTCCTGCACCAAATAAGTTTGTAATATAACCCTTATTAGCATTAATATTAGTTGTAGTAGTATCTACTTTTAATCCACCACCAAATACATTTTTATGTAATCCACCATTTATACTAATATTAGAAACACTTGTTAATCCACCTTCATTATTACCGCCATATATATTATTTGTATTACCATTATTAACAGTAATATTACTTAGTGGTATATCTCCTAACTTATTAGAACCACCAAATACAGTAGAAACATTATTATTTATTATTACATTAGTACTATTTATAACTGAAGTCTCATCTCCTCCACCATATACAGTAGCAATATTTCCATCATTTATTGTTATACTTGTAGTATTAGTTGTACCTCCTTTATTATTACCACCATACACTAAAGTGCTCTCTCCACCAGTAGTAATAACATTAGAAGTAGTAACTTCACCAAGCAAATTAGATCCACCAAATATTTTAGTACTAACCCCACCATTCAAATAAACATTGGTAGTATTAGCACCAGTTTCATTTCCTCCACCATATGTACTATTAATTTGTCCTCCATTAATAGTTACAGTAATATCTCCATTAGGTTTACCACTTTTATCATTTCCACCAAATACATTGTTTATAGTACCATCATTTACTGTTACAAAAATATTACCAAATACATAAGGTGTTTCACTTTCACTTCCTTGTCCACCACCAAATACATTATTTATTATTCCTTTATTAACTATAACATTAGTTGGAGCAAGTGATACTGTAGAAGATATACTACTTCCATTAACGCTTCCTGCTTCACTTCCTCCATAAACACTTCCATTAATTATAGGTATAAAACTATTGGTATCATTTCCAATTACAACATTTACATCATCTCTTACATAAGTTCCTGGATTATTAGTAGAAACTCCACCTTTTCCTCCACCATATAATGAATTACTTATTTCTCCCCCAGCCATAAGAATATTAACATCTCCATATATAGTTCCTTTTATATTGCTTCCACCATATAAACTAGTTGCAATTACTCCATTATACATTTCTATATTAATGTGTGCAGTTTTATAATTATCACCAGCACCATTTTGGTTTCCTCCACCAAAAATACTACCTTTTATTGTACCATTATATATAACAATATCTGTTTTTGAAGAATTACTTGTACTACTTACTCCAGTAGCACCATAGTTTCCTCCACCATATACATTCTTATTTACTAAAGCCTTTTCATCAATTATAATAGTAGAATTTTCACAAGATCCAATTGAATCAGAAGAAGTATTACCATTTCCATTTCCAAACACACTTCCTGCTTCACTACCCCATAAAGTACTTCCATTATTTATTAAAGTCTCACTTCCAATTTTAGCATTACCACCAATATAAACATATGTGCTTCCATTAAGTGTACCATCAGTTCCACTTCCATCATTCCCATTAGATCCACCAAATACACTATAATTTACTAACCCACCAGTTACTTGAACAATTCTATTTCCATAAGTAGCACTTTTTCCAGCACCTCCAGTAATCATATCAACAGTGCCACCAGTCATATAAATATATATATCATTATAATTACTTCTATTAGTAGCACTTACTGGTCCACCAATCAAATTGTAAATGTATCCACCTTCTACCTTTACCTTTCTAACAGCATATTGTGTTCCACCATATCTACCACCTACATAAATTCCAGTAGTTAAATCTATTTTACCAGTACCAAAAGACCCACTTTTAACAGTAAGATCAAAACTAACATCTTTACTAGTTGTACTATTTGTATTAGCATAAACTCTACTACCCCATGAACCAGCTGCACAAAAAGTAACAATTAAATTATTTAAATTATTACTAACTCTATCATAGTCATTACCATATGTAGCCTTATTATTTAAATATAAACTATTACCCCCAGTACCAGTCTGTGCCCCACCTGAAAGAGTAAAACTTGCATACTTTCCACTTTCAATAATTATCTTATACTTAGTAGGATTTCCATTTGATCCAGTACTAGAATTATTTCCACCTACAATACTTCTTAAAGAAAAATTATTATTACTTATAGTTATATTTCTTCCTACTTTAACATTATTATATCTAATAAATAATACACCACTTGTACTAGTATTAGTTGAAGGATTAACTTCTTGTCTATCACTTATATATCCATTATAAGAAAGCCTTACATTCTCAATAGTAACATCATCATAACAATTAATAGAAGAATTAACAGTCCAAACACTATTATAATTTACCCCATTATGAATACCAGTTATAGTAAAAGGATAATTTTGATTATTAGAAAAACTACTTGATATATCATCATTTATAACTACGATATTAGTATCCCTTGTAACTAAATAATAATATTCATTATCACTATTAAATAAGTTAGAAACCCCTTCACTATCATAATATTGTATTAATTCATATACTTCACAACCATAATAATTATTACATGTACCACTTAATCTTTTTCCTAAATTACTATAATAATTATCAGTACTCTCTCCATAATTTAAACTTAATTTAAAATAGTACCCACTCATATTAGAATTATTATATTTAGTAGAAACAATAGTAGTTGAAGTAATTCCTAAATCTTCAGCAGTAACTTTTTGCATTCTTCCATTTCTAAGTTCATAATAATCATTATTTTCATTAAAATTCTCATTAGTAGTAATTTTTTCATAAACCAAGCACCCTGATCCATTCCATTCAGTACTTCTATTAGTACACATACTCCATCCACCATAAGAATTACCATTTATTCCATAATAACCTCTTAATGATTCCCATGCACCTACAAGTACACTTTTATAATACCCATACATATTATAATCATCATACTTAACAGTAACAAGTTTTATCTTTTCCATATTCTTTTGTTTAATATTACTATTTATATCAGAAAAACTTCCATTACTATAATAAATAGTTGCATCTACCCAAGAAGCATTAAAAGTTATATCTATCTTATTAGGTTTATTATTTGAATAACTAATAGGTATTTTAACATGTCTTTCATAATACTCATCGTCATAATAAACAAATGCACCTCTATATTGAGTAGTCCATCCATTAAAACCTTGATCAGTTGGTCTATTAGTAAAAGGATTATCTATTAAAATATAATCAATATAGTCATCAGTTAAATCACCTGGAGTATTATTATCATTTACTACAAATGTATTAAAATAAACATAAGTATCTTGTCTTTCATTAATACTAACATAACCAGTTAAATCCTTTTCATCATGACTACTATAAACAGTTTTAACTTCTACTAAATTATTTTCATTATAAATATTCTTATTCTCTTTAGTAGGAATATGCCCATCATTAGTTGTATAATTAAGTCCCATATAATAATAGTAGTCATTCTTTAAATCATTAACATATACTTTATTATCTAAAACTTTACTCTCTAAATAATCAGGATCCTCTACAAAACTAGAAGTATCTTCTGCAAAAGTTAATAAAAATGTTATATTAGACACTACAAAAACAACAAACAAAAAAAGTAATGGTAACAAACGAGACTTATTTTTTAATATTTTTTTAAGTTTATTCATTACCATCACTTCCTACAATATAAGTATACCATAAACTTTAATTTTAGTAAATTAATTTATATTAAGATGGATTCTTACTAAATTGTAAATTAAGAGTTATATTTCCAATTGAAGCATTATTTTCACAATCAACATCTTGTCCTTCTATCCACATATATACTCTTACCTTTGTAATACCTGACTTTAAATTAAATATTTCTTGATTAGTACTAAAATCTTTAACAGTATAATAGTTAACTCTAACAGTTCTAAAATAATTTGGATAAACTCTACTAAACGCTTCGTTAGCCTTAATTCCTAAATTACTTCCTATTTCACTAGATACTCCATCATAATTAATAATACCTCCAGTTAAACCAGTTTCAATATTATACGTATTCTTAGCATTCTCTACTCCATATAAAGTATGTGTATTATAGTTAGGTTCCCAAATATACACATTATTTATATTATTAGTAGTTAAACCTTGTATATAAGATAAATTACTTCCAATAGAAGTATTACCTTCTTCAATAAAAGCAACCCTTACAGCATTCTCTATTCCTACACTCTCTTCCCCTTGATAAGTAACATTAGATTCAGGAGTTAAATAAAATTTAGTATTTTCATTAGTTTTAAAAAATAAATCAAATGTAATAAATAAACCCTCACTATCTTCATCAAAACTCTCAGTTTCAATACTTCTAGTAGTACTTAATATATAATCCCCAACTTTATTCATTTCAACACTACCATAAAACATTTTTAACTTACCACTGTCTATTTCTCCCACAGTACTAACAGGTTCCAAAGTCTTAGGTATTTGATTCACACTACCAGGATAAGTACTCCTTGCATTAATTATGTCTTCTATGGAAACATTCCCTTTCCACTTATCACCATCAACTGAAATTTCTATTCCACCTTGTGCTCTTACATTAACATTAAGTAAATCTACTCTAGCAATTCTATTTGTAGTAAACCATGCATAAGAAGAAAATGATAAACTAACTGCAGTTACCAAAAGTAACACTAACATATAAAATAATCTATAATTCTTTTCTTTTTCTTTTCTCTTACTAACTTTATTTACTTTCTTCATCTTTATACTCCTCTCTTATTTCCATATGCATTTTTATTTCTCCACCTAATATATTATCAGTACAGTCTTCATCATCCCCCTCTAACCATATTACAACTGTAAATTTATCTATATCACCAGGTTTAAAATCTTTTCTTTGTTCTAAAACAGCAGTACTTTCATTAAAAAATGGAAAAGTATCCTTTTCAGGTTCTTTAGTATAACTATTTACTTTTGCATAAACACTCTTATTACCATTAAAATAAATCATCACACGAGCCGCTTCATCTACATTTTTTATAACATCATCTATTATAACTGAATACCAATAGTTTACTGTCTGTTTTCCTTCATTTTCTATATAAAAAGTATAAGCAATATAATTTTCCCCATTATGTGAACCATTATAAGAATCTATATCACTTGGTATCCAATTAATAGATATATTATCCATAAACTCTAATTCTCTAGCAGATAACTTCCTTTTAACCTCTTTAAAATCTTTATCTTCATATAAAACAATATTATTATCCATAGCAAATCTTTTATCTAAAGTTACAGTAAATCTTCCACCTTTATAAACAAGACTAAGTAATACAAACAAAAAAGCAAGTAATATAAATAAAACAGAAATCACTATTTTAGTATTCTTAACACGTTTTTTTCTATTTTTAATAGTATCAGCTTTTACAATAACTTCCTTTGCCATAATATCTCCTTCAAATAGATTTTACCATATTTACAAATTAAAAAGTGTAACTTATAGTAAAGTTTACACTCAAATATACAGATTGAAAAGATTAATTAATTATGCTATAATTTTTATAGTAAGAGAGGTATTATGAAAAAGAATATATGTTTTTTATTACTTGGTGCCTGTTTAGTTATTCTAGCTTTAGAAGTTAAAAGTACTTATGCTAAATACTTAACTACTGCTGAAGGTAAAGGAAATATAGCTATTGCTAGATGGAAAATACTTGTCAACAATGAAGATATAAGAGATAATAAAAATATAGAAAATGAAATTACTCCAGTTTTTCCAGGAACTGAACATATTAATGAAAATGTAATCGCACCTACTAGTATAGGATACTTTGATTTAGTAATAGACGCAACTGAAGCAGATGTATCTTTTAAATATAAAATAGATATAACTCCAAATGAAGAAAGTTCTGTTAAAGATTTAAAAATTATTAAATATGTTATAGATGACATAGAAACAGAAATAACTAACGAATCTTTTAGTATTGAAAACACTGTTTTACATAAAGACAATAACAAAATAATTAATTTAAGAGTTTACATTCATTGGGATGACTCAGAAAATGCTATTATGAATAACACCGAAGACACAAATGCCACATTAACAAATAATGCTAAACTAAATGTTAAATTACATTTTACTCAGTTAGCAAATTAAACTATAAAAAATACTTTAGCCATTTCTTCTAAAGTATTTTTATATTATAATTTTTTATAATGTCTTCTAAATAGGGTTCACATCATTCAAGTACTCTTTATATAATAATCATTCATTAATTTGATAAGCAGTTATTTTAATTACTAAAGATAAACTAGAATTATCTGGGTATAACTGATGATAATCATATGATTTATTTCCCCAATAAGTATCAAGTTCATCATTTCCAGATTCATAATCCCAATAAACATTTATTGTAACAGTTTCTTTCCCAGATATTTCTATTATTCCATTAGAACTACTTAATTCTATTTTAAATGGATAATTAGTTTTTAAATATTCTATTAATTCATCATTAGTCATATTTAAAAGTAATAAATCCTCCCCTAGTATCTTTGCTTCTTTTATTTCAAAATCTATCTTTGCTTTACTTTCTCCAGTATTAGAAGCAGTTAAAGTTTCAGTATAACTTTTCATTCCAGGATATAACTCTTTAACATTAAGTGTTATTACTTTTTCAACATGTTCCCCATTAGAATCAAAAGTAACTTTCCATTCTCTTACTCTTGTATCCATATTAGTTTTAACTTCAGTGGTATATATAAACCAAGCAAAACTATTACTAGCAATAGTAATTGCTAATAATAATATTGTTTTTAATCTAACTTTCTTAATTATCCTCTTTAATTTGTTGTTCATTATTTTCACAACCTTTTTGTTTCTTTTCATCTACTATATCTATTATTTCCATAGATACTAATAATACAAAAGGTACAAATATAACAAAATAGAATCCATACTCATTATTAATTATTTTACTAATTAAACTAAGAATTCTCCCTTTCATAAATACTTTACCCATTATCTGATCACTAGTAATTCTAGGATCTTCTACATTATTATTAATACCCTTAGTATGGTAATATTTAACATTATTAATTACTTCTATCTTAATTATTTGGTGAGTTACTATCTTACCAGAAAAATCTCCTTCTTTTCCCATATAAACTACATCATCACCAACTTTTAAAGTAGAAGTATCTACTTTTTTAGAAAATACCATATCTCCAACATTATATTTAGGTTCCATACTTTGTGTAATTATTGTATAAATACTTATTCCACCCAAATTAATTTTATTATCAGATATTCTTTGTATAAATATAGTACTAACTACAAAAACAATAAACAAAGTAACTATTGCTTTAATTGTTTTAACTATAACATTTAATATTTTCATTGTCATTCACGTCCCCTATAATTCTATATTATTAATCTTATCTAAATACTTATCAATATTCTTTTTAAATATCTTTTCTATTTGTTTTTCATTAACCACTATTTTATACTTAATAACTTGATATTGTTTAGATATAACATTTTTTAATTCTTCCTCACTTATATTAGGATCCAAATTAATAACTTTCTCTATCATATTATCTACTATCTTTTCTTGTACTTCTTTCTTATTATCTTCACTCCCATCTTTATCAATTGAATTTAATACTAAATAATCTAATAAAAATGATTCATCAAGCATCTTTTTTAAAGGTCCATCTTCATTATAATCTTTATTTTCTTTTTTTCTTTCTATTTCATCTTCATAATGTTCTTGCATATAATTCCACAATCTAACTGCATATTGAAAATTAACATTCTTAAGTATAACATTAGTCTTCTTTATTGGAGAAGTAACTAAAGATATATGGAGTTTATCTATACTTTGAAATACACTAGAACAAGTTAAATCAGATATTTGTAATTCTAACTTTTCTATTCTTTCTTCTATACTAAGTCCACTTTCATTTTTTGCCTTATCCTTATCATCTACCTTAGAATTAATATTTAAAGATAAATCAATACTCTCTTTTCCTACTTTAGAAGAAGCATTATATTCCATAGTTTTATTATTCTTTAAAGAACTAGAATAATTACTTATATTCTTTTTCTTCTTATTAATATAAAACTGCATATTCTTAATTAAACTATATATAAATCTATTCTCATAAGTATTAAAACTCTCTTCTTTATTAATATTTAATATCTTAGAAGGCTTTACATCTCCAGTCTTTTTATCAATATCTTGTATTAAATTAGTATTTTTAGATAAATGTTTTATACTTTCAACAGTTACTCTTCTAGCAAGTTCTATTTTAACAATATCTTCTTCATTTACTATAAATCTATTAGGATTTCTTAATATATTATCTAAATATCTTATAGTATCTTCCATGATAGTTAACCATTCATAGTTACTAGTTTCCTCGTCATAATTAGATACTACTCTTAAATTAGAAGATATATTATTATTAAAATGATCATTCTTTTCATTATTAGAAGAATCATATAAGTTAATTATATCTAGTTCATTCATTACTTTCCTCCTATGTTAATTTCTTAAGTCTTAATAAATATTCTTCACACTCTTTCATTTTACCTTTACCAAATGTTTTATCTAAGAACTCTATAAATCCATCAATTTCATCTCTTATATAAGATATATTTAATTGTTCAAACTTTCTTAATATCTTTCTAGCAATAAAATAGTCTACTCCATCTACTTCATCTCCACCACATCCTACATATACTGGTACAAACTTTTTCATATGTGCTACTATACGGTTACCAAAAGCAATTCTAAAATGTTTAATTACATAATCATCCATCTCATTTATCTTATTTAAAGTATCTTCACTAACCTGATTTTTTTCCATAGCATCTTTAAATAAATTATCTAAATATGAATAATTTATATCTTGTGCAGGAACATCAAGAGGTTCAAAAACTTGTCCTTTATCATTTATATCTAGTGGCATAGCACGGTCATAAACTTTATCTGTTACCATAAATGTAGAGTCATCATTATTAATTGTACCAATATACCATACATTAGGTGGAATCTTAAGTTTACCATCTTTTATATTTTTAGGATCATCAGCCCATCCACTTGAAACTAATTCTACTATCCATTCATCCTTATTAGGCATTTCTAGAATAGATAACATTTCAGCAAAATAGTATTCTACTCTGGATATATTCATCTCATCTAGTATAACTGTATATATATCATCCGTATAACCTGCTACATATAATTCTTTTAATACATCAGTTTCATTAAACTTTTTAGTAAATTCATTAAAATAACCAAATAACTCAGTTCTATCTCTCCAAGAAGGTTGAACACTAGCAACACATGAATCATGTTTCAAGAATTTTCCCCATGCATAAGCAAGAGAAGTCTTACCTGTACCTGATATACCTTGTAAAATTACTAACTTAGTAGATGCTAAACTAGAAATAAATAATCTAATCATTTCACTTTTATAATAAAGTTTTAAATGAGAAGCAGCAAAATTTCTAAAATTCTCCACTAACTCTTCTAATGTAAAGTTATTATTATAATTCTGTACTTTATAAGTACTATATTCATTATCAACTTGTGTAAGTTTAGGAAATCTACTTGTAGTAGTATCAACATTATCTTTACTCTCTTCTTTTTCTTCTATAGTATCATCTTCTTCAGGTTTCAAACCTAAATGAGACACTTTCATTGCAAGAATACTTTCCTTCTCTTCCATAAGTGTTGCTACTTGTTTATTTAAGATAGACACTTCTTCTAAAAGAGACTCTTGTTCTACTATAGTTTTTCTAAATCTTAAATACTTTCTTATTAAAAAATACAAAAGTACTATTATACCACCTATAATTATAAGAATTACTATAACACTAATAAATACTAAAACCCATTCTCCACCATTAAAATCATCTTTATAAAAATTAATAATCTTAATATATTCGGGAATATTAAACATTTGAACAACACCAAGTGCTAAACCTTTAAATATAGTTATAAACCCATCAAAGAATTGACTTAATAATTCGTATAAAAATCTAAAAAACGTATCCATCACTTCACATCCTTTCTTTAAATATAACTTTATTTTTATCAAAAGAAGTAACATCATCTTTATTAGTAATAATATAAGTAAATATATTTAACCATATAATACTACTCTCTTCATAATCAAAAGTATCATCTATTATCACTGCAAACTTAACTCCATCTTTAATTAAATCACTAATAAAACTTTTATATTTTGTATAATATTCATAAGTTACTTTTATTATAACATTTTCTCTAATTAAATCATTAGTTATTATATTTAATAATCTATTATTTTTTTCTTTTTTACTAGTTATTATAAAAGGAAAATCTACTAAGTATTCTTTATTATATTCTTTATTTATAATATTATCCAAAACAATTTTACTTATCAAGTTATACTCAATGAAACACATATCTTCACTTATTATATCACTTTTAAAAACTCTATTTATTGAATAACTACTATATATTTTAGGAAACTTAATATTATAACTAAATAAAACATTATAAACATTTTTAATATTAGTACTTTTTAACTCTAAATTAAATGTGTCACTTAAATACTCATTAAAAAAGTTATTTTTCTTCTTTTCACTTTCTTTTACAAGACCCTTTAATTCTTTAGTAATATCATCATTTAAATCCAATTTTTCTTTCCTATCTATTATAATTTTATCAATTAATTTATCTAAATTATCATATTCTAAAGTATTATCTAAATATAACAAATACCAAAAAAAGTAATATAATTCATTAACATTTTTTACTAACTTATTATCTTCTTCTATTAAAGTTCTTAAATTCTCTTGTATGTAATATTCAATATTCTTTTCTATTTGCTTATACTTTTTATCATATTTATTAAAATATCTTATATCAATATAAGTATTTAACATCTCATTATAAACAATTTTTTTATATTTATCTTTAACTATTAATTTAAAATACTCTGTTAAATAATCTTTAATGAACTTTATATATTTATCTATATTATTCATAACTCCTCCTTATTGTGTATAATTAAACTCTATTATTGATACATTATTAGTTATTGGATAAGTATAATCTTTCTTAGTATTAGACTTATAAAATTTTACCACTTCACTACTTTCAGGATCAATTCTAAATGATATTTGATTTATATATTCATAATTGCCAATAGTAGTTGTTAAAAAACTTTCTTTTTTTTGAAAAACACTTGAAGTCATATCCATTATTACTACACTAGGATCAAACTTAAGATTAATTAATGGAAGAGCGCATTTAAGTTTATCAGTTTCACTTAAAGACATATAAGTTTCATGATCAATTCTTTGATTAACTTCATACACTCCAAAGTTTTCTTTTATTAAATAGTAATCTGTTGTATTAGTAACAGTAAAATTAAAATATGGACTTCCCACTTCATCATTTATTTGATAAAATATACCAGGTATACCAACTTGCAATATAAATCTAGCACTCAAAGTTTTTTTATATGGAAAAGTACTTTTAGCAGTTATTTCTATCCACACTTCATCTTTATTTTTTAAAGCAGTTTTAGGACTAATATTAGCAGTAAAAGTATCAGATATTTGATCAGTATATATAGTTCCATTAGTTTTACTAACTGAACAATTAGCATTATCACTACAAGCATATGTAACTTCATAATCAATATCAGAGTTAGCATGCTCCAAATTATTTTTACTATTATTTAAATTAATTGTAAAATTATATGTATCTACTCCAGAATAGTTATCCATTTTATATATTCTTCTAGTTTGTGTTAATTTATCACTATTAAAATAAAACTTCTTACTTCTTAAGTACATATCTTTAACTCCATAATAAACATATCTACCAAAAGATAGACTAATAGTTACAAAAAATAATATTATTCCAAGTATTATATAAGTTTTCTTATTTTTAATTTTTATTTTCTTCATATTTACTACCTTTTAGTATGATTTCTAGTACTTTCGCTAGCATCTATTACATAGTAATTATATCATAAATAAATCGAATTGCAAACAATGAATACAAAAAATACTCGAGGTCTTCGAGTATTTTATTATCTATTAGATATATCATAATATCTTATTACCAATCTAACTACTTTAGTATAATATACATAAATAAATGTAAGATTTAAGGTAAAACATTTAAATTTCCATTTATTATATCTTTTAAATAATTATTTAATCTAACAAAATAATTACCTTTTTTAATGTTTTCTTTTACTATTAAGTTATAATTTATATCTTGATTATTTAAATGTAAAGTTAAAGTACCTACAACATCATTCTTTTTAAGTGGTGCTTTTACATTATTTAATTTAACACTATAATTATATTTAATATTTCTTACATCTTTATCAAGTATAACAGATGCATCTTCTTTTAAATAATATGATACCTTTCTTTTTTTAGCATTATCTATAAACATATCTCCTATTTTTTTATCTTTTTTAATTAATATACTTTTATAATACATACTATAAGCATATTCCATTAAATTAATTGTATCAGTGTTTCTATCTTCTTTTGTAGGAGCCTTCATAGTAACTGTAATAAGTCTCATATCATTTCTTAACATTGTACCCGTAAGACAATAGCCTGCATTATCTGTAAAACCTGTTTTAAGTCCATCTAATCCATTATAAAATTTAATCAACTTGTTCGTATTAACGAGCCATAAACTTTTACCATTTTTATGAGTTATGGTTGTTTCATAAGTGCTAGTTAACTTTAAAATTTCTTCATGTTTAATTAGTTCTTTTGCAATTAATGCTAAATCATGAGCAGTAGTTAAGTGTCCCTCTTCATCAAGTCCATGAGGATTTTTGAATGTAGTATTAACTGCACCCAACTCTTTTGCTCTTTTATTCATCATATTAACAAAATTACTTTCCGTTCCACCTATTTTTTCAGCAACTGCAACACTAGCATCGTTAGCACTTCCTATTGCAATTGATTTAAGTAACATTTCTACTGTAGCAGTACTATTTTCTTCTAAATACACCTGACTTCCACCCATTTTAGAAGCATTAGCGCTTATATTCACTTCATCTTCTAAAGAAATTTTACCACTTTCTATTGCTTCAACTGTTAAAAGCATAGTCATTATTTTAGTCATTGATGCAGGAGATTTTTGTTCATCCATATTTTTATCAAATAAAATTTTTCCAGTACTAACTTCCATTATTATACCACTTTCACTTTTTATATCTATACCACTTAAATTATCTGCCTTTAAAACATCAAAACTTAATATAGTCAATAAAACTATTAATAATATTTTTCTCATATACACCCCTTAATAAACATTATTCCTTTTTATGTAAATAATTCTAATTTATTTTAATACTTTTATTAAAAAAGTGATATAATTATATAGAGGTGTATAGAGAAAATGAAAAAGAAGAAAGTTAGAATTAATTTTGGTAATTTATTTATTGTTATATTTATATTTGCATTTATTGTTTATGGAATATTGTTTTTATATCATAAGTTAAATAGTGATAATACTACTAATGATAAAAATAATAATGACATCAAAAGCGAAGTTACTTCTACAGATAAAAAGTTAGAAAGTTTAGGTTACTCTAAAAAAGAAAGAGAAACTATTTCTAATAATTTAAGTAGTGATGTTATATTATCATTAGATAAAAAATATGATAATTTAGATAAGTTATCTAGTGTTAAATATTTTCATATAGAGAACATTGATAGATATGAAGAATACATGAATAAAGAAAATGATTATGAAACTGTTGTTATGAATGTTAATATTGGACTTGATAGAGAGTTTTATACAAACATTAAAGAAGTAAGTGACCCATATGATACTTTAGTATTAGTAAATAAGTATTATGCTCTTCCTAGTGGAATTGAACCAAAAAGTCTTGTTAATATTGAAGGAGAAAAAATGACTCCAGAAGCCGCTGAAGCAATGAAGAAGATGGTTAGTGATTTAAGAAGTACCGGTCTTACTTTAAACTTGATAAGTGGCTACAGAAGTGAAGACACACAAAGAACACTATATAATAGATATGGAAATAGTGATGGATTTGATAATGCAGATACCTATAGTGCTAGACCAAACCACAGTGAACATCAAACTGGACTTGCAATGGATGTTAGTGAAAACTGGGATTTAACAGAAGAATTTGAAAACACTGAACAATTTAAATGGTTAAATGAAAATGCTTATAAATATGGCTATATATTAAGATATAAAAAAGATAAAGTTTATATGACTGGTTATACTTATGAACCATGGCATTATAGATATGTTGGTGTAGAAGCTGCTACTATTATTAAAAATGAAAATCTTACTTTCGAAGAATTTTATGTGAAATATAAAGGACTTTATTAGAGTTCTTTTTTCTTAGAAAAATTATATAAAAGAATACAAGTATTATAGAAAGTATAAATATACTTATACATATTTTAATAAGCTTTAATTCAAATTTATCATACTTTTTATTATCAAATATACTTGTCTTAGTTACTATTTTATTTTCTTTTACATCTTTCTTTATATTTATTTTATAAGTATTAGTATTTTTTTTATTTTCACTAATTACTTTAATAGTTATTAAATTATTTTCTTTAGAAGTATTTAAATTATAAGATACTTTAACACTCATTTTAGGATTAGGTGTCAAATAGTTCACTTTAATATTATTAATGTCATTAGATTTTACTATATAATTAAATACATCACTTTTAAAATCTAACTTTAACCCATCTATTTCTAAATTTTCTAAAACAGAAGTTTCTTTATCAAACACACTACTACCTCTTGTAACATTTAATGTATAACTAGTATTTATTTCATTATTTATATAAGACGTGATAACAAAAGTATTTAAACCCCATTTTAAACTTTTACTTCCTAAATTAGTAACTTCTTCATTTTCTTCTATTTCAGCATTAATAGTAATTATTTCTGTTTCATCATTTACAAACGCATTATAAGTTTTAACACTTTTATTAAACTCTGGTATAATTTGATTATTATTTATTGTAATATTATTTATTGCTTTAACATTTGTTATAAATAAAAAGAAGGTTAATAATAGAAATGTTTTTTTCATGTTTTCTCCTTACATTATTTCTTCTATTATTATATCCTTCTCACTTGATAAAATACTTCTAATTTTAAAAGCACTTATAAATCTTTTTTCCATATCAGGTATTTCTTTATTATAATAAATAGTTCCCAATAATTCTCCTTTTTTAACTTTATTATTTACTGTCTTATTTAACTTAATTCCCACAGATAAATCAATTTTATCTTCTTTTTTTATTCTTCCTGCACCTAAGTCTTGCACTAAAGACGCAATTATAAGTGGGTCTACTTTAGTTATATAACCCGACTTATTACTATATATTTCTAACTTTTCATTTGAAAACTTTAGTTTAGTTAAATCTCCTTTTTGATTAGTAATCCATTCTTTAAACTTAAATTTAGCCTTTCCACTTTTTAAAAGATTATTTACTTCTTTTCTTGCTTCAGTTAAAGAAATATCTTTCCCTAAATGAATCATATATGAAGATAATGTTAAAATAAGTTCTTTAAGTCTAGGCTCATATATACCATTAAAAAAGTCCATTGCTTCTCTTACTTCTAGAACATTCCCTACAGTATACCCAAGAGGACTATCCATTCTAGTTAATATACATACTACTTTTCTATCAAAATACTTACCTATTTCTATCATATATTTTGCAAGTTTTTTAGCATCACGAATATTCTTCATAAATGCTCCTTCACCAACTTTTAAATCTATCACAATTATTTTAGCGCCACTTGCTATTTTCTTACTCATTATACTACTTGCAATTAAAGGAATACTTTCAACTGCACCTATTTCATCTCTTAAAGCATAGATTTTTTTATCAGCAGGTGCTAAACTAGAAGTTTGACTAATTACTGCTACTCCTATTTTATTAACCGCATTAATAAATTCTTTATCAGTTAACTTAATCTTATAACCAGGTATACTTTCTAATTTATCAATAGTTCCACCAGTAAACCCTAGACTTCTACCACTCATTTTAGCAATACCTAACCCACTTGAAGCAATAATTGGAGATAATATAATAGTTACTTTATCACCAACTCCTCCAGTAGAATGTTTATCTACTACAGTTCTATTTATTTTATCAAGAGATAAAATTTCCCCAGTCTTAATCATAGCATCAGTTAAATAAAATACTTCTTCATAACTAAGTCCATTATTTTTAATATTCATTAAAAACTTACTCATTACCTTATCATCTATTTTTCCATCATTATAACCATTTACCATATAAGTTATTTCTTCTTTTGTAAGTACTTTATTAACTTTCATTTTCTTTAATATTTCTGCTTCCATACTTTCACCTCAATATAAACTTTAGTACTTTTAATTTTTATTTAGAAAACATTTGTGAATATTTAGACTCATAATTATATTATATCAATTTTAATATAAATATATCGTGTTTAAATGCTGTTTTGACATTTTTTTACATTTAGACCTTTTAAAGTGAGGTTTTGGTTAATTTTTTTGGAGGTCTACAACCAAATATATTTTTTAAGATAAAGGATTTGAACATATATAACTTTTGAGGTGAAAGTATGGAAACAGAAACTTTTAATCTGTTTCTTCATTACTTATACTTACATTAACATCATTATCATTAATCTTCTTAGCCGATAAAAAACTTATTCTTTGTGCTACTACTTCTGTCTTATAATAAGTTACATCATCTTTTAAGTAAGAACTACTTTGTAGTCTACCTTTAATACCAATAATATCACCCTTCTTACAGTATTCACAAGTATGGTCAGCTAAATTATTCCAAAGAACACAACTAATAAAATCAGTATCATATGTACCATCCTGATTTTTATAATCTCTTGGTATTGCAATAGTAATATTTAATCTTTTAGTTTCATTTTCTCCTTCACTTAGAGATGGATCTTTAGTTAATCTTCCTACTAAAACAACATTATTTAACATCTTTTTCCTCCTTTCATGCTTACATATTAACACAAAGAAAAAGCCGTTGCAAACGGCTATTCATATATAAAAAAAGCACTTTTTTACTAACAGAATATACTTGTTATACAAAAACACCAATTAATTTTAATGAATTAGTAAAATTTGATTTTTTTTCATTTTATAAACTCATTTATACTTAGTTTATCTTTTAAAGCTAAAATTAACTTATCTATCTCTTCATAAGTATTATAAAAATATAAACTTATTCTAACTGTATCAGAGTACTCACTTTCATCTACAAGCATCTTAGTACAATGTTTACCACTTCTAACACATATATTTTTAGTATTTAAGTACAGTCCCAAATCACCAGAAGTAATTCCATCTATATTTATTAACACAATTGAACTTTCAGAGTTTTCATTATAAATCTTAACATAAGGAATCTTTTTTAATTCACCAACTAAATATTTCCTTAAATGAGATTCTACTCTTTCAATATATTCCATACTAACCATATTTAAAAACTTAATTGCTTCAGAAAAAGATATTATACCACTTATATTAGGTGTTCCTGCTTCAAACCTATAAGGTACTTCTACTAAAGAAATATTATTTTCCGTAAAGTTTAAATTCATTCCTCCACCATAACTAATTGGTAACATTTTATCAAGTAACTCACCTTTTCCATAAAGTACTCCTACCCCAGTTGGGCCACACATTTTATGAGCAGAAAATGCTAAAAAATCTACATCTACTTTTTGTACATCTATATTTTTATGAGGAATATACTGAGCAGCATCTACTAAAACATATATCTTATTTTTATGTGCAAACTCAGTTATTTCTTTAACAGGACGCACATCTCCTACCACATTTGTAATTCCAGCAAAAGCAATAACTTTAGTTTTAGAAGTAACAGACTTTTTTATACTATTCAAAGTAAGTTTTCCTTCTTTATCTAAACGAGCATATTTTATATTTATACCAATTTCATTTTTTAAAATTAACCAGGGTAATATATTAGACGCATGTTCTGCTTTATTAAGAATTACTTCATCATTTTCTTTTAATATATTTTTAAAGAAACCATTAATAACTAAATTTAAACTATCAGTAGTATTTTTAGTAAATATTATTTCATCTTTATGTCTAGCATTTATAAATTTTCTTGTTAACTCTCTAGTATTATCTATTTCATCATCAACTTTAAAACTTATATTATAGTCACCCCTATGGGAATTAGCAGAATATAAACTCATATATTCTATCTCTTTATTTATAACACTAATAGGTTTTAATGTAGTCGCAGCATTATCAAAATATATTAAATTATCATTTTTCATTGGAAAGTATTTATCATAATTCATTTTTATCACCCATTATATTTTATGAAAAGTCATCATTACTTGCTTATGCTTATCTCTTGATTAATACTTATTTTTCTTTTATAATAGTTTTAGAGGTGAATAGTATGGAAGAATGTTTATTTTGTAAAATTATAAAAGGTAAAGTTGATTCTTTAAAGTTATATGAGGATGATGATATACTAGTAATGTTAGATGCATACCCTGATAGTCCTGGACATACTTTAATTATTCCTAAAAAACACTATTTAGATTTAAGTGATATACCTATTGAATTACTTGATAAGATACTACTAAAAGCTAAAGATATTAAAATATTATTAGAAAACAAATTAAATCCTACAAGTATTGTACTTATTCAAAATAATGGAGAAAGACAAAAAATAAAGCACTACCACTTACATATAATTCCTTATTATAATGAAAAACAGTACCTTAATAAAGAAGATATCTTTAACATTTTAAGGAGTTAAAAATGGAATATAATAAGTTAGTTAGAGATAAAATTCCTGAAATTATTGAAAGTAATAACGAAGAAGCTATCTATAGATACTTAAGTGATAATGAATTTAAAGAGTATTTAAAATTAAAACTAAATGAAGAACTGAATGAAGTATTAAGTTCTAAAAATAACATTGAAACTTTAGAAGAAATAGCAGATTTACTAGAAGTTATAAAATTCTATTTAAAAGTTCATAACTATACATTAGAAGACGCTTTAAATATGTGTGAAATTAAGAATGAAAAAAAAGGTTCATTTAATAAAAAAATACTTTTAATTGAGACAAAGTAAAAAAGGGACAAGCCCTTTTTTTATTATGTTACTTATAATTACCAACCTACGAAAGCACCAAATATTATAGCTAAAAGTATAAATAGAATTAGTATAATAAAGAAACCATTTCCGTAGTTATTATTGCAACATGGATTTGGATTACAACAATTATTCATAAATTACACCTCCCCTTATATTAGATAAATGCACCTAGTATGATTACTAATAAGATGAATAATACTAAAGCAAATGCTGCTCCTCCTACTCCGTTATTTTTAGAACAACAGTTCATCAGACATTCCTCCTTTTTTATCTTTACACTCTTAGTATAAGCAAATTATAGAAAAGTGTGAGTGCTATCTACTTGAGTTTTTCTTTATTTTTTGTTAGAATATTAATTATGGAGGAAAATATATGAAAATTAAAAAAATTTTAGGTTTAACTTTATGTGTACTTTTACTTACTGGTTGTGGTACTGCTAAGTTAGATAATGGTAAAGAAAGTGTTGTTACATTTAATGAAGGAGGAATTAGTGCAGAAGATTTATATTCTAAATTAAAAGATAAGTATGGAACTGAAATTCTTGTTAATTTAATTGATACTGAACTTTTAGAAAGAGAATATAAAGAAGATAATCAAGAAAAAGCATATATTAATCAAGTTGTTTCATCTTTAAAAAAGGAATGGGCAGATAAATTTGATTCTAATATAGTTTACTATTATGGAGTTAACAATGAAAGTGAATTAAAAGAATTTATTCGTTTATCTTATAGAAGAAATTTATGGACAGAAGATTATGCTAAAACAACAGTAACTGATGGAGAAATAAATGATTATTATAAAGATTATGTTATTGGAGATATTGAAGCATCTCATATATTAATTAAGAGTAATGCTACTAATTCTATGAGTGATTCTGAAAAGAAAAATGAAGAAGAAAAAGCATTAAAATTAGCTAAAGAAATTATTGCTAAACTTGATAAAGGTGAAAAGTTTGAAGATTTAGCTAAAGAATATAGTGATGACGATGCTACTAGTGAAAAAGGTGGTAAGTTAGGTTCTTTCAATGATAGAAGTAATTATGATAAGAATTTCTTAGAAAGCGCAATTGAACTTAAAGTTAATGAATATTCTAAAACACCAGTTAAGTCTCAATATGGTTATCATATTATTTATAAAACTAAACAAAATGATAAACCTGAATTAGATAAAGTTAAAGATGCAGTTATTGCTAAAATAGCGAATGAAAAAGTTACTAATGATAGTACATTTGCTTCTAAAGCTATGATAAGTTTAAGACAAAAGTATGAGATGAAGATAACTGATTCTAAATTAAGTAGTAAATACGATAGTATATATAATAAATAAAGGAAACTCAAATTTGAGTTTCCTTTTTATCTTATTCAAAATCTATATCACTTGTTATAAATCCTTTTTTATATAAATGATTTTTAATTTGTCTTTTTAACTGTTCTCCTTCATACTTTTTACTATATTTATCATATGCTTTACTCATTTCCTTCTTAATAGCATCTTCATCATTTAAATTAATACTAATTAATAAAGAATCTATCATATTTCTATCATAACCTAAATTAAATAAATCTACTTTTAATTTATTCTTTATCATATAAGCAGACTTATTCTTCATTAAAGACACTTTTTTAGAAATAATTTTATCTAGTTTACTCTTCCATACTTCACTACTTATAGTATCAAGATAAGCATCTATTTCATCTTCACTAAGACCTAAATCTAATAAGTTTCTTTTAATTTTGAATGGACCATATGAAGAAAGATTTATCTTATCATTTGTATATGCTTCTATATACAATTTTTCATTTATCAAATTACTCTCTTTTAATTTTTTAATAGTATCATCAATTATATTTTTAGTAAATCCTTTTTTCTCTAAATAACTAATTATTTCACTTTCAGTTCTAAGCTTAGTCTCTATATATGATAAACTTAAATCATAAGCCTCATAATAATTATTTTCATTCATTACTTTTTCTAATAATTCCAAAGTTATATCTTTTTGAAATAGTAAGTTATTGTTTAGTATAACATCTTCATATAAAGTTAATTTATTTTTATCAAGAGTTATTATATATCTACCTCTTGATGTCTTTTTATAAGAAATTATTTTCATATTAAAAAAAGATTATTCTTTTATTTTGATTAATCCCTTTTCTAATTCTTCTAAACTTCTTCCTATTTCTTTTTTTGATACATAATCTGATGACTTCATTTGCAAATGATTAGTGGCTAATATTTGCTTACTTCTCATAGCAGCCACATGTACTAATTTATATTTAGAGTCAACTATAGTTAGTAGTTTATCTATTGATGGATATATCATAAAATTTCACTCTCCTTACATTATTAATATACTATTATTAAAAGTTTTATACAAGTTTTTAGAAATTTTTTTACATAAAATTTACACATTTAAAGTTTATAGTTCTTCTTTAGTTCTTCTATAAATATACTTTCACTATTTTTATCTACTAAAAGATAAGTTTTCTTTTTACTTCTAGTAAGTCCTACATAAAATAGCCTTCTTTCTTCACTATAAGGATACTCATCAGTATTATCAAGAAGTGTATAAACTATTTCATCATCTTTTATCTTACTTGGAAAAGATGAACCATCAGCCTTATTATTTAATATAAAAACATAATCACTTTGTAAACCTTTCGACTTATGTATTGTTAAATAAGTTATAACTAAATCTATTCGTTTACTATAAATAATTTCCATTCCATTATTGTATACTATACTAAAACTATTATCACTTCTTATTATATCTAAATCATTATTATACCTTCCTAAAAAATAAACTGTACTATATAATGGAAGACTATTTAAAACACTTTTTAACTCTTCTATAGAATATATCATTTCTAAAGGAAATATATCACTTGGCAAACCTATTATATTCTTTCTAAGTTGACTAGGGTTCTTCATTACAAAACTACTACTTATCTTAGCAAGAGTATCACTAAACCTATAAGTTCTAGAAATTCTTCCTACCATTGTTTCACCCCAAAAATCTTCAAAATTAGTTATTAAGTTTATTTGACTACCACTAAATCTATAAATACTTTGAAAATCATCTCCTACACAAAATAAATCATAATCTTTTTGATTTCTCATTGCTTTTAATAAATTATATCTTGCTATAGAAATATCTTGATATTCATCTACTATAACATACTTATAATTATGAATATATTTATTTTCTTTAATTAACTTGGTTGATAAATTAATCATATCATTAAAATCTATCATATTATTATCTTTTAAATACTCATTATATGATGTAATAACAGGTATAAATAAACTACTTATAGTTTTATCATAACGCTTACTAAATTCTACATTACTTAAACTATTACTTTTTACCAAATTAATAAGAGTAAGAAAATATGTTATTATGTTATAAGTCATATTAGTACTTATGTTTAAAAGTTTCCAAATATAGTTATAATCTCTTAACTTTAACTTTACATTAAGATAAGTTAATTCATTATACAAATCAATTAATGAATTCTTAAAGTGTATTTTATTTTTTTCTTTTTTAAAAGTTATAAATACATCATAAGATATCAAATAAAACTCGTTATTTACTTCATCATATTGAAAAGACACACTAAAAGCATATAAAAAAGTTTGAACTTTATTTTCTTCACAAAAGTAATCAATAAAATTTACTAAATATTCACAATTATTTAACAACTTATTAACAATATTTAAAATCAACACCTCACTACTATCAGTATAAATATTGGGTAAGTGTTCACTTGTTTTCTTTATTATTTCTAAACCTAATTTATGAAATGTACTAGCATTTATTTCAAGATTCAATTCCTTAGTAATTCTGCTTTTCATTTCTTTGGCAGAAGCATTAGTAAAAGATAATACTAATATTTCTTCAGGAAGTACATTATATTTTAGTATTAAATATTTAATTTTACCTATAATTGTTGTAGTCTTTCCACTTCCAGCACTGGCTATTACTAGGGTATTATGACTATTACTTACTATAGAAGATATTTGTTCATCATCTAAAGTTTTATTTTCTACCGGATTATACAAGTTTTTAAACTCTTCTATTTCATCTTTATTATAATCATTTATAACATATGTATTTTTTGTTGTTTTATTTTTTAAAAATCCAAACAAACTCAAGACTTTAGTTCCCTTTCTATCCACTTCATTATAACATTCTTTATATATAAAACTTCTTTTTCATTTAAAATATGAGTTTTTTCTATTTTATGCCACTTTTCTAAACATCCTCTACAACAAGTAGCGGTAGCATGTTGTGCTATAAATACCGGATGTCCTTTGATAGGTGTTTGTTTTCCATCATTAACTTTACTAACATCCTTTAATCTCTTATTAATAAAGTCTAAAGTATGACTTTCTATCTTAGATAAACTTTTTTCTTTTATATAATTTACATCACCACTTTTCAAATGAAAACTACTTCTAAACTTAGAACTATTTAATTTATTTAAAATATCTTCTATCATTTTTCTCCTTTCAACTTAAATTAAGTCATATCACCCTTAAATAATAGTATATATATCAATTAAATCAGTGTCAAGATATTTGTTATATAAAAAAATTGAGGACTCGCCTCAACTTTAGAATTTGTTACAACATCCTTCATTAACATTACATATTTCATTTTCTTCGCAACATGTATAACATGGACTATAAGTATGTTTATAAATATGATGATTAATTATTCTAGTATTAACAGGACATATATGTGGAACTTGATGCACAATTTCTCTATGTATAATTCTTTCTTCAGGACATTCATACACAGGTGGTGTTACAATTCCAGGTATACTTCCAGCACAAGATGTTGTATAATTTTTTCCCACATTACTTTCTTTGTAGATTTCTTTATTAGTCTCTACTTCGTAATTAGCATACATACCAGTGTTTTCTTGATACACTTTCTTCACTCCTTTACAATAATATATTATGTGAGTAATATATTTTGGTATAGGTAATTACCTAATGTATTAAGTAAACAAATTATGGTTTTATCACGAAACGGGAATTAACAACTTTTTTTTACATAAAAATATTTAGACAAAAAGCCTAAATATTAATTTTAACACCTTTTTCACAATGAGTAAAAAAATCTTTTCCACATATATTAAATTTTGGTACATCATATTCATAAATTACAGTATTTTCTTCTTTTAAGTCATACTTATTCTTACACATCTTATTAAATCTTAACACAACTTCTTTTAATAAATCACTTAAACTATTAAATTCTTCTACCCCTTTATATGGCATCCATGCATTTTCAAAATAATAATATTTATTATTTATAAATACCACTAAAAATGTATGTGTTGGAAAAAAAGACCCATCATAATTACACATAAAGTAAGACTTAGTTTTAACGTTTATACTATCAAAATATTTTCTTTCTAACTCAACTTGATCCCAACATACTCCCATTTTTTCTTTGATAGTCTTTTCTGGTGAATTAAGAGTATAATACTTTGGTAAATCTTCACTTTCGGAAATATCTTTTCCTTCATAAAAATAACCATAACTTATATCTTTCATTTTTAATAATACTTCATTTATTTCTTCCATAAATACTCCTAAAATGGCATTTTCATATTACCATTTGATAGTTGTTTCATCATTTTTTTCATATCTTCAAATTGATTCAATAATTTATTTACTTCTTGTACTGAAGTTCCACTACCATTAGCAATTCTTTGCTTTCTTGTTGCTTTTAATACTTCAGGGTACATTCTTTCATATGGTGTCATAGAGAGTATAATAGCCTCTATTCTAGCCATTATTTTAGGGTCTATACTAATATTATTAAGTCCCATCTTCCTTGCTCCAGGTAATAATTTTAAAATATTTTCAAGAGGTCCTAATTTTTTAATTTGTTTTAACTGACTCAAAAAGTCTTCTAAATCAAAATTACCTTTTTTCATTTTCTTAGCAACATTTTTAGCCTCTTCTTCATCTATAACAGAACTTGCTTTTTCTGCAATACTAAGTATATCACCATAACCTAATATTCTATCAGCAATACGACTTGGTACAAATTCACTTAATCCATCTAATTTTTCAGAGTCGCCTATTAACTTAATAGGTATATTAGTTAAATGTCTTAAACTAAGTGCTACACCACCCTTAGTATCACCATCCATTTTTGTTAATATACAACCAGTAAGTGGAAGTTTATCATTAAATCCAGTAATAACATTCACTGCATCTTGTCCCATCATAGCATCAATTACTAAAAGTATTTCATCAGGTTTAACTTCATTATTAATATTAACTAATTCCATCATCAACTCTTCATCAAGTTGTAAACGTCCTGCAGTATCTATTAATACATAGTCATATCCTTTACTCTTAGCATACTCTATACCTCTCTTAGATATTTCTACAGGGTTACCTTTTCCTTCTTCATAAACTTCTATATTTAATGACTTACCTAATGTTTTTAACTGCTCAATAGCAGCAGGTCTATATACATCACATGCAATAAACATTGGTTTTTTATTATATTTTTTTCTAACTAAATTACCTAATTTACCAACAGTAGTAGTTTTGCCACTTCCTTGAAGTCCACTCATTAAAACAATAGTCATTCCATCATTAATTATTAAAGGACTACTATCTTCTCCTAAAAGTTTAACAAGTTCACGTCTTAAAATACTTACAAATACTTCACCTGGTTTTAAACTCTTAGTTACCTCTTCACCTATAGCACTCTCTTTAACATTGTTAACAAACTCTCCTACTATTTTATAGTTTACATCAGCTTCTAATAATGCTAGACGCACTTCTCTTACCATTTCACTTATATTATCTTCAGTTATAGTACCATACCCTTTTACCTTAGATATAATACCATCTAATTTCTCACTCAATTTTTCAAACATATTGAATTTCCTCCTGTACATTAATTATAACAAAAATAAAGAGTTCTTTCCACATTTATTAGAAAGAACTTTATTTTCTTAAATATTGAACACATAAGCAAGAAAGCCCAGTCACTTTATAGCTTATTCCCTATATCCATAAATGCTTATTGCATTAGATACCAAAATCAATTTTTCAGCTACTGGCACTTACGCGCAAGAAATATTAGTTTTCTAGCACAGGTTAGCCAGTATTCATTTTTTTGCTTACCACCAACTAACTTCGGTGGAAGCTGTCATAAAGGATTTTTGGACTATATTCAAGAGAGACAAAGTTTAGCATCCACTTGTAGTTTCCACTATTTCATAAGGTGTCTCAGGCGTCCCATTTCCTGTACTATATTTGATACAAGATTTGAGAGAAATGACGGGACGCACGGCATTAGTGGCACTGACGTAGTAGTTGTCCAAGTACACATTGTCGGAATTCCAGTACCAAACAAGCGCTCTAGATCCATTCCAGAGACTAGGCGACAATGACCACCAATTAGATGATACTTGAGTTCCAGCGCTATTACTTATAAACCATGCATATGGAGTGTTCATTTCATTATTATAATATGTTGCTCCTCCAGCAAACACTATTTCATCTGCTGTCATTAAAGACACAGGATAAGTAAGTTTTGCACTTGTGTTATCTACACTGAATGCATCTCTTATATCTTTACAATTATATGATGGGTTTAATTTTGCTCCATCTGTATCCCAGTCCATTCTATAGTATGATGCAAAGTTGAATTGTGATGATGGACTCGATACATAATTGTATGTTTGTCCTGTTCCTTCGCTTCTATCATTACAATATACTGCACTTGTACTTAGGTATTTCGTATAGTTTATTAAGTTATTTTGATACCATGAGTCAATGAACGTTTTTATTGTACTATCTGTTGTATTATTTCTTATTGTATCAAGTGATGTGTCTTCTCCGTATTTATATCCTACATATTTTGGACTATTGTCTGAAGTATTAAAGTCACTTTCTCCTATATTACCAGTTGTTGTATCTGGACTAGTTCCTACATAAAGTAATCTTATACTTCCGTCATGATTAGTTCTTATTATTCTCCAGTATATATCTTCTGTTGATGTTCCATTCCATGTTGCGTTTTGATTTGTCCATTCAGCACCTTGACTAGTGCAAAAATCTTCAGTAACAGTTTCTCCAACTCCATATTGGTCACCCAACTTACAAATCTTACTAGATAAACATTGACTTTCATTTTTAACAGATTCTATAGATGAACCATTAAAATATAGAACAGTACTTCCGTTATAAGTACATTCATTTTTATTTGTTTTTCCAAATTTGACCCAGTTGTTTGTTGTATTTCCTGCATAGTAGTATACTTCTTTTGGTGAGTCTGTTATACCTGTTATACTTTCAGTTGATTTGAATAATGTTCCTGTTGTAGTTGTAGTTAAAGGGGTTGCAAAGTCATTTGTACCATTATTGTTATTACTTCTAGTATTTCTTGTTGGATTGTCTTCAAGTATTTGACTTAGTAATGTTGGTTTTGATCCCTCAGTAATAAATAACTTTCCACTTAGTTTCTTATTCATGTCTATACTTTGGTCTACACTTTCATCGTTTGCATACTTAAATTCAACTGTATAGCTTTGTGTTACTCCTACTGGAATACTAACACTATAAGTTAGTATTGTATCTTTAGGTGCACTTGACTTTGGTACATCTTTAAACTCAGTCATATTGTATCCACCATTAGTACTAGTTATTTTATATTGTAAGTATCCTTTAGTTACAAATGTGTTAATGAGGTCTTGTATAACTATGTTATATTTGTAAGTTTCATTACTTTTATTTTCTATAGTAAATGTTTTGGTATCACTCCATCCTGGTTCAATGTTACTTCCAGATATTGCTCCATCACTATCAGTAAATATTATTTTTAAGTCAGCACTATTAATGGTAACATTTTTCCCCTTTCCTATTATTTGTGCTGTAAAATATGCTAGTGTTACACTAAGTACTACTACTAGTAAACTAGCAACCACTAATATTGTTTGTTTTTTTTGCATAAACTTCTACCTCCTTTTATTACACAACAAAAAATGGGTAGACCTCACCTATCCATTTTATTTCATGCAAAAAACTATTTACTTTTAAATTAGTTAGAAGATAATACCCCCCCCCGTTTAGTACTTTACTTTGTACTATAGGTGAAGATATATAACTTAATTTATTTACAAAGTTATTAGTCATATTGTATATCCTCCTTCTACCTTAACTAGTTTAATTTTATCAAAAAAGAGTACTCTTTTCAAGTAAATTTGATATTTTTTTAATTTTGTAATATAATATAGTGCACAGGGAGGAAATATTATGGATTTTAGAAAAACTAAAGAATATATACCTAGTAAAAAAGAAAATGTAAATGTTATGGCAAGTGATCCTAACCATGAGTATATGTTTTACGATATTAAAAATGATTTAAATAAAATAACAACTTTTAAAAGTGTACTTATCAATACATTTATTGAAAGTGATTCATTAGAATTTTATAAGTTAATTTGTAATGATAATAATTGGTACTATAAAGAAGGATTATATGTAAAAGAGAATAACGAATTATTTGAGTTAGCATTAGTTAGAACTAAACTTAGTAAAGAAGAAATAAAATTATTTGTTAAAAACTTTATAAAAGATAATAATCCTAATCATTATAAAATGATAAAAATAAATAATGAAGTACATTATATTTATACACCAAGTACTATTGATAAAAATGGTAAAACATATGTAGTTAAACCAGTTATTGAAATAATTGAGTCACTTTATTCATTAATTATGTTAGTTAATAAAAAATTCGATTTAATAACTAGTATTAAAGATGTTCAAACATTTAAAGATTATTTTGAAGTAAGTGATGTACCTTATGCAGTTAAAAACGAATATTATTTAGAAAATAAACTAATAAGTGGTGAAATTACAGTAGATGATTATAAAAGAATATTAAATAGTTATCAAAACGAAGAAAGAATTGTTAAAGAATTAACAAAAAGGAATTAGATTAAATTTTCTAATTCCTTTTTTGTTTCTTTGTCAGTAGTATTTTTACTTATTTCTTTAATTTTATTATATAAAGTATTTATTTTTAAAGTACTCTCTAAATCATTTAATTTATTTTCTATTTGTTTTAATGTTTTACCTACAAATGCTTTAGAAACTAACATATTTTCACTTATTTCACTAAGGGATAAATCTTCAAAATAATAATACTTAAAATAATCTTGTTGTTTCTTTGTTAATAAGTCTTTATATATTAAATATATATTAATTAATTCTTCTCTATTATTCATTTTATCATATCCTTATATAAGAAGAAACTTATTAATGTTTTAGGGTCTGTTACCACTCTTTTTTTAATAAGATATTCTATTTCATCTAAAGTATAAAACTTAACTTCTTCTACATCATCTTCTTCATGAGGAAGTGTATTCATTGTTTTTACATGTATTAAGAATATATGCATTTCTCCATCAGACATATTTTCAATTATTTTATAAGATAAAACAGGTTCATCAGATATATCTATTATATTTTCTTTAGATATACCACATTCTTCATCTAATTCCTCAATTATTATTTCTTTTGGAGAAATACCTTTATCTAAAGTACCGGCAGGTACTTCTAAAGTTTTAACTCCTATAATAGGTCTATACTGAGAAACTAAGGCCATCTTTCCTTCTTCATTAATAACTATTCCAGCAGAAGCACCTCTTAATTGTACTTTAGTAAACTTTTCTATTTTCCCATTATTATTTTTTGTTACATCATATATTTTAACATACCCATCATAAATTAATTCTTCTTTATCCATTACTTCCACTCCTTAAATAATCCATATATATAGTTTTCAATATCAAATGGAATTAAATCTGTTTCTTTTTCACCAAAACCTACATATTTTACTGGTATACCAACCACATCTTTAATTGAAAGAACAATACCTCCTTTTGCAGTACCATCTAATTTAGTAAGTATTATACCAGTTATATCACATATACTTTTAAAATTAACTGCTTGACTAATACCATTTTGTCCAGTAGATGCATCTATTACTAAAAGTGTTTCATCTATTTTTCTTTCAGTTACTTTTTCAGTAACTCTTTTTATTTTATCTAACTCTTTCATAAGATTATCTTTATTTTGAAGTCTACCAGCAGTATCAATTAATGCAACATCAGCACTTATTTCTTTTGCTTTAGATAAACCATCAAACACTACACTTGCTGGGTCAGTTTCATCACTTCCATAAAAGTCTACTCCTATTCTACTAGCCCATTCATTTAACTGACTAACTGCACCTGCTCTATAAGTGTCTGCTCCTATAAGTATTACTTTCTTTCCATCTTTTTTCATAAGACTTGCTAATTTAGCAATACTTGTAGTTTTACCTACCCCATTAACACCAATAAACAAAATTGTAGTTAATCCATCTTTATTATAATTAATTTTACTAGTTAATTGTTCCCCATTTACATAAATCATAAATAATTCATCAACTATTACTTCTTTTAAATATTCAAAGTCTATAATATTTTCTTCTTTAACTCTTTTTCTTAACTTATCCATAAATTTAAAAGTAGTTTTAGTACCCAAGTCAGCCATTATTAAAATTTCTTCTAATTCTTCATAAAATTTTTCATCTATTTTAGTATATTTTATACCTAATAAATTAAGCTTATTTACAAAATCTTCTCTTGTTTTAGTTAATCCTTCTTCATATTTATTTAAACTCTCTTTTGGTTCACTTTTTATTAAATTTTTTAGTTTATCAAATATTCCCATATTTAACCCTCCTTTATGATTATATCATGAGATTATCTCTAATGCTAGACAAATCGACTTTTTTGTAGTATAATAAATGTTACTTATATTTCATTTAAGAAATAAATTGGAGGAATGATTATGAAAACACAAGAATGTGAGACTTTTGTGTTCGCTTTAGGCGGACTTGGAGAAGTCGGTAAAAATATGTATGCAATTATGCATGATGATGAAATTATAGTAATTGATGCAGGTGTTATGTTTCCTGAAGATAATTTACCAGGAATAGATTATGTACTTGCTGATTATACATTTTTAAAAGAAAATGAAAGTAAAGTTAAGGCTCTACTTATTACACATGGACATGAAGACCATATTGGAGGTATACCTTATTTACTTAATCATGTTAATATTCCAGTTATATATGCACCTAAGGTTGCAGCTGAATTAATCAGGAATAAACTTGCTGATAAAAATGTTAATTTTAGTAATATTATTATATTTGATGAAAGTACTAAACCAAAATTCAAAAATTATGAAATTGAATTTTTTAGAACTACTCACTCAATTCCAGATAGTTATGGAATAAGTATAATGACACCTAATGGTAGAATTGTTACAACTGGAGACTTTAAATTTGATTTAACACCTATTGGTCCAATGGCTAATTTAAGTAAAATGGCGCACCTTGGAGATGAAGGAGTTAAATTATTATTAAGTGATAGTACTAATGCTCTTATACCTGGATTTTCTACAAGTGAAAGTGATGTTGATGAAGCACTTAGTGATATCTTTAGAAGTTGTAAAGGAAGAATTATCTTAGCAACATTTGCATCTAATATTTATAGACTTGTTCATATTATTGATACTTGTCAAAAGAATAATAGAAAAGTTGCGGTATTTGGAAGAAGTATGGTTAATAGTATAGAAATTGCTAAAAGTTGTGGTTTAATCAAAGATAAAAATATTTTTATTACAAGTGATGAAGCAAATAAAAGTAAACCTGAAAATGTTTGTTTATTATGTACAGGTAGTCAAGGAGAACCTCTTGCAGCACTTTCTAGAATAGCAAATGGTGTTGATAACAATATTAAGTTAATGCCTGATGATACAGTAATATTTTCAAGTAGTGCAATTCCCGGAAATGCAATGAGTATCAATAGAGTTATTAATAAACTTTATTTAAAAGGCGCTACTGTATATACTACTAGTGATGATGCTAATGTTCATACAAGTGGACATGCTAAGCAAGATGAATTAAAATTACTTTTTAGATTATTTAAGCCTGAGTATTTTATGCCAGTTCATGGTGAATATAGAATGCTTAAAAGTGCTGTTGATTTAGCAAGCGAATGTGGAATTGATAAAGATCATTCATTTATTTGTAGAAATGGTGATATGATTGCAATTAGTAAAAATGGTATTAGAAGAGCAAAATCTATACCAATTAATGATATTTATGTTGATGGTAAAAGAATTGGTGATATTGGTTCATCTATTATTAGAGATAGAAAGATAATGAGTACAGATGGGGTTCTTATTATAATATTAAATATTGATACTACTAAAAATCAACTAGTAATAGATCCTAATGTTACAACTAGAGGATTCGTTGTAGTTAATGATAATCAAGAATTATTAAGTAATATTCAAAATAAAGTTAGAAGCATTGTTAATAGTGAGATATCTAAACCAAATTATTCATTAACAGACTTAAAAAATAGAGTTATACTAGATTTAAATACTTATATTATTGAATCAACTGGAAGAAGACCTCTTATTATGCCAATGATTTTTGAAATAAAATAGCCACTATAATTAAATAGTGACTTTTTTTATAATTTTATTAGCATATAAGCTATTCCAACACCTACTCCCATTATAAATGATAGAATTATAAAAAGAGTAAATAAGTTTACAAATCCATTATTCCAAGATAAACTATTATCTTGTTTTTCACTTTCAAACATTGGATTTGTTTTTATTAATTTAGAAGAATTACTTTTTCCATCTAAATCACTTTCTTTAAGAGATAATTCATTAATTAATACATTTTTTGTACTTTCATCTTTTGTAGTTTGTATTTCAATTAATTTTAATACTATATCAGTTAATTCAGTTTTATTACTAGCACCCATTTCTAATGCATAATTAATATTTTCTATTATATGATTAATCAGGTTAGTTAAGTTTCCAATTGTAGAATTAGTGTTTTTTAAGTTATCTTTTATTCTTTGTAAATGAAATGATTTTTCAAAAGCATCTTTATTTGAATTATTTAACTCCTCTATCCTTCTAAATTCTTTTTCATCTAAAAGTGTTCCTTCTTTAGTTATTTCATCTATATATGACTTTAGACTAGTTGTTAAATAATATGAAACTTCATTTTTGTTATCAAATGATGGCATTTTTTCAAGTATCTTATTTAGAAGACTACTAGCATACATTGTATATATTGTTTTTTGTTTTCCACTTCTTAGTTTCCTTACTATATCTAATCTTTGAGTTAATATTCTATTTACAATTGGATTATAATCACTCTTAACTAAATTCAAAGAAATACCTAAATTTTCTAAAGTTTCTATTTGTTTTTTTCTAAAATTATTCATATCTTTAGGATTATGAACATCCATTCCTAATATTATTTTTACTTTATTTTTTGATGCGATTTGATAAAACTCTTTTATTAATGTATTATCCTCATATTTATTAACATTAAGTTCAATAGGTATATTCCATTCTCTTGCTTTAGAAGTTATTATTTCACTTGATTTTATAACGTTTTCATCAAACACTTTAACTTTTTCTTCACTAGTCAAAGTATTTCTTACATTAATGAAAACACATGGATCAACAACTATGTCAAATAGTCCTGTATCTAATGCATCACTTATAGTACTTGCATATTCTAAAGGGTATGACTCATTGTCTAACTTTGACACACCCTTTACAAAATGTTGACTAAGTGTCATATATTCTACCCTACTTCTAAGTTCACTTAAAAAATGTTCTTTACCTTTATCATATTCAGATTCTAAACCTATGAGTATTGTTATATCAGGGTTTTCTTTTTTTAACTTAGATATTTTTTCTATATATAAAGGAAATTCTTCTAACATCATTCTATCAAATGTATTAGAAAATTCTATATTTGAAAATGGAGCATGTTCTGAAAACCCAATTGTTCTTATACCATTAATTCTAGCATAATAAATATAATCTTCATCATTATATAAGCCAGCATGACCGCATCTTTTGGTATGAGTATGGTAATTAAAATTTTGATATATATCGTGCTCCATAAAACTTATTCCTTTCTATAATATCTTCTATCTTAATTTTATCAAAAATAAGTGTAAAAGTCATTACTTTATTTTAAAATATTTAAAAAGTAGAGAATACTCTCTACTTAGCAATTTCTTCTGCTCTTGTTTCACGAATTACAACCACTCTTATTGTTCCAGGATATTGCATTTCTTCTTCTACTCTGTCTTTAATATTTCTTGCAATTTTATAACTTTCTAAATCATCAACTTCTTCTGGTCTTACAATTACGCGTAGTTCACGTCCTGCTTGCATTGCAAAAGTTTTTTCTACTCCTGGTATTGAATTACCAATTTCTTCTAATTTTTCAAGACGTTTTACATAATTTTCTAATGAATCATTTCTAGCCCCTGGACGAGCAGCAGAAAGTGTATCTGCTATAGCAACTAATTCACTAATGACATAAGTTGATTTTTTATCACCATGATGACTTTCAATAGCATTTATTACAACATCTGATTCACCATATTTTTTTGCAAATTCACTACCTAATTCTACATGAGAACCTTCAACTTCAAAATCAATAGCCTTTCCTATATCATGTAAAAGTCCTGCACGTTTAGCTAGTGCAACATTTTCACCTAATTCACTTGCTAATAATCCAGCTAAATTTGCAACTTCAACAGAGTGTTGCAAAGCATTTTGTCCATAACTTGTTCTAAAATATAGTTTACCAATTAATTCGACTAATTCTGGATTTACTCTTGTAATACTAAGTCCAAATAATGCTTCTTCTCCCTTTTCTCTAATAGTTGTTTTAAAGTCTTCACAAACTTTATCGTATATTTCTTCAATTCTTGCTGGGTGTATTCTTCCATCTTTTATAAGTGTTTCAATTGTTACCTTAGCAATTTCTCTTCTTAAAGGATCAAAACTAGATAAAACTATTACTTCAGGAGTATCATCTATTATTAAATCAACACCTGTAATTGCCTCAATAGTTCTAATATTTCTTCCTTCACGTCCTATAATTCTACCTTTCATTTCGTCATTAGGTAAAGTTACAGTACTTACTGTTTGTTCATTTGCAACATCAGTTGCATATTTTTGCATACTACTTACAAGATATTCTTTTGCTTTTTTATCTGCTTCTAATTTAGCATCATTTTCTCTTTCTCTTAAGTATATTGCAATTTCTTTAGACATATCGTCTTCTACCTTTTTCATTACTAGATTTCTTGCTTTCTCTTTACTAAATCCAGATATTCTTTCTAGTAATTCAATTTGTTCTTTCAATATAGACTCCATTTTTGCGTCTTTTTCTTGAATTTCCTTTTGTTTAGCTAATAAATCTTTATCTCTTAAATCTAAATTTTTTTCTCTTTCTTGTAAAAGTTCATCACGTTTGTTTAAACTATTTTCCCTTGTTTCAACAAGTGCTTTTAAGTCTTGTATTTCTTTTTTCTTTTCTTTAATTTCTAAATCTGTGTCTTGTTTTAGTTTATAACTTTCTTCTTTTAGTTCAATTAATTTATCTCTCTTAAGTTTTTCAGCTTCTTTAGTAGCCTTTTCAATTAATTTATCAGCTTCTTTGCCAGAGTTTAATATTCTTAATTTATTCATTAAAAGTATTAATAATGCTCCCAAAAATAATCCAACTATTATTAGCAAAATGGAGTAACCAATATTTTCCATAATTTCCTCCATTACTATATATTTTCAGATTTGAAGTATTTTTATACTTCTAATTCTATTTTAAAGTTATTTTTAAGTATTGTCAATTAAATTTTTCTTTTTTCACCAAATTAAAAGAAGAAAAGTCTATTTTTCCTCTTTATTAGCGTCTTTATTAAAATTATAATGTTCACGTACCTTAGAATTAATTTCTTCAAACAATGCTTTATTTTCTTTTAATAAAAGTTTAACATTTTCTTTTCCTTGACCAATTTTTTCTCCATTATAAGAAAACCAAGCACCACTTTTATCAATTATTCCTAAGTTAGAAGCAATATCCACTATTTCGCCTTCTTTACTTACTCCTTCTCCATACATTATATCAACTTCTGCAGTTTTAAATGGAGGAGCTACTTTATTTTTCACTACTTTAACAACAGTTTTATTTCCAATAACATCAGTTCCTTGCTTTATTTGTTCTGCACGACGTACATCTAATCTAATTGAAGAATAGAATTTTAAAGCACGACCACCTGGAGTTGTTTCTGGATTACCGAACATTACCCCCACTTTTTCTCTTAATTGATTTATAAATATACATATTGTATTTGTTTTATTAATAGCACCAGAAAGTTTTCTTAAAGCCTGACTCATAAGTCTTGCTTGTAAACCAACATGAGAGTCTCCCATTTCTCCTTCTATCTCAGCCTGAGGTACCAAAGCAGCAACTGAATCTATTACTATAATACTCATGGCTTCACTTCTTACAAGTGCTTCACATATTTCAAGTGCCTGTTCTCCAGTATCTGGTTGACTTAATAATAAATCATTTATATTAACACCTAACTTTTTTGCATAGACTGGATCAAGTGCATGCTCAGCATCTATAAAAGCTGCTTTGCCTCCAGTTTTTTGTACTTCAGCAATAGCATGTAAGGCAAATGTAGTTTTACCACTCGATTCAGGTCCGTATATTTCTATTATTCTACCTTTTGGATAACCACCTACACCTAGAGCTATATCTAATGCTAAACTACCTGAAGATACAACGTCTATATCTTTAAGTCCGCCTTCCCCAAGTTTCATAATTGCACCTTTTCCAAATTGTTTTTCAATATCAAGTAATACCTGTTCTAATGTTTTATCCTTTTCTCCAGTTTTATTTAATTTTGTCATTTCTTCCTCCTACTTTTTACTTCTTATTACTCTTTCATTATACATCAAATATAATTGTTTGTCAATATATTTTTCAAACACTTGTTTTCAAAAACAAATTTTCACAATTAATTAATACAACTAAGTTTATTTTATTAAAGAAATAGTTTTATGTCAAGAAAAAATGAGCTAATTGCTCATTAAATATTGTTTATTATTTACATAATATTCTATTCCACTAACTATTGATAAAACTGTTGCAGTCATTATTAACATATCTGCTACTCTTAGTCCCCATATTTCAAAAGGTAAATTATAAAATAACATAAGAGTAACTCCACTCATCATAAATATAGTTTTTATTTTACCTGTTTTAGAAGCTCCTACTGTACCTACTTTATTTCCTACAACCATTTTAATAGAATCAACAATAGTATCTCTACTTATGATTATTACTGGAATTATCATATGAATAAATCCATTACATGCAAGAATAATAAGTACACCATTTACTAAAACTTTATCTGCTATTGCATCCATAACCTTTCCGTAATCTGTTACCATATTGTATTTTCTTGCAATATGACCATCAACGAAATCAGTTACTGATGCTATTAAAAACAATATTCCACAAATTAAATATTTTACATCTACTCTTAATGTAGAAGTAACTTTTATTGTTCCAAGATCAAGTCCAATTTTATTTAATGGAATAATTAAAAGTATTAATACTATTACTGATAAAACTAATCTTGATATAGTTATTTTATTTGGTAAATTCATAAGTTATTTCACTTCCTATATTATAATTTAATTCTTTTTTACTACTTAAAAATACATTTAAAAATATTAATGTTGCACTCACTAAAATAATTGTTAGTATTGAAAAGAAATACACTAATTTCATTTTTGCTTTTCTTACTTTTTTTCTAGTATAAGGTGAACTAATTCTTTTTCTAGTTTCCTTCTCATTTATTTTTTCTATTTCTTTTACTTTTTGTTCTATTTCATCAACTGGTATTCTTGATGTAAAATCAAAGACAAAATCATTAAATTCTTCTATCATTTTTTCCCCATCAACATTTAGATAAGTTGCATATTTTTTTATCAATTCCTTCAAAAAGAAAATATCTTTAAAAGCATTAATATTTCCATCTTCTAGATTTTCTAATTGAGCAACCGTTATATCTAAATCACTTGCAGCTTCTTCTAATTTCACACCAATTTCTTCTCTTTTTTCCTTAAATATATTTCCAATGTCCTTCACAAGTACACTCCTTTTATTTAATAAACATCTAATAAGCCATTTTCTGTACCTTAATATAAGGTGGTAAACATTTATCTAGCTAATGCTCCTTTACTCTTTTCATTTCATTTGTAAAGACTCCCCTACCAATTTTGGGTTTCTCACTCGTGGGGTTTACCGCGTTCCACTCCTTTTATTCCTAAAAGGCATCGTCTCTATGGCACTTTATAACTACTCATGAAAGAACTTTTCATTTTCGTCGCCGTTAGGTTTATAACCTACCTAGGGTTATCGTTTCCCCTAGCACGAACACTATAGTCAATCGCAGACTATGTGAGTATGGACTTTCCTCTACATTATTATATGCAGCGTTTACCTAAGATATTTATTTACTATTCTTCTCCATAAACTGTTTTTTCTAATTCTCCTAATCTTCTTAGTATATCAACATTTGTAACTCCACGACTATTTTCAGCTACACTAAGTGTTGACTTTAAATTTCTAATTTCATTTTTTAACCTAATATTTTCTTCCATAACGCTTTTAAGTTCGTTATCATATTTAGCAATAATTTTATGAAAATTAGTATAGTCTCCAATAATGATATCTAAGAATTTATCAACTTCTTGTAATCTATAACCTCTTGCATCAATTTTGAATTCTTTTTCCAATATGTCATTTTCAGTCAAAGTGATCTTTTCTTCCATAGAACTCTCCCCTTTTCCATTATAATTGTACAATGAAGTTTGTGATTTGTCAACAAACAGAAAAAAAGTTTATCCTTTTAATAAACTTTCATCTTTAAATTTTGATTTTGTTTCTAAAATTGAAAGTGTTAAATCACTTATCATATCATCAAACGTAGATAATATTGCTTCTTCTATAGTATCACCTCTTCTGGTAATAATATATAATAATTTTTATAATATTTCATTATTTTAGACAAAACTAGATATATTTTTTAACTTAATTTTTCTTTTATCCAAGTTGTATCATCTTTACTTACTTCTTCAACTAAAATCTTATATTGAATCATCTTATATTCTGTATTATTTATCAAGTTATATATTGGTGTTGCATCAATACTTATATCATTTATTTTTTCATTATTAAAAGTAAATACAATATTAACACTTTTATCTTCCAATGTATAATAGTTAGTTTTATTTATTTTGTTATAAGTAGTTAAAAAATCATTTAAATTATATTTGTATGTTACTTCATTATCTTTTTTTATTATATTTATTGTTTTGGTATTAATTAATTCTTTTAAATTTTTAAAATCAATAAATGTTTTATCATAAGGAAAACTATCAAAACTAGCATTTTCTACAAAATTGTCATTATCTAAAACATAATATTTATTATTATAATTAACAAACTTATCTACAACCTTATGATAATATTTTTCTCCAATTAATATATCATTTTGTTTTTCAAAGTCTAAAGTAATTGCATCGTCATCCATAACATAATGAATATTCATTTTATAAAAATCTTCACTCATATCAATTATACTTTTTATATAATTAACTCCATTATTTTCTTCTTTTATTACTTCGGTTTTATTCAAACTCATTCTTGCTATGCATATCAATATAACAAAGAATCCAATATAACCTATAATTTTTAATAAATTCTTTTGTTCTTCTTTCATTATTTAAAAAATTCTCCTAATAATTCCTTTTTATAACCATTTATAAAATCTATAGCCTTCATTTCTTTTTTTCCAGATGGTTTTAGTTTAGTAATAACTATACTTTTATCTTTACATTTAACTGTTATTCCATCTTTTCCTACATTAGTTATTTCACCACAGTCACCAATTTCACTATTTGAAATAAAAGACTCAGTAACTTTAATAACTTCATTATTTAAGTTTGTGTATGCTACAGGATATGGGTATAAACCTCTTATTTGATTAAATACTTCTTTGCTAGTTTTATTAAAATCAATTTTTTCTTCTTCTCTAGTTATATTCCATGCATATGTAACATCACTCTCATTTTGTTTGATTCTTTTATTTGTTCCATTAAATATACTAGGTAAAACTTTTATAAGTAATTCACTTCCCATTAAACTTAATCTATCATGAATAGTTCCAACATTATCTGTATCAGTTATTAAAGTACTTTCTTGTTCAATTATATCACCAGCATCCATTTTTTCACTCATATACATAATAGTGATACCAGTTACTTTTTCGCCAGTAATTATTGCTTTATGTAGTGGTGCTCCCCCTCTTAATTTAGGTAAAAGTGAAGCATGGACATTAATACACCCATATTTTGGGTAGTCTAATAACTCTTTTGGTATTATTTGACCATATGCACAAGTTATTATTATATCTGGATTAGATTCAATAACATTTTTATAATCTTCTTTAATCTTTATTGGTTGAAAAACTGGAATATTATTTTTAATTGCTACTTCTTTAACAGGAGTAAATAATAACTCTTTATGTCTTCCAACTGGTTTATCTGGCTGAGTTACAACTAATACCACATTAGTTTCTTTAATTAAATTTTCTAAAACAGGAACTGCAAAGTCTGGTGTTCCCATAAACACAACTTTTTTATCTTTCATAATGCCTCCCAAGTATTTTCATTATATCAAAATCTTATAATAAATTCAAAGGATTTATATTTATATCAACGCTTACTTTATTTGTTATATACATTTCATTTATATTTTTAAGTACTTCTAACATATTTGCTTCATTTTTATATTTAAGTATTATTTGAAAATAATATTTATTCATTAATTTAAATACACTTGCTGTAGAAGGACCAAGTACAATGATACCTTCATTTAAATTTCTAGTTAAATAATTTTTTACATTATTTGCTTCATCTCTAGCAAGTTCATATTTATCACTAATTATTTTTACTGTAGTTAAATAATAATATGGAGGATATTTCAAATCCTTTCTAATTTTCATTTCTTTAGTATAAAAATCAATATAATCACCTTTCTTAACACATTCTAAACAATAATTATCTTTATTATAAGTTTGAATTACCACATCACCTGGTAAGTCATACCTTCCAGTTCTACCACCAGTTTGTGTAAGTAATTCAAAAGTTCTTTCACTACTTCTAAAGTCAGGAATATTAAGTGATGCATCTGCATTTATTACACCAACTAAAGTAACATCTTTAAAGTTTAGACCTTTACTTATCATTTGAGTTCCAATTAGTATATTGTATTTATGATTTTTAAAATTTTCTATTATCTTTGAATGACTTCCTTTATTTCTAGTAGTATCCAAATCCATTCTTACTGTCCTACCAAGTGGAAACATTTTGTTTATAATACTTTCTAATTTTTCTGTACCCATACCTAAATCTTTAATAGCATCTTCTTTACACTTTGGACAGATATTTGTCATTTTTGTAGTATATCCACAATAATGACATCTTAAATTATTTGTACTTTTATGATATATTAATGAAATATCACAACTAGGACATTTCCAAACAAAACCACATGCTGAACAACTTAAAAAAGTTGAATAACCTCTTCTATTTAATAAAAGTATTACCTGTTTATCACTTTTAATGGTATCATTTATTTTTTCTTTAAGTACACTACTTATTATAAAGTTTCTTTTTTTTACTTCTTTATTCATATCTACTAGTACATAATTTGGTAAATTATCACTTACACGAGAAGTTAAACTAACTAATTTAAATACACCTTTTTGACCACGAGCATATTGCTCTAAAAGAGGTGTTGCACTACCCATTACTACTTTACATTTATAAGTTTCGCTTCTCATAAATGCCACATCAATACTATTATATTTTGGATTAACATCTTGCTTAAAACTAGGACTAGAACACTCATCAATAATTATAAGTCCTATATTTGAAAGTGGCGCAAAAACAGCACTTCTAGCCCCTACTACTATGCTAACTTCTTTATTAACAATTCTTCTATACTCATCAAATTTTTCTCTTTCACTTAATCCACTATGTAAAACTGCTACATCATCACCAAAATCACTTTTAAATCTATTTACTATTTGAGGTGTTAAACTAATTTCAGGTACAAGCATTATCACACTTTTACCAAGTACTAGAGTATCTTCAATCAGTTTAATATATATTTCTGTTTTACCACTTCCAGTAACTCCATGAAGTAATATTTTATTATTAGTACTTGTTTTTATTTCATTATAAGCACGCATCTGTTCACTAGTTAAAATAATATTCTTTTTTTCTTCTTTAATATAGTCAACACTTTTTTTAACTTCAACTTCTTTAATCAAAACAATATTATTCTGAATTAATTTTCTAAGTGAAGAAGAATAAATATCTTTTCTTTTTGCCTCTTTATTAGTTAACAAAAAATTTATAATTTCTATTTCTTTTTTATTTCTACTATGAGTATTAACATATTCATCTATATCAATATTCTTATTAAGAAAACAATATGTTTCAGTAACTATACCCATATTAACTTTACTTTTTGCTTTTAATGCTTTAGGAAACATTGCTTGATATGCACTTATTTTTGTAGATAAAGTTTTTTCACTTATTTCTTTTCCTAAACTTAACAATTCCTTATTTAAACAAAACACTTTTTCTACTATTTCATATACTTCTTTATATTCAATATTTTCATCAAACTTATTAGAAAGACTCATTACAAATCCCTCAACTATTGTATTACCAAAAGGCACTAAAACCTTTTGACCAATTTTTATATCACTTAAAAATTCTTCTTTAACTATATAATCAAAAGTTTTATCAAGAGATTTTACACTATATTCAATTAATACACTTGCTATCATAAATATGGATTATATTTTAACTCATGAGATAAAGTAGTTAATTGTCCATGCCCTGGATACAACTTAATGGCCTCATCCATCTTTCTAAGTGACATTAAACTATAAGCCATCTCTTCTTCATCTCCCCCAGTTAAATCTGTCCTTCCTATTGTTTCATAAAATATAAAATCTCCTACAAACATATCATTACTATCTTTAAAATAAAAACTTACACTATCTTTTGAATGTCCTTTTGTAGGTATTACTTCGAATTTAAAATTTTTAACTTTCTTTAATCCCAATGATCTATAATCAAATACAGGTATATCATATTTGCTAAAAAAATAATCTAATGCACCAATATGATCATAATGATAATGAGTTATCAATATACCAACAAGTTCCACATCTAACTCTTTTAAACACTTTTCTATTACATCTTCTTCACTTGAAGGGTCAACTACTAATGCATACCCATTATTTTTAAGTACATAGCAATTATTATCAAGTGGTTCTAATACTAATTTTTCTATTTGCATACAACACTTCCAAACATATTAATTAATTCATCTAACTTATCAATTACTAAGTACCCTTTTCCATTTAACTTAGTTGAAAATCTAACAGGTATTCCGCCTTCTTTTTCCCATTCTCTTAAATTACCTGCATAATCATCTACTAATATTGCTCCTTCAGTATGAACCATCTTAGTTTTACTTATTTCTTTAGGACATATTATTACAGTCATATCTTTAAAGTGTTTTCTTATATATCTTACCTTATCAGCACCTTCTTTAATAGAATTACAATGTGTAAGTATATTCACATCAAAAAGTTCACTATCAATTATTTTTTGAATGCAATTAATTGAATCATTTATTATATACTCATCTTTTAAAATATCTTTAAAATTATAATTTTCGTAAAATTTAGTATCATGAATATCATAACCATTTTCTTTTGCATCTTTATAAAGTATAGTAATTGTATCTAATACCACTCCATCAAAGTCAATATATAATTTTTTCATAATAACCTCCCAACTTCTAATTACATTTTACATTAGCCATTAAACATTTTCAAGCATTATTTATCTCACTTACAAAACAATATTATCATACAACAAAATGTTTGTCAATGCTTTGTTTGTTTTTTCATAATAGGTATATTTAAGTTTAGGCTTTATAATATTTAATTTTAAAAATTGTATACTCATTCTTCTTACTTTCCACACCTATTTTACCATTATCCATTAAAATAATCTTTTTAGCAAGAGAAAGACCTATTCCTGCACTATTATTGCTACTATTTTCTCCCCTATAAAATCTATTGAATATGTTTTTTAAGTCATTTTCAGAAATTCCAATTCCATAGTCTTTTATTATAACTATAGTATAAAGCTTGTTATCATTTACAGTAATATCAATTTTACCAAATTCTTTAGAATACTCTACTTCATTTTTTAATATATTACTTATTGCTTCCACTTCAAAGTTATAGTCACATTTAATTAATACGTCTTCTTTTATATCCAAGTTAACTTTAACATTTTTTAAGTCCATTATCAAGCTTACATTTTCAATAGATTTTTCAAGTATACCTTTTAAACTATTATATTTTCTATCAAACTTAATAGCATTTACTTCAAACATAGATAACTTTAACATAGTATTAACTAAATTATTAATTTTACTAATCTCTCTATTAATATCTTTTAAAAAACTTTCTCTTAACTTATTATCCATATTGGGATTATCTATTAAATTATCTAATATTATACTAATAGATGCAAGTGGTGTCTTTAACTGATGTGAAGTGTCTTCTATAAACTCTTTTATACTTAGTTTATCTTTTAGGGAATTCTCTGCACTTTCTTTAAGCATTATTGTTGTTTTATATAACTCACTTTTAAGTATAGAAGTATCGTCTTCTACATTATCTTTCATATCTAACACATAATTTTTATTATTAATTTCTTTAATTAAATCAGTCAACTCTTCTATTTTCTTATTTTTATATAACTTTAATATCAAATTATATATTATTATAAACAAAGATAAACAAGTTACTATAATATTCAAAATTATTAAATATTTTAAGTTATCATTTTTCATTTTTAAACTAATAAAATCACTTATATCTATTCCGTATTTACTTAAACTTGTCTCTTTTAATTCACTACTATTTAATTCTTTTATTATATCTTCAACAGCTACACCTGAGTACTTATTTTCTACTAAATTAACCATATTATTAATTATTAAATTTGTACTTCTTTTAACATTATTTGAGTAACTTATAAAAAATATATTTAAAGAAACACTAATAAACAATATCAAACAACATAAATAAACTAAAACTTTCTTAATCATCTATTCTATAACCTACTCCCTTAACTGTTTTAATTAAATCTACCCCTAGTTTCTCTCTTATTCTTTTTAAGTAAACTGTAAGAGTGTTATCATTTACATCATTTCCAGTAATATCCCAAATATAATTTATTATGTAGTCTCTTGTTACTACTTTATTGATACTTTTAAAAAGTAAGCCTAATATTTTAATTTCTAAACTAGTTAAATTAACTAAATTACCATCATTATATACTTCCATTTTATCAAAATCAAAAGTAATATTTTTAACTTTCACTACATTTTCATTCTTTATATATTTATTAATTTTAGCAAGCAATACTCTTGTACTAAATGGTTTAGTTATATAATCTACTGCACCCAGGTTAAGTCCTTTTACCACATCATCTTCTAAACTCTTTGCAGTTAAGAATATCGTAGGAATATTCTTATTAGAAAGCATATCTTTATAAAAGTCAAACCCTCTTCCATCAGGTAAACTTACATCTAGTAAGATTAATTTATAATGAGCTAGTGTTAAATCATAAGCATCTGCTAAATTATTTACAGTTTTAACAGTTAACCCGTTTGTTTCAAAAGTATAAGTTAGCACTTTTGTTATTGTTAAGTTGTCTTCAATTAAAAGTATATCCATATTTCCTCCTTCTAAATTATACCATATTTTTTACTTTTCAGCGAATTATTGGCTTTTCACTCGTCATATTATGAAAAAAGAACACTTTAAATGTTCTCATTTCTAATAGTTTCTATTACATTACCCTTATTTGCTTTTTTAGAACTATAATTATTAAGCCACACTATAAGTAAACAAACAATAGCAATACTAACTATAATTCCTTTAAATGGAACTTTATAACTAAATAATACTTGATTAGTAAATCCTTTAAATATTAAATATGAAAGTAATACTCCAATAGGAATACCTATTAATAATGACTTAAATATATAGAAGAAACTCTCTAAGAAAATCATTCTATTAAATTCATTACTAGTCATACCTATACTTTTTAAAGTTGCAAATTCTCTTTTTCTTAAAGTCATATTAGTAGTTATAGTATTAAATATATTAGTAATACCAATTAGTGAGATAACTATAATAAATCCATATAAGAATATAGCAATAACTGTATAAATAGATTTCATTTGTTTAACAGTCGCATCAACATTATTAACATAGCATCCTTCAGTATCCTTGCACATCTTATCAATATCACTTTGTAATTTATCAGAGTCTGTACTTTCTACATACAAACTAACACTTTCTAATTTATCTAGTCTTTCCATGTACTCATCACTTATTACCATTACAAGTGAACCATAATTATTTTCATAACCAAAAGGTCTAATATTTGTAACACTAGCAAGTTCCATATCAAAGGTTTTATCTTCTTTCATACTAGTAAAGTTAATTATATCTCCTTTCTTATTATCAGTCATATTATAACTAACTTCAAGTTTCTTTTTTGTATCATACCCAATATTATTGTCTATTAAAATACCTTTATCTTTAACACTATTATAGTTAAGTCCAAGTTTACTAATATACCTTAAATATTCTTCTTTACCAACAGATATAAATGTAACAGAATTAAGTATTGGCTTTTCTTCACTCATATAGGCATTATATTTTTTAAAATCCTTACTTGCTTTAAAGTTACCAGTTATTATACTCGTTCTAACAACAGAATACTTTTTAACAGTATCATGCTTACTAAAATTTAAAACATTGTTATAGTTTAAATTATAATCTTTTGTATATGAAGTATAAACTAAATTGTAAGTATAATCTCCTTTTGCCATTTTAACTACATCAAATGCAGTATTAACAAAATATGATAGAGCAATATAAACACTTACAGACAATACTATTGATACTATAGTTGTTCTATATTTTTTCTTATTTCTCTTAATGTTTTTATAAGACACTACCCCACCTATACCAAATAGTTTATTAATAAATTTAGGAGTTTTAAGTTTCTTACTATTAACTAAAATATCATTATTTCCTCTTATTAGAACCATTGGACTAGTTTTACTTGCTATTTTAGCACCTTTCTTACTAGACATAAATATTGTTACTATGCTAAGTATGATACTAATTACTATAGATAAATAACTTATTTTAAAAATTAAGTACTCATTACCTACAAACATATTTTTAATAAAGAAGTTAACTACATGTATTAATATAAAACTAGCAAGTACCCCAGAAATTACTCCAATAGGTATACCAACACTTCCGAGTAAAAATGCTTCATAATATACACTTTTCTTGATTTGAGAAGTTGTAGCACCAACACTTTTTAGTATTCCATATTCTTTAGTTTTTTCAGTAATAGAAATATTAAAACTATTTTTAATACAACATACACTAGTTACTATAATTATCACTGTTACAATAGAGCTTAACACTAAAAGTGCTTTCATTGAGCTATCACCATATGCATTTGTCTCAAGCATTATCAAATATCTATTAACATCAAATGTATACTTACTTTTCGCTAGTTCTTTTTCTGAAATTTCTACGTAGTTAGGGTCAAGCATAATATCTTTTTCAAGCAGTTTTGCATCCACCCCTAAAATACCAGCAGTAACTTTATATTGATTTTTAAGTCCATCCTTTGTATATCTAGCAAATACTGTATAATTCTTTACTCCACTAGCATTAGTTGTTATAAAAGTATACCCAGGAGAAGAAAAAGGCTCTAAAGCAGTAGATGGTCTTTCAAATATTCCTACTACTTTATAAGTAACTGAAACCGTATTTTCTATAGTTTCGTTGTTTGTTTCTTCATAAGGATTATTTTGACCCAAAGCGTAGCCTTCACTCATTCTTGAACCTACTTCTAGTGTAATAGTATCTCCCACATTCAAATCAACCTTACCATTGTTTCTTAAGTGTCTTGGTATAATTATCTCATTATTATTTTTTGGTAACTCTCCATCTGTAAGTTCAATTCCAACACTATCAAAATCATTCTTATCCATAGTTATTACATAAGCATAAGGTTTATATTCATTTTCAGTGTTTATTTTAGCATAACCTAAAGTACCTACTTTATAAAAATTCTCTATACTTCTATTATTTTCAAAAATACTGAGGTCATTACTTTGAACATCACGAAAACTATAATGAAAATCCCCATTTATATGTTTTTCTAAATTTATTATACTCTCTTTAAAACTAACAACTAGTGAACTAAGTGCAGTTATTAAAGCAACTGAAAGTATTATACCAATTATTGTAACTATGTTTCTTTTTTTGTTAAGTTGTAAGTTTTTATATGCAATATTTTTTAAAATATTCATTTTTCTTCACCCACAATACGTCCATCTGCTATTTCTATAATTTTATCAGCTACTTTAGCAAGTTCTAAGTTATGTGTAATCATTATAATAGTTTGTTTCATTTCTTTATTAGACTTTTTAAGAAGTGATACTATTTCTTCACTAGCCTTTGTATCCAAGTTTCCAGTTGGCTCATCTGCTAATACAATTGCTGGTCTTGAAATTAAAGCACGGCCAATACTTGTTCTTTGTTGTTCTCCACCTGATAATTCGTTAGGCAAGTGTTTACTACGCTTGTCTAGTCCTAACATTTTAATAAGATTATCTACTTCTTCATCACTTACCCTTTTATTATCAAGTTCAAGTGGTAAAGTAATATTTTCTCTTACATTTAATATAGGTATTAAATTATAAAACTGATATATTAGTCCTACCTGTCTTCTTCTAAATATTGCTAACTCATCATCATTCATTTTAAAAATATCCGTATCATTTATAAGAACCTTTCCACTTGTTGGTCTATCTACTCCACCAAGTAAATGTAAAAGTGTACTTTTTCCTGAACCAGATGCACCGACTATAGAAACAAATTCTCCTTTTTCAACACTAAAACTCACATTATCTAAGGCAACTACTTTATTGTTACCACTTCCATAAACTTTAGTTAAATTTTCAACTCTTAATATTTCCATAAATACCATCCTTCCAAGTAACTTAATTATACAACACTCAAAGTGACTACAAAGTGACAAAAAACTTTTTCATAAAATATTTTATCACACTGTTACCTATAAATCAAAAAATGGTTTTAAAATTTTGACATATTGCACCAAATATGGTATAATTAATGTATAAGGAAGTGAAATTATGTCAAAAAATATGTATGATGAAAATGGAATACTAAAGTCTAATGTAACAGAAATTGAAGATAAAGTAAAAACTGATTTTGGTAAAGGAATTGTTTATAAAGGTATTGATGGTAAAGAGTATGCTACAATGGAAGAAGTTAAAGCTGCTGATAAATTGTTTTGGGATAGTTTAATGATCCCTACACCACAAAAAAATTATACTAATTTTAGTAAAATAGAAAAAGAATACTTTTATTATGTTACACAAGGGTTTGATATCAATGATAAAACTATGTCCCAAGAAGCAATTAAAGAACTAAGAGAGAAAGCCATTGCTTATATCCAAAATAGATATGGAAGTTATTTATCAAGTTTATTAGACCAATATGATTATGATAATCAAGAAGATAAAACGCAAAAAAGATAAAAAAAATTATAAAAAACACTATTGAATAGAAAAAATGCACAATATTTTAAAAATATTGTGCATTTTTATCTTTTTAAAACTCTGTTTTGCACAATCATTGTGCATTTTTAAAATATATAACTAAAAATTTTAATAATCACTAGCAAATTAAATCATTTACTTTTTAATGCAACATTATTTTCTATTAGATTTTCTATTTTTCCTAAGTGACTATTTTTAAGTGAAGATAACAATTCAATATATAATTGAATAGAAAATTGTTTATTTGTATTTTTTACTGATGTTTCACTAAATTCTTTTATTTTTTCATAATTATCCTGAGTTATATCAATATTTAAACAATTAACAAAGTCACTTGTATCATTATTTTTAGTAGCAACAACAAATTTATATGTCTCACTATCCTGTATATAACCACAAAACCTTATTTCTGAAGAATTAGGTCCCATAAAACTTAATATAAATTTTTCGGCAAATGTTTCTGTATTTGATTTAATTATTGTAAACGAAATAGAACATTGTGATACAACGTAAAATTTAAAAGAATTAATATTATTAATATTTACAACTTCCTGTGTTGGAGCAGGATACCTAAAAATAATAGTACGTTTTTCTATAGGTGAGTTTTCAATTGTTTCTTGTATTGTAGCATGTTTGCCTAATAAAAAATTAGTATTTTCTTTCATATTTTTTCTCCTTCCTTAAATTAATTGATGATCAATATCTTTTTATTAACACATCTAATTTAATTATATCATAATTTTACATTTTTTCATATTTTTTATTATATCTTTAAAAAACTTGGATTAATATTATAATGAAATCGGATATAAGGTAATGTACAAATATGAGGTATAATAATTAATAAATATAATTTAAAAGAAAATTATAATAAAATAGAAGATCATAGCAACACTGGTGAAGCACATATTAACAGAAAAATTTCAGATGTATTAAACGAAATATCAAAACATATTGTTACTGCTGAAATGAATAAATTTATTGTATCTGATAGTAATAAATATATAGTAGGTACTGTTGGTTTGCAACTTGTGATGGAATAATTCTTTATGTCAGGAAAAATAAATGTGGTATTGTTGGACATGCTGTTGGTGACAGTGATATATAAATAGCTTTGCTCAAAGATACGTTAAAGGAATTGTCAACAGAGAAAGATGTAGTTACAGAATATGCAATAATTATTGGATATGATAATGTTAAATTGTATTTTACAAAGATTAGAATTTAATGTTACAATATTTAAGAAGTCATCATACTATTAATATTAAATTAATACTACTTAAAACTAATTTATGAATTAAAGTAGTACAAAGTTATGGTATGGAATTTTACTTTAATGTTTCAAATGATAAGACTGTTAGTCAAATCTTAAATTATTACAATTATTTAAAATTTTCTTCCAATGAAAAATTAAATGATAGATGTATCTCAAAATAAAACTAGTTTCAATTTTAAAATAAATTGTTAAAAATAGTAAAAATGCACAATATTTCGAAAATATTGTGCATTTTTAACTTTTCAGACCCCTATTTTGCACAATCATTGTGCATTTTTATATAAAATTTAATAAATAATACTTATAATTATTATTTAAATAATCGTAATTTTTTAGTTTTTTCTTCTTTTAAATAAGTTGGATTTAACTCTTTTAATATATGAAGTGCCTCTTTTTCAGTTAAATATTCACAATTTGTAATTAGTGATTTAGCATTTACTACTACAGGCACTTTAGTAACATATGTATTATCTACAAGTGAGTATGACGTATGTGTATAAATATCTACAAAAGTCATAAGAGTATTAAACTTACCATCTTTTAAATAAGCTAAAGTATATCTTCCATCATGTTCCCAATATCTTCTAGTTCCAATATCCGTTTCTTCTATTTTAACCAAGTTACAAATTTTAACTAAATATAAATTTTCTGTTTTAAATTTCATTATACAAAACCTCGCTTTAATACTAATTACATTTTAACACACTATAAGAATATAAGCAACAAATCGCTCTAACTAGTTAAATATACCTTAAATACTTATAATAATGTTTTACCACCTTTTATAAATTTACTATATTTTAACAAAAAATATTCAATAATTAACATTTGGTGCGATACAAAAGCCTATTTTGAACAATTTTATCTATAAAGAATAACTAATAAATTCCAGTTCTATATATAATATATTTTTTATAAAATAAAAGTAACAATATTTATTGCTACAATTAATTATAATTATTTTTTTAGTGTTTTTGATATTTTTTTAGTATTAACCTCATTTAATACTAATAATAATCCATATTTTGGAATGATATCAGCAACATCTGGAACTTGTTCTTTCAAAGATACAATATTTACAACATATGGTAAATCAAAATAATGGCTTTCCTCAGCATCGGCTACAAATCCAGTAAATATTTCTCTATATCTGATTTTTCCATTTTCATTTAATAATTCAAATATATATTTTTGTTCTGTTTGTTTAACCATTGGTCCGTATGGTGTTAGTTTACTTGATATATAATCTAAATTAGCAACTACTAAATTATCAGTCTTATAATTATCATTAAGTTTATAATTATCGCTTTTAAAATTTAGTGATTCTTTTTTCTCATTCTGTTTTTTCTTTCCAAACATAATAAACCTCCCTCATTAATTTTATATTATATCATAGTTTTTGATGTTTGAAACAAATTTTACATATTATCTTTCAAAATCATCTTTTTCTTTCACACAACAAAAAATCAATCATTTCGATTGATTTCTATATATCAAAGTTCGAATAGTTCGAACAGATTCGTCAATGGTGTTAGCGAAGAGACTTGAACTCTCATGGGTTATCCCACACGCCCCTCAAGCGTGCGTGTCTACCATTCCACCACGCTAACAGAAAAGATTACTTAAATAAACGTAATCTCTTAGTATTTTCTTTTTCTACTTCTTTTAAATAAGTAGGATTTAACTCTTTTAATATACGAAGTGCTTCCTCTTCAGTCAAATATTCAGTATTTGTAATTATTGGTTCTGCTTTTGTAACTGCTGGATGTCCTTTTGAATCAACATAAAATGGTATTTCGTATACTGTATTCGTAAATATATCTATATACGATTTATGAATACACTTCACATCTTTTCTTGCTAAAGTGTATCTATAATCTTTTTTAAAATACTTAAGTTCTCTTCCATTACCTATTATTTCAAATTTATCTAATTCTTGCAATTGTATTAAATATAAATTTTCTGTTTTAAATTTCACTATAAAACCTCCTTGAATTAGTCTTTTACTTTTACACTCTCTAACATTTTCTTCCATAAATTACTTGAACTATAATTTAGTATTCCTACTTTATAAATTCTTAAGCCATACTTTAAAAGTAAATATATCACAAGAAGTAACAAACCTACTGAAATAAGAACATGTACAATCGTGATTTGTCCTAAGAACAACAACACTGGACTTAATATACAAGATATAAATGGTATCATACTTATTACTATAATAAATGTACTTTTTTCATAGGTACTCGCCATTATTGCTAAGAAGTACCCTGCCATTATAAGCATCATCATTGGTGTTTGTAACTGTTGAAAGTCTTCTTGACTTGTTGTCATAGATGCAAGTATTCCAGCAAGTAGTGAATATGCAAAAAAACTAAGTAATATCATTATAATGATAAATGGTAAACATTTAAGTATATTACTAAGCATCCCACTTTCCACAAAAGTATCTAGTAACTTGGTTGTGCTCTCTCCTAAACTTCCCATGAAAGAAGTACCAGTTACTAATTTTCTAACTAAAACACCAACGCCAAAATAAAGAATAAATAACACACACTGAATAATTGCATAAAGGTTAGATGTTATTATTTTAGATAAGAAATGTATTTTAGGACTTACACTAGTAACAATAATCTCCATACTTTTACTTGACTTTTCTTCATTTATCTCAGCCCCTATCATTTGAGTTACCATAAGAATTAAGAAGAAGAAAGGCATTATAAACACTGGAATTGCTAAATTTCCTATAGTATTAACTAGTTCATAGTTCTCATCTAGTTCTTCATTTAAATAAGTTCTTTTGATATTTACTGGTTCATATATTTTAGCTAACTCTTCAGGTACAATATTACTTTCACTTAACGCTATACTTGTTTTTACTTGCTCAATACTTGCATTCAAGACTTGTATAGTAAGTGCATCTACATAATCAAATGAAATAACTTCAACATTATGTAAATCATTTATAACAACAATTATATCACCTTTCTTATCTTCCTTAATCTTCTCTACTTCATCTTTGTAGTTTCCTTCTCCTTTTGCAATTTTTACACTTGTACTACTTAACTGCATATTTGTACTTTCATATGCCGTTTTTAACGCGTCATAATATTTTAGAGTATTATCATAAACATAAATAGTAGTATCTTCATCAAAGTCTCCTCCAAAGAATTTAATGATACTGTCAATATTAAACAAACCCACAATAACAACTAATAAAATTATATTGACAACCTTAAACCATTTAGTATTAATTTTTTTATTTAGTCCGTCTTTAATTAAAAGAGATAATTTACTTCTCATAAGTACCTCCTACTTTATCAATAAATATTTCATTAAGTGTAGGTTCTTCCACTACAAACTTTGTAACATTCTTAAGTTTTTTAACATAGTTAAACACATTTTGCACGTAACTCTTATCACTTATACTAACTACAAAAGTATTACCTATTTTATCCACTTTTTCTACACCTTTAATACCTTTTAACTCATCCATACTAGCATCTGCTTCTATCATAATATTCTTCTTTTGATAGTCTTCCTTTATTTGTTTCAAATTCCCCTTTAAAACAGTTTTACCATGTACAAGAATTACCAAACTTTCACAGAAATACTCTACATGCTCCATTCTATGTGAAGAGAATATTATACTTGTCCCTTCACTTTTAAGTTCAAGTATCAATCTTTTAAATAACTCAATATTAATCGGATCTAATCCACTAAAAGGTTCATCTAATATAAGAAGTTTAGGACTATTTATTATACTCATAATAAACTGTACTTTTTGTGAATTACCCTTACTTAACTCTTTTATCTTCTTATTTTTATACTCAGTTATCTCTAATTTTTCAAGTAAATAATCTAGTCTATTTTCAATATCTTTGTCACTCATTCCTTTTAACCCACCATAGAATTTAGCCTGCTCTAGTACTGTTAACTTAGTAAGTAAACTTCTCTCTTCAGTAAGAAAACCTAACTTATCAGTAACAGAATAATCTATTTTTTTCCCATTAAAAGTAATACTCCCACTAGTTTTATCAAGTAAACCTGTAATCATTCTAAAAGTAGTAGTTTTACCAGCTCCATTAACGCCAAGTAGTCCAAATATCTCTCCATCTTTTACTTCAAAAGATAAATCATCTACTGCCAAGAAGTCTCCATAATATTTAGTAACATGACTTAATTTTAACATTACTTAATCCTCCTTAATTTACCCAATATTTTATTTATATATTCTTTACCAAAAGTTCTTTCAAGTAAACCGGTTTTAAAAGATACTCCAATATATACAACAGCACCTATTAAAGTATAAATCACCAAAGTTAAAACAATTTTTATTATACCACTTGTTGGCAACTTAATAAATATATTTAATACAAGTAATGCAAGTAACATAAGACTACTAGGTAATAATACTTCTTTTAATGTACTAACTATATCTTTATAATTAAACTTAAATTCTATTCTTAATTTAGACAAACTATAAACAAAACTAAATATATACCCTGTAATAGTTGCAAGTATTGCACCATAAAAAGCATCAAGTCCAAATAAATGGAACATATACATAAATGGAACATCAAGTATAGCATTAAGTAAGAAACCTATACCACTACTTATATATACCACTTTAAACTTATTTAAACTTTGAAGAGATACACTTATTACCATATAAATACTTGCAAAGAAACTACTAATTGCTGTATATCTAAGTATTAAAGTTCCATAAACACTTTTACCATAAAACAATGTATATATAGGTCCACTTAAAAAAGCAAGTCCAATTGATAAAGGTAAAGTTGATACTATTATTATTCTAATTGCTTCATTAAACCTATTATTAGAAGTTTTAATATCTTTTTTAGCATAACTACTAACTATATGTGGTATTAAACTCATACTCATTCCCATTGCAACTGAATTAATTACCATACATATTTTAGGAGCCCATGTACTTATTATACTTGCAATAGCTTCTGATTCTTCTGCAGTATACCCTAGTTTATAACTTGTTCTAACTACCAAAGTCATATCAGTTAAACTATATATATCAGTTGCTATACTAACTATTATTAATGGAAAAGCATAACTAATTATCTTTTTTATTATTTCTTTATTTGTAACATCATCTTTTTTATTACTCTTTGGAAAATCTTTTTTATTTTTGTTTATTTTATATTTAATATATAAGTAAGCAGCAAGTCCTCCTACAAAGGCACCAAACACACTTATTCCTACACCCAAAGTAACACTTTTACCAAGTACACTTATTACAATGTATGAACCAAATAATATAACTGCTATTCTAACTACTTGCTCTATTACTTGACTTATACTAGCTGGAGTAATGTAATTGTGTCCTTGTAAATAGCCTTTTGATACTGATAAGAAAGGAATAATAAGTAAACAAAATGATACACTTCTTATTACAAAAGCAACATCTCGAATAGTGTTTCCTCCTTCAATTTCACCAAGTATTAAATGAGAAACTTCAGGTGCAAAAACAAAAAGTACAAAGAAAGCAAGAACTGATAACATAAGAATTATATTTCTACCTACCTTATAACTTCTTTCTTTAGCCTCATACATTTCTAAAGTATTATATTCAGTAATAATTTTACTAATTGCAATAGGTATACCTGCAGTACTTATATTCAAAAACAAATTATACACATTATATGCATAACTATATAAAGAACCACCACTCTCTCCAATTATTCTATAAAAAGGTATTACATATAATACTCCCAATATTTTAACTATTATAATTGCAAATGTTGCAATAAACGTTCCTTCTACAAAACTATTTTTTTTCATATCTACTCCTCATATATAATCATACAACTAAAACAATATATCTGTTCATTACCAAAAATACTATTTGAAACTGAAAACTTAATGTCAACAATATTTTTACATTGTATAGTTGTTAAAAACATATTTACCTTATTTTCTAGGTCTCTTTCATGACTTTCATCAAATACTTTTACTCTCATATATATTTCACCAATTATAGTTTAACACTTTAATTTGTCAACTTTTGTTGATAATTGTAAACATATGAACATTCTCTCTTATTATTATCTTTATCTATATACTTAATTAGCAAAGAAAATTTAGCACTTTCTACCATTTCTAAGTAACCACTTAATTTTACACCTTGCTTGTCACTTTCATTTACTAAAGACACTTTTTCATCATATATTCCTATTGAAGGAAAACTATTTATACTAGTTTTATCATGTATTAAAATTCCTTCAATATCTTTCATAATATTATTATTTCTATTTATTAATACATAATAGTTTAAATAATTTTCATCTACTTTTTTAACATAAAAAGAAACAGTTAACTCTTCACATGACTTATATTCTCTAGTATCCATTAATGTATTAATATACTCTTCATATATTTTATTTTTATCATCATTAATAGTACAAGCACATAGTAATATTACACTTATTAAAATTATTATCTTCTTCATAATTATATTATACCAAAATTAAAGAAGAGATGGTAGTCTCTTCAGTATATTTTAATAGTTTTTATAAAGTCTCTTAAATATTCCATATTATAATAATCTACTGAGGAAAAATTAAATGTATATATTTTCCCTTCTTTAAAAACTTTATATTCATATATATCACTATTTAAATTACAAATATAAGCATTATTATTTACTTCTATCATATTATTACAAGAATGTAAATATATTTCAGACATATTAAACAATTTTTCTTTAGAAATAATTTCATATACAGGAGTTAATAAAGTATTTTTATCCTCTTTAACTTTATATAAATAATTAATTAAATCAAGAGTATTATTAATCTTATATTTTTTATAAAATTCACTAAGTGTTTTATTTGAGTTGGATACAAAATCATCTTCAATTGTTATAAAAAATGTTGCTTTATAATCATCTTTCTTTAAAGTATATATAGTACCATTTTCAGTTTCAAAATTATTAAATCTTTCAAAATCATCTCTCATCGTAATATTTTTAAAAGTTAATTTTACTTTTGGTTCAGAATACTCTATAACTATGCTATCCTTTACTTGATAATTATAAATAGTTGTTCTAACACGTTTATTTGTAATAAATAATAAAGTTACTTTAAACGCTACATATGCAAATAACATAATAGCTAAAACCATTATTAATATATTTTTCTTTTTCAATTATTCCACCTCTTTACTCTAATATAATTCTATCATATTTTTATATTTTATAAAAGATGTTTTTATTCTTTTTTAATAATTTAAAGTTAATATATCCATTAAATATTTTTGTCACTTTTACCACTTTTATTCAATGACCTTATTTGTTTTCATATGCTAACAATTCTTTAATATCCTTTTCTGTAAGTTCACCAATTAAGTTTTGATCAAGACTTTCAGCATCAATTAATTTCTCACTTAACTCTTTTTTCTTTTCTTGTAAATCTAATACTTTTTCTTCAATAGTACCTTTACTTACAAGACGAATAACCTCAACAGTATTAGTCTGTCCTATTCTATGAGCACGATCTGTTGCTTGATTTTCAGCTTGTGGATTCCACCATAAATCTAAATGTATTACAATATCAGAACTAGCTAGATTTAATCCAGTTCCTCCACTTTTAAGCATTATTAAAAAAACCTTAACATCATCACTATTATTAAAACTATTAACTCTTTCCATTCTTTCTTTAGAAGAGACTGACCCATCCATTGTATAACACTTAATATTAGTACTTTCTAATTCTACTTTCACAATATTTAAAGCAGTTCTAAATGAAGTAAAAACTAATATTTTATGATTATTATTAACTAATTCTTCTACTATACTTAAAAACCTTTCTATTTTATTACTACCACCATCATAATCAGTATAAACTATTCTTGGATCTATACAAATCTGTCTTAACTTAGTAAGAAGCGGAAGTATCATAAATCTAACTTTAGACATTCCTCCATCTTTCATAGCCTCATCAATAGAAGATTTAACTTTATCTAATTCTGCTACATATATTTTCTTTTGTTCATCACTCAAATCTATAAATATATTGTTTTCTATTTTAGGAGGCAACTCTTTTATAACATCATTTTTCTTTCTTCTTAATATAAATGGACTTATTTGCTTTCTTAAATTATCTAGTAATTCATTAGTTTTATCATCAAACTCATGAACTTTATATTTTGAAGAAAACTTATCAAACTTAGATAAATATCCAGGCATAATAAAGTCAAATATACTCCAAAGTTCAGTAGCACTATTTTCTAAAGGAGTTCCAGTAAGTGCAAACTTAACAAAAGACTTTAATCTTTTACTAGATTTAGTTATTCCAGCATGAGGATTCTTAATATTTTGAGCCTCATCTAATATAACTGCATGATAATTAATTTGTTCATAATAATCTATATCTTCTCTCATTAATCCATAAGTGGTAATAAACACAGTTTTATTAGAATTCTTTATTAAATCTTGTCTTTTAGTTTTCATACCATTTACTACTTTAACAGGTATTTCAGGCGCAAATTTATTAAATTCATATTCCCAGTTATAAAGCAAACTAGTTGGTACTACTATTAAAAACTTATATGTACTATTTTCTTTTAACATCTCTTTAATATAATAAATAAGTTGTATTGTTTTACCAAGTCCCATCTCATCAGCTAATATTCCTCCAAAAGAACATTTATCTAAGTTATAGAGCCATTTAACACCAGTTACTTGATAATCTCTTAGTACACTTAAATCTTCTTTACTTAAAGAAACATCTGCATCTTTATATTTATAAAAATTATCTATAAAACTACTAAACAAATTATCAGTCTTAATAATACTATACTTAGTATCTTTTACACTATCTAAATAAATTGCACGATACTTTAAAATACTCCCCTTACCATTAATTATCTCTTCATCAGTAAAATCTAGTTCATCAGTTAAATCCATTAATTCATTTAATTTTTCATCATCTAAAGAAATAATATCATTATTTTTTAACTTATAATATTTTTTCTTTTCTTTAATACTTTTAAATATATTTACTATTTCATCACTTGCAATACCATCTAAATTAAAATCATACTTTAATATATTATCTTTACCTATTGAGAAAGTACTACTTATACTATTATACTTTTTAATATTTAACTTTTTAAAATTCTCAGTTGAATAAACATTATATTTACTAGCAAGTTCATTTAACCCAATATCTATAAACTTAACTATTTTATTTAAATCACTTAAAATAATCCTATTTTTATCAACTATAAAACCATACAACTGTAAATCATTTATTATTTTATTTTCATAATTAATATCCCTTATAACATTACTATTATTATCAAAATAATCTATTTCTTCATTATATTTTAATTTTATTTTACATACAACATTATTCTTATTCAAATCAAAATATAAAGAAGTATCAGGTTCTTCAATAATTACTATTTCATTCTTTATATCATTATCTATCTCTATTTGTTTCTTAATTATAGGAAGTATTCCAAAAGAAAAATCTTTTATCTTAGTTTTTGGTATTACTAATTTATTTATGTTATTATTAGTTAATTCATTTATTAACATTTTCTCTTTATTATTAACTCTATATATATTATTATTTGATAAATAATAATTATTACATATTTCTTCATAATTATTCATATCAAAATCAACTTCATAGTTATCTTTATTTAATGATTTAATTTCAGTTTTAAATGGAAATATTTCATATATTTTGTTAACTACGATATTATTATATTTAAATGGATAATTAAGTTCAAAAACGAGGTCTAATAATGCAATTATTTCACTTTCATAAAAGTTTCTTTTATTTAAATCTTTGTGGTATGTATTAATAAAATTAAATATTTTATTTGCTTCTTTATTAAAGAAATTCTTTTCATAATTAAATACAAAATCCTTACCAAAAGAAAACTCTTTATCACCATTTGCTTTACTAGTCAAAAAACTATTTTGTTTACTATTAAATAAGTACATTTTATTTTTACCTATTTTAACTTTAACTTTATATTCATTATAATCTCTATAATAATAATTATTAGATTCAATTTTTTCAATTTCTAATTCTAAAAACACTTCTTCTTTAAGTACAGGTTTATTTGCTATTAAAAACTTATCAAGTATATTGTTTGAAGTTTCTTCAATACTTAGTTTTTCTAGAAAAATCAAATATGAATACCATCTAATTACACCCACTAAATGTGTGCAAGATGAGTGCATTTGAAAGTTATCACAAGAACATTCATAACTTATAATTTTTCCTTTATTATTCTTTCTAATAAATTGTTTATAAATTATACCATAAAATGGATCAGTTACACTAAAATATAAGTCAGTAACTTCTTCATTATTAAAGGTATTATTTTCTTCATTTAATAATTCCACATTATAAGGCCTTATATATTCTCCCCTTACAATATCAGAATATTCAAACCTATTTTTAAGTTCTTCTTTATGCTTATAATATAACTCTTCATTCTTGATTTGATTATTCATCATAACACCTGCCTTAAAGAATATTATACCCCATTTAAAAGAAAAAAGATACATTTTATAAATATTTTACAAACTAAAAAAAGTGATTTAACAAAACCACTTTATATTTCCATTAATAATATCTTTTCTTCTTAAGCACATAATTATTAACAACAATAAATATCAACATAAAAATAATCAATACAAAATAATTAATGAATACTGGGATTAAATTACTAAAATTAATTATTTCCATACTACTTAGTAAATTATTACTATCAATAAAATAATAAGCAGGAAATATATGTGCAATTGAAAGAACAATTTTAGGTAAATACTCTGTAGGAATAAATGCTCCACACAAAAATGCACTACCTAAACTTACTACATTAACTATACCTCCAATACTATCTTTATTATTTACTAATGTACTAATAAGTATTCCAAAACTTAAAGTAGGCATAACAAACATAAAAGTATTAACAAAGTACAAAATTCCTCTTAAACTTATCATATCTTTACCAAGAAGTATAACACTTAATAAAGAAAATAATACCCATACAATTAAACTATAAACAAAACTAGATAACATAAGCAAACTATTATGTTTTTTATAATTAAAGCTACTAACAATAATTCTCTTATTAATAGTATTCTCTTTAAAACTATTAATAACTAAAGTGACAATAAATATAATAACTGCAAGTAAACTATAACTTCCAAAATTAAAATATCTACTAACTCTATTTAAATAAGTATTATCTAATTTACTACTAACAACAACTTCACTATTAACATCTAATGTATTATTTATCATATTAACAAGTTCATCCTGATTATTAGTAATATTAACTAAATTACTTTGTACATTTAAATACTTATCTAACATCATTTCTGTTAAACTAGAAGTATAATCTTTACTACTCTTAATATCTATAGTAACATCTTTTTTATCTAATACATCTTTACTATAATTTTTAGGAATATATATAACATAACTAATATCTCTATAAAACAAAGCATCATTAATCTTTTCTTCATCATCTTCTAAACTAACAACATTAGTATTCTTTTTTAAATAATTAATTAAATTCCTAGTAAGTCCCATATTACTATCTTTATTAACAATAAAAATATTAGGTTTAGTAGGAGTAAACATATCATTTGTACTATTACTAGTTAAATTAATACCACCGAACATTATTAACATAACTGTATAAAGCAAAATAGTTCCTTTATACTTCTTTACTATTCTCCAAAAAGTACTAAACACTATCATACACATCTCTCCTTAATTTACATACACTAATAGTTATTAATAAAACACTAATAATTAACAAAATAACTAAGTTACTCATATATCTTTCATAAGTATCATAATAGTATAAAGAATAAAACCCGTCTGTAATCAAACTAGTAGGATTAATTTTATTAATAATAGGAATATTTTTATCAATAACATATTTCATAGTAACTCCATACATTCCAGCAAATAAAGAACTAAACATAGTAAAAGCAATTAACACACCAGTTTTTTCTTTATCACCTATTTTTAAAGTAGATATAAATACTCCTATAGATAGACCACTAATTGCACCTACTAAAGTAAGTAATATTATTAGTAATAAATTACTACCAAAATCAGCATTTAAAACTAACAAAGTATAACTAAGTACCACAAAAATACCTAATACTTCCACAATATAAGAAGCAAGTAAATTACTCATAATAAGTGTACTCTTCTTAATACCACTTACACTACTTCTTTTACCAACAACATTTATATTAGGTTGATGCTTATTACACAAAAACAAACTAAGCATCCCACCATAAAGAGCAGTCATAGCAATCAAAGTATAATATTCTATATTAGTATAACTTAAATTATTATTACTAATATCCTTTAACATAACTTTACCTTCATTACTAACATTACTTATAAACATATAATATTTATCATACATATCATGACTAATAGAATAATTTTCAATAACATTATATAAATTCTTTTTACTCTCTATATTATCAACAACAAATTTAATAATAGTACTATTAATATCACTCTTATTAACATAAACTCTACTTTTTCCCTCATCTAATAATATATAACCACTTATTTTTTCATCTAAAAGCAACTTTTTAGCCTCATCTAAACTAACATACTTAACATTAAATAATCTCTCACTACTTTCTTTATCACTAAGTATTTTAATTCCTTCACTAAACATAAAATCATTATCAAATTCACTATTCTTAATAACCGCTAAATCAATAACACTTAACTTTTCTTCATTTTCTATATTAGAAAAAGCCATCTTAAATAAAGTACCTAATATAATAGGAAAAACAAAAGTCCAAAATATTAATCCCTTATTCTTAAACAAAACTTTCAAAGAATATTTTAAATTATGTATAAACATTAGTCTCTAAGTTCCTTTCCAGTAAGAGATAAAAACACATCATTTAATGTAGGTCTTTCACTAAAGATTTTATTATATTTAATCTTATTCCTCTTTAAAAACATAATTAAGTTTTCTAAATTACTTTTACCCTTCTTATAATTAATAATTATATTATTATTAACTTTTTTAACATCTATTACTTCTTTTATCTCATTAATACTATTTATTAAGTCTTCGCTAACATCATTAACTTCAATAGTTATTTTTTCTTCAACATCTATTAAATTCTTTAACTCATCATTAGTTCCACTTGCTATTATCTTTCCTTTATCAAGAATTATAATGTTATCACAAAGAATCTCTACTTCTTCCATATAATGAGTAGTATATACAATACTAGCACCCTCCTTAGATAAACTCTTAATACTATCTAATATACTATTTCTACTTTGTGGATCAACTTGAGAAGTAGGTTCATCTAAAAATATTAGTTTAGGTTTATGACTTATTCCACAAGCAATATTAAGTCTTCTAAGTAATCCTCCACTAAGTTGTTTAGGATAAAAATTAACAAAATCCTCTAAATGCACTAACTTAATAGCATCCATAACATACTTTTTTCTTATATTTTCATCACTTATATATAATCCACAAAAATAATCAATATTTTCTTTAACAGTTAATTCATCAAACACTCCAACTTCTTGAAAAATAACACCAATATTCTTTTTAACTTCATAATTACTAGGACTCATTACTTCTCCAAATAACTTAATTTCTCCACTATCAATTTTAAGTAAAGAAAGTATAGAATTAATTGTAGTACTTTTACCACTTCCATTAGGACCCAAAAGTCCAAGTATTTCCCCTTTTTTAACGTTAAAAGACACATTATCAACAGCCTTTAAATTTTTATATGACTTACTTAAATTTTTAACTTCAACTACGTTCATTATTTTTCCCTTCTTTCATTTTTACCAATAAAATAGTTATAACATCATTATTCAAAGAAACACAAATCATAGATATTATCCTGTTACTTTCAAATTCTATGGTTCTACTTTTTTTAGTATCTAATATCATATTATTAACACAATTATTGTATCACACTGTTAATTTTTAGTAAAGAAATACTAAAAATTTTAAAAAGAATTCATTAACCAATATTTTCTTTTTTGACATACGATACAACTTTAATTTCTATACCTAAAACACCATATTTCTCTTGCTCTTCTTTAGAATAATACTCTTCCATATCTTTTGCATCTGCTAATTCACTCTCATCATAACCTAAAAGTATTTTATCAAAATGCTTATACAATTCACTAAAACTATCAAACTTATGTAAATTGACAACATCTACTAATAATTTTTCACTAGTCATATTATTGATAAACTCTATCTCATCTCCAACATTAATCTTTTGCCTTTTATCATCATTTAATCTTAATTCAATAGTTTTGGTTTTATTTTTAATAGAGACAAACGGACTATTATTTAATTTCATTTCATGCCTCATAATTTTTTTACCTCTTATAAAAAGTATATAATGTTTTAACAATTATTGTCAATATTTTTACATAAACAAATTAAAAGACACCTTATTAAAGATGTCTATAGTTTTTTATGCAGGAGATCCAGTTGGACCCTGTGGAATAGTTAAATTAAGTATATAATTAGGTGCTGTTCCCGTTATTGAAGCAGCAGCTTGCGTACCTGGGTCTCCTGTTGTAACTGTCCCAATTGATATTGTTGGAGTTTCACCAGTTGGACCTGTTGGACCTGTTGGGCCTGTTGGGCCTGTTGGGCCTGCTGCTCCCGCTTCACCTTGAGGACCTGTGATTCCTGCTTCACCTTGAGGACCTGTTGCTCCTGTTGGACCAGTTGCTCCAGTTGG
>CDZI01005133.1_pt1 | contig 76087 bp, 69 predicted proteins | sample 554811 | NCBI WGS metagenome assembly CDZI01 (sample SAMEA3182110, study PRJEB8094) | gut metagenome | biome: human; feature: gut; material: Stool; isolation source: human stools | place: Canada | collected 2013-04-23
CCCCCCCCCCCCGCCCCTCCCCCCGCACCATCCCCTGCACCACCCCATCACCCCACCCAAGGAGGTCCCCCCATGATCCGTTTTGCCACCATCGGCTCCGGCCATATCGTCGAACAGTTCCTCACCGAAGCCAAAAAGCACCCCGAATTCACCCTCACCGCCGTCTATTCCCGTACCGGGGAGCGCGCCGCCGAATTCGCCGCCCAGTGGGGCGCCCCCCTCACCTTCACCGACCTAAACCAGCTGGCCGCCTGCGGCGAGGTCGATGCCGTCTATATCGCCAGCCCCAATCTCTGCCACGCCGAGCAGGCCATCACCCTGATGAAGGCCGGCAAGCACATCCTGTGCGAAAAACCCATGGCCACCACCTACATCGATTGCGACGGCATGGTGCTGCAGGCGCACAATAGCCGCGTCATCCTGCTGGAGGGCATGCGCACCCTGTTCGCCCCCGGCTTCGCCCGGCTGCACCAGCTCATCCCGGAGATCGGCACCCTGCGCCGCATCACCGCGGGCTACTGCCAGTATTCCAGTCGGTACGATAGCTACCTGGCCGGCGGCCGTCCCAATGCCTTCGATGCCCGTCTCAATAACGCCGCCGTCGCCGATCTCGGTGTCTACTGCATCGCCCCCACCATCGCCATGGCCGGCGAACCCCAAAAGGTCCTCTCCTGCTGCAACAAGCTCGGTGAGTTCGAGGCCCAGGGCGGCGCGCTGGCCCAGTACCCCGCCTTCCTGGCGGATTGGCGCTGGAGCAAAATCGCCGACAGCCCCCTCCCCTCCGCCATCGAGGGCGAAAAGGGCGCCATCCTCATCGGCAAATGGGATACCATGTCCCCCCTCACCCTGTGTCTGCGTGGCCAGGAGCCGAAGCCCATCCCCATCGAGGATGAAACCTCCCCCCTCTACGCCGAGCTGGATGCCTTCATCAGCATGATCAAGCGCCGCGGCGGCAATGAGGGCTACCTCTCCATCTCGCTGGCCACCTGCCGCGTGCTGGATGAGATCGCCAAGCAGAATAAGATCACCTTCCGCCAAACCTGCTGGAACATGGTCGTCCACCGGGATGACTGACCCCACGCAAAAAGCTCCCCTTTGGGGCACCCTCCGTAAGGAAGGTGCCCCGGGGCGGCTCTTGTATCTCAGTTTAATCAGTTCTTGGAAACGGTGTAACCCTTGTGGTTATGCCGTTTTCTCTTTGTTACGCTCTGCGAGGTGCTGCTGGAAGGCTTCTTCCATCTCCTCCGGGATCAACTCGTGGAGTATGCCCACGCCGCTGTAATAGATGTCTAAAAGCTGCACCCGCTTGCCGTCAAGGTATCTCGGCGCATACACAACGATCCTATCCACAAACTCGTGGATCAGTTCCGGCGTCAGCGCTTTCAGCTCCGTGATTTGCTTGACCTTCTGAATGAATCTCTGCAAGCTCTCAGTCTTATCCGTTTCGGTTTCCAGATACGCCTGCATCTCAGGGACGGCAGCTTTCAATGTCTTCTGCTCCTCCTCGTAGGACAGGGACAGTGTAGCATAACGCTCGTCAGACAGCTTTCCGCTGGCGTTGTCCTCGTAGATTTTCTGGATCAGGGTGTCGATTTCAGCAATGCGCTTCTTTGCCTTGCTCAACTCCCGGCGCTTGGCGGCAAGCTGTTTCTTCTTGTCCTCCGTGTAGCAATCCATCTGCTTGCGGGCAAACTCCTTCTCAAACACCTGCACATTCAGGAGGATGCGCTGCATACTCTCCAGAACGATTTGCTCCACCACTTTCTCACGGATATAGTGAGCGGAGCAGACCTCGGAGTTCTTGCGGTAGGAGGAGCAGAAGAAATACGCCTGCTCTCGCTTGTAGTTGTTGGTGACACTGTAATACAGCTTCTCGCCGCAGTCGGCGCAGTACAGCAGACCCGAAAAGGGGCTGACGATACCGCTTTTTGTGGGCCTGCGGCGGTGCTTGCGAAGTTCCTGCACCAAGGCGAAGGTCTCCCGGTCGATGATGGCAGGATGCGTATCCTTGAATATCTGCCATTCCTCCGGTGGGCGCTCGATTTTCTTCTTGTTCTTGAAAGACTTGGTGGTGCTGCGGAAATTCACTGTGTCACCGCAGTATTCCTGCTTGCCGAGAATGTCCGCCACGGTGGCAGAGCACCAGTTGTACGGCACGGCGGGCGGCTTGCTGCAATTCCTGCCAATATTGCCCCAATGCTCCGTAGGCGTCTGTATCTTGCCAGCTTTCAGCCGTTTGGCGATCTGCGTAGGGCCGAGGCCGTCTACGCACCAAGCGAAAATCTGCCGCACGGCCTTGGCCGCATCTTCATCCACGATCCAGCCGTTCTTACTCTCCGGGTCTTTCAGATACCCAAAGGGCGGGTTGGTGGTCAGCGGTGCGCCGGACATTCCCTTGCTCTTGAACACATTGCGTACCTTCTGGCTGGTGTTCTTGGCGTGCCACTCGTTGAACAAGTCCTGCATCGGGACAAGATCGCTGATGCCCTTGGCGGTGTCGATGTTGTCCATAATAGCGATGTAGCGGATGCCGAGGCTGTCGAAGCCCTCTTCCAGGAGCTGTCCCACAATGAGCCGGTTACGCCCCAAGCGGGAGTGATCCTTGACGATCAGAGTGCCGATGAGGCCCTTTTCCGCCAACTCCATAATCTCCGTGAACGCCGGTCTTGCGAAGTTCGTACCCGACCAGCCATCGTCAATGAACACACGGGTGTTCCGGAAGCCATTTTCCTGTGCGTACTTTTCGAGGATGGTTCGCTGATTCTTGATGGACCCCGACAGGCCATCCTGTTCATCGTCACGGGACAGGCGGCAGTACAAGGCTGTGATTTTATCCGGTTGTTTTGTCATAGTTCTCCTTTCCACAGCCGGATATGATTGAATTTGTAGGTGAGCCTATTCTACCATATCTGGCCGCAAACTTCAACGCTTTAATGCGATAGTCTTAAATTTCTTTGCTTTTGTCGTCGCTTTTCAGGATGATGCGCTGTACCTTTTCGGTGATGTTCTCCCTTGCGCTCTCGCTGAAAAAGACTCTTACGGCGTAGGTGGTGCCGTCAATCTCCCGGAGGAAATTCAGCGGCTGCACATAGGCGCTTCTGCGAAACCACGCTATGCGCTCCTGCTTGGTCATTGTTGCAAGGTGGTCTGTAATGCTGTCAATATGAGTGTAAATTTCATTGCTTCTGTCGGCTGTCATCGTGCGTCACGCTCCCTTCTTTGTGATTTCTTTTGCTGCTGTGCCTCCTTGGCACGGTATTCGTTGCCATAGAGCAAATCCGTCTTTTCCTGTATCTGGGTAGAGCGCACCTCAATGGCCTTATTCAGCTTCAGCTGCTTTCGCAAAGCGGTGATCTGCTCTGTTACACCTGCCTTTTCCTGCCGCAGCATTTCCTTTTCGGCAGGTGCGGCACGGCGTATCCTGTTTTGCAGCTTGGTGCGGCGAGCAATGAGGGCATCCATATCCCGCTGGATTTTCTCCCGGTCTGCGTACAGGTCATCAAAGGTTTCGATGCCGTATTTGCCCATATACCGCACCTGCCGGGACAGCTTGTCCAGCTTCCGCAAGTCCTCCTTCAGATACGGGCTGGTGGGCGTATAGTCGGTATGCTTCGGTAAGTACCCCAGCAGGTAGCAGTAGTGCAGATACAGCTTGTAGATGTGGCTGGTCTTGTGGAACGGGCGAAACCAATCCGAAAGCTCCTGCGGCATTTGGGGCGGGTAGCTGATATACGCCCTACGATTGCCGAAAGAGGCATATCGTCCGAGGCGGATATTCTCCGGGGTCCATCGTTCATTCAGCGTATCAAGCCTTGTGAAATGCTCATACTGGGGCAAGCGTATCTTCCAGTGCTTGCCGGTGAAGTCAGTGATATACCCCTTGCGCCGGAGATAGTCCTCCATATAGTAGGGTGTGCGGCTGAAGTCCATCGCCTCCCGCACATCGGCACGGTAGACATTGTAGCGGGTGGGCTTGCCGCTTTTCTCATCCAGCCACACGGGACGGGAAGGAGCTTTGTGGGGCTTCTCAATGACGGACAGCCCGTATTCCCGGCAAAGCCGGTCTGAGGCTTCTCGCAAACGCCGTTGCTCTGTTTTAGAATAGTTATACTTGCCGCCGTCCCGAAAGGACACGGAATTAAAGCAGAAATGGCAGTGCAGATGTTCCTTGTCCAGATGGGTGGTGACGATGATCTCGAAGCGGTCGCCCCACATCTCCTTCGCCAGCTTCACGCCGATCTCGTGGGCAAGCTGCGGCGTGACCTCCTCCGGCTTGAAGCTTTGATACCCGTGCCAAGCGATATAGCCGTCCGTCTTGCCGTAGCGCTTCTTGGTGAGGACCATCTGCCGCAGCGCCGTTTCCTTCAGGCAGTTGATGGCGGTGACATACTCGCCCTTCTGCGTGGCCTCTGGGCGCTGGACATAGGAAAACACATTATAGAGGTCTTGCAGCTCCGGTGCTTTCGCCTTCGTCTTTTCGGGGTTTCCTACATAGTCGATGAGGTCTTTCAAACGGCCTTCGATGTGCCAAAGAGAAGTCGTTGCCATTAAATCGCCTCCTGTAAGTCCAGTACCAGCCGTTCGATCTCGGTGCAGAGTTCAAGGGCGGACGGCTCGTATTTGGCACATTCTTTCAGGTCGGAATGAGCCTTGTATAACTCCTCCATCAGCTCCCAGAATACATCCGGCGGTTTTGGCTTCGGGTGAACATCCCGGCAAAGCTGGCGGACATATTCGCTTTGGGTCAGTCCGCACAGGGCGCTGTTTCGCTCTAATTTTTCTTTTTCTTCTTTAGTCAGGCGTACCTTGATACGCACTTTTTCTTTCTTCATTTTGTCATCTCCTTCGGTAAATTTTGCTTTCTCAGCAGGGTTTCAGGGCGGCACGCCCTGAGAGGTCCGCACGCCGCAAGGCTGCGGATCTGGATTGTGGGGGCCACAATCCGATGCTCGTTATTCCTGTGGACAGCGCCTCTCGGTCATAGCGGCTTCTTGAAATTGTTCTTCTGTCTCCGCTGATTAACGGCGGTCATCGTCTCCTTGGCTTTGCTTCGCCTGTCCTCGGAATAGGGAGCGGTCAGCCGGACGGAGAATCGTCGGCGGTCTATCTCAAAGGTCAGGCAGCCGCACTCGTCATCGTCCGTCAGGCGGCAGTGGGCGGGATATTTTGCCGCATAGGCCGTCAGACGATTTTTCAGGTCGGTGTTGTAAGTACGGATGTTGACTGCGCTGCCGGTTTCGTCGAACCATATCTCGGTCAGCTTGTTTTTCTTCTTGATTCCTGTAATCATTTTGAATTTCACCTCATTTCGGATCGCATTTGTAAAAGGCCTGTTTTTGCCGGAAAAAGCCCCGTTCAAGACCGGCAGAATTCACGGATTTTCTAATAGAAACGCCGCAGACGATGCGGAGGCCGTCCAGCGTTTCTGCAAAAGGAACTCTGCGAAAATCCGCGGTCTTGACCGTAAAGTAGCTTTCCCCACAAATAGGAGAAATCACGGGTGTAAAACGGAACTGTTTCTTGAAAAATTTGCGGTTTGTTTGCCGTTTTCTCCGAATGTCGTTTTTCTGTGCCTGCCCCGGAATCTCACCGCAGCGTTGCCTCGCTCACTCCCTGCCGGAGAGGTTTTCGCAAGGTCATATCCCATTCGGACGGTCATTTAGTTTTCAATTTGCCCCTCAATTGGTAGGCAGCGAGAAGGCTCATTTATTAACCCTCTCAATAATCAACTGGGAACTTTTTTGCCGTTTGCACGAAAGAATTTTTGCAAACTTTTTGTGAACGGTGGCTACAACGACAAAAAGAGCCGGTACACAGCACATCAAATCAGCGGGAGAAAATCTCTCGCCATATCTTTGATGAAACTATGTACCGGCTCTGCTTTTCAGAAACCTTCAATGTCTGCTTTTTCCGCTCCGCTGGCAGACTCAGCAACAGGAGCGGCGCAGCCGCAATTTCTTTCGACGGCTGCCTTGTGTTTCATTTCAGATATTCAGTTGTGGACTCTGCTATGAGAGCAAGATATAGTATAGCATATAGAACGCTTGTTCGTCAAGTGATTCTGACATACTGCTGTAGGAAAAGCGGCTGCCGTTTCCGACAGCCGACTTTGCAAAAGTTATCACTTATCAATATGGGATTTTCAGATTCTTCAAAAAACCCTCAATATTTGTTGCAGTTCCCTTCGAAGCGTCTGTCAGCAGTCCGTCATCCGTCAACAGCGGCGTGTCCAAAACGGATTTGATACTCACAGCCACACTGGCGCAGGATGCAATTATCTTTTTGGAATCTGCACTGTAGCAACTGTAATCATCGCCCTCTGCTTTTACGATGTCGTTCATCTGGTAGATCAACGGCATAAAGTAAGAATCCAGTCGAGCCAGCAAATTGTAAAACACACAGGTTCTTCTGCGGATGGTCTCACATTGTAAGGATGCCGTGTTGAGCTGCGCTGCGATCTGCACTGCCTCAGCTCGGTTGGTGTATGCTTTTTCAAGATCTTTCTTCGCTGCTTTCCCGGCAACCAGTCCCATAACCAATAGGGCAGGACCGGCTACGAGTCCGCCGAGTACAGCTGTCCCGCCGGCCATTCCAAGCCCACCGGCAGCAAGGGAACCTCCTCCGAAAAAGGCGAGTGTGGCATTCGTTGCAGCGGCACCGCTCAGCGCAGAAATCGCCGTTCCGGTCGAAGCAAAAGCCAGCGCCTGTGCAGCACCATATGCACCGAAGGCAGCCAATGCCCCTCCGGCTGTTCCAGCAACTGCTCCACCGGTTACGGAGCCTGCAAAGTGTGCCATGCTGCGAAGTTCTACAAATTCCTGCTCGTCAATATGAAGTCGATGGAGTTCATCCAGCCCTTCCGTCTCCTTGAAATCCACATTTTTGATCTGTATGAACACATTCAAAAAGTCGGAAATCGTTCCGTTCAAGACGGCCATTTTTTCTGCCCCCAGCCGGGTCAGTGAGTTTCCGCAGGCGAGCCGCTGTGCATTCAGATAATCGGTGGACTCCTGAACAAGCCCATTGGCACTCTTATTGATCTGCTTGGCATTTTTGGCATCAAAGCCGGCCTTTACGGTGCCGCCGACCCCGAACATTCCACTGGCAACGGCAATACCGATAAACAAAAGCGGTAACGGCATTTTCTTCCCCTCCCATCAAAGTGTGATCAAATCTTTGACGCTGTCAAAGATCGCTGCCTGGCGTTTTGTAAGCTCATTTACCCGCGCTTCGATCGTCAAGTACGGACGATCTGTCGTCTTAATCCACGCAATCTCTTTTTCAATATCCAGAATTGTCAGGATGCTGCTTTCCATTTCCAGAAAAACAGCTTTGTCGATTTGCAGCTTACGGACGATGTACTTGAGCAGTTTGCGCTCGGTTTCATCGTAACTTTCATCACTGTATGCAATGGTCAACAGATCCCAAACCAATAGCTTGGGTGTGATGAAGGTATCGGCTGTTTCGTTGGAGGATTGAATCGCATCTTCTACGCCGTCCTGCAAAACATCGTAATAGTCCTCCGAATCAATGACCTTCTCCAATTGTGCCTGACAGTCCTTGATGATAGCGGGCTTGCTATCTGCAAAATTGGGGTCAAGCGCTGCACCTATGGCATCAAACTTTTCCTCCTCGCTGTGGTAAACCGTTCCATCCGCTGCCATGAGATAGTAGATGATCTGAAGCGCATTTCGAGTAGCAATGCTCTTCACCTCTGGCGCAGTGCCCTTTTCCGATTCAGCGGCTGCAATTAGTTCCTTTGCCGAAGCCGCCTTCTGAGCATCGGCTTTTTTCTTCTCCCGACTTTGTTTTGCATCAGCCGCCATATCCTGCACGGCCAGTTTAGCTGCCTTGGTTGCATCGGCAGCTTTTTGCAAAGCCCCTGCAAAACCTGCTCCGATTTTCTTCTTATCCACTTCTACCTAACCTCCTTTATAGTACCAATGGAGCATCGGACTCCATCAGAGCATCAAATTCTTTCTGATTTGTAAACTGAGGCTCTCGCCCAAGAACCTTCTGAATGGTAACATTCCCCCGAATAACAAGATCTGAATCACCGGATAGCATGCCTTGCTGCATATCAGCAAAGCCGGACATAAAGCCTTCGATGTCCTCGGCAAGATAATTGCTGACCTTCATATCCAGCTGCTCCTTAAACTCCTGAAGCTGCTTGAGGAACAGTGCCGCCTTCGCCTCGGAGAGGATCATCTTCTCGTGAATGAGCTGCGCCTCTTTCTTCTCATTGGATACCTCACGCACGATGGAAAGAGCAGCACGCCCGGCCCCCACATAATTAAACCGGGTAACAAAGCGACCGGAAAACAGCACCCAATTGCCGCCGGATTCGATGGCAGCGTGGATCGCCGCGTCAGCGGTATCGGCTACGGTAAAGGTCATACTGGCTATGGTGAGCATCCGGTCTACTGTGCGGTTTCGGAAAGGAATGATGGCTTTCCAGTTGATTTTATGGACATCACTCCAGTCTTGAATGTCGTCTCTGGACAGTTCCTGCAGCAACCGGCGCAGAAGGAAAAACGACCGCACGATACATTCGTTGATGATCACAGGAATGGTTTGCTTCCCAACTTGCATGGCAACGCCCATTTCGGTGCGAAGGTCAAATTTAAGAGGGATCAGATTGCCGTTTGCGTCCCGTTCTCCCAGCAGCGTTCCGTTGAACAGCTTGGATATGCAAACGGAAAATTCCTTACACCCCTTAGCATCTTGCTTTTTGAACAAGCGAGTTGAAGAAAATTCCTTCAAAAGGGAGGCCAGTGGCCCCGGCAGCCCCGTGCCAAAGCTACCTTTCATAACGGTGCCAGAAGACCCGGCAACATCACTGACCATATGAAAGAACCAGTTTACAGCGCCAAACATAATCTTTTCGGGAAAACTCTTTCCCACGAGATTCAGGCCATCTTTGTTAAGCGGTACGCACTGAAACGCTCCCGCAACATCGGTACCGTAAACATTGCCCGTAAATTGCGTCAAAATGGAACAAACCAGTCCCACCGGGGTCGGGTGGTGTGAGAAGTCACGGAGATGGTGTTGCAGACCTCCGCCAAAGGCAGCAGTTGCCTTGTCTGCGGCAATGGGGAACTGATCCTCTAGATGCTTTATCGCCTGTCCAAGATCGGTTCCACCGTAGCCTTGATATTTTGCAACCTTTAGAACCAGCTTTTCAGCCTGCTGATTTCCCCACTGATTCGCATACTCAAGCGAGAATTCTCCGACAAACAAGCTGTCCACTAAACCCGCAAGAACGCCGCTTGTAACTGCGAGGGCATAATCTGCCTTGTCGGCGTGATTGGTATAATGTTCCAACTCCTGATTGACACGGGCCAGCTCCGTGTTCAGGCGATCAATGCTTGGCGCTTCGACTTTCGCCTCGGCAGATACAACATCCTCTGCCAACTCCTGATTGATCTCTTTTGCCTTGTCTGGCAGAGTGAATGTACCGTCAATAATTCCTGCGTACTGCGCTGATTGCGACCATTCATAGCACTCATAGGCACGGGTGGCCAATCGCGGATGGGTTTCATCCTGCACCAGCATCAGTTCCATCAGCTTGTTGGATCTTGAATCATTGACAAAGGATTTTAAGTCAAGTGCCTGTTTCAGAAATTCCTTCCGATCCACATTCTTGCCATAGCCGTTGAGACGGAGCAATACATCAATGGTTTTGTCCGCTGTTCCGTCACAGAGAGCAGCAGCTCGGTCTGCGGACAACTCACTGCAACGATCCCAGAATAGAAGTGCCCTCACTAATGTCGGCGTGAGATATTTGCCAATGGCCGGAATACGCACTAACGGGCTTCGGTCTATACCACCAACCAACTGCGCTGCAATAGAGTGATAAAGGGAATGTTTGCAGGCAATGTGGCCGCATTCGTGCGCCAGAACACTGGGGAGCAGATTGAGCGGAAGTTTATTCACAAGCCCGGATGTCACATAGATACAAGGGTGAACGCTGCCAAATGTTGCTGCATTGGCCTGCCTGTCCCTCACATAATAAAGCTCCGGGGTATCAATGCCAAGCTGCTCACAGATCGGGGGCAAGAGACCGTATACCTCCGGCATCTGGTTTTCGCCGAGACGGATCGCGGTCGATAGAAGGTCGATTTTAGCAGCCTTCTCATCGTAATTGGCAGAATACGATTCCAGAAGCTTTACAAACTTCGGGAATTGATTCAAAGCATCTGCGGCTTGCCTGTCCAAGTCGTGTACATAGAGTTCGGCACTATAGGCCATGTTGTCACGCCCTTTCCTTTCAAGTTACTTCTTCTGTTCAGTTTCAAATTCGACAATGTCGTCCAGCTTGCAGTCCAGTGAGGTGCAGAGCTTTTCCAGCACATTCACCCGAACATCTTCGTTGCGCCCCAGCTTTGCCATAGCGTTAGTGCTGATCCCAGCCAAATGCGTCAATTCAGTTTTGCTGAGATTTTTGTCGATCATCAGCTTCCAGAGCTTTTTATAATTTGCTGGCATATTTTCATCTCCTTATGATTAAGGGTAAATTCAATCTTTCCAAAATCAGTATATCACGTCCAAATTGAGAATTCAAGAAAATTTTGAGACTTGCAAGATAGGAGATGGGTTCGCTTGTACAATATATTATCGGAAACTCGGTTGAGGTATATGGAAACGGCGTGCGGGATGTACCCACACGCCGTACTTGATTACGAGAAAATAACCTCTTGATTTACAATTTCAGCCGCCCGATTACGGATATTATTGCTCCGTCTGACCCATTCCATTGGGTCAGTTGCTTTGAAATCCTCCGTCAGGTTTTCATTTCGAGATAGTGCATTCACAAGTTCATCAAACATCTGCTGTGCCTGAGTTTCCACATCACCAAGATAATCATTCAATTTACCGCTTGTCAGCAGATTGTAGTAGCGCACTCTGTGATACTGCTTTAGATACCGCAAGTGCCGTTGTCCCCATATGCCGATATGTACTTCACTTTCCTCCGGCAGTTTTAGGCAGGGCAGATAGTAATCACCTTGCAATTCATACCAAAGCCCATTTTTCTCGTTATAAATGTACTTGTCCATTTTGTAATCCTCCAATATGATTGATTTTACCCACAATCCAATCATTCCGGCCGATTACACAAGCCGAGGGAGAGGACTTCCTTACGAAGCCTCTCCCTTCGGGGAGCTCTTTTTTTGCCTTATGGCGGGCACCGCACACAAATGCCCGTTCGCTTTAGTTCAGTTTATTTCTTGCGGATGACCGCAGCAGCGCCCAGCAGGGAAACCACCGCCATGGCCGCAGCCACGCCCACAAAGTCATTGGCGCCGGTGCCGGGGTTCTTGGTGTTATCGGTGCTGGGGGTGGTAGTGGTGTTGCCGCCCTCGCTGGGCACGATGATGGTGATGGTATCAGGAACAACATTGCCATTGGCGTCCAGTTTCTTGCCATCAACAATGTAGGATTTATCAATGTCCTTTTTGAAAGTACCGCCGGAAATCTCGATAGTGGCATTTCCTTCCTTTGTGAAGGAAGATTCAAAACTGCCGCCTTCAATTTTGACGGTACCCACATTAGCTCTTACATCGCCCTTGAAATTACCATTCTTAATAACAAGCTCATGAGCATCATGGATTGCATCAACGCTGCTGCATGAACCGCAGTTCAGAACAGACCAAGCCGAAGAAACATCAGTAGAGAACTCACCGTTATAAATAGTTGCTTTGTGGTGGTTCTGCACACAGGCCTGATAATAGTTCTCACACTTACCACCATAGATATTGATAATTCCATTATCATCGTTCTTGATGGTATTCAAGCCGCCCTTAAAGATTCCGCCTTTAATCGTCAAGGTCGGGTAATATGTGCTATTATTATGAGAAAAATATCCATTTTCAACCAGACTGGAAAAACAGCCTAATGTGCTACTCCCCGAAGCTGTTGTTACCACAGCACCATCGTTAATAATTAGCTCGCCATGGTTAATGAGGGTATAGTAGGAATTTCCACCCGGGTCATCAGCGCCCTTTCCGTTTTCTTTGCTGCGGTTAAAGTATCCACCGTTCAGCGTGGCCTTGCCATTCTCTTTAATGCTCAATGCCGCCTTGCCGTGGGTAACATTATCAACGGTACCATTTCCGGTTATAGTCAAATTACCGTTTGCATTAACCGTAATGGTATCGCCTACATTATTTGTCAGCTTATGGCCGTTCAAATCAATCGTAAGCTCTTTATCAATAACAATGTCTTCTGTATAGTCCTTGTCAAGCTTGATTATTGTGCTAGTAGCATTATTGATTTGGCTTTGCAGGGTTGCTTCATCCGCCATCGCCATGACGGGCAGCATTACAGCCACCATAAGCAGGGCCAGCGCTATGCTTATTATTTTTTTCACGTCAATCTCTCCTTTTTGTTTTTTGTTTTTTGCCCGCAGGGAGGGGGTCGTGTTTGTGTGCAAACACGAGGAAGCCCCATGGGGCTTCGGACACACCCATTTTAGCACCATTTTGTCCGCAGTACCAGTATCATTGTGCTTTTTTCTGTATAAATTTCCCCCTCATTTTTGTGCATTATTCAATCTTTGGTACACATCCTGCAAAAAAAACGCCCCCGAAAGCTGATGCCTTCGGGGGATTTTCCTAATTTTTCGGTTATTCCTCTACCTTGATGACCTCTACGCCCTTGTAGTAGCCGCAGGCGGGGCATACGCGGTGGGGCAGCTTAAAGGAGCCGCACTGGGTGCAGCGGCACATAGCGGGAGCCTCCAGCTTCCACACATTGCTGCGTCTTTTGTTCTTTCTTGCTTTGCTGCTTTTTCTCTTCGGTACTGCCATCTTGTTTTTCCTCCTACGCTTATTTCACTTTGTTTTTGTCAGAATATCAGTTTTCCAGCAGCCTGCGCAGTACATCCATCCGGGGGTCGCCGCTGTCCTCTCGGCAGCCGCACGGGCCCTCGTTCAGGTTCTTGCCGCAGGTCGGGCACAGCCCCCTGCAGTCCTCCCGGCACAGGTAGCGCTGGGGCAGCTCCGGCAGGATGTCGTTGGTAGCAAGCTCCTCGAGCTCTACGCATCCATTCTCGGCCACCAAAAAGGTCTCGTCGTCTTCCCCGTTCACCTCCCGCACCACGGTGTGGCTCACGGTTCGGTCCACGGGCAGCTCCAGCGGAGCCAGGCAGCGGTCGCACAGCACATGCAGTGTAAACCGGTAGGTGCAATCGAGTGTAACTACACCGGCACGGTTCACCGCCTTGGCGGTCACATTTACAGGCGCCGTAAATAGGGGCCGACCTGCGTGTTTTACGGTTGTCAGGTCCACATCCGCCGTTACCACATCGGCTTCTCCCGGCAGTTCCAGTACACGGTTCAGGTCCAGCTTCACGGTGCCTCTCTCCTTTTCTTCGGGGAGATCCCCGCTGCGTTTAGGGGTCGCCGTCCTTTGGGGTAAAAGGGCGCACTGCTCCCTCCCTTGGACGGACACAAAAATATTATAGGGACTTCGCTCCCCCTTGTCAAGCCTTGGTTTGCATTTTCCCCCGGATTTCCGCGCTTTTTTGCATCAGCGGCACCCCCGGCGGCCATACTTTTGTCAGCTGGGCCATCCGGTGCCGCAGCCGGGCGACCCGCAGGGCCGGCGGCGTGCCGCCGCCGTGGCGGCCTTCGGCAGCCCAAAGCCGCCCGCCCCTTGGGCGGCCGGCTTGCCCTGCGGGCCGCCTCTCCCCTCTCCCCCGCCCCCCACCTATTCCACCCCGGAGGTGTTTCATGAAACATTCCCATTCCCGCTCCGCCGATTTTTGGCGCACCTTTACCCTCTCGCTGGCCGCGGCCGGTCTCCTTTTCGGATTGGGCTGGCTGCTCATCAGCCACAACGGCCCCCAGGAGGGCCCCCTGCCCGAATCCCCCCTCCTGCCGGATGAAAGCTCCCGGCTCACCGTGCTGGCCCTCGGCGTCAGCCCGGAAAATGAGCTCTCCCTCTGTGCCCTGCTCTCCTTCCAGCCGGATCTCATCGCCGTTCAGGTGGCTGCCCTCCCACCCCAAACCGTTTGGCAGACCGAGGCCGGAGAGGGCACCCTCTCGGCGGCCTGGCAGCAGGGCGGGGCCGCCTACCTGCAGTCGGTCCTCTCCCAGTGGCTGGGCATCTCCATCCACCGCACCATCAGCCAGAACCGCCAGCAGCTTTCCGCCGTCATGGAGCAATTCGGCCCCCTGCCCTACACCCTCCCCCTCTCCCTGGCGGAGGACGCCCCCGGCAGCCGCATCCTGTTCCCGGCTGGGCGCTACTACCTGGATGGCGAAGCCCTGGCCGATCTCATCACCCTGCCTCTCCCCACCGATCCCGCCCGGCAAAGCGACCGCTCCGCCGAGCTGATCAAAGCCCTGGTCCGGCGGCATCTCCCTGCTGTGCTAAGCGAAAGCGGCGAAGAACTGGTGACCCAGCTTCTCACCCACAGCCACAGCGACCTAACCCTTCTGGATTACCTGGAGCGCCGAACGGCACTGGGCACCCTGGCCCGCCGGGAGGAGATCCCCATTTACTGCGTGTACCTGGATGGCACTTCCGGCCAGGCCGGCTACTACCTCTCGGAGGTCTCCCTCACCTGCCTGCGCGCGGCCTTCCCCGCGGAGTAAAATCCGCCTGCCGGCAGGGCCTGCTTTTCTCCCATGAAAAGCAGTAAAAGAAATTTTAGGCCAAATTTGTAGTCGCCTGTCGGCGTCGCGGAGCCTTTTGCAAAGGCATAGTTAGCACCGCTCGCCGCGGAGGCGTTCCTTTTACTCGTGTAAAAGGAACCAAAACACGGTCAAGGGGGACAGATTCCCCCTTGACAAACCCCTTTGACGCTTAGCTGTGCTGGATACGGATTTAGATTTTTCTGGGGCGAAAAATCCAAATCCGTACTGCGCACAGATGCGCTCCACAGGGTCAGTCCGACTCAAGCGGAGGTTGCGTCCGACGCGACGACGCTTATAAGGTTGATTTTTAATTTGGTCCCTGCTATATCCGAAATAAAATGCGCCGCAGGCACCTTGAGAGCGTATCTGCGGCGCTGTACGGATCGACTTTTCAGCATTTGCTGAAAAGTCCAATTCGTATCCAGCCGCAGCTTAGCGGCAAGGGGGTCTTGGGGCACAGTCCCAAGTGCGTTTTGCCTACTTTTGCGCATACAAAAGTAGGCCCCCGCCGGGCAGGCGTACAAGCCGTCACCCTCCGGCGACTCCGCTACGCCGATAGGCGACCACAAACTATCCCCTGCCGGGTAGGCATACAAATTTTGATATCTAAAAGGCCCCGCCCCGCCGCCAGGCGACTACCAACTTGGTCTAGAATTTCTTCTGCTGCCCATTCCTCGGCAAATCGTAGTCCTTGCCGCCTTGCGGTGCCCGAAAAAATCTTCGCGCTGCTCGCTTGCTCGATTTTTTCGACCGCTACGGATGCTCCGCCTCGCTGCATCCGCCACTGGCGGTGCTCGGCTCCGCATCCCCATCCACCGCGCCCCCCTCTCCCGCCAGGATCACATAACAAATCCCAGTAGCAATTCCCCAACAAAATCCACTATTTATGCGATCTTCGCCCAGTATTTCCCCATTTTGTAAATCTTCCGTAAATAAAAGTGAAATATTAACCTTTGGACTGCAAAAAAGGGGCGATTTTACCGTATTAGTGAAAGGACTTTTTCATACCGGCAAAAAAATCCTTTCCTGTCGGATCTCTCCCCGAATAATAAATCGAGAGCCTTTTCGCCCCACCGGTCAAACAGGGGCGCCGGTCCAAAATTTCTCAGCAGACCTCATCGGGCAATTTGGGGGTCTGCCCCAGCGGGAACCCGCCTCCCACCAGCACCTTGAAAACTGAATAAAACACCAGGCCGTTATCCCCACAGCCGGAGATATATCAGTTGCACCCCGCATAAAAATGTGGTATGATAAGCTGTATTATTTCGCTGTTTTGGAAAGGGGTTTTTTCCTGATGTCAAGCCCAAAATTGACTGTTGCTGTCCTGTTCGGCGGTGCTTCCACCGAGCACGATGTTTCCCAGCTCTCCGTCACCTCCGTCCTGCGGGAGTTGGACCGCGATAAATACGAGCTCCTGCCGGTCGGCATCACCCGCTCCGGGGAGTGGTTTCTCTACACCGGGGAGCTTTCGCTCATCACCGATGGCCGCTGGGAGCAGAGCGATGCCCGCATTCCCTGCCTGCTTTCCCCTGTGCCCGCCCACCACGGGCTGATGGTACAAAAAGCCGATGGCTGGCAGCCGCTGCGGGTGGATCTGGTTTTCCCGGTGCTGCACGGCATGAACGGCGAGGACGGCACCCTGCAGGGTCTGTTGGAACTGGCCCGGCTGCCCTATGTGGGCTGCGGGGTGACCGGCAGCGCCAACTGCATGGATAAAGACATCGCCAAGCGGCTATTTGCCGCGGCCGGCATTCCCACCGCCCGGGGCTTTACCGTTTACCGGGGAGAGGTTCCCTCCCCCGCCGAGTTGGCCGCCAAAGTGGAAGCCGAACTGGGCTGGCCGGTCTTTGTCAAGCCGGTGAACCTGGGGTCCTCGGTGGGCGTCAGCCGGGCCTGCGATGCCGAAGAGCTGGCCGCCGCCATGGAGGAAGCCCTCCGCTATGACTGCAAGGTTCTGGTGGAGGAAGCCATTACCGGGGCGGAGGTGGAATGCGCCGTAATGGGCAACCACCACAATGCCATCCCCAGCGATGTCATCGGCGAGATCGTTCCCCTGCGGGAGATGTACGATTACGAGGGCAAGTACCTGGATGGTTCCACCCAGCTGTATATCCCTGCCCGAATCCCTGCGGAGCAGACCGAGCTCATCCGCCAAGCGGCGGTAAAGGCTTACCGCGCGCTGGACTGCCGCGGCCTTTCCCGGGTGGATTTCTTTGCCCTGCCGGATGGCACCATTCGTCTGAATGAGATCAACACTCTGCCGGGCTTCACCAATATCAGCATGTTCCCCAAGCTGTTTATGGCCAGCGGCTACACCTATCCCCAGCTGCTGGACCGTTTGATCGAGCTGGCGCTGGAGCCCCGCTGAAGGGACATAATCCCCGGCAAAATTCCCCTATCCGTGGGGAGAATAGCCCACAGCTTTGCCGGCCATGCGGCGGCGGAGCCGTGGAGCGGACGAGGGCTGCCCGCAGCGAAGCGGAGGGTCGGCCCGAGGCGGAGCGAAACGGCGACGCCGCATCTGCCCCCAAGCCGCTGCCGGAGCCCGGCCCATGCGGCGGGCCCGCTCCACTTGATATCGGACTGACCCGCCGCTGCGCTTTGGGCAGTCCTCCCCCGTTTCGCGGCCCCGCCGCGGAACCCCAACCAAGCTCTTATCTTCCCCAGAAAGGAGGCGCCGCCCATGGACCCCAGACCTATCGGTGTTTTTGATTCCGGTATCGGCGGACTGATGGCGGTGCGGATGCTGCGGCATCTGCTGCCGGGTGAGCCCATCCTCTACCTAGGGGATACCGCCCGGATGCCCTATGGCGACCGCCCGGCCGGGGAGATCGACCGGCTGACCGGCGAGCTGACCGGCTGGCTGTTGCGGCAGAATGTCAAGGCGCTTATCGCGGCCTGCGGCACCATCAGCTGCAATGCAGGCGAAACACTGCAGCAGCTGCCGGTTCCCTGCTTTGATGTGGTGACGGCTGCTGCCGAAGCGGCGGCCCAGGCCACCCGAAACGGAAAAGTGGGTCTGGCCGCCACCAGTGCCACCATCCGCAGCGGGCGCTTTACGGAGGAGATAAAAAAGCGGACCGGACAGGCTGTGACCGCTGTACCCTGTCCCCAGCTGGCGCCCATGATAGAGCACGGAGCCGGCCCGGATGACCCTGCGCTGGCCGCCGCTGTGGCGGAATACTGCCAACCCATACTGCAAAGCGGCGTGGATACCGTGGTACTGGGTTGCACCCACTATCCCCTTATTGCGGAGCTTTTTACCCGGATATTGGGGCCGGAAGTGACCCTGATAGACTGCGCGGGCGAAGCGGCCAAAGCCGCCGCCGAAGCCATGAAAGAACAACATCTGCTGGCGGAGGGGAACGACCCTGCCGTCACGGAATACCGTTTTACCGCCCTGCCGCCGCAGGCCGCCCGACAGACGGCCCGCCGCATGCTGGGAGAGGATTTTACCCCGCGGCTGCTGCCGCTGGAGAAGCTGACCGCGTTTTCCACCGAATAAAGCCATTTTGTGAAAAACGCGGCTAAACCGCTAAATTGAAAAAAGGGGGCGGGCCCCATGAAAACAGAACAGGAAAACTGCACCGTCACCGTCCGCGGCATCCAGCGGGTGGAGGGTGACGAGGATGTGGTGGAGCTGGTGACCGGCGGGCGCTTTACCTGCCATGGGGGCCGCTGGCTCATCCGGTATGAGGAGAGCGACGATACCGGCTATGGCGGCTGCCACACCTCCCTGCGATACGACCCCGAAAAGGGGCAGGTCATTCTGCTGCGCACCGGGGCGGTCCACTCCCAACTGATGGTGGAGGAGGGCAAGCGCCACCAATGCACCTACGATACCGGCTGCGGCACCATCATCCTGGGGGTGAGCGGCAGCCGCATCGCGGCCGACCTGGGCGAGCAGGGCGGCACGCTGGAATTTCACTACTCGCTGGATGTAAACACGGCGCTGGTAAGCGAAAACGATGTTTATGTGGCGGTGTTCCCGCGGTAATAAGAAAGCTTGCCGGGGGCAAGGCGGCCCGCAGGGCGTTCCGGCCGGGCCGGAACCGGCGGTCGCAGACCGCCGAAGCCGCCGCAGGCGGCTTGCCCTGCGGGCCGGCTCACGGCTCCCGCATAAATTCCAAATCGTATATAAATCAATTTCTATACATTAAGGAGAACTTCAACTATGATTTCCCGCTTTGATGAGACCCGCCAGGGCCTTGACCGTGTCGTTCGGGCGGCCTTTGCCGCGGCGGCTGCCAAGGGCCTGCTGCCCGATGCCGAGCCCGCCGCCTATGTGGTGGAAATTCCCGCCGATCCCAAAAACGGCGATTTTTCCACCAATGCCGCCATGGTGAACGCCCGCGCGATGAGATGCGCTCCCCAAAAAATTGCGGCGGCCCTGCTGGAGTGCTTTGATTTTGGCGAGCTGCCGGTGGAGCGCTGCGAGATCGCCGGTCCCGGCTTCTTGAATTTCTACATGAAGCAGGAATGGTTTGGTTCGCTGGCGGCGGAGGCACTGGAAAAGGGCGCGCACTATGGCCGCAGCGACTACGGCCAAAACGAAAAGGTAATGGTGGAATTCGTTTCCGCCAACCCCACCGGCCCCATGCACATGGGCAATGCCCGCGGCGGCGCCATAGGCGACTGCCTGGCGGCGGCGCTGGAATGGAGCGGCCACGATGTGACCAGGGAATTTTATGTGAATGACGCCGGCAACCAGATCAATAAATTTGGGGCGTCCCTTTCGGTGCGGTATCTGCAGCTCTTTGAGGGGGAGGACAAGCACCCCCTGCCCGAGGACTGCTACCAGGGCATGGATATTCTGGACCACGCAAGAGAGTTTGCGAAGCTGTACGGGGATAAGTATGTAAATGCTCCCGAGGAGGAGCGCCGGAAGGCCCTGGTGGACTACGCCCTGCCCCTGAATATTGCCGCTTTGGAGCGTGACCTGGGCCGGTACCGCATCCACTATGATGTGTGGTTTAGGGAAAGCGTGCTGCACCGGGAGGGCAAGGTCACAGCTATCTGCGAGAAGCTGAAGGAAAATGGCTGGGCCTATGAAAAAGAGGGCGCCCTGTGGTACAATAACATCAAGATGATGACCGAAAAGGCCGAAAAAGCCGGCAAGCCGCTGACCGAGGCGGAGATAGCTGAGCTGAAGGATGATGTGCTGGTGCGGGCCAACGGCGTTCCCACCTACTTTGCCGCCGATATTGCCTACCACTACAATAAATTTGCAGAGCGCGGCTTCCACCGGGTCATCAATATTTGGGGTGCCGACCACCATGGCCATGTGGCCCGCCTGAAGGGCGCCATGGATGCGGTGGGCCTGGATGGCAACAAACTGGATATTGTGCTGATGCAGCTGGTGCGCCTGATGAAGGACGGGCAGCCCTACCGTATGAGCAAGCGCAGCGGCCGGGCCGTGACACTGACCGACCTGCTGGACGATGTGCCGATCGATGCCGCGCGGTTCTTCTTCAACATGCGGGAGCCGAACGCGACCTTTGACTTTGATCTGGATTTAGCAGTACAGCAGAGCAGCGATAACCCGGTTTATTATGTGCAGTATGCCCACGCCCGCATCTGCTCCGTCCTAAAGCTGGTGATGGCCGAGGGGCTGACCGAGGAGGGCATTAAGAATGCCGATCTGGGTCTCCTGGTAACACCGGAGGAGCGGGAGCTGTGCCGGGCGCTGGGGCAGATGCCGGATGAGGTGATTGCGGCGGCGAAATACTATGACCCGGCCCGCATGACCCGCTATGCCATGGATGTGGCGGCGCTTTACCACAAGTTCTACCAGAACTGCCGGGTAAAGTGTGAGGACTCTGCCGTTTGTGCGGCCCGTGCCGCCCTGTGCCGTGCCACCGCCACCGTACTGGAAAACACCCTTGCGATGCTGAAGATCACTGCCCCGGAGGTCATGTGACGGCGGGGGAAAAATGATTTGCAGGCGCCTTCGGCGGGGAAGATCTTATAAAAGGCTTTAGTTGGTACGCCTACCCGGCGGGGGCATCCTTTTGTGCCGACAAAAGGATGCAAAAACGGTTCAGGGCTGCGCCCTAAAGACCCGGTCGCCCTGCTGCGCTGGATACGAATTTATTTTTAGGCTACCGCCCAAAAACAAATCCGTACTGCACGCAGATGGGCTTAAAAAGAGCCTGCGGCGCATTTTTATCGCCGCTGCGCTGGAGCGCAGAACGGCGAACCACCACCCCTGTCCCCTCCTCGGAGGAGGGGGACTAGGGGGCGGATAAACAAATACTTTAAGGTCGACAGCTTGCGGCTTTTGCAAGCCCTAACATACCCCGAGTGCCGGACTGCCGCCCTGCACTTGCCCGCCCATCCGAGCCCCTTTCCCGCCATCGGGAAAGGGGGTGGGGGGAAAGGGCAGATACGCCCGTGGCTACCTTGGGAGCGATTCTGTGCGCAGTACGGATTGATTTTTGACTGCCGTCAAAAATCAATCCGTATCCAGCACAGCCAGCGACAGGGGTCTTGGGGCAGAGCCCCAAGCGTGTTTTGGTTCCTTTTACACGAGTAAAAGGAACGCCACGGCGGCGAGCCGTACTAATTAAGTTTTTTATAAAACTTGCACCACCGAAGGTGACTACAAACCAGCCCCGCCGGCAGGCGTACAGATTAGAACCTTTTGTGAAACTTGCCCCGCCGCAGGCGGAATGTGATTTTTGGAAATTCCTACCGAAAGGAAGTGACCTGATATGTCTAAACCGCTGATTGCTATTGTGGGGCGGCCGAATGTCGGTAAATCCACCCTGTTCAATAAGCTCACCGGGCAGCGGCTCTCCATCGTGGAGGACACCCCCGGTGTGACCCGTGACCGCATTTACGCCCCCGGCGAATGGTGCGGACGGGAATTTATGCTGGTGGATACCGGCGGCATCGAGCCGAAGGCCGATGATGTGATGCTTTCCAAAATGAGGATGCAGGCACAGATCGCCATTGACGCCGCCGATGTCATCATCTTTGTGGTGGACCTGAAAAGCGGTGTGACCGCCAATGACGCCGATATTGCCCATATGCTGCAAAAATGCGGCAAGCCGGTGGTTTTGTGCGTCAACAAGTGCGACAGCCTGGGTGATGTCCCCCCCGATTTTTATGAATTCTATAACCTGGGGCTGGGCGACCCGTACCCGGTTTCCTCTGTCCACGGGCACGGCACCGGCGACCTGTTGGATGCCTGCATTGAAAAGATAGACTGGGAGAACCGCACCGAATACCCCGAGGAATACACCAAGGTGGCCGTGATCGGCAAGCCCAATGTGGGCAAGAGCTCGCTCATCAACTATCTGGCCGGGGAGGAACGGGTCATTGTCAGCGATATTGCCGGCACCACCCGTGACGCCACCGATACCGTCATTGAAAACGAGTACGGCAAGTATATCTTCATTGATACCGCCGGCATCCGCCGCAAGGCCAAGGTGGAGGACGCCATAGAACGGTACAGCGTGCTGCGCAGCTATATGGCGGTGGACCGCTGCGATGTGGCCATTATCCTCATCGATGCGGTGGAGGGCTTTTCCGAGCAGGACAGCAAGATAGCGGGCTACGCCCATGAGCAGGGCAAGGCCTGCATCGTGTGCGTGAACAAGTGGGACGCCGTGGAAAAGGACGACCGCACCATGAAGGAATACACCGACAAGCTGAAGGTGGATTTCAGCTTTATGAGCTATGTGCCGTTCCTGTTCATCAGCGCCAAGACGGGCCAGCGGGTGGATAAAATGTTCCCCCTGATCAACGAGGTGGCGGCCAATGCCAGGCTGCGCATCCCCACCGGGCGCCTGAACGATCTCCTCAGCTATGCCACGGCACGGGTGCAGCCGCCCAGCGATAAGGGCAAGCGGCTGAAGATCTACTACATGACGCAGGCCAGCACCCAGCCGCCCACCTTTGTCTGCTTCTGCAACAGTGCCGAGCTGTTCCACTTCAGCTACCAGCGGTACCTGGAAAACCAGATCCGTGAGACCTACGACCTGACCGGCACGCCGATCCGGATGATGATAAGGGAAAGGGGCGACTGATATGCGAGAAAACCGCATCAACTGGCCTCAATTTTTCCGGCCGGTGTGTGTGCTGTGCATGGTGTGCGGCGGGCTGTGGCTGTGGTGGCAGATGAGCCTGACCGAAAACCTGCTGGGGCGCATCACCGCCGTTGCGGGCGGGGTGCTGTTCCTCCTGGGCGGGCTGTTCGGCCTGCTGGGGAAGCCCCGTGCCCTGGTGCCGCTATTGGATTTCCTGGCGTTGGCAGCCTCCCTCATTGCCCTGTGGAAGATAGGGCTGTGCTGGCAGGCCATTGCCGGGGTGGTGCTCAGCGCCCTGTATCTCATCTGCTGCAACGCCAGCACCGCCATAGGCGATGACGGCGACGCCAAGGAGCAGCCCGATTACAGCGAGCTGCACCCCTACTGGGAGAACATGGAGAAGGTAAAGCGGGAGTGGGAGCAGAATACATCCGCTAAGGCCAAAGAAAAAGAAGAAAATTAAACCTGCCGCCGGCGGGGCGCCGGACGGTGAGGGAAAATCGGAGGATGGCAAGGCGGCGGGCCGCGGGAAGGCTCTTGCCCGACGAAAGGCGGGCTGATGCCTTTCAAGGGCCGGCAACGCAGCCAGCGCCGGTTTTCACCGCCGGACGCCATGAGCCCCCGCCGGGGCGGGGATAGATAAACGAAAGGAGTTGTCACCATGAACACGATCGATTGCATCAAGAGCCGCCGCAGTGTGCGGAAATTCACCGAAGAAAAGGTACCCCATGAGGTACTGGAGCAGCTGGTGGAGCTGGCCCGGTGGGCCCCCAGCTGGAAGAACACCCAGATCGCCCGTTATGTGGCGGTGGAGGACAAGGCGCTGATAAACCGCATTGCCGAAGAGGCCACCATTCCCTGGAACGAAGGAATCATTAAAGGCGCGCCGGTGCTGATGGTGATGACCTATGTGGAAAAGCGCTGCGGCTACGAGCGGGACGGCAGCTTTAGCACCAGCAAGGGCGACCGCTGGCAGAACTTTGACTGCGGTATTGCGGCAGCGACCTTTGAGCTGGCAGCCCATGAGCTGGGGCTGGGCAGCGTGGTGCTGGGCATCTTTGAGGAAGAGAAGCTGCGCGAGCTGCTGGAGCTGCCGGAGGGCATGGGCGTAGCCTGCCTGATGCCGCTGGGCTATCCGGCGGAGGCGCCCGGCGCCCCCAAGCGCAAGGAAGTGGCGGAGCTGCTGACCATCAAGTAAAAATATCTCCCCTGCTGCCAAACGGCGGGGGAGGATTTTTATTTTTGGCCTGGCGGGAATACGGACCGCGAAATGGCTGTGAAAAGGGAAATTTCCCCTTGACAAGCCCAGTGCTACCCGTTATAATAATAGAGCTGTTCCATAGACAGCAGGCACGCATTGGCGTGTAAATGGTTTGCTGAACCGGCCTGCCGAGGAAATGAGCTACGATTGACTATGACTTTAACGGTTTCACCCGCTAAGGAAACAAAGATCGCTCTTTCCAAGGTATGTTGGAAAGAGCTTTTTTAGTTTTCCTTATATTACTTTGGGAGGTGAAACATTTTGCCTAACGCTAATGTTCTGAAACAGAAACAGGAGCAGGTTGCTGCTCTGGCAGAAAAGATGAAAAATTCCGCTGCCGGCGTGCTGGTCGATTACCGCGGCATCACCGTGGCCGATGACACCAAGCTGCGCCGCGAGCTGCGTGAAGCGGGCGTTGAGTACGCTGTTATCAAGAATAACATCCTGCGCCGCGCTGCCGAAGAGGCTGGCCTGGGCGAGCTGACCGCGCATATGTACGGTACCAGCGCCTTCGCTTATTCCCCCGAGGATCCCATCGCTGCCGCTAAGATCCTGAACAAGTTTGCCGAGTCCCACAAGGACAAGTTCGATATCCGCGCCGGCTATATGGACGGTAAGGTACTGGACGAGGCAGGCGTTATTGCTGTGGCCAAGCTGCCCGGCAAGCAGGAGCTGCTCACCATGCTGTGCATGGCCCTCAATGGCAACATCCGCGGCCTGGCCGTGGCTCTGGATGCCATCCGCGAGAAAAAGGAAGGCGAGGCTGCTTAATTAGCCGCCCGCGCACCGTTTCCCGCACATCCTTACAAAATATCTATTTAATAGGAGGATTCATATCATGGCTGATATCGCAAAATTTGTTGAAGAAATCAAAGGCCTGACCGTTATGGAGCTGGCCGACCTCGTTAAGGCGATCGAAGAGGAGTTCGGCGTTTCCGCTGCCGCTCCCGTTATGGTTGCTGGCCCCGCTGCCGGCGCTGCCGCTGCCGAGGAGAAGTCCGAGTTTGATGTTGTTCTGGCTGAGGCTGGCGCTTCCAAGATGGGCGTCATCAAGCTGGTCAAAGAGATCACCGGCCTGGGCCTGAAGGAAGCCAAGGAACTGGTAGACAACGCCCCCAAGACCGTTAAGGAAGGTCTCTCCAAGGCTGAGGCTGAGGAGATGAAGGCCAAGCTGGAAGAGGCTGGCGCTAAGGTTGAGCTGAAGTAATTTTAGCTTAAACTGCAATTCCCCGCAAAACTAAAAAAGCCAAACCAAAATACCAAGAAGCCGCCCCCGGTTGCCCGGGGGCGGCTTTTTATGTTATGGCTTTGATTTTTAATCTGATTTTTCTGTCAAAGCGGCCTTTACAGCTCACAGCAGAGGTACACCGAACCGGGCATGGGGTTATCATTGTACCGCTCGATCTCGTAGAAGCCCTCCCGCTTATAAAGAGTGATGGCCTCCGGCAGGAAGGGGAAGGTATCCAGTACCATCTGGCGGTAGCCGGCCACCCGGGCCTCCTGCATCAGCTGGTGCACCAGCGCCCGGGCAATGCCCTGGCCGCGGTATTCCGGGCGGACATACAGCCGCTTCATCTCGCAGCGGGTGTCATCCAGCGCCTTGAGCGCGGCGCAGCCCACCGGCGTGCTGCCCGTACACACCAGGTACAGCCGGCCGTGGGGCGGGGCGTATTTGCGGGCGGGGTGGGCCAGTTCATCCTCGTAGTGCTGCCGGGCCAGGTACCCCGCAAAGGCGGGATCCCCCGCCAGCACCATATCGGTGTATTCGGTAAAAAGCTGCCGGATCTCCTCCTCCCGGGCATAGCCGGGCAGGATGCTCCATTCCATATTCATCATGTGATATTGCCTTCTTTCTGTAATGCGGGATCAATTCAGCTCCACCGGGACGGTGCTGCCATCGGTGAGGGTGACGCTGACACGGTTGGGCAGGCAGATGGCCTGCTCCCCTTCCCGGGACAGCCAGCCATTGTGGATGCAGACCTTATCGGGGCAATCACTGCTGATAAAGGCGATGCGGTGGTTTTTTACCTCCAGCTGCACCTCCTTGCCGTACTCCGACAGCGAGATCACCTCATCCGGCGCCTGCGGCAGATAGATGCCGCGCACCATTTGGCCGTCGATCCATATTTCCGCGGTGCAATCGGTGGTGCCGCCATGGGGCAGCACCAGCCACAGGGCGCAGCCTATTACGGCCGCGGCAACCACTGCCCATAGGATGATCTTGGTTCTTTTTTCGTTTTGCTGCATGTTTTGCTCCTTTTATCGTATCCGGCGGATGACTGCCGACTGGCCCTCCAGCCGGCGCTCCCCCGCCTGCCCGATGGTGAATACCGTTTCGCCGTACTTGGCGGCATCGGGCAGGGGCAGCGGCCCCTCCCCGGGATTGACGCAGATGATAAATTCACCGGTTTCATCCCGGCGGCGCCAGGCGGCCATGCCAGCCGCGCACACCAGCGGTTCCAGTTCGCCGGCGGAAAGGGCACTGTTCCCGTTCCGGAGGGCGGCCATCTGCCGGATGCACTCCCGCAGGCCGGTGTCCTCCCGTCCCCAGGGGTAGGTGCCCCGGTTAAAGGGATCGGCATAGCCAACCAGCCCGGCTTCATCGCCGTAGTAGAGGCAGGGCATGCCGGGCAGGGTCATGGTCATAAGGGTGCCCAGCATGAAAAGCTGCCGTCCCCGGTAGTACTGCGCCACCGTAAGGGTATTGTGGGCGCGCTGCCAATCGCGATCCCGGTGCTGCATGGGGGTGCCGCCCAGCGCGGTGATGGCCCGGGGAACATCGTGGCTGGAGAGGAGGTTCATCATCACATCCCAGCAGGGGCGGGGGTAGTGCTCCAGCAGCTCCCACAGCCGCAGCCGGAAGGCGGCGCCATCCCCCCGCAGCAGGAAATCCAGTATTGCCTGCCGCAGCGGATAGTTCATCACGCTGTCCAGCTCATGGCCCATCAGGTATTGGCGGTGCTCACCGTAGGCTTCCTTGCAGCTGGCGTCCTCCCACACCTCCCCGATGATGAGGGCATCGGGCTTTTCGGCGCGGGCCGCCTGGCGGATCATGCGTACCAGCTCATCGGGGTATTCATCCACCACATCCAGCCGCCAGCCATCGGCGCCCAGCCGCAGCCAGTGCCGCACAATGCCATTTTCTCCGCAGAGGAATTCCCGCCAGCTCTCGTCCCGGCTGTTGAGCTTGGGCAGAGTGGTAAAGCCCCACCAGCTCTCGTACATATTGGCGGCGGCATCCTTCCAGCAGTACCAGCTGCGGTAGGGGCTGTGCGGATCGCGGTAGGCGCCGCCGGGGCCGTAGCGGCCCTCCTTATTGAAGTACAGGCTATCGCTGCCGGTGTGATTGAACACGCCGTCCAGGATGATTTTGATGCCGTGCTCATGGGCCCTTTGGCACAGGGTGATGAAATCCTGCTCGGTGCCCAGCAGCGGGTCGATGCGCAGGTAGTCGGCGGTATTGTAGCGGTGGTTGCTGTGCGCCTCAAAGATGGGATTGAGATACAGGACCCCGACGCCCAAAGCGGCCAGCTCCGGCAGCTTTTCGGTGATGCCGGCCAAATCACCGCCGAAATAATCATTGCAGCGGAACACCCCATCGACATCGGGGACGCTTTGCGGCTCCTCCTGCCAGTCCCGGTGCAGCCGCCGGTCGGCGGGGACGCCGGTCTTCTCCCTGCCGCTGTTATAGTAGCGGTCCGGGAAGATCTGATACATCACCTGCCCGGCGAATTTTCGCGGAATATCGTAGGCCTTATCGTAGACGGTAAGCTGCCACAGCTGCCCCTCGCCGTAATCGGCGCTGCCATCGGGCGCGCGGTGCAGCAGGGTGCCATCCGAAAGGCGGAAGCCATAATAATAAAGCCCCGGCTCCTGCGGGGTGTACCGCAGGGTAAAGGCATCGCCCTGCCGGCACAGAGGGGTATGCAGCAGGGGCTGCGGCTGCCCGGCCCGGTACAGCAGCAGGGAGGGCGTGCGGGGATCGCCCTGGGGCAGGGTAAAGCGCAGGGTCATTTCCTCCCCCGCCGCCACCGCGCCGAAGGGCGTTTTATGTTCCGCCAGCAGGCTGTTAAACATGGGTGTTGTCCTTTCGTGTGGAGATAAATCTGCGCCCCCTCCCTGGGGAGGGGGTTGGGGGGTGGGGCGGGTCGCGGGGGGTGGGGCGCGGGACTGCGACCCGCCGAAAGATGAGCCGCTGACCCATGGTTATGGTTAGCGGGGCTATCGGTTTGCAGGAAAATGGAGGGCGTTCCCCTCCCCCGAAGCGGGGGAGGTTGGGAGGGGGCAAATGTGTCACAGACACCTTTTAAGCCCATCTGCGTGCAGTATGGATTTGGATGTTTCGTAACCGAAAAATCCAAATCCGTATCCAGCGCAGCAGGGCGACCGGGTTTTCAGGGCGCAGCCCTGAATGACTTTTGGTTACTTTTCTTCACAGAAAAGTAACGCCCCGCCGGCAGGCGTACAGATTAGAACCTTTTGTAAAACTTGCCCCGCCGATAGGCGAGTAGAAATTGTGATTGAAACCCGCTTCGCGGGGGATGGGGCGCGGGACTGCGACTGGCCGAGGACGCACCCCCGCCGCAGGCGTGCTTAATCGAGGTGCCAGATCTCCCGTGCGTAGTCGTGGATGGCGCGGTCGGCGCAGAAGATGCCCGCGCCGGCGATATTGGCCAAGCTCATGCGCTGCCAGCGCAGCGGGTCATTGTAGTAGAGCTCCGCCGCGCGGTCATCTGCCGCCGAGTAGCTCTCAAAATCCGCGGCCGCCATATACTGATCCACAGTGCGCAGGTGGTTGGCTAGCATCCAGAAGCTCTCGGGGCTATCCTGCCGCTCCATAAATTCCAGCAGCCGCTGCAGCTCGCCGCTGCGGGCAATGGCATCGGCGGGACGGTAGCCGCGCTGCTTCATCTCCTCCACCTCCGGGGTGCTCATGCCAAAGATGAGGATATTCTCCGGGCCTACCTGCTCGGCAATCTCCACATTGGCGCCATCCATGGTGCCCAGGGTGATGGCACCGTTCTGCATCAGCTTCATATTGCCGGTGCCGGAGGCCTCGGTCCCGGCCAGGGAGATCTGCTCGCTGACCTCGCTGGCGGGCATCAGCCGCTCGCTCATGGAAACATTGTATTCCTCCAGGTAGACGATCTTCAGCCGGCCGCGTACATCGGGGTCGGCATCGATCATGGCGCCCAGATCATTGATAAAGCGAATGATCTTTTTGGCCAGGTCATAGCCGGGGGCCGCCTTGGCGCCAAAGAGATAGGTGCGGGGCTTAAACTCAGCATCGGGGTTCGCCTTGATATCCAGGTAGTGCTTGAGGATCTGCAGGGCATTGAGGTGCTGGCGCTTATATTCATGCAGACGCTTGACCTGCACATAGAACAGCGAATCGGGATTAACGGTGATGCCGCGCTCAGTTTGCAGGTAGCGGGCAAAATCCGCCTTGTTCTGCCGCTTCAGCTCGCCCAGCTCCCGCAGGCTTGCCTCATCATCCAGGTAGGCGCGCAGGCCGGTCAGCAGATCGAAATTGTGCAGATATTCCTCCCCGATGCGGTCGCGGATATAGCGGTCCAGGCGGGGATTGGACTGCATGAGCCAGCGGCGGCTGGCGATGCCGTTGGTGACATTGCCGAACTTCTCCGGCATCAGGCGGTAGAACTCATGGAACACATCATCCTTGATGATCTGGCTGTGCAGCTTGGAAACGCCATTGACATAGTGGCCGCCCACCACGCACAGGTTGGCCATATGCACCTTGCCGTCCCGCAGGATCTGCATCTTTTCCACCTCGGCGTTATCACAGCGGAATTCCTCCCGCATACGGATATTCCAGCGGCGGTCGATCTCCTGCACGATCTGATAGATACGGGGCAGCAGCTCGCGGAACAGGGTGATATCCCACTTTTCCAGCGCCTCCGCCATAACGGTATGGTTGGTGTAGGCAAAGGTCTGCTCGGTGATCTCCCAGCTTCTTTCCCAGCTGTAGCCGCAGTCGTCCATCAGAATGCGCATCAGCTCCGGAATGGCAAGGGTGGGGTGGGTGTCATTGAGCTGAATGGCATTGAGCTCGGCAAAGCTATCCATGGTGCCGTAGCGCTCCATATGGGTGCGGGTGATCTCCGCCAGGGAGGCGCACACCAGGAAATACTGCTGGCGCAGGCGCAGCTGCTTGCCCTCCTGGTGGTTATCATTGGGGTACAGGATCTTGCTGATGGTCTCGGCGCGGGCGGTCTTGCGGAAGGCGCCCAGGTAATCGCCGTTATTGAAGCACTCCATATCGATGCCGGGGCTCTTGGCCTTCCACAGGCGCAGCACGCTCACGGCCTCGGTATCATAGCCGGAAACATACATATTGTAGGGCACGGCCAGCACCGTTTCGTAATCGATATACTGCTGCATCAGGTGGCCCTGGTCCCAGTGCTCCTCCAGCCGCCCGCCGAATTTGACCTCCACGGCGTGCTCCTCATTGGGGCGCAGCCATACCTCGCCGCCGGGCAGCCAGTAATCGGGCAGCTCGGTCTGGGCGCCGTTCACCAGCTTCTGCTTAAAGATGCCGTACTCGTACAGGATGGAGTAGCCGGTGCCGTAGTAACCATCGGTGGCCATGCCATCCAGGTAGCAGGCAGCCAGGCGGCCCAGGCCGCCATTGCCGAGACCTGGGTCAGGCTCGCAGGCAAAGAGCCGCTCCGGTGTGGTGCCAAAGGCGGTCAGCGCCTCGGTAAAGGGCTCCACCAGCCCCAGGTTATACAGGCTGTTTTTCAGGCTCTTGCCCATCAGGAATTCCATAGAAAGATAGTGGATGCGCTTTTTGCGTTCGGCGGTGGTCTTGGCGCGGTGGGCACGGCGTTTTTCCACCATCAGGTCGCGCAGCACCAGGGCCGCGGCCTTATACAGCTGGTCATCGCTGGCCAGCTGGGGTTTTACCTCCATCAGGTACTCCAGTTTATTTTCCATCGCCAGACGGATCTGTTCAGCAGTCATATCGGTATCTCTCCTTTGGTGTGAGAATAGAGTTTTCACCAAGCTTATTATACCTATTTTTTCGGTTTTTTCAACCGCTCCATTGTAAAGTTTGTTATTTTTCCATCAATACAGTTTTTCTCTTTGCAGGCTCGGCTTTTTGCGCTATAATGGAGGCATAGAAATACCTTAGGAGGAGAGTTATGAGCCGCTACAAGATCAATATTATGGAGCACCAGTATTATATCAATACCGACCGTGACCCTGCCTGGGTAAAAATGCTGCAGGAGCGCCTCAACGGGCAGATCGATGAGATCCGGGAGGGGTGCCCCAATCTTTCCGCCTTTGATACCTTTGCCCTGCTGACCATGAACCTGATGGATCAGCTGGCCAAAAGCGAGGAGGCCGCCGCCAACCTGCGCCAGCAGCTGACCAACTACCTGCGGGAAAGCAGCGCCGTGCGTGCCCCCGGCGACGACTACCGCCGGGCCGGACAGATGGACTTCCGGGACTATGACGAGAATGACGAGGAATTTTGAGCGAAATGGAAAAACACGCTGAAATACTGGCGCCTGCGGGCGGCGAGGCGCAGCTGCGCGCCGCCGTCCTGTGCGGCGCCGATGCCGTTTATTTGGGGCTGCGCGGCTTTAATGCACGCGCGGGCGCCGAAAACTTTGACGAAAACACCCTGCCGCAGACCGTTGGCTGGTGCCATGCCCGCGGGGTAAGGGTCTATGTAACGCTGAACACCCTGGTGACCGACCGGGAGCTGCCCCAGTGGCTCCATTCCCTGGATGCGGTAGCCGCAGCCGGGGTGGATGGCGTGCTGGTGCAGGATCTGGGCCTGGCTAAAATCATCCGGCAGCGGTACCCCACCCTGCCGCTGCACGCCAGCACCCAAATGACCATCCACAACCTGGCGGGCGCCCGCCTGCTGGAGGAAATGGGCTTTGCCCAGGTGGTGCTGGCCCGGGAGCTTTCCAAGGAGGAGATCGCCGCCATCTGCGCCGGGACAAGCATGCGGTGCGAGGTCTTTGTGCACGGGGCGCTGTGCATGAGCGTTTCCGGGCAGTGTTACCTCAGCAGCGTGCTGGGGGAGCGCAGCGGCAACCGCGGGCGCTGCGCCCAGCCCTGCCGGCTGGACTTTAAGAGCCACGGCCGGGGCTATGCCCTTTCGCTGAAGGACCTGACCCTGACCGACCGCCTGCGGGAGCTGGAGGCGCTGGGGGTGGCCAGCTTTAAGATAGAGGGCCGTCTGAAGCGCCCCGAATATGTGGCCGCCGCCGTGACCGCCTGCCGCCAGTCCCTAGCCGGAGAAGTGCCCGACCTGGAAACGCTGCAGTCGGTATTCAGCCGCAGCGGCTTTACCGACGGCTACTACACCGCCCGACGGGACCTTACCATGTTCGGCACCCGCACCAGGGAGGATGCCGCCGCGGCCGCCGCGGTGCTGGGGAAGCTCTCCGCCCTGACCCGCAATGAAGTGGGCCGCCTGCCGGTGGATATGGTGCTGACGATGGCCCCCGGAGAGCCGGCGACCCTGGCCGTGACCGACGGCACCCACAGGGTGGAGGTCGCCGGCGAGGTACCGCAGACAGCCCTGACCCGCCCTACCGATGAGGAGCTGGCCCACCGGGCCCTGGAAAAGTGCGGCGGTACGCCATTCTATCTGCAAAACCTGACCTGTCATATCGGGGAGGGGCTGATGCTGCCCCTTTCCGCCCTCAATCGCCTGCGCGCGGCCGCGCTGACTGCCCTGGCCGAAGCCCGCAGCGTGGTGGTGCCCTACCCACAGGCCCCTGCTGCAGCCGGGGAGCCGGCCGGTAGGGCGCGCCCTGCGGGCGCGCCCCGGCTGGGCTGCCGCCTGGCGGCGGCAGCCCAGATGACCCCCGCCATTCGGCGGGGGGCCGGCCGGCTCTCCCTGCCGCTGCACGAGCTGGCTAAGCGCCCGGAGCTGCTGGAAACCGGCGCGGAGCGCTGGGTGGCCGAGCTGCCGGCATTCTGCGCCCCGCAGCAGGAGGAAGCCGTGATGCGCGCCCTGCGCAAATTGAAGGAGCAGGGCCTCACCGCTGCCCTTTGCGGCAACCTCGGTTCCCTGCTGATGGCCCGGGAGGCCGGGCTGCGGATTATCGGGGATTACGGGCTCAATATCATCAATTCCCCGGCGGCGCAGCAGGCCGCGGCGCTGGGCTGCGATGAGATCACCCTTTCCTTCGAGTGCGAGCGCAATGTCGCCCGGAATGTCGATAGCCCCATCCCCATCGGTGTCATCGCCTACGGCCGCCTGCCGCTTATGCTGCTGCGCAACTGTCCCGGCAAAACCGCCGCGGGCTGCGGGGTCTGCCGCGGCATCAATCACATCACCGACCGCCGGGGAGAAGATTTCCCGCTGCAATGCCAGAACCGCCAGTACACCCACCTGCTCAATCCCCGGCCGCTGTTCCTCAGCGACCGCCTGCCGGAATGGGATTTCTGTGATTTTCTCACCCTGCGCTTCACCACCGAAACCCCCGCCGAATGCGATGCCATCCTGGAGATGTACCAGACCGGTGCCGCCCCGGCTGGGTCCTTCACCCGGGGCTTATACTACCGCACATTAAAATAAGGACACCAGTAAAAAGCAGCAACCGCTCATTTCGATAAACCATTCTCATATTATTTCTTCAGGAGGCCCTTATGCCCAAAATCCGCATCCGCTATCTCAGCGATAAAATCGAAAAGCTCCGCTACATCGATGGCAAAAGCGACTGGATCGACCTGCGCGCCGCCGAAACGGTGGAGCTGAAAGCCGGTGAATCCCGCTACATCCCCCTGGGCGTTGCTATGGTGCTGCCCCAGGGGTACGAAGCCCATGTTCTCCCCCGCAGCTCCACCTTCCGCAATTACGGCATTCTCATGTCCAATTCCATGGGCGTAGTGGATGAAAGCTACTGCGGCGATGAGGATGAGTGGAAGATGCCGGTCTATGCCACCCGCGATTGCCGCATTGAAGCGAACGACCGCATTGCCCAGTTCCGCATCATAGAGCATCAGCCTGCTATCGAATTTGAGGAGTGCGAATCCCTAGGCAACCCCTCCCGCGGCGGCTTTGGCTCCACCGGAAGGCAGTGATCCTTATGAAGAAGAAAAACAGCCAGATGTCCTCCTCGCTGGCCGTCGGCATCCTGCTGGCGCTGGCCGGGGGCTTTATGGATGCTTACAGCTACATGGCCCGGGGCCATGTCTTTGCCAATGCCCAAACCGGCAATATTCTGCTGTTCGCCGTCGCCATCTCGGAGGGCCGCCCGGCCGATAGCCTGCGGTATCTGCTGCCGGTGGTCAGCTTTGCCTTGGGCATTGCCCTGGCCGCCGCTATGCGCACCCGCTTTGGCCACATGAGCCGCCTGCACTGGCGGCAGCTCACCCTCCTTGTCGAAATTCTGATCCTCTTCGGGGTCAGCTTTTTCCCGGCAGGACAGCATCTTTGGGCCAATAGCCTCACCTCGCTGGCCTGCGGCATCCAGGTGCAGGCCTTCCGCAAGATAGAGGGCAACGGCATTGCCACCACCATGTGCATCGGCAACCTGCGGGCCGGGGTGCAGGCCCTGCATGAATATCACATCGCCCATGACCGGGAGGAGCTGCGCCGCGGGGCGCTCTATTTCGGCGTCATTCTCTTTTTTGCGCTGGGGGCCGTGGCCGGCAATCTGGCCGTGGGCCGCTGGGGGCTTTCCGCCATCCGGTGGGATTGCCTGCTGCTGGTGCTGCCCCTTTTGATGATGCTCTCCAAGCCTGATGAATCCAAGGAGGAAAACAAATGAAAGTTTTAGTCGCCGTCGATCTGCAAAACGACTTTATCAATGGCGCCCTGGGCACCGCCGAAGCGGCCGCCATGCTGCCCCGGGCCGAGCGGAAGATCCGCTCCTTTGAGGGGCTGGTGCTCTTTACCCGGGATACCCACACCGAAGATTACCTAAACACCCGCGAGGGCAAGGCACTGCCGGTGCCCCACTGCATCCGCGGCAGCCACGGCTGGCAGCTGGCCGCCCGGCTGCTGCCCTACGCCAGCGAGGTCATTGATAAACCCACCTTTGGCAGCACCGCCCTGGGAGAGCGCCTGCGCGCCCTGAATGAGGATGCCCCCATTGAATCTATCACCCTCATCGGACTCTGCACCGATATCTGCGTCATCAGCAACGCCCTGCTGCTGCGGGCTTACCTGCCGGAGATCCCCATCATTGTAGATGCCGCCTGCTGCGCCGGGGTCACCCCGGAAAGCCACCGCACGGCGCTGGCCGCCATGCGCGCCTGCCAGATCATCATTGAAAACGAACCGTCTGTATAAGTTCCCGCCGGGAGCGGGGGCGCCGCAGGCAAGCCGCCCTCCGGGCGGCTTCAGCGGTCGCAGACCGCTGGCTCCGGCCTCCGGCCGGAGCGCCTGCGGCGCCCTGCCCTTCCGCACTGTCCTACTCTCCCCATACCGCCGGCTTTGTCCCTCCAGGGCGCGGCCCTCTTTTCCCCCTGCACAATCCACCAAAGGAGACCCCCAATGAAAGAACTCATCCTTGCCAGCTCCAGTCCCCGCCGCCGGGAGCTTCTCTCCATCATCACCCGCCGCTTTACCGTGCAGACCAGCGACTGCGATGAAGCCATCGCCCCCGGCACCGGCCCCGTAGATGCCGTCCGGGAGCTTTCCCTGCGCAAAGCCCGGGCCGTATGGGCACAGCAGCCCGATCAACGGGACCTCGCCGTCATTGGCAGCGATACCGTCGTCTATATCGATGGTGAGATCCTGGGCAAGCCCCACAGCCACGGGGAGGCCGCCGCCATGATCTCCCGCCTGGCCGGCCGCAGCCATACCGTCTGCACCGGGGTCACCGTCATCACCGCGGAGGAGACCCGCACCTTCCACGAAACCACCGAGGTCCACTTCTACCCCCTCACCCCGCAGGAGGTGGCATGGTACTGCTCGTTGGAGGAGCCCTACGATAAGGCCGGGGCCTACGGCATTCAGGCAGCCGGGGCGCTGCTGGTGCAGGGCCTCACCGGCGATTACTTCAATGTGATGGGCTTGCCCATCGCCGCCCTAGCCCGCACCCTGCGGGAGATGGGCGTCACCGAAGCCCTTTCGGAAAATTGAATCCGCGCATAGAAACCGGCTCCCGCCCATCTGGGCAGGAGCCGTCTTTTTTATCCTCTTATCTTGCTTCCAGCGCTTCCGCATCCACCGTTTCGGGGGTAGATAGCTTCTCGCCGTACTGCTCGGCCATATACTCCCGCAGCAGCGGCTGGCGGCGCGCCTCCTCCAGCGGCAGGAACATCGGCAGCCCGTAGGTCTTGGTACCATCCGCTGCCGTGCGCACCAAGCTGAGGTACAGGCAGTCATCGCTGCCGGTATTGGGGTAGGTCCAATCCGCCAGCGCCAGCAGCGGCTCGGCCTCCTCCCTGCTCAGCAGGATTCCCGCTTCGTACGCAGCCTGGCTGAAAATCTCAGTCTCCACACCGTACCACAGCGGAAGGATGACCCGGCCGGTGCCCACTACATCACAGCCCCAGGCGGTGACGAACATGCTGTCCCACTCGGCAGGGATCAGATAGCCTTCCAGGCCCCACTCCCGCAAAAGCTCCAGCGTGTGGGTGTAGCTCTCCCCCACCGGCACCGTAAAGCTGCTGTAAAAGTCCTTTTCCGCCGGCTGGTGGCTGTACTTTTCGTCCAGCTCACTTTCCAGGTAGAGGTAGCACACCGTCCTTCTCTCCTGGTCGTAGTAATCCATCGCCTTTTCCGCCAGCATATCCAGCCGCAGGGCCGCCACCAGCGCCGCCGTGTCATAATCCGTTTCGGTCAGCGCGGTTTTATGAAAGCCGGTCGCATCGCACAGGTCTATCTCCCGGTAGGGGCTTTCCTCCGCCACCCAGTAGTACAGCGGGTTGGTCCTGCTCTGGAATTCTGGCGTATCCTCCAACGCGGCATAGGCCGCCAGCAGGGCATCACCGCCGTAGGCATGGTACACCCGCTTCATCACCCGGCCGTCGTTAAAGGTGTATTCCAGCTCTATTCTGCCCATATGGTTTTCACCGCTCACCCTGTTCTGGTCGCTTTCGGTCAGCAGGCGGTGCAGCGCCGTGGCAGCTTTCAGCGCCTCGGGGCCCCGCAGCGTCACCTCACCAATGCTGTCGTAGCTGTAGTAGATGGCGTGATTCTCTCCCTCGTAGCTATGCTGCCGTTCGGCCTCGTTCAGGTAAACATTATTGTACCGTCCGCGGTAATCCAGCGTCACGCTGGCCAGCCGTTCGGCGGCCGGCACCCTTTTCTCAAAGCCCAGTCCCCCGGTAAAGAGAATCCCGGCATACAGCACCGTCACAGCCGCCATGGCCGCGCCCATCATAATGCTTCCCCGCTTCATGCCCTTAAAGCCTCGGCCCAGGATCAGCTCCACAAAGAAGTACACCGCCAGGGCAAAAACGGCGATCCACAGCAGCAGGGTACCCCGGCTGTCCGCCCCGGAGATCATCCCAAACAGCGTCCCGAAGCCCAGACCCCCCACAAAGGTAGCGATGAACCGGAACACCCCGGCTGCCAGGCCCTCGCGGCAGCGGCTCTCGGCGCGCTCGCTGGGGCGGCGGGTATACAGCCGCACGGCAGCCCACAGCAGCAGCACCCCGGCCGCCAGCCAGATGGCCATTGCCGCGTACAGCCACTCACCGTAGGTGGTGTAGCTGCCTATCATGGTCAGCACCGGCGTCAGCACACAAAAGATCTGCCACTTCATATCGTAGTTCCAGCCGGCAAGGTAGCTTTGGCACATTACGGTATGGGTCAGGCACAGTACCGGCAGCGCCGCCAGGAATACCCCCGAAAACAGGAAGGTATCAAAGGTAGAGCCCACCTGCGTGGCCGCCAGGTATACCATAACGATAATGGCAAAGGCCGTGACATACCAGCCCAGCAGGTCCAGCGCGATGGCCCCCAGGTGGAAGGCTGCTCGGTCGGGCGTCATGCCGTGCCGGATGCCGGCCAAAGCAGCGGTCAGCAGGGTATTGGCGGTCATAGGCAGCGCCACGGTCAAAAAGTTGGCCAGCACATGGCCCAACAGCAGTTGCCCCCGGGTGACCGGCAGGCTGTGGTAAAGATCCACCGCCCGGCGGTTGTGCATATAGCCCACCCCGGAAAGCGCCAGGATAAAGCTGCCCGCCAGCCACAGCAGGCATACCGTCCCCACCGCTATGCCCACATACAGGCCGCCCCGGTCGGCCGTGCTGATATTCTCATACACCCACTGTCCCTTTTCTTCCCACCGGCGGAACATCGCCAGCAGGTACGGCAGCGGAATGCCGATGAACCCGATGAGCGCCAGGTACACCATATTGGGGATATTTTTCTTCAAAAGCCCGCGCAGCAGACTGCCAAAGCGGTCAGGAGAGGATGTTGCTGTAATCATAACCCGCCGCCTCCATTTCTCCGATGAATACTTCCTCCAGCGTCATGGGCAGCGCCTCCGCAAAGAGCGGCCGCCGCGCCTCCAATACGGCCAGGGTATCCTCCGCGGTGCCCCGCACCAGCAGGCTCACCAGCTTGCCGCGTTCCTTTTTATCCAGAATGGCAAGCCCCGTCGCCGCCCAGTCCACCGGGTGGTCATAGGCCGCCTGCACCCGGCAGAAGCCCAGCTTCAGCGCATCCAGATCCTTCTCAAACAGCAGCCGCCCGGCGGAAAGCAGTCCCACCTGGTCGCACAGGTCCTCCAGCTCCCGCAGGTTGTGACTGCTTATCATCACGGTGGCGCCCCGCTCCGCTATCTCCTCGGCCAGCAGCTTTTTCACCATCAGCCGTATCACCGGGTCCAGCCCGTCAAAGGCCTCATCCAGCAGCAGGTAATCGGCATGGCAGCACAGCGCCGCCAAAAGCGCCGCCTGCCGCCGCATCCCCTTGCTGAAGGTGGAAAGGGGTTGATCGGTTTGCAGCGGAAAGCACCCGCAAAGGGTGTGGTAGGTTTCCATGGAAAAGCCGGAATACAGCCCCCGGTAGAAGCTCGCCAGGTCCTCCACGGTGCTCTTGGGCGGGAAATACAGGTCATCGCTGAGATACAAAATGCGATCCTTCGCCGCGATGTTCTCAAAGATATCCTCGCCCTCCAGCGTCACCCGGCCGCCATCGGGGCGGTACACCCCACACATCAGCCGCATCAGCGTGGATTTTCCGCTGCCGTTGGGCCCCACCAGTCCATATATGCATCCCCGCCGGATCTCGGTATTCAGCCCATCCAGCGCGGTTTTATCCTCAAACCTTTTTACCAGGTTTTCTGCTCTTAACATCACTCGTTCCCTCCGTAGCATCGCTCCACCAGCGCTTCGGCCGTGGTTTTCTCCACACCGGCCAGCCGGGCCTGCCGCAGCGCTTCCCGCAGCTCGGCTTCGGCTCTTCGGCAGGTCGCTTCGGCGGCGTTTTCTTCCCCGCCCACAAAGCAGCCCTTGCCCCCCACCGTGTAAATGACCCCCTCGCTCTCCAGCTCCTGGTAGGCCTTCTGGATGGTATTGGGGTTCAGGCCCGTTTCGGCGGCCAGGGCACGCACACTGGGCAGCCGGCTCTCCGGGGGGAATACCCCCATGACGATCAGCCCGGTCATCTGCTCCTTGATCTGCTGATATACCGGTATCCGGCTGGTCGGGTCCAGTTGGATCATGGCTCTCACTTCCTTCTCTCACTTCGTTGATCTCCCGGCTTTGTGGGGGCTCGCCCCCGCAGGCTTCCTGCAGCCCGCCGGTCCCCACCGCGCCCCGCAGTCTCCGGCCTGCGGCCGGAGTTCCCGCCCGGCCCTGCGGGCCGGGCGGGCCGACGCCCTGCCCCTGCGGGGGCAGGGCGTCCCTGCGGGGCGCGGCTTGCCGGGCTGCTGCGTATTTTCATCCCGCCTCACTCACGCCGAGCGGATCATCACGCTCTCCCGGAACAGCGGCATCATCATGTAGCCCTTCGCCTTCAGCGTATCAATGATATCTGGCAGGGCCTCCAGGGTGGCGGCACTGTAATCGTGCATCAGCATCACTACTATCTTCTGCTCCCCCACCGAGGAGACCGCGTTCTGGTAGGCCTTTTCGGTGGTCAGTACCCCCGGCAGGCCGTCGCCGGTGTAGCAGTTCCAGTCCACATAGCCCAGGCCGTCGGCCGCCAGCGCCGCCGCGATGGCCTGTTTTTTGTTCCCGGCCGTAGGGCTCCCTCCAGGGAACCGGTAGATCTCCGGGGTAACGCCCACCGTTTCGGTCAGCCACTTCTGCTGGTCCCTTATCTCCTTGATGCAGCTGTCGGCACTTTGGTACACCGCCTTTATTTTGTGGGAATAGCTGTGGTTGGCCAAGGTGTGGCCCTCCCGTATCTCCCGCTGGATCTGCGCCACATGGTCCGGCCGGTGCCGCAGGAAGAAGGTGGCGTGCACCCCCTTCTCCTTCAGGATATCCAGTATCGCGTCGGTAGTGTTGTCATACGGCCCATCATCAAAGGTCAGGTAAGCGATTCTCTTATCGCTCTCCCCAGCCCTTATCTGCCGCTCCAGCTCTCCCAGCAGCCGGAAGCCCTCGTCCTTCTGCTTTTGTATCGCCTCCGGCAGAGCCTTCTGCTCCGCGGTCTCGGTACGCAGGGTCTCCACCTGGGCGGTCAGTCCCTCATTCTCCGCCGTGATCGTCTCCAGCTCCTGCCGCATGGTGTCCAGCCGCCCACCATCCGGGTCGGTCATCCGCAGGCCGCCCGCCACCGCCGCCACCACCATCAGCACCGTTATCAGTCCCGGCAGCAAAGCGCTTTTCTTCTGTTTTACTTTCACTTTGGTTTCCTCCCTCAGCCGACCAGTGTCGCCTCCAGACTCTCTTTCCATACCTTCCAGCTTTGCAGTGTCTCATTGGCATCGCCGTTCTGCTCCCGCAGTTCATTCAGCTCGCCCTCCAGCGCCGTTTTTTCCTCCAGCAGCGCCTGCTGCAGCTCCCTGGCACTTTCATATTCACTTTGCAGGGCACTCAGTTCTCGTTTTTCCTGCCACCAGCCAGCCATGCCCCAGTACCCCACCGCCAAGATGGCCAGCACCAGCGCCACTGCCGCGATCGTCCGTTTCATTGGTTTCTCTCCTTTGTTTTCTGTTTTCTCGTTCCCGCGTCTTAACTGTATTAGTACAGATAGTACAGTTTCATCTTATCATGCCGCCCCTCCCCTGTCAATGAACATTCCGTAAATTGTCGAAGCCCTGCGGGGCCAGTTTTTTCCGCCTGCCGGCGGGATTCCCTCTCGGAAAAATATAGTCCCGCACCCGCGCACCGCGACCCCCTTTATACCAAATTTCATCTTGCCTTCGGCGGCGCGGAGCCTTTTGCAAAGGCATAGTAAGCACCGCTCGCCGCGGAGGCGTTCCTTTTGTGCGTACAAAAGGAACCAAAATACGGTCAAGGGGGACAGATTCCCCCTTGACGAACCCCTTTCTGTCGCTTGCAGTGCTGGATACGAACGATGCAAAAGCATCGTCCGTACTGCGCACAGATACGCTCCCAAAGTAGCCGCAGGCGCATTTGCCCCCTCCCCGTCCCCCTCCCCCGTAGCGGGGGAGGGCCGTCTGGGCAAATAGCTGCTTATTCAGGTCTTAGGCTCGGCAGCGTGACTTCCTGCGATGCACTCCTTGGCCAATCGGCAGCCCTTGCCGCCTTGCGGTGCCCGAAAAAATCTTCGCGCTGCTCGCTTGCTCGATTTTTTCGACCGCTACGGATGCTCCGCCTCGCTGCATCCGCCACTGGCGGTGCTCGGCTCCGCATCCCCATCCACCGCGCCCCCCTCACTCCCCCAAATTCGCATAATAAATCCCAGTGTTACTTTCCCAGCAAAATCCACAATTTATGCGATCTTCGCCCAGTATTTCCCCATATTGTAAATTTTCCATTAAAAAAAGTGAAATATTAACCTCTCACATGCAAAAAAGGGGCGATTTGGAGGGATTAGTGAAAGGACTTTTTCTCACCGGCAAAAATCTTTTTGTGTCGGCTTCTCTCCCCGAATAACAAATCGAGAGCCTTTTCGCCCCACCGGTCAAACAGGGGCGCCGGTTAAAACTTATTTCTTCAGCAGACCTCATCGGGCAATTTGGGGGTCTGCCTTAAGCGGGAACCTGCCTCCCACCAGCACCTTGAAAAAAGAATATTTCCTGATGGCTTGCCTAAATGCCCCGCGGGTGGTAATCTTGTAGAAGAAAACCGCCAACTGCAAGGAGAGCAAAATGAACCGTCACCTTTACGATGAAGAAGCCCTGATGAAAGATTACCCGCTGGCCGCCCGTACCGCCCACCCGGAGGGGACCGTTATCCCCGTCGGTTCCGCCGCCATCGGCGGGGAGAATCTGACCCTCATTGCCGGGCCGTGCGCCGTGGAAAGCCGGGAGCAGCTGTTTGCCACCGCGGCCGCGGTAAAGGCCGCCGGGGCCACCATCCTGCGGGGCGGCACCTATAAGCCCCGCACCTCCCCCTATGCCTTTGCCGGCCTGGGGGAGGAAGGCCTGCGCCTTCTGGCGGAAGCCGGCCGGGAATTTCAGCTCCCCACCGTCAGTGAAATCACCGATGCCGCCCTTTTGCCCCAGTTTGAAGAAATCGATATTTTGCAGGTGGGGGCCCGCAATATGCAGAATTATACCCTTTTGCAGGCACTGGGCCGCCAGCCCAAACCCGTCCTCCTAAAACGCGGGCTGGCCGCCACCTACGAAGAATGGCTTGCCTCGGCCGAGTACATCCTGCGGGAGGGAAATCCCCATGTCATTCTCTGTGAACGGGGCATCCGCAGCTACCAAAGCGGCACCCGCGCCACCTTGGATCTGGCCGCCATTCCGGTGATGCAGGGTCTTACCCACCTGCCGGTGCTGGTGGATCCCAGCCATGCCTCCGGGGTCGCCGGCTGGATCCCGGCGCTGGGCCGGGCCGCCATAGCCGCCGGTGCCAGCGGTCTTATGGTGGAAGTCCACACAAATCCCGCCCAGGCCCTCAGCGATGGGGAGCAAGCCCTGCTTCCGCAGGATTTTGCCCGCCTGGCCGCCGATGCCCACAAAATCTGGGGGCTTTTGCACCCCTAAGCCAAAGCTTCTTTTCTCTGAAGAAAAGTTGGGCCCCGGCGGCGAGCCATACTGGCTGTCACCTTCCGGTGGCTCCGCGACGCCGAAGGCAAGATGAAATTATGTCATAATCCCTGCCGCGGCAGAGGAAAAGAAAGGAGCCCGGCCTATGGAGATCACGATTTGCCCGGGGAAGGCCCCCCGGCGGGCGGCGGTGCCGCTTTCCAAATCCGAAGGGCACCGGGCCCTTATTCTGGCGGCGATGGCCCAGGGGGAAACCCTTTTGCCGTGGCTGCCCGCTTCCGGCGATCTGCTGGCCACCATGGACTGCCTGCGGCAGATGGGAACCAGCTTTACCGAGCGGGAAAACAGCCTGCTGGTCACCCCGATTGCGGGGCCTCCCGCCGCGCCCCTCCGGCTGGACTGCCGGGAAAGCGGCAGCACCCTGCGCTTTTTGCTGCCGGTGGCGGCTGCCCTGGGCCTGCGGGCCATATTTACCGGGCGGGGCCGGCTGCCCCAGCGCCCGGTGGAGGCCCTTTTGGCCGCTTTGCAGCGGAACGGCATCACTGCCGAGGTGCGGCAGCACCCCTGGGAGATCGAGCTTGCCGGGCGGCTGACCCCCGGCGCTTTTTCCCTGCCGGGGAATGTCAGCTCCCAGTATGTTTCCGGACTGATGCTGGCGCTGCCCCTTTTGACCGGGCCCAGTGAGATCCGTTTGACGGGGGCTCTGGAATCGGCCGGCTATGCCGGGATGACCGAGGAAATGCTGCGACGCTTCGGCCTTGAACTCGAAAAAATCCCCATGGGGTGGCGCATCCCCGGCGGGATGAAATACCAAAGCCCCGGCCGCCTGGCCCTGGGCGGAGATTGGAGCCACGCGGCCTTTTGGCTGGCGGCAGGCTGCCTGGCCGGGCCGGTAACGGTGACTGGTCTGGAACCCGAAAGCACCCAGCCCGACCGGGTCATTCTTCCGCTGCTGCGGCAGATGGGCGCCCGGATCGAGCTTTCCCCGGAAGGGATAACGGCCTATCCCCACCGATTAACGGGGACAACTATTGATGTCAGCGGCTGTCCCGATCTGCTGCCGCCGCTGGCGGCGGCGATGGCCTTTGCCAAAGGGGAAAGCCGCCTGACCGGTGCGGCCCGCCTGCGGCTCAAGGAAAGCGATCGTCTGGCCGGGATGGCCGGGCTGCTGCGGGCGCTGGGGGGCCGGGTGGAAGAGGAACCGGATGGGCTGCGGATCGCCGGGAGCGGACTGCGGGGCGGCGTGGCCGATCCCTGCGGCGACCACCGGCTGGCGATGGCCGCGGCGGTGGCAGCCCTGGCCTGCCGGGAGCCAGTGACCGTAAAGGATGCCGAATGTGTGGAAAAGTCCTATCCCGCATGGTGGGGGCTTTTCTGTGAAGAAAAGTAGGCAAAAAATTTTTAGTCGCCTTCGGCGTCGCGAAGCTTTATAAATGGTTTTAATCTGTACGCCTACCCGGCGAGGGGTTACTTTTCTATGAAGAAAAGTAACCAAAAGTCATTCAGGGCTCCGCCCTAAAGACCCGACGCGTCGGTACGCCCCGTATAATCGGGGCCCCCGCAAGGTCGTAAGACCTTGTGGGGAAAGGAGGATGCACCGCAGCGGGGAGGGCTGCCCGGAGCAAAGCGCAGGGTCAGCCCGACTTAAGCGAAGGTTGCGTCCGACGCGACGACGCTTATAAGGTTGATTTTTAATTTGGTTTCTGCAAGCCAATCGCAGAAAGTCACGCTGCCGAGACTGTGGGTAAAACAAGCAGTTACTTGCCCAGACGGCCCCTTCCCCGCTGCGGGGGAGGGGTAGGGGGTGCGGAGCCGAGCGCCGCCAGTGGCGGATGCAGCGAGGCGGAGCACCCGTAGCGGTCGAAAAAATCGAGCAAGCGAGCAGCGCGATGATTTTTTCGGGCACCGCAAGGCGGATGGGGCAAATGCTGCCGCAGGCTACCTTTGGAGCGCATCTGTGCGCAGTGCGGATTTAGATTTTTCGACCGAGAAAATCTAAATCCGTAGCCAGCACAGCTAAGCGTCAAAGAGGTTTGCAAAGGGGAAAGCCCGGTTCCCCTTTGCCCTGTTTTGCTTCCTTTTGCAGGAGCAAAAGGAAGGCCCCCGCGGCGAGCGGTGCTAATTAAACCTTGTAAAAGGCCCTGCCCCGCCGAAGGCGAGATGAAACTTTATCATAATTATTGCCGTCAACCCCTCAGTCACGGCTGCGCCGTGCCAGCTTCCCTTACACAGGGGAGCCTTTAGGGTGATGTGACGCCGACAGGCGAGAAGAAATTTGGTATGCGAGGGGATCGCGGTGCGTGGGTGCGGGACTACGATTGGCCCAGGAGCACTCCGCCGGCAGGCGGAAACAATGCAAAGATGCTATGACAAACCGTCATAATATGAGTGAAAAGAAGGGAGTGTGACCGGCGGATGATGGAATACCACGGCAGGCGGCTGCGGCTGCGGCTGGAGGGCGAAAGCCACAGCCCGGAAATGCGGGTGACGATCTGGGGGCTGCCGGTGGGAGAGCCCGTGGATAAGGAAACCCTGCTGGGACTGCTGGCCCGGCGTCGGCCGGGACAAAGCCCCTTGACGACGGGGCGAAACGAAAAGGATGAACCGGAATTCCTAAGCGGGGCGCGGGATGGCATGCTGACCGGGGAGCCGGTGGTCATCCGCTTTGCCAACGAGGACCGGCGGCCGGAGGATTATGCGGCCATAAGGACGATCCCCCGGCCGGGCCATGCCGATTATCCCCAGTATTTACAGGGCGGAGCCATCCCCAGCGGGGGCGGCGCGCTGGGCGGCCGGATGACCCTGCTGCTGTGCGCGGCGGGCGGTCTGGCGCTGGGCCTGCTGAAGAAGAAAAATATTACTGTGGCGGGGCGGCTGCTTTCGGTGGGCGGGGTACGGGATATCCCGCTGCCGGTGTGGCCCCCCAAAGAGCTGCTGAAGGCTCTGGCCGAAAAAAAACTGCCGGTATGGAGCGAGGAACTCATCCCCCGGATGGAGGAGGAGATCCTGGCGGCCAAGGCGGCGGGGGATTCCCTGGGCGGGGTGATAGAATGTGTGGCTCTGGGGCTGCCCGGCGGGTTGGGGAATCCCCGGTTTGATGGGGTGACCAACCGGCTGGCGGCGGCGCTTTTTGCCATCCCCGGCGTAAAAGGGGTGGAATTCGGCGATGGCTTTGCCGGGGCGGCGCAGCGTGGCAGCGAGCAGAATGACCCGTTTATTCTCTCGGATGGGACGATACAAACCGAGACCAACCACGCCGGCGGGCTGCTGGGGAGCATCACCACGGGGATGCCGCTGGTGCTGCGCCTGGCCATGAAGCCGACCCCGAGCATCGCGCGGGAGCAAAGGAGCGTAGACCTGCAAACCATGCGGCCGGTTTCCCTTTGCATCGGCGGGCGGCACGACCCCTGCATCGCGGTGCGGGCGGTGCCGGTGGCCGAGGCGGTGACGGCGCTGGTGCTGCTGGATCTGCTGCTGGAGGCAGACGAAGGCGACGAATGGGTGTAAAAATGAGCGGCGCCAAAGAATTTGACGCCCGGCTGGCGGCAATAGGCCCGAAAGGGTGCTGGGCGGCCCGCAGGGCAAACCGCCCGGAAGGGCGGTTTTGGGGGCGGCCAAAGGCCGCCCCTACGGCGCGGCAAAGCCGCGCCGGCCCTGCGGGCCGTAATGCCCGGAGCATACAGAAAGCGAGGAGAGAAGATGGAACTGCAGGAACTGAGAAATGAGATCAACCGGATAGATGGCGAGATGCTGGCCCTGCTGGAGCGGCGGCTGGCGGTGTGCCGTGCCATAGCGGAGTACAAGCGGCAAAACGGGCTGCCGGTGCGGGACCCTGCTCGGGAGACCGAAAAGCTGCACGAAGCGATGGAGCGGGGCGGAGCAGCTGGGCAGCGGCTGGTGGCGCTGCTGATGGCGCTGGGCCGGGAGGAGCAGGAGCGACTGCTGAAAGGAGAATAAAAATGATACTGAAGGACGATACCGTGCTGCTGCGGGATTTTAAGCGGGAGGACATAGCGAAGCGGATAGAATGGGAGACCGAAAAGACCGAGTGGCAGCTGTGGGACGCCCCGTGGGAATATGAGGGGCTGACCGAGGAGCAGAAAAAAGAGAATCTGCAAAAGTACATAAAAGCGTTGGAGGAATGGGCGGCGATATGTGAGTCGCTGTCCGACGAGATGCCGCGCAAGTCTTTCCAGATCTGCACGCCGGAGGGAGAATATGTGGGCTGGTGCGGCAGTTATTTTATCAATGAGGACTGCTGCACAGACGAAAACGGCGACCGGCTGGCCATTGGCATTGACCTGCCGGAGGAGAACGCCCGCGGCAAGGGCCTGGCGACCCAAGCGCTGCGGCTGTTTATGGCATATCTGCGCACGCTGGGATTTACCGAGCTGTATACCCAGACCTGGAGCGGCAACGAGCGGATGATCGGATTGGCGGAAAAGCTGGGCTTTACCGAGTGCTGCCGCAAGCCGAAGCTGCGCACGGTGCGGGGGCAGCAATACGATGGGCTGACCTTTCGAATTGAATTATAATTATACAAATTGTAGATAATGTGATACATTATACAAAAATGAAGCGATAAAAAGAGACCCTCGGGCGGAGAGAACTGCACGGGGGTCTTGGTGTTCTTTGGGGGGATTTTGGGGGGCGATGCGAGTATCATTTCCGAGCAAATCGGGGGTCTCGTTTTTTAGCAAAGAAGCTAAAAAAGCAGAATATAAAGCAGCGCCCAAATGAGCTCACGGTCGGCGCGGCAGCGCAATAAAAAGGCCAGCACCACCAGGATGAGCAGCGTTTCCTGATCGAGGGTGGGGCGGCGGGCCGCAAGGGGCGCGGTTTGGGAAGGAACCCGGCGCGGCGCGCCGCCGCCCGCCGCCGCAGGCGGCGTGGGGGCAAAAGCCCCGGCCGCCCCCTTGGGGGGCGGGGGCGGCGGCGCCGGGGCCGCGCGCAGCGCGGCCTCCCGAGACTGCTGCTCGGCACGGCGGCAAAGCTCGGCGAAGAGGGCTTCATCTTCGGGCTTCCATTGCGGCATGGCAGGGGGCCTCCTTTCAAGGGAGATGGCGGCCTTTGGCCGGTAGGGGGCATGCAAATTTGCTTGCAATTTGGCCCCCTAGCTTTGCGGTGCAAGGGCGGTTACGAGGGAGCTTGGCAGAGCAATAAGTATTTGCAAGCGTATGCATTTACCAGGCAAAGGCCGCAGGGATGAAAAAAGCCCCAGCGGCTTTAACCGGCGGGGGGCTTATCCTCCAGCAGGGGCAGCAGCCGGATGATGCGCAGCAGCTGGGCAGCCTCCTCCACCTTTTTGCGGCGGTGCTCCCCGCAGAAGGGCTGCAAAGCCATCAAAAGCTGGGTATCGCGGTCCGGGGTAGAAAGGGAGGACATCACCTGGGCGATGCGGCCCAACAGGGCGGGATCGAAGCCGGGGGACTGGGTACTGCCGCCTGTGCCGCCCAGCATCCCCAAAAGGGCGGAGAGATCAGGAGTGGCAGGGGCTTCCCCGGCCGGTTCCTGCGGCGGGGGCGGGGGGCCATTCCCCAGGCCCAGACCGGCGGCAAGCTCTCCCAGCTGGGAGAGCATTTGCGGATCGGAAAGGAGCTGCTCCAGCCGGGCGCTCAGGTCCTCCATGGTGATCCCTCCGATCCGTGGTGTGGTAGCAGGCAATGCCTGCGGTTTTGGAAAGGCTGCGGGGGCGCGGGTAAGGCGGCCGCCCCGCGCCCCCGCAGGGGGGCGGGTGGGTGGCCCCCCGCAGGGGGGCCACTGCCCGGGCGAAGCCCGGGCAACGGGGCGGCCGCCACCTGGGCCCTGCTCAAATCAGGGCTCCGGGGGTGCCTGCCCGGCCAAAAGCTGCTGCAGCAGCATGCGCACCTGCGGAGACTGGAGCAGCTGCGACAGGCCCTCCCGGTCGGAGAGCAGGGCGTTTACCTTTTCGCGGTCGGCGCCCAGGGACTGCAGCAGGCCGTCCAGTCGGCCGTTTTGCAGCTCCTCCTGCAGTTTTACGGGGTCGCGCCCCAATTTACCCGCCGCGATGCGCAGCAGGATGGAAAGCTGTTCCGGGGTATAGCGGGAAGGTTCGGCCATTTCTTCATTCCTCCTGTTCCTTTTTGCTTAAAGATATGATAAAATACCTTTGGTTAGAAGATGGGGAAAGCGGGCAGGATGCCGCTCTTCCCATCTATATGCAGCAGGAGTAAAGGGGGTGCCCACCGGATGAAGGTCATCATTTGCAGCGATAGCCACGGGGCGTTTGCCGCGGCGGAGCAGGTGCTGGAGCAGCAGCCGGAAGCGGCGGCGGTCCTCTTTTTGGGCGATGGCGCGGAGGAATGGGACGATCTGCATGAGATCTACCCGCAGATCCCCTTTTACCCGGTGCGGGGCAACTGCGACTGGGGCTGCGACTGGCCGGCCGAACGCATCGTGGAGCTGGGCGGACACCGTATTTTTTGCACCCACGGGCACCTGTACGGGGTAAAAACCGCCGGTACCGCGCTATTGGAGAAAAAGGCGGCGGCGGAAAACTGCGACATCGTACTGTATGGGCACACCCACCTGGCGAAAATAGAATACCGGGAGGGGCGGTATTTTCTTAATCCCGGGAGCCTGCGCCAGCCGATGGAGGGCCACCCGAGCTACATCGAGCTGAACCTGGATGACAAAAATGTGGTGCCCATCCTGGTGGAGCTGTAAGGCGGCGGGGAAGATAAATGGAAGGATTTGTGCAGAGGGGAGGCTGGGGCCGCAGGCCCGGCGCGAAGCGCCGTACGCGGGCGAAGCCCGCGGAAAACCGTCCGGAGGACGGTTTGGCCTGCGGCCCCAACCGGGCACCCTGCACAGGTGATAGAAGGAGCAGAGCATGAAAAGGGTTTACTTTGCCGGGTCGATCCGCGGCGGGCGGGAGGATTTGGCGCTGTATGCGGCGCTGATCGCCCGGCTGCGGGAGCGGAGCGAGGTGCTGACCGAGTTTATCGGGGAAAGCACGCTGGAGGACATAGAAGCCGCGACCATGACCGACTTTGATATCTACGAGCGGGACATGGCACTGCTGCACCAGGCTGATGCAGTAGTAGCGGAGTGCAGTACGCCCTCGCTGGGGGTGGGGTACGAGCTGGGCAGCGCTCATGCGCTGGGACTGCCGGTTTATATCCTGTACCGGCCAAGAGAAAGCCGCCGGCTTTCCGCCATGGTATCGGGCAACCGAGGCTTTACACTGCTGCCGTACGGGAGCCGGGAGGAAGCGCTGGCGGCGGTGAATCGAATCCTGGATGAGTTGGGCGTGTGAGCCGCGCTGCCGCGGCTGCATAGAGAAACAGCAAGTGCAAGGGACAGGCCAGGGCCGCAGGCCCGGCGCAAAGCGCCGTACGCGGGCGAAGCCCGCGGAAAACCGTCCGGAGGACGGTTTGGCCTGCGGCCCCAACCGGGCACCCTGCACCTACCATAGAAGGAGAAAAACACATGGAATACACAGCCGGAAATGTGTACAAAGCCATTGACATGCTGGCGCCCTTTGGGGGGTGCATGGCGTGGGATAATGTAGGGCTGCTGGTGGGGGAGCCGGATTCAGCGGTCACCGGCATTCTGGTGACGCTGGATGTGACCCCGGCGGCGGTAGCACAGGCACTGGAAATGCGGATGAACTGCATCGTCAGCCACCACCCCATTATTTTTCACCCGCTAAAGCACATCAGCGCGCAGGATGCGGCGGGACTGTGCCTGGCCAATGGCATCTCAGTCATCAGCGCGCACACCAATTACGACTTTGCGCCGCGGGGGGTGAACTGCGCCCTGGCGCAAACGCTGGGATTGCGGAATATCCGGCCCTTTGGCCTGGAAGATAAGGAAAAGCCCTGGTATTCCATTATTGTATTTGTGCCAAAAAGCCATGCTGAGGCGGTGTACCGTACCATGAGCGAGGCGGGCGCCGGGCGGCAGGGAAATTACAGCGGATGCGCCTATATGAATGACGGCGAAGGGCGCTTTTTGCCGGAGGCGGGGGCCCACCCCTACCTGGGCAAGGTGGGGGCGCTGGAAAAGGCCGAGGAGACCCGGCTGGAGATGCTGTGTGCCCCGGAATGCCTGGACGCCGTTATAGCGGCGATGCGGGCGGCCCACCCCTATGAGGAGCCGGCATACAGCATCCTGCCGAACCACGCGCTGCACCGGCAGGAGGTATACGGCATGGTGGGCGAGCTGCCCCGGCCGATGCAGCCGGAGGAACTGGCCGCCATGTCCGAAACCGCACTGAACACCCGGATACAGTATGTTCCCACCGGGCGGGAGATCCTGACGGTGGCGGTATGCGGCGGAGCTGGCAGCGATTTTATGGGGGAAGCACTGGCCGCGGGTGCGGAAGCCTTCCTGACCGGAGAGGCAAAACACCACGAATGGTTTATAGCGGCGGAGCAGGGCCTGTGCCTGATGGCGGCGGGTCACCACGCCACCGAGCACCCTGCCATGCCGCAGCTGGCAAAACAGCTCCGGGCGGCGCTGCCCGGTTTGCCGGTTGAGGTATTTGACAGCGACCCGGCCCGGTGGGGCGGGATTTGAACGAAATCTTGCAGGAATGTGCAGGGGAACGGGATCGGGCCGCAGGCCACCCCGGCTTCGCCGGGGTATGCGCCTTCGGCGCATCGGCCGCCCGCAGGGCGACCGGGCCTGCGGCCCGGACCCTGCCCTTTGCAGGGGCTATCCCAGACCGGGGCCTGGATTTTTAACCAGTTATGAGACAGCGCTGGAGCTATATGAAAGCCCTCAGCCGGAACCATCCTAGATGGGGGCTCGGATTTTTAACCCACCAAAAAGCAGGAGCAGAGTTATCCCCCTGTATGAAGTATGAGTGGGACGCAAAAAAGGAGATAATGACTATGGTAGAGTACAGTAAGCTGCAAAACGGAAGTGATATCCGGGGGGTGGCGCTGCCGCTGGTAGCGGCGGAGCCGGTAAACCTGACCGAGGAAGCCGCCGGACAGATCGGCCGGGCCTTTGCTGCATGGCTGGTGGAGCGCTGCGGTAAACCGGCGGAGGAGCTGCGGATCGCCGTGGGACGAGATAGCCGTCTTTCCGGGCCCAGCCTGCAGCGGGCCGTACTGACCGGACTGGTGGCCATGGGGGCCGTGGCGGCCGATTGCGGCATGGCCAGCACCCCGGCTATGTTTATGGCGACGGTGCTGCCGGGCTGCGATTTTGACGGGGCGGTGATGATCACCGCGAGCCATCTGCCGCAGAACCGCAACGGACTGAAGTTCTTTACCAGGGAGGGCGGGCTGGAATCCGCCGATATTAAGGAGCTGCTGCGCCGGGCGGAGGCGGGCCCCGAAGCGGCCCGGCTGCATGGGCGGCTCACCTCTTTTGATATCTTGACCCCCTATACCGCCATGCTGCGGCAACGCATCATCACCGGGGTGAATAGCGGCGAGCGGCCGCTGGCTGGACTGAAAATAGCGGTGGATGCCGGCAACGGCGCGGGCGGCTTCTATGCCACGCGGGTGCTGGCGCCGCTGGGCGCGGATATTTCCGCGAGCGTGTACCTGGAGCCGGACGGCAGCTTCCCCAACCATGTGCCGAACCCCGAAAACAAGGAAGCGATGGAGAGCATCCGCCGGGCGGTGCTGACGGGCGGCTGCGATCTGGGACTGATCTTTGATACCGATGTGGACCGGGCAGGCGCGGTGGAAGCCGATGGCACCGAGCTGGGCCGCAACCGGCTTATCGCGCTGGCGGCGGCCATCGCGGCGGAGCAGGCCCCGGGCAGTACCATTGTCACCGATTCCGTCACCAGCGACCAGCTGGCGGATTTCATTGAGAAAAAGCTGGGCTGCCGCCATCACCGCTTTAAGCGGGGCTACAAAAATGTCATCAATGAGGCGATCCGCCTGAATGAGGCCGGGGAGACCTGTCTTTTGGCGATGGAAACCAGCGGCCACGGCGCCCTGAAGGAAAATTATTTTCTGGATGACGGGGCCTACCTTGCCACCAAGATCGTCATTCGCTATGCCCAGCTGCGGCGGCAGGGCCGTACCCTGGCTGACCTGCTGGAGGGAATGCGGGAGCCGCTGGAGGCGCGCGAGCTGCGCTTCCGCCTGCTGCCGGAGGACTTTAAGGCGGCGGGGGCGGCGGTACTGGCCGCGCTGGAGCGGTATGCCGCCAGCCAGCCGGGCTGGGTGCCCGCGCCCCACAACTACGAGGGCCTGCGGTATTCCGTCCCGGCGGTAAAGGGCTGGTTCCTGCTGCGGATGAGCCTGCATGACCCGCTGATGCCGCTGAACATTGAAAGCGACTGCCCCGGCGGGGCGGAAGAGATCCTGCGGGAGCTGGCGCCCTTCCTGAAAGGGCAGGCCGCGCTGGATACCGCCCAATTGGGTTGATCCCCCAAAAACCGCGCCCCTTCCGGCATTGCGGGAGGGGCGTTTCCCTTTTGGGACTGTGCAGGGGGCAGGCGGGCGGCCTGCGGCCCCGCCCACCGGGGCCCTGTACAGAGTCCCTCGGCTGTGCTATACTGAAAGCCAAACCGACCCAGAGGAGGAAACCCCATGCCAAGCAGTAGGGAATATCTGAGCTACATTATGGAGCAGCTGGCCCCGCTGGAGGGCATCACCACCCGGCAGATGATGGGCGAGTATATCATCTATTACCAGGGGAAGATCGCCGCCGAGCTGTGCGATGACCGTCTGCTGGTCAAGCCGGTCCCGGCCGCGCTGGCGCTGCTGCCCGATGCCCCGCAGGAGCCGCCCTACCCCGGCGCCAAGCCGATGCTGCTGGTGGAGGAAGTGGAGGATGGGGCTTTCCTGCGAGAACTGCTGGTGGCCATGGAGCCGGAGCTGCCCACCCCAAAGCCAAAAAAACCGATGGCGAAAAAGGAGTGACCGGGTATGGCACGATGGATCATTCTGCTGCGGGGTGTAAATGTAAGCGGAAAAAATAAAGTGCCCATGGCCGAGTGGAAGGCGGACCTGGCAGCGCTGGGTTATGCCAATATCGTAACGCTGCAAAACAGCGGCAATGCCGTACTGGATACCAACAGTGACCGAGCAGCCTTGATCCACGAGGTCACAGGCTTGATGCGGGAGCGATTTGGGCTGGAGATCCCGGTATATGCAATAGAGCAGGAAAGCCTGCGGGAACTGCTAGCCCAGTCCCCGGCGTGGTGGGGCCACGAAGATAAAGCGATTTATGACAATCTTATCTTTCTGCTGCCGCCCCATACCGTGGAGGAACTGGAGGAGGCACTGGGCGCGCCGCACCCGGAGCTGGAGTGGGTGCACCCCTGCGGGGACGCGGTGTTTTGGAGCTTTGACCGGCAGAAATACCAGAAAACCAACTGGTGGCCCCGGACCGCGCAGGAGCCTGCCCAGGAATGGATCACGATACGGACAGCCGGTACTGTGCGCAAGCTGGCAGCGCTGTAATGGCGTTTCCCCATAAAAATGACCCCTGCAGGGCGAAACCTGCGGGGGTGTTATTTTTGCGGTGGGTTTTTCCTTTTTTGTAATGCCGCCGGCCGCTTCCGGCGGAAAGGCGCGCAGCCCCCGCCGGAAAGTCACCGATATATGATATTACCGGCCGCCACGCAGTCCTTTCCGTCCTTTTTGCAGACATAAAGCTGCCGGTCTGCCTTTGCGATGGCCGAAAGGTCGTTCAGCTCCCTGCTGCTGGCGCTGGCGACGCCAAAAGAAGCGGTAATAATGCTCCTGCCCGGCAGGTCATCCCGGGGAATGGCGACAGCCCGGACAGCGCCAAGGAGCTCGATGGCAACGCGGCGGGCCTCATCTTCGGCAATGCCCGGCAGAATGACCACAAATTCCTCACCGCCGAAGCGGAAAAGGTACCGGTCCATGCGTAACAGGATGCGCACCACGCTTTCGGCTATGAGCCTCAGGGCCTCATCGCCCTTTATGTGGGAGTAATGGTCATTGTAGGATTTGAAATCATCCACATCGTAGATAATGACGCTGACCGTTTCGGGCGCCAATTTTTCGGCGGTAAACGCGCAGTAGGTTTCCATCGCTTTTCTATTCAGCGTTCCTGTCATCACATCATTGTAGGCAAGCTTGATAAAGGAATGGGTCATTTCTTTGATGGATCTTTCATTGCGGGACTGGCGGAGAAAAATGGACCGGATGGCGATAAATCCCACAACGATGGAAAAGCGCAGCAGAAAATGCTTGAACAGATCGTAGTTTTCGGCATAGGGAAGCCGGCTGGGGAGCCACCAGCTGAGGACGATCAGAACGCAGATGATGACGGTATCCAGCGTTTTGTAGGTCGGCGCGATCATGATAACAAACAGATAGCACATGGAGATGGAAAGACCGATGCCGTGAAAATTGCAGGAGACCATAAAAATGGTGACGCTGGCAATGATCATTGTGTAGTACCCCAGCAGAGCAAACCTCGCGAGCGGGGAATCATATTTTTTGCAGAGGGCCAGGAAAAGCAGCATGGCCAGGGATGCGGCGACCATCATATAGAGCGGTATCATATCGATCGGGATCATCGTCTTTTGTATGATGTGCTTCACCAGGTAAAACCCATTGGTAAGCAGGTATAAGACGGCCGCGCATAATATGATCGAAAAATTCTGCCGCATAAAAATGCTTTGCTCGGAGGGGAACTCACCGATCCTAACCCCAAGAACATGGTTACAAAAGCTCCTGAACCGGGAAAACGCGATATCCGATATCCAGCAGGATAAGCCCTGTGTCAGATAAGTTCTGTTTCCGTTCTCTTTCATGGGTTCCCTCCGCAGCAGACCATTCGGCATTTTTCTTCCTTTTTTTATATTGTATCATGTTTCCAGGGAGAACACAAGCTCCCGGCCGGAACAGTCGGGAGCTTGTATGCGATGCCGGCATATTGCGCTAAAGGCAGCGGTATGGGGGCCGCAGGCCCGGCGGCGAAGCCGCCGGGCCTGCGGCCCCCACCTAGTTCCTGCACCAATAAGGCCCTCAGCAGTAACCGGTGATATGATGGTCGCTTCCGGGGGCGAGCTGCGCCAGCACCGGGCCATCCAGCCGGCGGGTGGTTTCCCCCTGATGGATGAACAGGAAGTGGCTGCAATAGAGCTGCTGTCCCACCCGGAACATATTCATGGGGTCGTAGCCGCAGATGGCAGCTTCGCAGGGAATAAAAGCGTGTGCCTGCCGGTGCGCTTCGATGAGCGCTTGCTGCTTTTGGATATGTTCGGTGAAAAGGGCAGTCAGTGCCGCCTCCTCCGGTGCATCGGCGCACAGTGTCTCAGTGGGGCAGTTCTGTTCGTACAGGGTGGCGCCGGTAAATTCATTGCGAAGCGGCAGCCCCAGCTGCTCCAGCGCTAGGCATAGCACCGTGCCGGTGTAGTAGCAGAGCCGCCGGGCATCAAAGAGAAGCGGAAGCTCATTTTCCAACTTGGCGAGGTAGCGCTCCCGCGTTTCAGTGTACCTGGTGGGATCCAGTACTCGCAGGGCGCGCAGGCACACGGTTTCCGCCGTGCCCTCTATCGTTTCGGTTTTCCACTCCTCCGCGGTAACATGGGGGAAACGCCGGGCACGCTCATTGCGCAGTGCGGCAAACCGCAGGAGCTCCTCCTTTTCGCCGGTGCGGCAGGCAGCTGCCAACGCACGGTTTTCCGCCAGCTTCAGCCGGTAAAAATCCGGCTCCACCGGCGCGTTCAAAAGGCGCAGGTCATCGGGGAAGCGGCGCTCCCCCTCATCAAACTGGAAGCAATGGAACATCTCATGCGCCATATTGGCGGCAAGGGCCACAGGCGGCTGGGGATCGAGCGCCACACTCCAAATAGCGATGCGCCGCCCCTCGTATTCGATGGAGGTATTGCCGAGGAAGCGGTCATCCCACGGGAAAAGCTGTCCCTCCAGGCAGACCTGTTCCTCATCGTACAGGGCAAAGGGGTAGCGGTGATAGCCGGGGTACAACGCGGCAAAATCCAGCCGGTCCAGCTGTTCCGCAACGGCGTGGTAGAGAGTTAAAAGTTCCATGGGCGGGTCTCCTTATCTTTGGTGGATGGGACTATTATAGCAAAACCTGCGGGGAAAGAAAAGGGCGCCGCCCCCAAGGGGGCGGCGCGGTATGGTTTGTGCAGGGGGTAAGCGGGGGCCGCAGGCCCGGCGGCGAAGCCGCCGAAGCGGGCAAAGCCCGCTTGCCCGCCCGGAGGGCGGGTGGCCTGCGGCCCCCAGCGAGGTTCCTGAAGAAATTAGGATGTTACAGCAATCCCTGCCGTTTCAGGATGGGGCGCAAACGGCTGGCCAGCAGCGCTGCCAGCAGAATCTTTACCACATCGCAGGGCAGGAACGGCACCACGCAGGCGGAAAAGCTGGCGAAAAACGGCGTGCCGGAAAGGATGGAATACCACAGGGTACCGAAGAAATAGCACACCGCGCAGCCCAGCACCATCGCTACGCACATCTGCCAAAAACGCGCGCCCCATTTTTCCACCAGCAGGCCGGTGAAGAAAGCGGCGAAGATATAGCCGACCACATAACCGCCGGTATTGCCGACGAGATTGCCCAGGCCCCCGCGGAATCCCGCCATGACCGGAACCCCCACCGCAGCCAGCAGCAGGTAGACCAGCAGGCTGAGCGCGCCGCGCCACGGGCCCAATAGCGCGCCGGCCAGGTAGACGGCGAAAAGCGCCAGGTTAATGGGGATAAGCGGCAGCGGAATGGTGATTTGGCTGCAAACGGCGACCAACGCGGTAAAAATGGCGCACATGGTCAGTGTTTTGGCGGAAAAGCGGGAAGCGGTACGGGACTGGGTTTTGGTAGACATCGGCGACCTCCGGGGGAATGATTTTTATAACAAGGTAAGGATAGCACGGCGAGAGCTAATTGTCAACTAAAATATTTATTTAGTTGACAATTAACATAACAGTTTCTCCCTCGTGCAAGGGGAGGGGGTTGATTTAGTTTTGGCGGGATTTTCCGGTTTGCGCTGGAGGCAGGATCGGGCCGCAGGCCGCCCGCCCAAAGGGCGGGCAAGCGGGCTTTGCCCGCTTCGGCGGCGGAGCCGCCGGGCCTGCGGCCCGCGCTCTCCCCTTCCCCAAGCCGGGCCGGAGGCTGGATCATACCACCTCCATACCGGGCACCTACTCTTATCCCAGCAGCAGGGCCCCCAGCGCCCACAGCAGGTACACATGCGCCGGGTAGAACCAGTAGAACAGCCAGCGCGGGGAATTCCCCCGCTCCCCGTTATACATGGCCAGCGGGATAGCCGCGAAGACCATCATCCACTGGTAATAGGTGAACAGCAGCGTTACCGGCGAACCGTTCAGCAGCAGGATGGGGGTAAGGTACAGCACCAGGCAGGACACCACATAGGCGGTCAGCTGCATGCTTCTTTCCCGCCGGAAGAAATACAGCAGTACCCCGATCATCAAAAATTCGATGCCGCCCTCGCAGGTATAGGGGCTGGGCAGCAATGTAGTGGTCAGCAGGCTGGCTGCTGCGGTGGGGAGCACCGCTTCCAGCAGCAGCGGCAGCACAAACGGCCCTGCCACCAGCAGGATCCCATCCCAGCGGCGCTGTTCCATCCGCTTTAGCCCCTGCAGGATCACCAGCAGCAAAAAGAAGGTAGCACAGATGCCATTGGTAGGGGTGATGCCATCCGGCCGCAGACCCCCGGCATATTGCCGCAGCAGGGCATTGGTGATCCCCATGCCCGCCGCCACCGCATAGACCCGCAGCAGGTATTTTTTATAATTTCTCGTCCGGCCAAAGCCCTCCACCACAAAGAAGAGGAAGATGGGTGCGGCCAGTCTCCCCACCCAGCGCAGCGGCTCCGGCAGGTACAGGTAGTAGGCCATATGGTCCAGCAGCATGGTGAACAGCGCCAGAACCTTGAGGGCGGACGCAGAAAGGGATGGCTTCATGGTTCCTCCTTGGCGGGATGGGATGGGGGCCCAGTCGGGGCGGGACCCGGGTGGCCCGCTGTTTTATTCAGACTTGCACAGGGGGCAGGATCCGGGCCGCAGGCCGTTTCGGCTCCGCCGAAACACGCAGGCAAAGCCTGCGTCGACCGCCTTCGGCGGCCGGGCCTGCGGCCCGCGCTCCCCTCCCCCGGCACAGATGTTACTTCTCCAGCAGCTTCTGCGCAGCGGCGTGGTCGGGGGTGGTCAGCATAGTGTAGTAGGTTTCATAGATGACCATGCCCGGCCGGGCGCCGTTCGGCTTTTTGATGTTCTTCACCAGCGTGTAGTCAATGGGCACACGGCTGCTCTCCCGCCCGCTGCTGTTGCAGGCGGCCAGCATGGCCGCTTCCTCTATGGTTTGGTCGGGCAGCTCCTCCAGCGGGGTGCCGCCGGTCAGCAAAATCACATGGCTGCCCGGCTGCTTTTGGATATGGAACCACAGATCGCTGCCATGGGCGGTTTTCAGGGTCAATTGGTCATTTTGCAGGTTATTGCGCCCGCACAGGATGGTATATCCATCGCTGGAGCGGTACCGCAGCGGGGGCAGGGTGCCGCCCCGGCGCTTTTGCAGCGGCTTTTGGCCCTTGGGGGTCAGCGTTTTCAGGTAACCCTGCTGCCGCAGCTCCTCCCGGATCTCCAAAAGCTCGCCTTCGGTGGTGGCCCGGCGCAGCGCCTCCTGCACCGACTCGATGTAGGCAATCTCCTCCTCGCATTCGGTGATGAGGCGGCGCAGCACCGCTTCGGCATTGGCGGCCTTGCGGTATTCGGTGTAGTATTTCTGCACATTGCGGCTGGGGGTCAGGCGTCCCTCCAGCGGGATGGTCACATTGACCGGCGGATCGGCGGTATAGTCCTCACAGGTCAGGGCGGTCATGCCCTTTTCCAGCCGGTACAGGTTGGCGCTCAGCAGGTCGCCGTAGAGCCGCAGCTGATCCCGGCCGGCGCTTTTTTCCAGCTCCTGCAGGCGCACCGCCCGCTTGCGCACCAGCCGCTCGTGGATGGAGGTGACCTGCCGGCGCAGTCCCTCCCCCGCCAGCTTTACCCCTTCGCTGCCGGTTTTCAGCCGGTAAAATTCCTCCAGCAGCTCGCTGCAGGTGGGGTAAGGCGTCTGCGTGATATTCGTTCCCTCATACTGCCTTTGCGGCAGAAAGGTAAAGTCCGGCTTTTCGCCGCCCAGCAGCAGCGGGGTGCCGCCCTCCGGGGCCAGTGCCGCCGCCCATTCCCCCAGTACGGCGGAAACGGTGGCCCGCTGCACCGGGGAAAGGGCGCTAACCGTCGGATCGCCGGGGGCAATGCGGTAGGAAAGCTCCCGGCAAATGAGGGGGGAAGCCCCCTCCAGCACCGCCAGCAGCGCCTTGCTGAGAGGAAGATCCGGCCCGGAAAGCAGCCGGTCGGCGGCATCCAGCGGGGTGGTGACGGTCAAATCCAGTTTATCCTGCCGGGGCGGGTAGCAGTATTCCAGCCCGGAAAGCAGCGGCCGGCTTTCGCTTGCCGCAAAATCCACCCGGTGGATGGCGTCAATGACCTTGCCGTTTTCGCCCACCAGCACCAGATTGCCCTGCCGCCCCATCAGCTCACACACCAGCCGGAATTTGGCCCGGTCGCCCAGCTCATTGGTCGCCTCAAAGTGCAGGGTGAGGACGCGGTCCAGCCCCTGCTGGGTCACAGCAGTCAGCCGCCCACCGCCCAGGTGCTTGCGCAGCAGCAGGCAGAACATCGGCGGGGTGGCCGGGTATTCAATGGGGATGGCCGAAAAGTGCAGTCGTGGGGCCGCACCGGCCAGGATCACCAGGCGGCGCACCGGCCCCCGATTGTGCAGGTGGATGACCACGCAATCCCGGTTGGGCTGGCCTATTTTATCCACCCTGGCCCCGATCATCGGTTCCAGCTCCTGTTTTATCTTGTGCAGAAATCCGCCGTCAAATGGCATAGGGATCACTTCCTTTTGGTTTGGGTATGGATGGTGCAGGGGGCTAGCTCGGGCCGCAGGCCAAACCGTCCTACGGACGGTTTTAGCGGACTTCGCCCGCTGACGGCGGCGCTGCGCGCCGCCGGGCCTGCGGCCCACGCTCCCCTGCCCCCTGCAAAAATGTGCGTGGGGGCAGAGACCGCGGACCCACGGGGCGCAGCCCGTTTCGGCAAAGCCGAAACACACGAGCAAAGCTCGTGTCGCCCGCCTGCGGCGGGCGGGGCTGCGCCCCGCCCTGCCCCCTGCAGAATTTCAGTTTTATCGCAGCGCCAGCAGCAGCTTTGTCGCTTCCGCCAGCTCAGCGTCCCGCTCGGGGCCGGGCTTGGCTTCCACCAGCCCGGTAATGCGCCGCCGCAGGCGTCCCAGCACCTGCTCCCGGTACTCCCCGGCCAGCGGGTCATTTTCCAGGTCCAGCGCCCCAAAGTACAGCGCCGCCGGGGTCTCCTCGGTAGCGCGGCCGGTGTACTGCGCCCGCAGTACCGTATACAGCTTGCCGTTCGCCCGGCAGCAGCGCTCCTCCTGCAGGGTAAAGCGATGGGTATACAGCCACTGCCGCAGGTGTACCGGCCGGGTCATGGGCTGCAAAAGGTAGGTAATGGCCGGGTTTTCGGTATAGTCCCACCGGGAAAGGATATCGGCGATCAGCTCCCCGCCCATCCCGGCGATCACTACCACATCCACCCCCACCGGCGCGATGCCGCACAGTCCGTTGGTCAGACGGCACTCGCTCTGTGCCAGCAGTCCCCGGCGGGTCAGCTCCTGCCGGGCCTTCTCCAGCGGCATGGGGTTAATATCGGCCGCAATGCCGTAATCGCAGCGGCCGCCCTCCAGCAGAGCCGCCACCAGCAGCCCATGGTCGCAGCCGATATCTGCCACCGCCCGGCAGCGCGGCACCATAGCCGCTATGGTACCCAGTCTTGCATCAAGATGCTCCATTCTGGAACCTCCTATCTCTCTTGCCCAAAATGCTTTCTTCCCCCGGCCTTCCGGATGCGCGCAGGCACGGCTCCGCTCTCCGTCGGGCCGCCCCGCCAAAGCCGGGGCCGGCCCTCCCCCGCTCCGCCGCGCCTGCGCGCCTTCGCGGGTCTGCGGCCATACCTTTTCTCTGCGGCCGCCATACCGGGAGATCATTCTAATAGCATACCAATTTTTCGCCCGCCCGTCAATGACATCCCCCGGCCAAAAGGAAGCGGCCCCCGCAGGAGCCGCCCTTTACTTACGATTGGTTTTGCCTTTTTATCTCTGTCCCTTATCGTAGGGGATGCCCTCAGCCTTGGGGGCCCGGGAACTCTTGGAGGTAAAGGCCAGCACGACCAGCGTGATGACATACGGCAGCAGCCGGTAGAAGTTGGCGTTCAGGCCCAGCTCCGTCAGCGCGTAGATGCCGTCGCCGTTGATATCCAGCGTGGAATAGCACGCCGCGATGCACTTAAACAGACCGAACAGCAGCGCGCCGCCCGCCACATTCAGCGGCTTCCAGTTACCAAAAATCATAACCGCCAGCGCCAGGAAGCCGAAGCCCGCCACATCGCCGTTGGCCGAGCAGTTGGCGGTGGTCACCGCGTAGACAAAGCCGCCCATACCGGCCAGCGCGCCGGAAATGGTGGTGCCGGCATAGCGCATCTTCTTTACATTGATGCCCAGCGAATCCGCCGCCTGGGGGTTTTCACCACAGGCCCGCAGCCGCAGGCCAAAGCGGGTCTTATACAGAATAATGGCCAGGATGATGAATACCAGCACACATACATAGTTGCTCAGGTACACCTTATTGAGGAAGGTCTCCTGGAAGAAGTTCAGCTCCGCGGTTCTGTCAAAGCCCAGCATCGTCTTTTTTATCATGAACCAGGAGGCGGAGTCACCCTTGAGCAGCAGCAGCTGGTTCTGCTTGGCGATGAGACGCACCAGGAACAGCACCAGCGCGGGCGCCAGCATGTTCAGCGCCGTACCGCCAATGGTCTGGTCTGCCCTTAGGTTGATGGCCGCGAACGCCAATAGCAGCGAGAACACCGCGCCCAGTATCGCCGCCACCAGCATGGCCAGCAGCAGATACCCCTGCAGCGCCACCCAGTTATCGGCGGCCTTTGCCGCCTCAAACCAGCCCATTGCCTGCATCATCCGTACAAACAGCACCCCGATAAAGGCGCCAAAGATCATAATACCTTCCAATGCCAGGTTGATGATACCGCTGCGCTCCGCAAAGATGCCGGCCAGCGCCACTACCATCAACGGGATGGCATAAATCAATGTCTGTCTGATGAGAAATGACATTACGCCTCGGCCTCCTTTCCGGTTTCCGCAGTCCCGGCCGCCTCGCCCTCCGGCTCGGCGGCCCCACCGGCGTCCTCGGCGGCTGCCGCCGCCTCCTCCGCCGGCTGCGCGTCAGGCAGCAGCCCGGCGCCTTCCGGCTGCTTTTTCTTCCATGGCAGGATGGACTTGCCCTCCTTCTTCCGGCGGCTGATCCACAGCTTGATCACCAGCGAGAAAGCCGAGAGGTACACAATCACCGCGATGATCACATCGGTGATGTACTCGTTGTAGGCCGTCAGGTTGGTCAGCTGCAGACCCGCGATGGAAAGCAGCGACATGAATATGCCGGTAAAGATGACCCCGATGGGGTTATTGACCGCCAGCAGCGCCACGGCAATGCCGTCAAAGCCCTCGCTGGGCAGCGACTGGTAGGTGGTCCAGAAAAATTCGGTGTTGCCGGAAAGATAGTACAGAGCCCCCGCCGCGCCCGCCATGGCACCGGCAATGGCCATCGAGCAGACGATATTGCGCCTATCGTGGATGCCGGCATACCGGGCGGCGTGCCGGTTGGCGCCACAGGCCTTCAGCTCATAGCCGAAGGTCGTCTTTTCCAGCATGATGTAAACCAGGATCGCCATAATGATGGCGATGATGATGCCGCCATTTACTTGGCTGCCGGGGAACAGCTTATCCAGCCCCATCTTGGAGGTCGCCACGCCGTTGTAGGTCGTCTTGTAGACATACCCGGTCTTGTTGCCCTCCACCATGTTCTTCAGGTTGCTGATATCAAAGAGCCAGGTCACCAGGCTTGCCGCGATCCAGTTGGTCATGATGCAGGCGATGACCTCGTTGATATTAAGGGTCGCCTTCAGCAGGCCGGGGATGGCGCCCCACAGGGCGCCGGCCAGCACACCGCCCAGGAAGGCGATGAACCAGATGAGCCAGGCAGGAACGCTGCTGCTGGGGATGGAAAGCGCCAGGAACAGGGAAGCTGTGGTACCGGCCAGGTACTGGCCCGGCGCGCCGATATTGAACAGGCCGGTCTTAAAGGCCACCGCCACCGAAACACCGGTAAGGATGAGCGGCGTAGCCCGGAACAGCATGTTGCCGATATTGGTGGGATTGAAGCCGAAGGTCAAAGCACCGGCGGCGTCACGCCCGGTGCTCAGTACGCCAAAGAGCACCAGCCGGATGCCGTCCCACGCACCCTTCAGCGAGATCAGCGGGTTAAAGGCGCCCACGATCAGGATGACCACCGCACCGGTCAAAAGGCCGATGAGGATGGAGATGATGGAGGCCCGCAGCGAATAGGTGGGGGCCTTTTTCATCAGCGGAGATTTTACTTTATTACTCATCGCTGCCCTCCCCCTTTCGTTCCTGCGTGTTATGCTGCCGCTTGGCGCCGGCCATATACAGGCCCAGCTCCTGCACGGTGGTCTTGGCGGGGTCCAGCTCGCCCACGATCTCACCCTCGTACATCACCAGGATGCGGTCGGAAAGGCTCATCACCTCGTCCAGCTCCAGAGAAACCAGCAGCACCGCCTTACCGCGGTCCCGCTCCGCCACCAGCTGCTTGTGGATATACTCGATCGCGCCGACATCCAGACCGCGGGTGGGCTGCACCGCCACGATCAGCGCCTTATCACGGTCCAGCTCACGGGCCACGATCGCCTTCTGCTGGTTGCCGCCGCTCATGCTGCGGGCCACGGTAATGGGGCCCTGGCCGCTGCGCACATCAAATTGCTTGATCAGGCCGTCGGCGTACTCACGCACCGCGTCCGCCTTGATGAACCCATGATTCTGGAATTTGGTCTCGTAGTAGCGCTGCAGCACCATATTCTGCTCCAGCGTAAAGTCCAGCACCAGGCCATGCTTGTGCCGGTCCTCCGGGATGTGGGACATCTCCTTGCCGCGCTCTCTTATCTTCGCGTGGGTAATATCGTGCCCGCACAGCTTCACGGTGCCGCCGCTGGGCTTCTCCAGGCCGGTCAGGCCGTATACCAGCTCGGTCTGGCCGTTGCCATCAATGCCCGCGATACACAAGATCTCCCCGCTGCGCGCGGTAAAGGTCACATCGTGCACGGCGTCCTTCTTGTGCAGCTTGCTGGGCACGGAAAAGTGCTCTACCTCCAGCACCGCCTCGCCGGGCTTCGCCGGGGATTTCTGCACCTCCAGCTGGACCGGGCGGCCCACCATCATATTGCTCAGCTCCTGCTTGTTGGTCTTGGCCGTATCGATGGTGCCGACATATTTGCCCTTGCGCAGTACGGTGCAGCGGTCCGCCACCGCCATGATCTCATTGAGTTTATGACTGATAAAGAGGATGCTCTTGCCCTCCTTGGCCAGGTTGCGCATGATCTCCATCAGCTCATCGATCTCCTGCGGGGTCAATACGGCGGTCGGCTCATCAAAGATAAGGATCTCATTATCGCGGTACAGCATCTTCAGGATCTCCACCCGCTGCTGCATACCGACGGTGATATCCTCCACCTTGGCATCCATATCAATGGCCAGGCCGTATTTTTCCGAGAGCTCCTTCACCTTCTGCCGGGCTTTTTTCTTCTGCAGAAAGCCCAGCTTGGTGTCCTCCGCCCCCAGGATGATGTTATCCAGCACGGTAAAAACATCAATGAGCTTGAAGTGCTGGTGCACCATGCCGATGCCCAGTGCCGTGGCGTCATTGGGGTCATTGATCTTTACCGGCACGCCGTTTTTGCGGATCTCTCCTTTTTCCGGCTGGTACAGGCCAAAGAGCACGCTCATCAGCGTACTTTTGCCCGCACCGTTTTCGCCCAGCAGCGCGTGGATCTCCCCGCGCCGCAGCTGCAGGGTAATATCGTCATTTGCCTTAATGCCGGGGAACTCCTTGGTGATGTGAAGCATTTCAATAATGTAATCATTGTTGTGGTTTTGTTCCATGCTCCATCCCCCCTTCCTGTTTGTTTGGTCTGGTCTGTGCCTCCTTGTGCGCATTGCATATTACAACATTATAATTATATAGTCTCTCCGGGCAAATTGCAAGGCGGACCCTGCCCCCCAGCATAGAAATGCAACACGCCTTTTTGTTCAATTTACCACCTTTTTCTCCCATATCCGCCCCTCTGTTCCCCTTCTCCGCCGGGTAGGCGTACCAGCCGTCACCCTGCGGTGACTTTGCCCCGCCGTTAGGCGGCCACAAACCCGCCCCCCGCCTTGGCCCTAAAAACTCCTTTTCTCCTTTTCTTATCAGAAAAGCAACTCCATTCCAGTAACCATTCCTCCTATTCACAGAATCGCAAAACAAATCCGCCAAATTTCCGCGTTGCTTTCTTGCGAATTCCACAAAAAGGCTAAAATAAGGTTGCGCCCGTCCCGGTTGGTTGCTATAATATAGTTGCTCTCGTGCCGCCACACCGGCGGCATGGCAAAAAACAATTTTTTCTGGAGGAGAAAAAGATGAAAAAGATTCTTGCAATTGCCCTGGCTCTCGTCATGGTTCTCGCCATGGTAGCCTGCGGCGAGAAGCCCGCTCCCACCCCCGATCCTGATCCCACCCCCGATCCCACCCCCGCTGTCATCACCAACGCCGATGAGATCGCCGATGAGATGACCACCGAGGACGGCAAGTATGAGATCGGCTTCGTCACCGATGTTGGCCAGCTGAAGGATGGTTCCTTCAACCAGGGCACCTTCGATGGCGTTAAGCTGTATGCTGCCAACCACAACCTCAGCTACAAGTACTACATGCCCGCCAATGGCGATAAGGCCACCGATGACGACCGCTATGACGCCATGAAGGCTGCCTGCGACAACGGTGCCAAGGCTGTTGTTACCGCCGGCTTCCTGCAGGAGGCTGCTCTCACCAAGATCGCTGCCGAGTATCCCGATGTTGCCTTCTTCTTTGTTGATGGCGGTTCTGTCGGCGCTAATGTTGCCGGTATCGTCTTTGCTGAGGAGCAGTGCGGCTACCTGGCCGGTTACGCTGTTGTTAAGGAAGGCTTTGAAAAGCTGGGCTTCACCGGCGGCGGCGGCGGCACCAACCCCGCTTGCGTTCGCTATGGTTACGGTTTCGCTCAGGGCGCCAATGCTGCTGCCGCTGAGATGGGCAAGACCGTTGAGCTGAACTACACCTGGCAGTATGGTAACTCCTACTCCCCCTCTTCCGAGCTGCAGGCTCTCGTTAATGGCTGGTACAACAATGGCACCGAGGTCATCTTCTGCTGCGGCGGTAATATGTATCAGTCCGTTGCTCAGGCTGCTGCCGAAAACGATGCTTACATGGTAGGCGTTGATACCGACCAATCCCCCCTCTCCGAGACCATCATCACCTCCGCCATGAAGGGCCTTTCCGATGGCGTACAGTGGGGCCTGGCTTATGTGTTCGAGGGCAGCTTTGCTGACATCGCCGGCAAGTCCACCACCCTGAGCGCTAAGGAAAACGCTGTTGGCCTGCCCACCGCTACCTGGAGCCTCAAGAACTTCACCGTAGAGCAGTATCAGGCTGAGCTGGCGAAGATCGTTAACGGCGAGATCACCGTTGACAACAACTCCGAGATGTCGAACCCCGAGAAAGCCGAGCTGAGCAATGTTAAGGTCAACTTCGTTGGCTGATTCATAGCTGAAGCATAAAAAGAGAGAGCCGCAAGGCTCTCTTTTTTTACCCCTCCGCAGGCTCACTAGTCCAGTTTCATCTCGCCTTCGGCGCCGCGGAGCCTTTTTTACAAAGGCCCCGCCCACCTCTCTCCAACGGAAGTTTTTTCTTCCCCCCAAAAAAGAAAGCAGCCGGCTCCCGCCGACTGCTCATTTTTTCACTTATTACAGTATCCCGGTATCCTGCTTGGTGATCCGGTCGCAGCCCATGTAGGGGCGCAGCACCTCCGGAACGGTAATGCTGCCGTCCGGGTTCTGGTAGTTCTCCATGATGGCTGCCACGGTACGGCCTACCGCCACACCGCTGCCATTCAAGGTGTGCACCAGCTTGGCCTTGTCCTTGGGGTTCTCCTTGTAGCGGATGGAAGCCCGCCGTGCCTGGAAATCCTCAAAGTCGCTGCAGGAGGAGATCTCCACATACCGGCCATAGCTCGGCATCCACACCTCAATATCATAGGTCTTGGCGCTGGAGAAGCCCAGGTCGCCGGTGGAAAGCACCACCACACGGTAGGGCAGGCCCAGCAGCTGCAGCACGCGCTCGGCGTCGTGGGTCAGCTTTTCCAGCTCGGCATAGCTTTCCTCTGGTTTGGTAAATTTAACCAATTCCACCTTGTTAAACTCATGCTGCCGGATCAGACCGCGGGTATCACGGCCGGCGCTGCCCGCCTCGCCACGGAAGCAGGCGGAATAAGCACAGAAGCTCATCGGCAGCTTGCTGCCATCGATGATATCGCCGCGGTACATGTTGGTTACAGGCACCTCCGCCGTGGGGATCAGGTAGTAGTCCAGCCCCTCCAGCTTATACATATCCTCGGCAAACTTGGGCAGTTGCCCGGTGCCGGTCATGCTGTCCTTATTGGCAATAAAGGGCGGGAAAATCTCGGTGTAGCCGTGGGCGCTGTGGGTATCCATAAAGAACGCAATGATACTGCGCTCCAACCGGCAGCCCAGCCCCCGGTAGAAATGGAACCGCTTGCCGGTCACCTTCGCGGCGGTCTCCGGGTCCAGGATGCCCAGATCAGCACCCAGGTCCCAGTGGGCCTGCGGCTCATAGTCAAAGTGGGTCGGCTCGCCCCAGCGGCGCAGCTCCACATTTTCAGTGTCGTCCTTGCCGATCGGCACGCTCTCATGGGGGATATTGGGGATGGCATGGATGATGATATCCTGCTTTTCCTCCAGCTCGGCCAGCTTGGCGCCGTCCTCGGTGATCTTATCGGAAAGCTCCTTCATCTCCGCCAGAATGGGGGCAACATCCTTGCCCTCCTTCTTATACTGCGGTATCAGCTTAGAGACCCGGTTCTGCTCGGCCTTCATGTTATCCACCGCCGCATTAATGGCGCGCCGCTCCACATCGATCTCCAGGATCTCATCGATCTCCTTATCCATGTCCTTGTTGCGGCTCTTCATCGCAGCCTTTACCCGCTCCGGGTCCTGTCTTATTACCTTAATATCCAGCATCAGAATTTCCTTCTTTCTGTGTGTTTCTATCCGTTTATTATACCCACTTGCCTTCCACTTGGCAAGCTTTTTCGCGTCCTTCGCACACTTTTCTATAAAAAGTCGGTCCCAGCCTGGGCCAGCCCCCGCAAACCGCTTTTCCTTGCCCGCAGGCCAGCGCATATCCGCCCGGCCCATCCGTCAGCAAAGTCCGCAGCCGCACTTTTCCGGTCTCTGCAGCATCCAGGCTTACGGCCCGCAGGGCAAACCGTCCTCCGGACGGTTTCGGCGGCTCCGCCGCCTGCGGCCGCCTCCGGCGGCCGGCCCTGCGGGCCGACCGACCCTCCGCGCGATGCCGCCCGGCCGCTCAGTCGCCGTCCAGCAGCTTATCCACCAGGTCGATCAGATCATCCTCATCACTGTACGCTATCGTCAGGATGCCGCCGACCCCTTTCCGGTTGATGGTCACCCGGCGTCCCAGCTCCTCCTGCAGGGCCAGCTGCATCTCCCGCAGCTCCTTGTCGCCCCACGGGTCCTCCTTGGCGTTCGCCTTCCGCTCCGCCGCCTTTTTGGCCGCGTTGCGCTCCTTCTTCAGGGCAGTCTCCAGCTCCCGCACATTCAGCCCCCGGAGCACCACATCATTGCCCCACCGGATCGCGTCCGCTTCCGGCAGACTGGCCAGCAGCCGGGCATGTCCCGCCGTCAAGAAGCCCTCGTCCAGCTGCATTTTTACGCCCTTCGGCAGATTCAGCAGGCGCAGGGCATTGGCCACCACCGGCCGGGATTTCCCCAGCCGTGCCGCCACTTCCTCCTGGGTCATGCCGCTGTGCTCCATCAGGCTGCGGTAGCCCTCGGCCTCCTCCAGCGGGGTCAGGTCCTGCCGCTGCAGGTTCTCTATCAGCGCCAGCTCCCGCACCTTGGCGTCATCCGCCTCTATCACGATCGCCGGGATCTCGCTCAGTCCGGCCATCCGGCTGGCCCGCCAGCGCCGCTCCCCCGCGATGATCTGATACACCCCGCCGGGCAGCGCGCGCACCACCACCGGCTGCAAAATACCATGCTCCCGGATGGAATCCGCCAGCTCCGCCAGCGCGTTCGGCTCAAAGGCCTTTCTCGGCTGGTCCTTATTGGGCTCAATATCGGAAACGCGCAGCGTCATCAGGCTGCTGCTCTCCGCCGTCTCGTTATCCAGGAACAGGGCGTCCAGGCCCTTCCCCAGTCCGCTTTTCTTTGCCATAGGTTCCTCCCTCTTTTATCACAATTTTTCTCGCCTGTCGGCGCCGCGGGGCCTTTTGCAAAAGCATAGTTAGCACCGCTCGCCGCGGGGGCCTTCCTTTTGCTCCTGCAAAAGGAAGCAAAACAGGGCAAAGGGGAACCGGGCTTTCCCCTTTGCAAACCCCTTTGACGCTTAGCTGTGCTGGCTACGGATTTAGATTTTTCTCGGTCGAAAAATCTAAATCCGTACTGCACGCAGATGGGCTTAAAAGGTGTCTGTGACACATTTTTATCGCCGCTGCGCTGAAGCGTAGAACGGCGAACCACCACCCCTGTCCCCTCCTCAAAGGAGGGGGACTATGGGGCGGGAAAACAAATACTTTAAGGTCAGCGGCTTGGCTCTCTGCAAGCCCTAACACCCCGAGAGTGTTACTCTCGGTTTATAGTTGCCAGCCCATCCGGGCCCCTTTCCCGCCATCGGGAAAGGGGGTGGGGGGAAAGGGCAGATACGCCCGTGGCTACCTTGGGAGCGATTCTGTGCGCAGTACGGATTGATTTTCGGCTCCCGCCGCAAATCAATCCGTATCCAGCACAGCCAGCGACAGGGGTCTTGGGGCAGAGCCCCAAGCGTGTTTTGGTTCCTTTTACACGAGTAAAAGGAACGCCACGGCGGCGAGCCGTACAAACCAAACTTCCTAAAACACTTTCCCCGCCGTCAGGCGCCCGCAAACTTTTTCATCCCACCCAAAAGCAGTTGACAACTCTCCCCCTGCACCAAGGTTTGAATGGGAAGCAAAATTGTTTCACATGAAACATTTTTACTTCCGGTTGCGCTCCAGCAGCTCCTCCGCTACCCGCTGGTAGGCCAGCGTGCCGCGGTTCGCCTTATCGTAGTAGCAGATCGGCTCGCCATAGCTGGGCGCTTCGGAGATACGCACACTTCTCGGCACCGTGGAACGGAACACCTTATCCGCAAAGTACTTCTTGATCTCCCCCACCACCTGATTGGTCAGGTTCAGGCGGCTGTCATACATCGTCAGCAGCACGCCCTCCACGGCAATGGCGCTATTATACAGCCGCTTGACGGTACGCACCGTCTGCATCAGCTGGGTCAGACCCTCCAGGGCGTAGTATTCACACTGGATGGGAATGAGGATAGAATCGCTGGCGGTCAGGGCATTTACGGTGATAAGCCCCAAAGAAGGCGGACAGTCAATAAAGATAAAGTCATAGTCCTCCTTCACCCGCAGCAGCGCCGCCCGCAGAGATTTGGCCCGGTTTTCCTTTTCCACCAGCTCTATCTCGGCGCCGGCCAGGTCTATATTGCTGGGCAGGATGGAAAGCCCCTTGAACCGTGTGGGCAGGATGGCCTCGGCCGCGCCGCTCTCCTCCATCAGCACATGGTAGCTGGAAACCTTCACTTCCCGCTTATTGATCCCAACGCCGCTGGTGGCGTTCCCCTGCGGGTCCAGGTCCGCCAGCAGCACACGGCAGCCCAGCTGCCCCAGCGCCGCCGAAAGATTGACCGCCGTAGTGGTTTTTCCCACGCCGCCCTTTTGGTTGATGATCGCGATGATTTTCCCCATTGATGTGCCTCCTTCGGGTCGATTGTCCCCATTATAGCACACAATAATTCCCTTTGGGAACCCTTTCCCCTGCAAAAATGTTTCACGTGAAACATTTTCACAATCCACTCATACTTTGTGCGGAGAGAAAACAGCTACCCTGCTTAGAGGTGGGCTAAAAATCCGGGCCCCGTTCTGGGAGGGATTTTGCAAAAAACTTTTCTTATGTGGGGGATAGTTTGTGGGCGCCTGGCGGCGAAAGCCTTTTGCAAAGGCATAGTTAGCACCGCTCGCCGCGGGGGCCGGGTTGGCAGTCGCCTTCGGCGGGGCGGAGTCACCGCAGGGTGCAAGGCCGGTACGGCTCGCCGCGGGGGCGTTCCTTTTGTGCGTACGCGTCGTCGCGGGCTGCGCTCCATGTCGGGTCACCCCGCTTACGCTTGGGGTAACCCTCCAACGCTCCGCCGCTCCTCCTTTCCTCAGCGGGCCTCGCGTCCCGCCGGGGCCCCATACCAAAACACGCTTGGGGCTGCGCCCCAAGACCCCCTAACGCTTAAGCTGCGGCGCATTTTATTTTGGATATTGCAGAAACCAAATTAAAATAAACACCTTATAAGCGTCGTCGCGTCGGACGCAACCTTCGCTTAAGTCGGGCTGACCCTGCGCTTTGCTCCGGGCAGCCCTCCCCGCTGCGGTGCATCCTCCTTTCCCCACAAGGTCTTACGACCTTGCGGGGGCCCCGATTATACGGGGTGTACCGACGCGTAGGGGGTCTCGGGGTCCTCCCCGAGTGACTTTTGGTTACTTTTCTTCACAGAAAAGTAACCCCCCGCCGGGCAGGCGTGCAAATGAATACCTCTTATAATACTTCGCCCCGCCGAAGGCGACCACAAACTATCCCCGCCGGGCAGGCGTGCTCACTAAGCCTTGCAAAAGGCCCCGCCCTGCCGAAGGCGAGAAGAAATTAATGCCATAGTTTCTGCCGGCAATCCCTCCGGCTCATTTCATACGCCACCTCCCTTTGCACAAAGGAGGCTTTCGCCGCCAGGCGACTACCAACCCGGCCCCAAAATTCTTTTACAACTTTTTTCACAGAAAAGCAGTGCCGCCCCTGTTTGCGGGGGACGCAAAAAGAGAAAAGGCGCCCCCGGCGTGCTACCGGAAGCGTCTTTTCCCGATCAGTTGGGAAGGGGTTTTATGTTACTCTCAGTGAGAGGAACAGGTAAATTTACGCGTAAAGCGAAAGCTGGTCCTTTGGCTCCCGCTCCTTTTTGGCGGATTTGGGGATGCGGATGGTGTAGCTGATGCAGTCGTCCTCCTCCCGGCGGCGGGTGGTCACCGCCACGCCAAAGCGCCGGATCTCCTCCACCGCGCGGTCCACGGTGGTAAAGAGGATACGGTAATCCCGCAAAAGGCCCCGGTAGGGCGGGTGCTGCTGCCGGTGCAGGAGCTGTCGCAGGTACTCCTCCCCCTGGCGGACATTCAGCTCCCCGGCAGCCATATGCCGGATGGCCCGCTGCTGCAGGTCCTCATCCGGCAGCTGGAGCAGCGCCCTGGCCAGCCGTTCGGGGATGTTATTTTCGATGAGGGCCTGCTGCACCGCCGGGGAAAGCCGCAGCAGCCGCAGCTTATTGCACAGGGCGGAGGGGCTCATCGCCAGCAGGGCGGCAGCCTCATTTTGGCTCAGGCCGCACTGGGCAATCAGCCGCAGGATGCCCTCGGCTTCCTCTATGTAGTGCAGGTCGCTGCGGTGCAGGTTTTCCGCCAGGGTCAGGGCGGCGGCACCGGCGTCATCCTTCTGCCACACCAGCGCCGGGATGCGGCTCCAGCCGAGCATCTGGCAGGCACGCCACCGGCGCTCCCCGGCAATGAGGCAGTAGCCCCCCTGCGGCAGCGCCCGCACCGAGATGGGATTCAGCAAGCCGCTGCGGTCGATGCTCTGGGCCAGGGCCGCCAGCTCCTCCTCGTGGAAGTCCCGGCGGGTCTGGTGGGGGCTGGGGGTGATCTCCCCGATGGGCAGCTGCTGCACCGCCGCCTGTTTTTCCCGGTTCAAAAGGGCCATATTTCTCGCCTCCTCTATTCCCCATTATAGCGGCCGGACCGGGCCTGTCCAGCAAAAGCGTTCGCCGGAAACGGCCGGGCTTTTGCTGTTTTTTCCATGGTCTGACAAATGCTCCGCTCGGATCCCGGCGAATTCCGGCGCCCTGCCCCGAAGCAAAGGGAAAACAGTCGGACGGTTTTTTCGCGGTCCATGCATACTTGGCCGAGGGAAAAGGTTTTGGGACGAATCGGTGGTCGCCTAGCGGCGGGGCATTGATTTTGCAGGGTGCAAAACCGGTACGGCTCGCCGCCGGGGCCCTGCTTTTCTATGAAGAAAAGTAGGTAAAAGAAATATTAGGCCAAGATTGTGGTCGCCTAGCGGCGGGGCATTGATTTTGCAGGGTGCAAAACCGGTACGGCTCGCCGCCGGGGCGTTCCTTTTGTGCGTACAAAAGGAACCAAAATACGGTCAAGGGGGACCGGGCTTCCCCCTTGACAATCCCTCTTGACGCTTAGCTGCGCTGGCTACGGATTTAGATTTTTCTGGGAAGAAAAATCTAAATCCGTACTGCGCACAGATGCGCTCCAAAGGTAGCCGCGGGCGCATCTGCCCCCTCCCCCTACCCCCTCCCCCGCTGCGGGGGAGGGGCCGTCTGGACAAATAGCTGCTTATCCAACCCATAGTCTCGACAGCGTGACTTCCTGCTATCGGTTTGCTGTTACCCCAATAAAATGCGCCGCAGGCACCTTATAAGCGTCGTCTAATCCCGCTCCGGGAGTGTGCAGCACTTCCGGGCGGGGTGTACCGACGCGTACGGGTCTTTAGGGCGGAGCCCTGAATGACTTTTGCCTACTTTTCTTCATAGAAAAGTAGGCCCCCGCCGGGTAGGCGTACGGGCTTTGTACCCTGCATAATCTTCGCGACGCCGATAGGCGACTACAAACTCGCCCTAAATAAAATTCTTTTGCCTACTTTTCATCACAGAAAAGTAACCCCCCGCCGGGTAGGCGTGCAGATTATGCCTTTGCAAAAAGGCGACTGCCAACCCGGCCCCCGCGGCGAGCGGTGCTAACTATGCCTTTCCTAAAGGCCCCGCCCCGCCGGCAGGCGACTACAAACTGGCCCCCGCATAAGAATTGCCCTTTGCAGAAACTACCCCCGAACAGGGTTCCGCTTTTTATCCCACCCCTAAGCAGGGCAGCTGCTTTCTCTCCGTACCAAGTGTGAGTGGATTGCAAAAATGTTTCACGTGAAACATTTTTGCAAAAGGAAAAGCCCCCGGCGGGGGCTTTTAGGTGAGGGGTTTCTTTTTCATGAGGGCGGCGGTGCGGGGGTACTGGGGCGGGGTGGGGCGCTCCTTACGGATGACGATAAGCACCCGGGCATCCCCGCTGGGGAGGGCATAGCGATGGATGACCTCTACCCTGCCGCCCAGCTTGGTGATGGCGCCTTGGGCCGCGGCAAGCTCCTCTTCCCCGGCAGCGCCCTTCAGCGCCAGGAACAGGCCGCCGACCTTGACCAGGGGCAGGCAGTATTCCGCCAAAGCGTTCAAATTGGCGACGGCCCGGGCCGTGGCCACATCGAACCGATCCCGGTAGGCCTTATCCTGCCCGGCGTCCTCGGCTCTGGCGTGGAGCATGGCAGCAGGGACCCCCAACATCTGCGTAAGCTGCGCTAAAAAGGTGAGCCGCTTTTGCAGGCTATCCAGAAAGGTGACCCGGAGATCGGGACGGGCCAGGGCCATGGGCAGCCCGGGGAAGCCCGCACCGCTGCCGACATCCACCAGGGAGGCCCCAACGGGCAGCTGCACCATGGTGAGGGGCAGCAGGCTATCGGCGAAGTGCTTTTCCGCCACGCCCTCGTCATCGGTGATGGCAGTGAGGTTCATGCGCTGGTTCCATTCCTGCAGCTGGGTGCAGTACAGGGCAAAGCGGTCATATTCCGCGGCGGCGGAGGGCAGATTGATCTGCTGCATGAGCTGGGCAAAGGCGGCATTTGAAATCATAGAGGACTCCTTTTTTTGAGCGTAACAAAAATGTTTCACGTGAAACAATTACAAATTTTGGATGCTTCGGTTTGACGCCCCCTCCCCCTGGGGGAGGGGGTTGGGGGTGGGGGCGGGTCGCGG
>CDZI01039320.1_pt1 | contig 75181 bp, 71 predicted proteins | sample 554811 | NCBI WGS metagenome assembly CDZI01 (sample SAMEA3182110, study PRJEB8094) | gut metagenome | biome: human; feature: gut; material: Stool; isolation source: human stools | place: Canada | collected 2013-04-23
TTAAAAGAGTGCTCCGAATCGAGCACTGATTTTAAACATGTAAAAACATCAAAATCTCAACAGACTTTGCGCCGGTACAAGAGAATGTTTTAACCAAAATCTATGGCGTTCCATCTTGCGGACCAGGCCGCATCTGGCCAAACCGGACGGTTGCCACAGTAATGGATTGGAATGCGAAAAAAATCACAAACGATCTAAATTGGCTTTTTTAAAATATCATACTATTTCTTGTTTTTCAATTGTGAGATTTTTTATAAATATTTAACATTTTTTGTGCTATTTGCACAGCGCTTGCGGCAATGATCATCATTTCTCAATATGCATTTTAAAGCTGTACCACTTGTATATCGTTCAGGAGAGAAGGCTTCCATACGGTTTCGATCCCTAAAAGCAAGCTTTTCGGACCGGACGAAAGCCCCCTCTCCCTCAGTTCTTCACTCTCAGCTTATTGCTCCACCAGATACTGCTCGATTGCCGCGTCCAGCAAAGCGATTTCTTCCGAAGTCAGCATCCACTGATAGGCAGCACAGTTTTCTTCGATCTTCCGTCTGCTTTGTGCACCGACAATACAGGAAGAAACAAATTCCTTCTGTGCGCACCAGTTCAGTGCGATTTGAGACAGGGGCACGTTTTCCCGATCAGCGGAGATCCGATCCATGACTTCCAGGACCTTCATGACCTTAGAGAACATCGGCTCCTGGAAATGCTTATAAAAACGGTTCCGACTGTCCGTGGCTTCAAAGGTTGTCAGCTTCCGAAATGCTCCTGTTAAGATCCCGCCGCCCAGAGAACCGTATGTCATGACGCCCATGCCCTGTTCAGCCGCCCACTTCATCTGTTCTTCATTTGTGCGGACAACCATAGAGTACTGCGGCTGATAGGCTTCCAACGTACAATACCGCCCGATCTCCTCCATTTGCTCCCTTGTAAAGTTGGAAACACCGATATGAAGAACCTTACCGGATTTTTTAAGCGCATTCAGTGCGTCAGCAGTCTCAGCAAAGTCGGTATTGACATCCGGCCAATGAATCAGCATCAGGTCGATATAATCCGTCTGCAGGTTTTTGAGGGAATCGTCACACTGCTGAATGATTTTGTCATAGTGTCCGTCACGAACATACGTCCCATTTCCCATGTAGAAATTTCCGCACTTTGTTGCCACTATGACCCTTTGGCGCGTTCCGCTCTGCTTGAGCGCCTTCCCCACCAGACATTCGGCTGCACCGGCATTATAGGCCGGTGCGGTATCAATAAAATTGACACCATTTTCCACTGCGGCGCAGATCGCATCAATACGGGTCTCTTCCGGATTGTCATCCCAGCCCGCTCCGCCGATCCCCCAGGTTCCCAGCGCCATCTCGGACACCTTCATTCCGGTTTTTCCAAACTCCTTATACCGCATGTTCATTCCACCTTTCTGCGCCTCTCAATGAGCATACGCCCGGAGGCATCCGCAGTCAATAAGAACAGAAACCCCGGCCGGCGCACCGTCAGTGCACCGAGGTCAGTGCTCCTATTCTCCCAGACCCATGTTGCGTTCGCTCCTAATTAAAATGTCCCCGCAGTTCTCGGTCCATGGCCGCACTGAAAAGCAAGACCCTGAGCCTGATCTCCAGAGCACGTGATCTGTACTTTCGTTTTAGGGACTCTTTTTTATAGAAACCGGTATGTAATTTACACCTGTTGGCGTCATCTGTTAACGGGAGCAGCTGCCGCCGCATGAAAAAATCAGAGCAGTCTCTCTGCAGCCGCCATCAGTCTCTGCCATTCATTTTAACACGCCGTCCCCGCCGCCGCAAGACATAGGGACTTCCCTTCCTGTCATAAAGGTGAACAGGAGGTGGTGCGCATGATCTCTGCCGCGCTGATGCTGTTTGCCAATACGCTTTTATTTTCTCTGCGGCTGGACCACAGCGGGTCCTTTCCCCGGCCCCTTTCCGCCAGTGAGGAAAGGATGTGGCTGGAACGTCTGGCTCAGGGGGACCCGGAGGCCCGGAATGTCCTCATTGAGCGGAATCTTCGCCTTGTGGCACATATTGTGAAGAAGATGTGTTCCAAAATGCAAATCTCTCCCGTGAAAAAGTGACTGAAGCGGTCTGCCCCAGCCTTAAATAGAGTTCCAGATCAATTCGCTGTTTTGTGCTGCCCTCGCAGACCACCACATGGTCGAGGATCGCCGCAACAACCTCCGTCGAGATGGTATCCTGAAAGGAAAGCTCCTGCCAAAGCGCTTTTTCGATTGCGGACAAGTCAACACTCGCAGCTGAGCCATTTTCCTCCAGCTTTTGTAAAGAAATCATCTGCTCCTGCATATCCGCAATCTGCTCATTGAAGCGGTTGTTTCGCTTTTTGAATTCCTGAATTGTGATTGCGTTGGCGATACTAAGCTCCAGCAGTTTATCCTTTTTTCCCTCCAGTTGGCTGATCTGTGTGTTCAACTGGGTGATTTGTCCGGAGTAATCACGCTTCTGCTGAACGCTGGAAACGCTGTCCATCACAAGTTGGACAATCTGCTTTTGATTTTTCACCAGCTTTTGGAATTGGTCTGCCAAAATTGCGTCCAGCTCCTTTGTTCGGAGCGTCGGCAAATCGCATCCGGCTTTTCCGTGCTCACGATACACCTTGCACTGCCAGTATTCTGTGTGTCCCTCCATGGTTTTGAAGCTCTGACGGTGAAAGGTGGTTCCGTGCTTTCCGCAAATGATTTTCCCGCTGTATGGATACTTGCTCTGATAACCTACGCCGTAGGCTTTTGTTCTGGCACTGCGTTTCTTGAATATCACATTTGCCTGATTCCAGAGTTCTTCTGATACAATCGCAGGGATATTAGGATCTGGGTATGTTACCCACTCACTTTCATCAAGAAATGCCGTTTTTTTCTTCCGATAATCCAAGGATTGCGTCTTATTACCGCAGTACCACCCCTTGTACTTTGGGTTTTGCAGAATATGGCCGATGGTGACGGAATTGAACTTGTTTCCCAAAAGGCTTGTGTATCCACGGCGAGTCAACTCCTGTGACAGCTTGCGCAGCCCATAGTTCCCAGTGGCATAAAGCTGAAAAATCAGCTTGACCGCTTCCGCCTGCTCCGGGATGATCGTCAGCTTGCAGTCCTTCTTATCGTAACCCCATAAGCGATTATTTCCCAAAACATGACCGTTCTTGATAGACTGGCGGAATCCGAACTTCAAGCGTTCAGAAAGCTTCCGGACTTCGTCCTGCGCCACACCAGCCATGACGATCAGCCGAAATTCACTATCGCTATCCAGTGTGTTGATGTTATCATTTTGGAACAGTACGCCCACATTGTTGTCCAGCAGCTCCTGTGTATATTGGATGCTGTCCAGTGTGTTGCGAGAAAAACGGGATATTTCTTTTGTGATGATGAAGTCAAACATCCCGCGTTTGGCATCTTCGATCATGCGAAGAAAGCTGTCACGCTTATAGGTGCTCGTTCCGGAAATTCCCTCATCAATATAACCGGAAATATACGTCCAGTTAGGGTTCTTCTGAATGAACTCTGTGTAATATTGAATCTGGTTTTCCAAGCTCCCCTGTTGTTCCACCTTCTCCGTAGAAACACGGGCGTAGAAGGTGACCCGGAGCGGCAGGTCAAAGATAGATTTTCCCTGCCGCATCTGCTCACGCAGCCATCTAATTGTCAACATCCGTACTGACCTCCTCAATCATTTTATTGACAGTCTCAGTATCAGATGTAAAGTGTCTTTTGTCAAAAAAACGGGAGCTGCTGGCCGAAACATACGTTTCTTCCGAAATCAACTCCCGCTTCCATAAGCGTTTTAACAATGCTAAAGCAATTTCCCGATCAACCTCTGTCACTGTCAGTCCCCCCTTTTCTTCTAAGCTATTGGGCATGAACTGAAAATATGATATGTGGTCAGTGCAGGTGTTCTTCCTTACGTTTCATGCGCACCTCGTCTGCCACGATAATCGGCACTGGAAACATCGGTGCTTCTGTCCACCTTCCCCGAAAAAGCCTATCACGGTTTACGACAAAAATTGCGTCAAACATTCCTTTTTCCGCAGCTTGCTTCATGCGGTTTAATTCCGGCCTTGTAAGGTCATGCCCCGGAAGGCCGATGTCAGAATAAATGTCAATGACAGTATAATGGTGCTTTTCTGCAAATCTCGTTAAGTAAGCAATTTGATGTTCTATAGCAAAATGCGCATTTTCAGCAGAAGCCCCCCGATCCACACGGCAATATAACACTGCTTTTTTGCTCATGGTAGTTTTCACCTCATTATTCAAAAGTAATCATGGCAAAACCGGACGGCTGCTGGCAGCAGCCCACGGGAATCTCACCCCGGCCCATGCTGATGGGTGCGCCGCGCAATGCTTTGAGGGCGTTCAACGCGGGAGTATCGTTAGCTGAACGGAGGTCATGGCCACTGTGCTGCCATGCACAGATACAGACTGGCTGAATCGCTCCCCTGATGCATTTTTTCGTGGATCATGGCGCGTCATCTGCCGGGCTTTGCTCTGTTCAGGTTTGTTATCCGGTTGCCTATAAAATTTCCAAGGAGCATCAAATCCACGCTTTCAGATGCGTGTGATTTTTGGCTGCGAATCAGCCAGGAAAGGCTCTTATCAGGCGATAAGGACTTTTCCTCGTGGATACGCAAGCTATTCGCAGACGGAGGTAAACACGCTCCTATCCAGGCAAAAATCAAGCTACAGCATCCGTTCTGGACCCAGGGTGATTCATAACGAACATTGTTTTCAATCTGCGACAGACTTTCTCATTTACACGCAGATAGCTATATTGTTTTCGATGCACACAGGAAGAACACATGAAGACTATTTCACGGTTTTCGGTGCAAACTCCGCAAGAATCGCATCTAAAATCCGAGTGTCGTCTGCGTTAAGCGCAGGGCGAATCCGTCTGAGTAATTCTGCCTGTTCAAATGACAACATGTGTCGATTTAGATGGAACCAATTTGCAACTCGGATTCCACCATAGGGGCCAAAAGAAGTTTCAATTGGATAGCTACAAGTTAGGACAACTAAATCATTGCGAATTGTTCTCTCACATACGCCAAATAATTCTGCAAGATTCTTAGTTGTGTCAAACCGCTTTTGGCACAGATGCTCTAAAATTGCCCGCCTCCGCTCAGACGGTCCCATCCAAATCACCTCCTCGCCCTGCTTGTTGGCTTGGAGTATAAAGAAAGACCCGGCAACCCTTTTGCCGGGTCTGTAAAAAATTAAAAGAACCATACTATAAAAAGCTCCCGAAGCGGCGTAAGCCGCTCCGGGAGGCAATGCTTTACAGCACAAGTGGCTTTATTAGCTGCGCAGACAAAATAGTCAATATGAAACCTCATTGGAATAAGCAGAAGGCGTCTCAACAATCTTGCCGCTGGAGTTATAAACAGTTGCAGTCACTACTACCTGATAGTCATGGCCCGGAGTCACATAGTAGGTTTTCAAAATATCAAACCCCTTACTTCCCGAGTCAGTCCATGTTTTAATGGTGCGTCCGTCTCTCTGCAATTTCATTTTCAAGTCAACACTGTACCCACTACGAGACGAAACATACCCATAGCAGCTCGCCTGTCCTCCAGAACTAATATCGAGCGTGGCAGACAACGACATAATCCCTGTATAGCACGGTTCCACTTCAACCGCTCTTGCACCGATGCAAAAAGCTGAAAGCATACATGCCAACACAAGGATCACACTGACAGACTTACCTAGAGTTCTTTTCATTTTTAACTTCCTCCTAAATTGTGTTTCGGGAAATATCCCTATGTTTAGGAGACAACTGATCTCAGAATCTGCAACATACTTTTTTGCTTATTCAAATTGAATATTCTGGGCAATTTTTACAAGGTCATCTGTCTGCTCCATGCTTCCTGTAATCAGAAGATAATTTCCCTTCTTTTCGTCAATCAAACATAATTGTGACACTCCTTCTTTTGTAATGATGACTGCCTTCTTGCCGTTGATCATCTCATCATGAACCTCGGCATTTTCAGTATCTAAACAGAGTCCTGTATTCTCCCCTTCAAACAGACCAATCGAAAGTTCCTGGCAGTTGTCCGAAGAATATACACATCTGGCACTAAATCTATTTTCACGATGGCTTTCCAATTCATATCCTTCAGGAATCCAATTCACTGTGAAGTTCAGCCCATCATCAGAAGCGTTTTCTGTTGGTGGGGTATATACTAACCGAAACCCTGTGTGATCTTCAAAAGTTTCAACAAGAAGGTTCATCGCGCTCGCGCGAAGTGTCGGCGATGCGGCAAAAGCAGCTGTGGCAAGCATGATCGTCAGCATAGCAATAACTGCCACTTTTGAAAACGCATGATAGCACCGATTGCTGATACCTTGAAATTGTTTTTTTCTGCAACATCTGGCGATAGTCTCTACACAACGCTTTCGACTCTCCGACGGAACCTCAAAGGAGGAATCCGCTTTTAAGCGCTCGTTTTCCTCATACGCCTTTTTTCCCTCTTCAACTGCCAAATCATCCATCAAAAGGGCAAACAAGGCGTCTTCATATTGTTCTTGCAACTTTTCACGTCTTGTCATGTTCTTTCACCTCATTTCGCTCAGATAATAACAATAACGCAGCTCTGCGGGCACGAGTCAATTTCATCCGGATGCTGCTTGGCTTGCATTTAAGTTGGCAGGCCAGTTCCTGATCTGTATAGCCAAGAATATACTTCCCTTTTAACAATATCTGCGTCTCTTTAGGCAATACTGGCCATATATCTAATAAAGCCTTGCGTCTCTCTGCCAGAATAAGTAATGTCTCCATAGGCACGTATCTATCTGCGCCGGATACATTCTCCTCTGTAAACTCTGCTATATGATCCTTTTCATATTCCTTGACTCTAAGTCTGTTAATTGCTGTATTTCTAACTGTAGATACTATATATCCAGCAAGCACTTTATCAGGCATCGGCTTTAAAATATCAATCTTACCATAGAGGCTAACGATACTGTCCTGAACAATATCGTCTACCGTCAGAATATCTGATACATACTTATATGCAATCGAATACATCAGTTTATAGTAGCTGTCATACAAGCTCAACATAAAGGCCTTATCATCAGGCTCTTGAGGTATTGCGCAAATAAATGAAATCATCGCAAAGCTACTCCTATACTTACATCTTAATAGGAGACAAACTATAAGTCAAATTGCAACATTGACAAAAACAATTCCATCAATGAAACAACCACTTTGTCTATATATCATTATATTTCAACTAAAATATTTAATCAATTAAAAAACAAAAATATTGTATTTTTGATGTTTTGAGCAAATGCATATCATGCAAAATTATAATGGTAAAAAATATCAAGGTGGAGGCATTGACATGGCCACATTTGGCGAGTTGCTGCAAGAATTGCGAAAAGATCATAGACTTTCTCAAAAACAGCTTGCCGATGTCATAGCAGTAACAACGGGAACCGTCTCAAACTACGAAAACAATCAACATCTTCCGGATATTGAAAAGCTCATTATGTTGGCAGACTATTTTGGTGTGACAACAGATTATCTTTTGGGTCGTTCCATTTCTCGACTTCCTCCCGATATTTTTGAGGAACAACTAGTTCCAGGGAAATCGATGTCTTCAATCCTCAATGATTTTCGGAAACTCTCCCCTGATCGGAAAAACACAATTTTATCTCTTATGAAAGATATGGAAGCAGGAATGATGCTCAGTCAGTACGTTAAAAAGGAGCAAGCATGATTCCGTATTATATTCTGGCGATTGAAGACGAGACTGACAGAGCCTACATGACAGCGCTGTTCTTTCAATATCAAAAGTTAATGTATTCAACAATTCAGAAAGTGACAAATGATCATTGGCTAATTGATGATATATTTCAGACCTCTTTTGAGCATTTAATAGGTAAAATAGACTTGTTAAAAGATTTAGATAGGAACCGATTAGTTAATTACCTGATTGTCACCTGTCGCAATACAGCGTATAATATGTGCCGCAGCTATTCTGCACACATTACTGAAGACCTTGATGAATACGCCACTATCTTGCCCGATGAGACGCAACCGTCTCACTTGGATGATTATCTGATACAAAAGGATAGACTATCTTCCTTAAAAAGCATTTGGCCAAAGCTAGACACCAGAAGTCAAAATTTATTAGAAGCCAAGTATATACTCGGCAAACTCGATTCTGATATTGCCAAGGAACTGGATATTAAAGAGGCCAGCGTTAGGATGGCACTTAGCAGAGCCAGAAAGAAGGCCTATGAGTTGATTAAAAGAGAAGTGGGAATAGATACTTATTAGGGCCCAATTTTTACTCAATGTATAAACACCTACTCCCCCCCTTGTCTCACAGAAAACGCAACAAGTAGATAGTAGTTGTAACTCTTTCGGCCGGTGAAATACACCGGCCTTTTTATTTTTTGTCTATTAGAGAAAACAAAGAACGGCTGTCCATATGCCGTTATTCAAAATATCTCAATATATTATAAGCACCAATCTTAATACAATCATTTTCTTATCGACGTCCCATCGAGTCATACTCGCCACTGATTGCAGCAACCTACTTAAACCATAAAAACGTAACTCGGAGCATCCCAAAACCCAAAACTCTACACAACAACAAAATCACGGAAAGGTTTTAGGAAATCCGCTGTTCCACCCTGAATCACTACCGCTGTTAGACGAAGAACCACCTCTAATTTTCAATTTCAAATTCACTTGTTTCCTTGTTGCACTTTTATAGTTTTTTTGTCTTATGGAACAAAGGGGTATGCAAACTATTCATGTGCGTTATTTCATCGTTTTTACTCTCCGTTCTGGAAAGTATAGTCTGACATTTGTTTGAATCTAATGATGCAGTAATCCAAATGTATCGGCGGCATCTCTCAGATGAGCAAAGAGTATAACTTTACCCTCATCAAGTAGGCCTTTAGTGACCATGAAATGAGAAATATTTTCAGATTGTACCTACTTTTTAGTGAAATTGTAGAAATACGCTAATACAAATTTATTGACTACCAGGCGGAAAGGAGCTGATTTTAAGCATGTAAAAAAGAAAATATTTGAAAGGGGGGAAACATGGGTAAAAAATACACTCGAAATTTTTATTCATATAGTAAACTAGATATTAATAAAGGAGAGTAACCAATGAAAAAAATAATAAGTCTTTTCTTGGCACTTACAATGTGCTTTATACTGTGCATTCCAACGTTAGCATATGAACAAACAGAGAACGCAGCAATTGGTATTGACGAGTTCATTTCGATATATTTAGAGGAAATCTCTCCTAACGAAGAAGCCATGGCCGTTGTGAGGCAGGAGGCAGAACTTCTTAACAAATTTCTGGGTTTAGATGGAGTCTCTATCAAAATTACAGAGGATGATAAAACCTACGTCTACGAAAAAGTCTTTCCAAACGATGTGGTCGATTATATTCGAGTAGGCCAGGATGATAAGGGTGTTATCACATTTAATATTTCCGAAGACGGAATCCAGGATACAGTGAAGTTTGATAAAAACGGAGACATATATGTAAATGGAAACAAAGTGGTTATTTCATCCACGAATGGTTTTGATTCAGAGCAAACTATTGTTCCACAAACATCAACAGTAGTGGAACATAGCTTAATTCCATTTGCAGGAACAATGACCTATCAGTATTCACAATTGTTATATAGTCATAAATGTGCAAATGTTAATGCTGGATCAGTCATTGGAAATCTCGCAGTAGGAACAATCATTTTGATTATTTCTAAAGTTGTTGCATCAATATTTGCTTCGCCAATTGCTGGTGATGCAGCTAGTCTTCTTCTCGGGCCAGTTGCAACAGAGTTAAAAACCGAAGCTCAAGAAAATGCTCCGGATTCCGCATATTTTTCATATAATTATAGTAAATACAAATATCCGGACTCTCCATTAACAGATAGCTATTTCCGCTATTTTGGATTGTATTATCCTAAAAAAGATCTAGTGGGATCGCCAGCTACATCTTCTATTTATGAACATTGTGTCAATAGTTATATTTAAAAAATTATAAATTGTAGATGCTACTAATAGATAAACATTTAAGAGGACTTAGTAGATGGATTTAATTCAAAAAGCGAAAGCGCTCTGTTTGTCAGCCTGTTTGGAGGCTGTTATTGCAATAATTTGCATATGTGCCTATGCCATTGCTGTTGATGTGCTTCAGATTTCCCAATATAGTACACTCACAAGAATTTGCTGCATTATTGGAATGGTCTCTGTTATGGGGTCGGGATGGGATTCTTTTCAAGCATTTAAGCAAATTAAGAAATATCTCTCTTCACAGGGAAATAAGTAACACACAAAAAAGTATTTATTGCAAAAGCAACACTCAGTCCGACGAACTACTTTGCCTAGTTACCCAGTAAACATAATCATGCATGCACCGCCACAAATGTTTTTGAAACCCGAGTCCAAAAAAGCATCTTAAAATGTAAACATTAACTTTTTTCTTTGAGAAAAGACGCTTAGCACAAATTGGGTGGTCAATATTATTCTGAAAGGAGTCATTATGAAAAAATTTATCGCTTTGGTGCTTTCTTTGATTATGACATTTGCTGTTGCTTCTCCTGCTTACGCAATTTCAAACGGCTACGCTTTCGTCGAGACCAGTGTATTAGCGAATTGCGACGTTCAAGAGAAAATGGAGGATATCTTATGTGCTGTTGAGCCGCAAAAGGCTCTATTTGGCTTGAGCGATATTAACTTTGAAAATGTTCAATTAGGAGAAGAAATTCCTGTTTATGAGACATATAATAATAGTCTTGTACCTTCAGAATTGCATATTGTACCGATTCTACTGGATGGAGAGGTAATAAGTCTTTTCTACATTATGCAAAGCGAAAATGAATGGATTGTTCAATTAGGAAAGGGCTTAGTTAGTAAAATTAAAGCATATGCAAACAATTCTCCTTTTGCAATCATTTACACTAGTGAAGGAGCATATGTATTTACAAATGGAGAATACTATCTTATTGCTGAATCTGATTGCAATGAGCAAACAAAACTTGATCCCACATCTGTTTCTAGTCTTGAAACAAACAGTTCTAACCTTGAGGTAATTTCGAGGACCTCAATTTCGTCTGTAACAAGTTCTGATTTTAGCAACATTATCTGCAATAATCTATCTAGTGGAATCACGATTGAGGCTAGTCCCGCAGGCACTCAAACGCGAGCCGTTAGCCCGTCAAATTATGATACGTTCTGCTCAGTTGATAAGATTCAACAGCCTTCCGGAAGTTGGTTCTGCTGGGCTTGTTGCATTGCTTCTATGGTAAATTACATGTATGGGGGTATTGAGACATACCAGAGCATTGCATATCTATTTAACCACTACACTGATGAAGGACTAACTTTGGCTGAAATCATTAGCAAATTTAATAGATGGTTTGATGCTGATTATATTGATGAATATGATGACCACATTAGTCAAACATTCGCATATAATGAATTGAGAAACGACCGCCTTATTCTCGGCGCATACAGTTATGCTGGATATGGACATGCAGTTGTGATTTGTGGCGTAAACCAAACTGTAAAATCTTATGCGTTTATGGACCCGGCGGTAGGGGAATATTGCGCCGGAACAATCTATACTTCATCAGGCAAGTGGAGTTTCATTAGTGAATCCAGCGGGAACAGATTTACAATGAATGGTTATGGCTATTACGATGGTTAAGGATGTTTTTAAAAGGCCTCATTTTCAAATAAAACCTACCCACATTATTTCCCGTTTTCTTGTCCCTTTTCTTCTGATTGGAATCGGTATTCTATTTTACTCTAGTATTCAGAAAGGAACCCTTTATGAATTTCCTTTTTCTGAAGAAGAAATAAAAGAAGTGAATTTTTTCAATATTCTGGAGAATGATTCAGTTTTGGTTGATGATGAAGTGGAAATAGAAGCACTTTTCGATTTGTTCAGAAAGATGTGCATTGATGAACAACTATCGGATGTCAATAAGACGGAGGCTAAAGAGATTCCTCTTGGCAGTCAGGGCTTTATCATGACCGTATTTACCAAATCAGGCGATGTAATGGTCTATCAATATGACCAACTAGGACGAAATGCATACAGTGGGTACGGTTTTTTTTCAGACAGCAGTAACAAATATTCCGTGCATAATCTTGACTTAACGCGAATCTGGCTAAGACTCTTTGAGGGGAAATAATGTAACGTCCTCAAATGAAAGGCTAGAATCGCAGTGTCATACGATATACTGGAACCTTGAAAGAAGGAGCCGTTGGAATGACCTCTGTTATGGGGGCGGGATGGGATTCTTTTCAAGCATTTAAGCAAATTAAGAAATATCTCTCTTCACAGGGAAATAGGTAACACACAAAAAAGTATTTATTGCAAAAGCAACACTCAGTCCGACGAACTACTTTGCCTAGTTACCCAGTAAACATAATCATGCATGGAAGTCACTTCAAAACCCATTTCTGGGTTCCTCTAATCGAAAATTGTTCGGACTTTGGAACACTTCGGATGCAATTCAGTTAGCTTATCCGAAAGAAAATATTCCCTTTGTGCGAACAAATAACGGCATTCAGGTCGATTCCACTGTATAAACGCTTCCAGAAAATGAAGATGAACTTGTAACATATTCAGTTTACATGGGTGGAGACATCGGAGAGTCTGTAATTACAACAAACCGCCCCAAATTACCAAATATCCTTATCTATGGTGATTCTTTTACAAATCCGCTGGAAACTCTGTTATGGACACAGGCAAATGAGCTCCAAAGCATTGATTTTCGATATTATACCCAATGTACCCTCAAGGACTATATTGCGGAGCACAAGCCGGATATTGTGATTTGTGTGCGGGATGAAACTACTTTTCTATCGGAAGCCGGGAACGGGATCACGGAATAAGTTTGTAATGCGAGCGTTATTTATCAATGCAGTCTGTCATACTGATACAGTTTATGTTCAAAGAATCTTTTTTAATGAAGGAGATAGCCGGTGCACCGGCTATCTCTCATATTGTGTAGTACCTCGGTCTACTGATAGATGTAAAGCCCTCCTTACCAGTAATGACTACATTGTTATAGCCGCTGGCGCAGTGAATGATTAGCAATTCTCCGTTTGCGTCCCTGCCGCCAACGATGCCCACATGGGAATTATCCGGGTAGAACACCAAGTCACCGGGCTGTGCGTCCGCCCACGAAATATCGGTGCAATAGCTGTGCTGTGCGGTGGCTCCTCCGCCGTGTCCGATGACATAGCCGCCGCCAGACTGATTGTAGAAAACCCAATCGACGAATCCACTGCAATCCGTCCCGTAGGGACGGTAGGTCCCCGTGGTGGAGCTGCCTGCCGCAGTGACCTGCCGCAGCTCGCCCCAGCGGGCGTCCCAGCCAATTACGAGGGATTTTCCTCCCCAAAAATAATTCACCTTGCCGACAAGAGAACAGGCGGTGCGTACCACCGCCTCGCGCTCCGGCGACAGGCCCTCCGGCAGATCGCGGAGCAGCGCCGCCGTGTCCCTGCTGACGGAGTACACATCCTCGATCAGCTCCCGCAGGAGGTCGCGCTGCTCCAGCAGTTCGTCCAGCGCCGCGATCTGGTTACGGTTGAAATGATACTCGGTTTTCATCTCCTCTGCCGTTTTTGCGGTAATGGTGATATAGAGGTTTCGCTCCGTCCAGCCATCGTCATCGCCGCTGCCGGGGTGATGAATGATCTCAACACGATGGGTAATGGTGGTCATATCCCAAAAGACGGCTTTCAAGCGAGCGATGCGGTCGGCATCCATGGTGGCCACATCAGTGGCATCCACATCTGCTCCCGCCACCTTCACCGCGAACACCGCCAGCACCTCGATCCAATCGGCGGCTTGTCCGTCAACGGAGATGGAATCATAATCATCTGCCGTTTGCAGGGTTTCCAACCGCTCATTGAACTCATAGTTGACCTGCGCCACCGCAGCGGAGAGCGGCACAACGCCTGCCTCCCGGCTCTCGTTGGAAAAAAGGATGCCGAAGGGTGATGCCACGATTGCCGCCACGAGGATCACTGTCATGAGCAGCACCAGCACCACCGCACCGCCGCCTGCCGACAGGATCGAACTGACCGCAGACGCCACTCCTTTTCCGATTTCCTTCACTGCCTGGACTGCCGCGCTGCCAAGCCTTTTGGAAGCCCTTCTGCCGCTCTGCGCGGATTCCTGAAGCATCTTCCGCTGTGCCTTTCGCTGTGCCGCCGCCTGCGCACGCTGCGTGAGACTTTGCATCGGCTGCGCCGACTCAGCGGTCGAAGGGCTATGCGCCGTCCGACGCACAGCTTTGAAAGCGGACTGCCTGCGCTTTGGCATGGAGCCGTTTTTTGCTGCGGTACCCGGAATACTTGTCCGCGAGGGTGGCGTCATGCCTCCACAGTCTGACCGTGGAGGCGTAAAAGGGCTTTCTGTTGTTCTTTTTTCGGCAAGGCTCCGCCGATAGGCGGCTTTTGCGTCCTGCGTAGCTTTCTGCCGCCCACGCTCCTGCGGGGCGGCATCTGCGCTTTTTGGACCTCCGCAATTTTGCAGAGAAATGGTCCTGTTTCCGACTTCATTTCGTGCAGCGTGTGATTGCGGCGTATCGGGCAAGTTTCTTCCTGCCGGTGTCACGCGGTTCGTGGTTTCGAGCGTTTCTGACGCAGTACGGCTTTCTGACGCACTATTCTTACCTTGCCGCTTTTGCTCCTGATAGCGCTTTATCATACGCCGCGAGGTATCCGCCGCTCCAGCTGCACCACGGCGCATATTTTTCTCCACGCGGTCGGTGGCGTAACGCACGGGATCGCGGCTTTCCGGCTCTTTTTCCCGCTGCCGTTTGTCCATATGCTGTTTCAGCAGGGAATCCGCGTCCTTGGGTGTGGGGTTCTTCAACTTTGCCTTTGGCGTGTCCATGCCGGGTCTGATCTTCAAGTCCCGCATAGCGTCAGTCCTCACCGGGCTTGGTTGACATTAAGCGGTACAGCTCCGTGTTTTTGGGCAGCTCATTGGCGAAGGGCACGATAGCGCCGCCTACTTTGATGAGTCCATGACCGGCAGGGGCGTTATCCACATAGCTCATCTGCGTATCCGACGCACCCAGCAGGCGGGCAAGCTGCTCTCGGTCGGTGGTGGCCTGATTGAGCATCAGCAGAAACTCAGAGTTTGCGAACATCATCCGCGCCGTATTGGACAGCAGACATTCCTCCACATTCTGTGTGATACCGGTAAGGGTCGCGCCGTATTTGCGGAAGCGCTTCCAGCACTTGTAGAGAAATTCGCTGCTGTAATTGGTAATGCTGTGTCCGCTGCCGCTCCCGTTGGCGAAAAACAGATAGATCTCATCGATGTAGACATGGGTATATTTCCCCGCCTTGCGGTTTTGAATGACGCGGTTATAGATGGCGTCCAGCATCACCAGCAGGCCCACCGATTTCAGATTTTCACCCAGGTCCTGAATGTCAAAGCAGAGGATACGGCTTTTTGTGTTGATATTGGTCTGGTGGGAAAAAACATTCAGACTGCCCACCGTGAACAGCTCCAACGCCAGTGCGATCCGGTGCGCCTCCGGGTTGACCTGCTTCATCAAATCGTCATAGAGGTCTTTCAGCGTAGGCGGCTCACCCTGATAGTTCTTCAGATACTCTCGATAGATGTTGCCCACGCTGCGGTCAATGATGGACTTCTCCTGCGGCTCGATCTTATCCGAGCCCATGAGCTGCTCATACAGCGACATGATAAACTCGGACTTCATCACCAACGGCTCCCTGCCGTCGCCATACCCCTCGGACAAATCCAACGCGTTGATGTGGCAGCCGTTTGGGTCAGAGGCAGAGATGGTGATGACCTCGCCGCCCAATGCCCGCACCAACTCGCCATATTCACGCTCCGGGTCCACGATGATAATATCATGGTCGGTGGAGAGCGCCAGCGCGGAAACCTCCTGCTTGGCCGCCATCGACTTGCCAGAGCCGGACACGCCGGTAATAAAGCCGTTGCCGTTGAGCAGATTTCCGCGGTTGCAGACGATGAGGTTATGCGATACGGCGTTGACGCCGTAGTAAATACCGCCTACATCCTGAATCTCCTGTGATTTGAACGGCATAAGGACAGCGGTACATTCCGTGGTCAGGGTGCGGATAGCGTCAATGCGCTTGAGGCCGAGGGGCAGTACCGTGTTCAAGGCGTCCTCCTGCTGGTAGCGCAGAATGTTAAACTGACAACCCCGCGCCCGCCCAATAGCTTGCAGGGCCTCGGTATCCTGATCGAGCTGTTCAAGGTTATCTGCCAAATGCGTCAGCGTCACCAAAGCCAGCATCATGCGCTGGTCGCGGCTCATGAGGTCGTCCATAAATTCCTTTGTTTCGCTCCGTGCCAGCTCCAGTTCATAGGGGATATTGGCGTCATAGTTGCCATTCTGGTTTTGCCGCTGCCGACAGCGGGTAATGTCTGAGTCCACCGCCATGATCTGCTTGCGGCTAATGCTCACCGCTTCGTCCATTGCCACGGGGATAATATCGATGGAAAGCATCATGTTCCGGGGATAGTCCATCAGCTCCGTGATCATCTCGTCGGAAATAAAGCTGGCATATTCCCGCAGGAACAGGGTACGGCCCACATGATCGCCCAGCTCGTAGTGATTTTTCTGAAAGGAGATACAGTCCGGGGCAATGCTGTCCCGGAAGTCATGCCCTTTGCGTATGGTGTCCTCCAAATCGAAGCGGAATAGCTGTTCCTCGCCGGGACGATAGAAGTCATGCAGAAGTCGCAGGCGGTCATTGACCGTGATCTCCCGGACACTGGAGGACATACGGGAAAGCCCTGTGGTGAGGTCAGTCCCAACACGAGAGAAGAACGCGCGGGCCTCCTCCACGCTTTTCTTCTCCGCCGAAACGGTGATGTACTTCTCCTGAATGAGATTGTTACTCTCCGCCGCCTTGCCCAAAACAAGCGCGTTATACTCGTTCCGGTAGAGGTCACGGCGGTCGCCCTGCATGGGCATGAGCAGCGTCCGACCGAAGTCCTTTTGATTGAGCTGGCGGTTAAAAAGCGTGATCTTTGCCGTGGCTCCGATGGGCAGTGAGTTCAGGAAGGAACAGTAGGTCATAAAAAGTTCCCTCTGCTTTTCCGGGGAGGCCACGGCATAATTGACATCAAAAAAGCGCCAAGTTTTTGAAAACTTGCCGCTCACCTGAAACACGCCGTCTTGATAAATACGTTTGATGGGAATGGATTTCTGGACGCTGTGAGGAACGGAAAAGGCGTCCCGTTCCGCGCTGCGGTGTTGCTTAAAATACATCAATGCTTCTTCACCTCGCGTTTCAATGCTTCTTCATAGTAGTTTTCCGCTTTCCAGACACGCTTGCCTGCCATGATAACCTCGGATTTCAGCCATGCCCACAAAAATCGCTCCAGCGTGAGGCCGTTATACTGAAAAAAGCCCGCAGCGGCCACGGGAGCCGCGCCGACAATGCACACCCAGCTCACCGTTTCCCGGTCCAACACTCGGCTCAGGCTGAAATACAGTCCCACCGCAGCGCCCACCGCCAAAACGGAGCAGATGAATTGCCGCACGGACAGGCCGAAAAAGAGTGTTTCGCGATAAGCGCGAATTTCCTTATTGATTTTGATTTCCAATTAAAACCCTTCTTTCTGCAAATATAATAAAAAGATGATTTGGAATAGCCTCCAAATCATCTTTACTCAATCCGCGATATACTCCGCAATATCTTCCAACTTGCAATCTAACGCCTTACACAGCTTGTCTAAGGTTTTTGTCTCCATGTTCTCGTTATTTCTGAGCCGCCGAATGGTCTTACTGTCAATGCCGCCCTTTTCACGAAGGGCGTAGGTAGTGACACCCTTCTGCTCCATAACCACCCATAGCTTGTCGAATTTAATCATGGGAACCTCCTCAGCTTGACTACTCATATTATGGGGGTTATAATCCCATGTATTAAGGGGATATAATCCCCATACAGAAAGTTGAGGTGTTCAAAAGTGGAGTTGGCTATGGAATTATTAAGTCACATCCTTGCCCAAGGTGAGGTGCAGATCACTTTCCCACAGCAGAATGAGCCATTTACACAGATAGTGGAAGGACAATGCTATCAAGCGCTCTGTAAAATCAAGACAATTATCGAAGATGATCGTCTTAATGACAGTGAGTGCTTTCAAAAAATTGAGGAGATCATTCGCGCATTTGAGGAAATTGGAAGCAGTGGCGGTATTCGCCATGATTTTGGTTAAAGTCCCAGCATTTCCTTTACGATGTGGTCGGCGGACTTCACTAAGCCTACCAGAACCAGCAAATTAAATATGACCTCGCCCAAATAGCTCCACACCTGCGTCACTACGGAGGCGCTGCTATCCACCACCGGCGTACCGCTGGCGGAAAAAGCCGAAAAGATGATGCAGGCCAGAACGATTACCGCACCCTCCATGCACACACCCACATAACTCCGCAGAAATGCCTTGCCAAAATGGGAAGTCCCCTCTCCGGCAAAGGATGCCAGTGCCACCGGGGACAGCGCGGCATACATATAGATTTTGAAAAATCGGCCATAGACGGTGAGGATCATAATGAAGGCCAGCACCGTAATAAATAGGCTCCCCAGCAGCGTCACCAGCCAAAGGGGGATACTTGCCAAAAAGCCCACATCTCCGATGGCATCCGCGATTTCCTGCGGCAGCGCCACGGATGCGCCGGTCAAGCCGCCGATGCTGCCCGCCGCCGTTGCCACAATGCCGCTGCACACATCAAATACATCTACCAGCAAGTCCATACCATAGGTGATACCCAGCTTTGCCAGCACAAAATAGATAAAGTGCCGCAGCAGATGCTCCGGCCTTTGAAAGTCCCGAAAGCTGGATGCACTGCGAAAGATACCGATGGCAAAGAACAGCACCAGCAGCCCGTAGCCGATAGCCTGCATTCCGCCATTGATGGTCACAATGGTCTGCCAGATGGTGCCGCCCTTGAAGGTCTGGGGCGATTCCGTCAGCAGTGACCACATTTCCGTCATTTTACTATTCCAAACGCCAAAGGCGTTGGTCAGGTTTTCTACGATCCAGTTGTTATCCAAATGAAAATCACCTCCTGCAAGGGAGCCGGGAGATCCGCCGCAAGGCAGTATCTTCCGGCTCTTTTCATTAGATCGCGCCGATGGTGGTCAGAATTTCCTTTGCAAAGGCGATCATTAAGCCACCAAAGAGGCAGAGGAAGCCCTGCGTTCTCTGGCTGGCATCGTGGGACTGGATCGACATACCCACCTGCACGATACCCCAGCCGAGAATGATCACGCCCAGCGCCTTGATGATGCTGAAGATAAAATCGGAAAGATTATTTACAATATCCAGCGGATCGCTCCCCGCCGCCATCGCAGGCGTAGCGCAGCAAAGACAGAGAACAGCAGCCCCAGCCGCCGTCCAATAGAGCCGCTTCACCTTATTCGGTTCCGTCGGTTTCCAAAGATTCTTCTTGTTCAGATTCATGTTCTGTATCCTCCATGTCAATAAATTCGTAATCGTCCAGCGACCGGAACGCATAGGGCAGATCCGGCAGCGCATAATCCGGCGCGCCCTGCAGCTTGTGGATATAAGGCTTTGCCTTACCGTCCGTCGTCAGTTTAATGTTGGGATGGCGCTTGATGTTGTACTTTTTGTCCAGCACAGGATCTTCCCCTCGTATAAACAAGATCGCTTTATGGGTGTCCAGTTTCCGCACTTCGTCAATGGTCATCAGGTCGCGGCCCGTCTGTTGGAAGTTGGTAGAGCTGGAACCGCTGCGCCCCTTCGTTTCCCCGCGTGTGCGGGTGGCGATGGTCTCCTTGCCCAGTAGCTTCACGATAAATTCCAGCGAGGTCGGTTCGTTGCCGCCGCCGAGGAACAGCAGCGTGTCGCAGTTGCCGATGATGCTCTCCCATTCCTTTTCATACAGCGCCTTGATCTGCTGAATGTTCTGCACGATGATGTTCAGCCCGATATTGTAGCTGCGGCAGGTGGCAAGGATCTTTGGATAGCTCTCCGGCTGGGCCACATTCGCCCATTCGTCCTGAATGACACGCACGGGAACGGGCAGCCGTCCGTTGTACTTGGCATCCGCCCTGCGATAGAGTGCCTGAAAGCATTGAGTATAGAGCATTCCCACAAGGTAGTTCATGCTGCTGTCATCAACAGGAATCAGGCAAAAAATTGCTTTCTTTTTCTCGCCCAGACTTCCAAAGTCCATCTCATCCTTTCTTGTGATTTCGGCATACTGCGGGATATTGAAGGTCGCCAACCGAACTGCGGCAGTCACAACAATGGATTTCGCCGTCTTACCCGCTGCCTGCTTGAATATTGCATACTGCTTCACCGCAACATGGTTCGGCTGCTCCTCCTCCAAGGCTCGAAACAGCATATCCAGAGGGCTGCGGTACTGCTCATCTTCTTCCTTTACATCGGCAAAATTCATCATGTAGATCAAAGTCTCAAAGTTCTGTTCCTCCGAGGGTGCTTCGCTGACGAGATACAGCATAAGGGCCGAGTCCAGAGCGATCTCGCCCCGTTCCCAAAACGGATCGTTGCTGGAAGCGTTGCGGGGCGTGGTATTTTTGATGAGGTTATCAATGAGGGTCAGCACATCCTTTTCACTGTGAATATATGAAAAGGGGTTGTATCCGTCGGACTGGCTTGGGTCGATCAGGTTGAACACCCGGACTTCATAGCCCAGCGCCACCAGTAATCCGCCCGCTGCCCGCAGCAGTTCCCCTTTGGGGTCGGTGATGAGGTAGGAACAATTCGCGCTGTAAATATTGGGCTTGCAAAAAAACCGGGTCTTGCCGGAGCCGGAGCCGCCCACCACCAGAACATTCATGTTGCGCTGGGTGATATAGCCGTCCATGCCCAACCGGACGCGCTGAGTCAAAATGATGTTGGCGTCCTTATGCTGGTGATCCATATACTTCCGGTTCAGTTCCTTGGGACTGCCCCATTTGGCGCTGCCGTATTCCTCGCCCGGTCGCCGGTTCTCCCGGTTGGAGTAGTAGAGTGCGATGCCGCAGCCGTAGAGCAGCAGGCTCCCCAGCATACATTTCAGCGTGTAGGGCGTCCAGCCGATGGCAAAGGGGCGTTCCAGCACTTGGCTGAAACGCCCCATCCATTGAAAGAGGTTCATACCGTCCTCGTAGGCATAGGCAGCGATTGCCGCCAGCCAGAGAACCAACGGGGAAAGCGCCGCCCACACAGGGGCGGCGCTGCGAAAGTCATTCTGCCGCAAGGCTTAGTACCCCGTCTTGGGCAGTTTCACCGTTGTTTTGGTGTAGACGGTAGTGAGCCAGCGGGAGACTGCCTGAATCCACTGCCCATTGTAAAGACCGCCCACATCCGCCACATTCACAATGCCGGAGTTGTTGGCAAGACCGCTGCGGGCGGTGGCGTAGATGTACGGCGTTTCCACCTGTGCAAAGCCTGCCGGAACGATACCGAACACGAACATGACTTCGGTTACACGCTCATTGGCGGCAAGGCCGAGGACAGCGGGGCGGGCATCCAGTACATAAACCTTGCTGGTGGAGAGATTATCCGCCAAAGTGCGGTAGTCCCCGGAAAGGTTGGTCTTATAGACCACCTTGTAGGAAAGCGGCTGATTGTAGCTGCCGGTGACGATTTTGCTCAGCGTCACCTGCGCAGGAAGCTGATCGCGCCAGTAAAAGGAATTGAGCGTCGTGGTGGAACTGTTCTTAATTTCCGAGAACACATAGCGGATGGGCTGACTGGGGACCGCCTGCACGGGGCCTGTTTTCTTGATGGATACGCCGGTCAGAAGATTGCTGTCCTGCACCTCAATGCGGACGATCTGACCCTCATGTTCAAGGTAGACTGTCAGTTTCTTTTCGCTGATACCGTAATGTTCCGGTGCCTTGACCTCGCGCACAAAATACCGCGACAAGGGCAACCGCTTGGAGACGGCCAATCCCCGGTTATTGGTGCGAATGGTATCAACAACATTTCCTGCCTTATCGGTGATTTCAAATACCGCACCCTCCAGCAGCGTCCCGGCAGGCAAACCGTTGGTGGGATTGTAGTCCGCAGAGCGCTTCGTGATTTGGATTTGCCCGGTAACAGGGGTATTCTGCCACTCGATTTCCGTGGTTTCACCAGACTTTACATACACGGTCTTTTTCTGCGTGTCGGGGATATAGCCCTCATTTTCCAATTCACGCAGATAGTAGCGTCCAGCGGTCAGGTTTTCAAACCGGACATAGCCCCTATCATCGCTTGTCTCCTGCGCGATGGGATTGTTGCCGCTGTCATAGAGAATGAAGGAAACGCCGGGGATGCCCTCGCCGGTGATGGCATTGACCTTGTGGATCAGAATACCGGAGATGGCCTTGTTTGTCACCGTTTTGGTTGTGGTCTTGCCATCCTCCACGGTAAAATAAATGGGCGTGCTGTCGATCTGGTATCCCTTGCCTGCCTCAGTCTCCACGGCGTAATAGCTGTCACTTGCCAAGGGCACATACACGCGGCCATCCGTCCCGGTGGTGACGGTGTCCACCAGTCCGCCATCGCTGACACGGCGGATCTCGAAGGTGGTGTTGGGGATGCGCTGGGTTTTGTCCGCCGCATTGACCTTGATTAGCTCCACGCCGCCGATGGGGGCGTTATAAAAATACAAAGACTGCGTATCGTCGGGGTTGACTACAACGGTTTGGGTGCGGGTATTTTCGTCGATGGTGTAACCGTCGATGGATTTTTCCTCCGTTACCACCAGCGTACCGGTGACGCCCTTGAGGATGATCTGCCCGTTTTCGTCGGTATAGTAAAGACCGTTGGAGCTGATTTTCCCGTTTTCGTCGGGGACGAACTCGCCGGTAGCCGTAGTGATCTTGAAGGTAACGCCCTCCAGCGGCTTCTTCGTCACAGCGTCCAGTTTGTTGATAATAAGCGCGCCCTGACGCTTGTTCCAGAAGGTCAGATTTTGCACCGTCCCTGCCTTGATGAGAATGTCCTGGGGTGTGCCGTCCAGCACGAAGCCATCCACAGATTTGATCTCACGGGCAACTACGGTAGTGCCGGGTTCCAGACCGTTCAAAACGATCTCACCCGCCTTGTCCGTGTAATAAACGCCGTCATCGGGGCCAACGGCAGCGCCGCTGCCATCCACTACCTTGAAGGCAACGCCAGAAAGCGGCTCGTTCTCCGTTCCTTCGATATATTTGTGGATCACCAATGTGGTAGAAGGTTCGTTGTCAAAGGTCAGGCTGTTGGGTACACCGCTCCTGACCACAATGGTTTTTGGCGTCTCATCCTTGATATAGCCGATGGGCGCTTTATCCTCAGACACGATAATGGTGGCATTGGGATTCAGGGCAGTAATGGTCACAGTACCGTCAGAGCCGGTGATGAACCGCCCGTTGTCTGTTCCAATGGGCTTGCCCTCACTGTCCTTCACAACGAACTCCGCCTTTGCCAGCGGTTTCTTTGTCAGCGCATCCCGCTTCAGAATGGTCAGGTTGCAGAGAGGCTTATCATAGAACGTCAGAGGCGCGTTTTCACCCGCCTGCACCGTAATAGTCTGGGGTGTGCCGTCCAATGCGTACCCCTCCGGGGGACGAATTTCCTTTGCCACGATGGTCGTACCGGCAGGCAGCTTAGGAAGCTGGATGGCTCCGGACTTGTCCGTGGTGAACTCACCGTTGGCGGTGCCGATGAACGTACCCTTATCGTCGGTGACGAGGAAGGCCGCGCCTGCCAACGGCGTTTTGCTGGCATCATCCGCCAGCTTCTTGATGAGGACAGAGCCGTAAGGCTGGTTGCTGAACCGGAGCGTCACCACATCCTGATCCTTACCGCTCAGCAGCACGGTCTGAGGCGGCGTGTCGATGGAATAAAACGGACTGGCTTTGGTTTCCTCCACGATATAGGTGCCCGCTTTCAGGCGGGTGAGGATGATGGAGCCGTTTTCCGAAGTGGTGTAAGTGCCGATGACCGTGCCGCCCGTACCGGAAGTGCCGCCCAGATAGCGGATCTGGAACTCCGCTCCCTGTAAGGCCGCGCCGGTTTTTTCATCATATTTGAATACCACCAGCGCGCTGAGGGGGCGATTCTCCCAGATTTTGACCGCGTTTTCGTTGCCAGCCAGATAGAATTCCTGGGTCGGTTCGTCAGCGGGGGCGAATCCGGATGCCGGGGTTTCCTCAGTCACTTTGTACCAGCCGCTCTTGAGGGCATCGCCCGTGAAGATGATCTCGCCATGGTCATCCGTGTAAAAGCTGCCGAGGTCATTCATGGCGCCGGTGCTTGTGTTGTCCGATGCCCACCAGATGTGGAACTTGGTGTTGGGGATGGGGTCTTTGGTAACTTCGCACCGCTTGATGATTTTCAAAGAAGGCTTCATGGCGTTGAAGAATGTTACCGTGCGGGTCTCGCCGGGGCCGAGGGCAATCGTCTGGGGAATGTCGCAGAGGATCACATCGGAGGGAGCATTGACCTCCGTGACCTTGTAGCTGCCCACAGGGATATTCGCCAAGAAAATACGTCCCGCGCCGTCCGTGGTCGCGGTGGTGGAGTAGCTGCCGTCGATCTGCTCAATTTTGTAGGTCACATGGGCAATGGGTTCCCCGGTGGCAATGTTTTTCTTCAGGATCTCCAAACCGGGTTTTACATAGTTGGTGAAGGCTGCCTCCACAGTACCGGCACCGGCCAGCAGGGCGATGTCCTGATGAGTTCCGGTCTTGATATACGGCTCCTCCACGGATTGTTCGGTAACGCGGTACACACCGGGCTGGAGATCGGGCAGTGTCTTTTCGCCGTCCACGATGACGGTGGTGGAGTAGCTGCCGGTCAGAGACTCCACCAGAAAGGTCGCTTTGACCTTGGCGAAGGTCTGCGCATCTGCCTTGGTAATTTTCAGGCTGGGCAGAGGACTGTTGCTTGCGGAAACAGTGTACTGCTTGTCACCGTCGGTCACATCCACATAGACGCTGTGGGGGGTGGGGTCCAGGGCATAACCCTCCGGGGCCTTCACCTCCACGAATGTCCACAGGCCCTTGGTGACATCCTTTACCTCGATAATGCCGCCGTTTTTGGTCACATCACTGCCGACGATCTGACCGTCGCGGTAGATGTTGAATACGGCACCATTCAAACCGGTATTCGTTCCTGCAATGACTTTTTTGAGGGTGATGTCCGCATCGCCGGCAGGCGAATTATCCGGCTCTTCCGGGGCAGGAGCCTTACCGACTTGCAATTTGCGGGGCGCATAGTACGCGAAAAAACTCTGGCGGCCGGACACGCTGGATTTGGCATAGACCGCCCATTTTGCGGACTCATCTTCCACCACAGTAGCGATGATACCCTTGGCAGCGTAGTCTTCGATCTGCTGTTGATATTCCGCGTCTTCCTTGGCTTTCTGTGCCAAGAGCCAATCCACATAACCGAGGTAAGTCTCGTAGGTGTCACGGTTTGCAAAGCCGCCGGCGTCAATGTCACCAGAGGTATCGCCACCTGCGGATTTATCGCTCTGATGATCCCAGATATACGTTTGGAGTGCCATGAACAAACTGCCGGGGATATCGCCCGTGTAGTTGACAATGTAGGTCATCATCCACTTTATATTCTCTTTGGTAATGGCATCCATCTCACCCAGCCCCGTACCCGCGACAGCGGCATCCCACAGGGCATCACTGTCCGCACCGATGGCGCTTTTGTAGGTGTAGCTGTTGAGAAAAGAAGCTGTCCCATAGCGATAAGAGTAGCCGAGATCCATGCAGTAGAGTTGCTTGCCTGCTGCCGTGGGCGGACGGTAAGAATAAGGCTGACCGGTGGAGGTCAGCCGGGTAGACCAGAGATTGGGGTTTGTGGTGGGCTTGATACCCGTTCCGCTGCCGGAGGCTGCCAAAGCAGAAGTGGGCAGCAGTGTCAGCAAGGTCAGCAAAGCCAAGATTGCCGACAGGAATCGTGTCTTTAACTTTTTCAAAGGAAATTCCTCCTCATTCGGTGAAATAGAAATGCGGGCTGTAAAAACAGTCCGCATTTTACAAAATAATATTGAATTGTTATTACCTGACTGCGGGGTGATCCACCCAACTGATGGAACACCCTGCATCCATAAAGAGCTGGACACAGTACCAACAGTCCGCTCCATTTTCATCCGTGCCTTCGGCAAGTCCCACGCCAATGCTCCCGTAACGGGAATTGGTCATGTTTTTGAGATGTCCCGCAGATGCGGCCCATGCCCACATGACGGTTTCCGGCAGGCTCTTTTCTTTCAGGGCCCACTCCTCCAAGCAGTGAATATTTTCGCCCACATATTGACAATCGGTGACGGTAACATATTTGCGACCGTCTGGCCGGGTGTGGGAATATGCGCCGCTGGCGGCCATTTCATCGGCTCGCACCTGTGCGGCCTGCATGAGCTTGTCGCTGGTGGTCAGGGCAGCAATGCCGCTTTCCTTACGGAGTGCATTGGTACGGTCCACGATGTCCTGTTTCATCGCATCCACATCGGCGGCGGGAACTGTAACCTCCGGCTGCGATACCGGCTTGTCGGGTTCTGCCTTTGCAGGCGCTTTGCCGGTGTAGGGCTTGCCGCTTTCCACCTGCACACAGCTGTTGTCGCTGTCCCAATAAACATTGAAACCGACCTGTTCGCCAATGTCCCGCAGCTTGACGTAGTTGTTGCCTTTGATACGGTAGGCTTCCATCTGTACTTCCCGTCCATCGACAAATACGCGGTGGGTGCTGCGCTCTGCCATGATCCCGGCGGCGTAGGCTGTGGTGGTGACGCCCACCACCAACAATCCGGTAAGAAAACCTGCCGCAAAACTTCCTCGTTTCATAGGGTGTACCTCCAAAGTCTTTTGATGGGTTCATGGTATCGCGGATACCGCCGTGTGTCAAAAAATCCGCCCTGATTTTTCAGAGCGGATTTATGACTTAAATTTGCTTGCTTAAATCTCGGCGGCTATAAACGATACGGCGTACTTCTATCGTGTCGCCAATCACTACATAAAAGATGGTATAGTTCTTGACTTGGATTCGGTAATAGGGATACCTGCGCTCTTTCGCAGAGTGGTATGGCTCGAATGCTTCTGCACAGGAAAGACGATCTTGAATTGCGTTTTCTACCGCATCGACAAAATCTTCAGCTGCGATTGGGTTTTGAAGCCGAACACTGATATAGTCCACGATTTCATTCAAGTCATCTTCAAAGAGCGGCAGGATACTCAGCTTATAATGCCTTCCGTCCATGAATCCGTCCTCTCACGCGCTTGAATACCTCGTCCCCGGAATAGCGAACATCGCTGGAATCCGCTGCACGGTCTGCCTCATCCAGTTTCAGTTCTACATCGTCAGTCAATGCAGAATACTGCTCAATACTCATAACGACCATAGAACCATATCCGTTTTTCGTCAGATAGACAGGCTCGCCAGTATTCAACACGGTATTCTCGATTTCGGGGAATTTGTTCCGCAGATCCGAAACAGGTCTAATGTTGATCATAGCAGTTCCTCCTTGCATGGTACTATTCTATCACTCCTATCGTAATTTTATCAGAATTTTATCACAAAAGCAATCGTTATTTTTCTCGCGCTTGCACACACCAGCGGTAATCCGGCTGATTCATCACACAGGTGACAAGGGTGATGATGTTCTCCGTGCTGTCATTCAAGGCACTGGTATCGTCCACGCCGATCTTACTGACAGAGTACACCTCATAGCTGCGTGTGCCGAGTTGGGTGGTCAGCTTGATGGTGTCCCCAATGTCAAGGGTGTGAATTTTGCCAAAGTGATTGTTGACGCCCCGATTGTGGCCCGCAATCGCCACATTGCCTTCCCAGATGGAGGTGCTGGCGAAATGTCCTGCGCCCTTGCGGAGCGCGTCCGCGTCCGTCCCTTGATACACCTTGACAGACAGGCCGAGGGTGGGGATTTTCAGCGTACCGAGATAGCCGCCGCTGTAATAGAGGTCTTTCGTGACCGCGGTGTACTTCACCGGCGTGTAGGAACCGGTATTTCCACCAGCGATGCTGCCGGAAGTGGAGGGCGGCAGGACGGTCACACCGCCTGTGCCGCTGATTGTTCCCGCGACTGAACCGCTCACAAGGTTTGGCGTCAGCAGCTCCCCAGCGTTTAGTGTGTAGCTGGTCGGACTTCCGAAAGCAGGCGGGATGTAGGCGGCGTTTTTGCTCCGGTCGGTATTCACAGGCTTGTCCATCGTGACATAAATGGTATCGTCCGAGGTGGGGCGTCCGAACAGTCCTGCGTCCGGGCCGTCAAAGTGATACTCCAATGCCGATGCAGGCATGGAAAAAGCCGCCAGCATACAGCAGGCGGCCAGCAGCGTAGTCAGATATTTTTTCATGCGGCGTACCCTCTTTTTTTATTGATGTAGTGGCGATAGCCCTTATAACCGGCATAGCCGCAGCCGCCCAGCGCCGCAGCTCCCACGGGGAGCAGCAGCCACAGCCAGTTAAAGCTGATACTGCTCTTTGCCGATGCCGCAGCGCCGACGCTGGAAAAAACAGCGGTGTAGATCACCGTATCACAGCTTGTGCGGGTGACATCACCCTTGTAGTCTGCCGTAACGGTGTAGCCGGTGGCGTAATTGCTGGTGGCGGTGCCGGTGTAGCTTGCCACGGCGGTATAGCGGATGGGGATGTCGTAGCCGTCTGTGGGGTCGGCTGCGGCCTCCTGCCAGTTCACATCCGAGAGCGTCAGGGTGCGGCCATTTTCATTGACGGTCTTGGGCACCAGGGCAACATCGGCGTCGGAGAGGTTGGGATAGGTGCGCTCCGCCGTCACCGTGCGGCTACTGGTCCCGTAGCCCGTGGCCTCCACTTGAATGGTAGTGTGGTCAAGGGACAGGACGCCCTCATAGCCGTCCTCGGTCTTGACCTCCAGCTTCGGCTCCAGCATTTTCAGAATTTCCGCCATGTCCTTGGTCTTGCTCTCCAGCGTGACCACCTCGATATGCTCCCGCGTGTCCGTTTCTGTCTGGTCATTTTTCAGCAGATCAAGGAGTGTATAGGTGCGGCCCTCGCGCTCAAAGTCAGCGGTGGGGATCGTGGCGGGATCGTCCTTCGCGGTCAGGTAGTAGACCTTTTCTAATCGGTACACACCGTTTTCCTCGCTGGCTCTGACCTCGGCGGGATAGGCGGAAATGCCGGGGAGCGTATCTGCGGCAGAGATCATTGTGGATACCGTATCGGCTTCTGTCATGGACTCTGCGGCCAGCGCCGCGACGCTCATGCTGCACAGCATCAGCGCCGTGCAGAGTGCAAACGCAACTTTCTTTTTCACATTACGCCTCCCTTTCTTAACGGACAGGCCGATTCTGTTCCGGCTGCTTGCGCTCCTGCGGAGAGATCTCGCGCTGAATATCATTTTGCAGCTTACGAAAATACTTTTGCAGGCTGTCCACCACGCCGCGGCGATCCTGCACCTCCATACCGTCAAACACCTGCCCCACACGGCTCACATCAGGCTGCGGGGTCTCCACGCCGAAATTGCGGCAGAGCATATAGCTGACGCTCTCGGCGTCCATGGCGCAGTCCTCGCGGGTATAGTAAGGATAGCGCCCGTGGTCGTGGATACCGGCGTGGACGATCTCGCGGGAGAGCGCCGCAAAGATCTTGCTGTCGATCAGGCGGCTGGATACCGTAATGCTCTGCGTCTTAGGATCATAAACGGCGTCCTGATACATGGTGCTGCTGGTGACCACGGGAACGGGGGAGCTGTCCAGCAATCGGCGCAGGGCGGCGTCCATTTCCGGTGTATTGTCTTTCAGGCTCAGCGCCGGAACACCGGCCTTGCCGTGGGTCTGCGTCACATCAAAAACACGCCCGATCTTATAGCCGTGATACTCCCGCCCGTCCTTCACATAGGTGTCTGACACGCGGATCTTCATGCCGTTCTCGTCACGGTTGACGCTGCGCCCCAAGCGGTTCCACACCTCCAGACTGTTGATGTAGGTGATCTCCGGGTTCTGCGCCATTGCCAGCATCACATTGGACGCGCTGTATCGCGGGTTGATGGCCTGCGTATCCAGATAGTGGAGGTATGCGCCGGGTTCACTGGTGACGTGCATGACCGCATCGTCGGAAAGCTGCCCCAATTCCTCGCGCTCCGCTGTTTTCTTTGCCTTCCAGTCCTCGTCCCTCTGCTGCTTCTGCTGGATCAAATCGTCTAACTTTGCCATGTTCGTTTCTCCTTCTCAAAATCAATTTATTCCCGCGTGGGCATAGCCTTTTGAATGGCTTCCCGCACGGTGTCCTTGGTGGGAGCTGTGCCATCCCGTTCTGCCGCGGCTTGCAGCGCCATCAGACGGCTGCGGACGGAGGGTCGGGCATCAGCTTTCTCCGTAGCCGGTTCCGTAGACGCTCTCGCACCAGTCCCGCGCTCCTTGGAGCTGTTCTCGGACGGAGCGCGGGCGTTCTCTTTTTTTGCGGCAGTATCCTCCTTCACCGGGGCTGGATAGCCCATGCGTTCAAAAATGCGGTTGATCTGCTTGGCGTCCTTGGCCTTCGCCATGATCTCCACCGTGCCGGTCTTTTCCACCTTGTTGACGATGGGGTAAAACAGGACGCCATAGCGTTTGGCCTCCATCTGAAAGCCCTTCAAGTCTTCCTGCTTGACGGAAAAGATCGTCAGCTCCTCGCCGTCGTGGATCAGGCGCTTGAGGTTGGTTTTACCGGCGAGCTTCTGATTGTCGTTGGCAAGGGCGATCAGAAGGGCGGCAAGATTTTTCGCCCCCAGCCCTGCCAGCTTGAGGGCGCTCTCGGTGATCTGGATACCCTCACGCACCATCAGGTCAGCGGTTTCACCGTTGGTACTCATGCTCGTGTTCCTCCTTGTTCTTTAGATTTTCCTGCCGTTCAGCCTGCGCCTGTTGACACTGCTGGGATACCCTTGGAATGTCTGCCTGTATCCTGCGGCACAGACGCAGTTCCCCGCGCTTTTCCCGCAGAGCGGCAGTCTGCTGTTGGATCTCCGCGCTGTACTTGGCTTGTGCTTCTTCATCGCTGGTGTTCCTCCTTTCCTGATAAAGTGTTTTCCTCTGCTCCTCTAACAAGCGAATGTCCCACTCCAGCAAACGGATACGCTGCTCCAGCTCCGTTTCGGTAGTGATTCCGCTTGATAAAAGGTATTTGAATTGCTGCTCATATCGCTCCAAATGAATGACCTCCCGCTTGACGGAAAAGGGCAGCTTGGGCGGCAGCTTTTTCCGCCTGCCCCCACGCAGCAGATAGAGGTAGCGGAGATAGAGTGCGTGAAAGCCGGTGATCTTCTTTTTTCGGACGGTCGCCAGCCTGCCCTTCACGCGGTAACGCTTGACGGAATGGGCGATGATTGGCGGGGCTATGCCGCCGTGCCGTTGTTTGGAAAGCCGCAGCAGAATATCCGCTTCGGTGTAGCCCTCGCCCAAACTGTCCAGGCGGATCGCCCGCTTTGCGCCGGGGGGCTTGACCGTGGTGTATTTCCGGTTGGAGCTGCGGCGTACCTCGTAACCGTTCTTTCGCAGCAGCATGAGAAAGGTATCGTAGGTGTAGGCTTGGTGGATGATGGCGTCAATGTCGGCGCGGATGATGCCGCGCACGGTGGGCTTGCCGCCCTGCTCCGCCTTCCACTCGGCGTAATGCTTGCCCTTGCCCTGCGGGGCAATGACGGATAAATCATTCTCCCGGCACAGTGCGTCCGAAGTACCGCGCACATCGTTGTAATAGCTCTCCGGGTTGGAATGGTATTTCTGCCCATCTACGCAGGACACGGAATTGACCACCAGATGATTGTGCAGGTGGTGCTTATTCAAATGGGTGCTGATAACGACCTCATACCGTTTACCAAACAACCGCTTGGCAAATTCCAGCCCAATAGCGTGCGCCTGCTCTGGTGTGACCTCCCCCGGCTGAAAGGATTGGATGAAATGGTAGCCGAGGACGCCGCCCATTTTGCCAAACTGCTGTTTGGTTTCCATCATTTCAGAGAGGGCGGTGTCCACGCTGCTGCAATTCAACGCAGAAGTGAAAAAGAATTGCTCCGTCTTTTCGGGATTAGAGATGTAGGTGATGCTGGACGCCAGCGAGGTTTTCTCTCCATCGGTGATGTAGCGTACACGGTCATCTAATCGGACGCGAATGGCAAAAACTTTGGTGACAGCCACTACCCCCGCTTCACCGCCCTCCACAATGCCGCCTGCATTTCCATGATGCTTTGAATATCCTCCTTGCGGACATAGCCGGAGGCATTGGCGACTTTAGCGATTTGGTTGATGTTTGTACCGATGCCGGAGAGCTGACGCAGCAGCTCCGGCAGTTCATCAGGCGGGCGGGGACGCAGGTTCACGCCCATGATAAGCCGCCGAATCGCAGGTTCCATTTTCAAGCCGCTGTCCTTGGAAAGCTGTTTGACATGGGCGTATTCATCAGCGGTCAGGCGAATGGTAATTTGCTTGACATTGTTGCGTTTCATAGAGCTTCCTTTCCTGTTGGAGTGGGGATATTAAGGGGCTGCGCCCCTTAACAAGCGCATTTTGATGTCAAAATGCTATGCTTGCGACTGCAAAGCAGCCGCAGGCCGCTTGCAGTCCTAAACCAGCCGAAAAACAAATCAACGCGCCTCGCCGCCACGGGTCTTTACTCTGCCGCTAATCCCTTTCACAAGTTGGAGCTGGTCGTTGTAGTCTTTTCCGCGGCGGGGTGGATTGTCGATGACCTCATACTCGGAAAGTCTCTTTTGAATGGCTGCGGATGCCGCCCGTCCCGGCCCGTCGTTATCCAGGCACAGCACGATCCGCGCCACGCCAGGGTTGTCCTTCAGGTATTGCTCCAGCGCCGCGGGGAATCGGATGGAGCCATCCTTCCGTGGCTGATAGACGCCGGAGAGGGACAGTGCATTGGCGGCGCACCAATCCTGCCCCCGCAGCTTCAGCAGGGTCAGATAGGAAAGCGCGTCAATGGCGGATTCAAACACGCAGAGAGTTTTGCCACCGGCGCGGAGGGGAACGGCAAATGAAAACCGCTTATCGCTGCCGGAGACTTCACCGGCGAAGGTGGTTTCTGAGAGCGTCCCTCGCAGCGCGCCATAGGCAGGCTTTCCGTGTTCATAACCCACAAATACGCAGTTATGATGCTCTGCGTCCTCATAGAGCTGCCCGTGCTTGATGCAGTGATTGATGATCTCCGCGTCAATGCCGCGGCTCCGCAGATATGCAAAAACACGCCGGTTGTCGGCGTGTTTGGGAGGGAGGGTAAATTCAGTTTTCGGGAGCGGTGCGGCTGGCTCTGATTTGGGCGGCACACGGGGCAATTCTCCGAGGATGCGCTGAACGGCATCCAGAAAGGAAAATCCCTCCACGCAGGTCAGATAGTCCAGCGCAGTTGTGCCGCCGATATTCCGCGACCACCAGCACCATTTTCCGTTGGAGATTTTCAGGCTGTCGTGGGTGCGGGTGGCGTAGGTGTTGCCGCCGATATGGACCAGCTCCTCCGGCTCAAAGCGGCGCAGGTAGGTCAATAGGTCCATCTTGCGGGCGGCGGCGATCTGGTCTTTTGATAGGTAGGGTATGGGAAATCACCTCCGGGCATCAGAAAAGCCGTCTGCATTTCTGCAAACGGCTTCTGAGTAATATGAATCACTTATTGATCGCTCTTTTTCAGCAATTTTTGCTCAGCGCTTTCCAGTGCGGCAATGTAGTCCTTTTCACCTCTGGATAATTCGGCAGACTGAAGTTCTTTGTATTTTCGGTATTCCTCCTTGGCTTTCCTCTCTGCTGCGGCTGCGCTGATTTTTCCTGCATGAGTCAATATCTCATGTTTAGAGAGCTTGAGAAAGCCGTCCAGGGTGTCGATCCAATCGGACATATACATGGGAATGCGGCGTCGTGCCTGCATCTCTGCGAGATCAAGATAAGCCGACACAATGTCATTAAGCGCCAGCAGCTCGTCCTCCGTGCAGTAGTTTTTAGCAACGAGGGCATCGCTCTGGGTAGGATGACTTCCGGAAAATGAGCGCAGACCCATGTTGGGCTTGCTGCTGTCTGCGCTGTAAAAAATCTTTTCCGCCGCCGTCTGACCGTGAGCGGCCCAGTGCATTTTATTCTGAACGGTTTTGAAGAAAAGGACGGAGGCTTCCGTCCGCGGGTCATAGTCCACGCTGGTGGCGTAAATGTCCAGGACTTTGCGCCAGAACACTTTTTCAGACGAGCGAATATCGCGGATGCGATCCATCAACTCATCAAAATAGTTGCCGCCGCCAGCTTGCTTCAGAAGCTCATCATTCATGGCAAAGCCCTTGATGAGGTATTCTTTCAGCACGGAATTGGCCCAAATTCGGAATTGAGTACCGCGCAACGACTTCACGCGATAGCCCACAGAGATGATGACATCTAAGCTGTAGTATGCGACGGGTTTGTCCGAATTTGCAATGTGAACATTTTTCACATTGCTTTTTTCATCTACCTCACCTTCAGCAAATACATTTTTTATATGTTTCGTGATACCGCTGCGCTCTCGTTGAAACAGTTCCGCCATCTGCGCCTGCGTCAGCCAAACGGTTTCGTTTTCCATGCGGACATCGATTTTTGTCAAACCATCCTCGGTCTGATACATAATGATCTCCGTCTGTTCAGGATGGATGCTGTTTCCGCTGATTGCTAAATCATCCATGCATCGGTTCCTCCTATTGTTCTTGACTAAACATAGTTTCATGAGCAGAATGCTCCTGCGCTGCCAACCTGTAATGGGAGGCCAGCAGAGCCTCTTTCATTTGCTCACCAGTCAAATCGCCGTTTGCCCAGCAGTGCGAGAGCATCTTGGCATATTTAGAAACGGGAACGCCTTCAATGGCATTCAAAGCATCTGCCAGCTTTACCGCCTGAATTCTGCGTTCTTTTGCTCCATCCGTCATGATAACATACTCCACCGGACTTTTTCAGTATTATACCATGCTGGGGTCATTTTAGAAAGCTCCTTTAGAATTGAAATTACGCAATGTCCAACAATTACCGCTCCGGCGTGTTCTTTTTCACTGTCTTTCGTTCCGCGCTACGCTCCGGCTTAGCCAGTTCTTCCATTGCCGCATTGATCACGCAGGAGTGATTGTCCACAGCGTAAATGTTCGTATGCCCGCCCATCTGCTTCTGGAGCGCCGTAAAGTGGCCTGCGGCCTGACGCGCCGGTGGGTAAAACCGCTCATCGCCTGTGCGCTGCGCCATGGTGCAGGCCAGCACGAACATACAGCGGTCCTTGCCATAAGCCACTGTCCACTCTTTCAAAAAAGCAGGCAGCTTTCCATCGCTGTAGGCGTTGGTCGCGTCCTTCTCGAAGGCTCCTGCACAGGTCAGCGTCCGATCCCGGCTGGCCATCCACTCAAAGATCTCCCCGCAGTCAATAGCCTCCAGCCTTGTTTTTGGATAAATGGGCTGCGCGGGGTCGCGGTACTTTTCCTCGGTTCTTTTTCGCAGAATATCATTCGCACAGCTCGCGATGCTGTCACGAAAGGCGTCCATCTCATCCGTATCGTGGGAGAGCCAGTCCGTATAAAGCTGCGACAGCGGATGCTCAAACTCGTTCAGCACCGCAAGCTGCCGCTCAGACAGGCCGGTTTCATCCTCAAACAGAAACAGCAGGTTGTCACGGCAAGCGATCTCGTAGGCGTGAGAAATGATCTCATCAGGCGACTGCGTTTTCATCTCCGCAAGAAACACCTCGTTTTCCTGCGACATTTTTTCGTATAATTGGGTTTCCAATTCGTCTTTTGTAGGCATGATGTTCTCCTTATAGCTCAATAACACGGAAATCGCTCTCTTTTTCCATGATCTCGCTGCTCAATAATATCAATGGCATATCCGAGGCTGCCAGCCGTCTCAGCTTGCTAATGGAAAGCGGGGTTGGTGCTTCAAACAGGGCCACAATGCAGGCCCACAGGTCAACAACATGACAAAGGCAAACGATACGCTCCGAAGAAAAGGACTCCGCTGCTTCAGGCAGCATCGAGCGCAATTCTTTCATGAGGCTTTCCTGCTCTTTTAGCATCTGCTGATGTATCTGGCGTTCTAACCGTTCTTTTTCCTGCTTTCTTTCCAACCGTTTCATTGTAAACGATCCTCCATTTCAAAAATTATCTCGCCAATCCCGCCCGCATCCGGTGGGCGTAATTGGCGACGCTGTATCGTTTCATATAGGCGTTTTCGCTGGGGGCCGGACTGTCAAAGTCCAGCCCCTCCATGCGGGGATCGTCGGTGCCGTCCAGCACCTCCTCCACCGGAATGACGCGGAGCCTGCCAGAGCATTTCAGCTCCCCGCCGAATACCCCCGCAGCACAGTGGAATCCACGGTCACCGCACACCCAAAGCAGCTTCTTCCCTGCGGGAATATCCCCAAAGGGCTGCTTCAAAACAATGACGGAATGGGGTTCCGCCCCGGCTACCTCATAGTAGCCGGACTGCTCCGCCTTTTCGTATGCCTGGATCAATTTCTTGAATTTGTGCTGCGGCTCGATGTAGAGCCAGCTTTCCTGATAACCCATAATTTCCTCCAATTTCTATTGGTTTTACCGCTCCAACTGCGGCCTGCGGCGCTCCGTCGGCCTTTGATCCTCGTCCGGCTCGGTGTCTACGATCTCCGGCTCCTTGTGGTCTAAATTCAGCAGGGAATTCAGTTCCTCCAGCCGTGCCGTTTTGGTGTTCAGCTCCGCCTCGCGGGGAAACGGCTTTTGTACCTCTGCCTTTGCGGTTTCCAACTGCGTTTGCAGATTGGAAAGCTGCTCCCGGCAAGCCTGCTCCTTGATGGGCAGTCCCTCCAGCGCATTGTCCATGCGCTGCAAATTGCCGAACACATCGGTTCCCAGCGTGACCGTGTGGCGGAGCTGCCCGATCATAGTCAGGCGGTACTCCCGCGCGAAGGTATCAAAGGACAACTCCAGTATCAGGCCGCGATAGCTGCCGATCTGCGTCGCCTCCGGGGAGAGCATCGTTTGGCACATGGTCAGCAGCGCCGCGCCCGCCTCTTTCTTGTCGGCATGGGTGACACCCGCCAGCGTAAGCGGAGAGAAGCCATCCCCATTGGGATGGGTATTCTCCTTGACCGTGGCAATATCCGCGCCATACCCGGCGATCCGTGCCTGCGTTTCCGCGATTTGCTTCGGAAAGCCCTTGCTGATGGCGTCCTCCAGCGCGTATTTCTGAGAAAGATGGTTGGCTTTCAGCAGCTTCAGCTTGGACACCTCAATGTCAAGATCCATCTTTTCCTTGATCATGGGGTTACCGCTGGCCAGCGCCTTGATCTCGGCATAAGAAAGCGCCTGCTCATCCACATCTTCGGCGGAGCGAACAGGCGATTTGCTGGTCATGATTTGGCTGATAAATTTCTGCTTGCTCTCCACAAGCTGGTAAAGATAGGCGTCGAAGGTGCCTTCGGTGACGTAGCTGTAAATGTCTACCTCTGGGTTTTCATTGCCCTGCCGGATAATACGCCCCTCCCGCTGCTGAAGGTCGGACGGACGCCACGGACAATCCAGATGGTGCAAAGCGATGAGTTTTTGCTGACAGTTGGTGCCAGCGCCCATGCGCTGGGTGCTGCCCAGCAGGATACGCACCTGACCGCTCCGCACTTTGCCGAACAGATCTTTCTTCTGTACCTCGCTCTTGGCGTTGTGGATGAAGGCAATCTCGTTTTCGGGAATACCCAATTCCAGCAATTTTGCGTGAATATCATCATAAACGCTGAAAGTGCCGTCATCCTTTGGGGTAGAGAGGTCGCAAAAAATCATTTGTGTGGAGCGTTGGTCTGCGGTGCGCTGCCAGATCTCAAACACATTTTCGGCGCACTTGGCGGCTTTGCTGTTGGGATCGCTGGGAAGCATGGGGTTGACCAGCCGCTGATCCAGCGCCAGCTTGCGGCCATCATTGGTGATGAGCAGCATATTGTCCTCGGTGCTGTCTACCATTCTGTTACGGACTTTTTCAGCACGCTCCGCCAGCGATGCCACGATCTCTTTCTGATACTCCGATGGCTTCAAGGCGATGTTGTGGTAACGCGCCTCCGGCACGGGGAGCTTGAGCATATCCGCCGTCTGGATGTCCGCCACATTTTTGAATACGCTCATCAGCTCCGGCAGGTTATAAAACTTGGCAAACCGCGTCTTGGCCCGGTAACCGGTGCCCTCGGGAGACAGCTCGATGGCGGTGACGGTCTCGCCGTAGTTCGCCGCCCATGCGTCAAAGTGCTGCAAGCCCTGTTCCTGCAAGGCGTTCATTTGTAAATACCGCTGGATGGTGTAAAGCTCCACCATGCTGTTGGAAATGGGGGTGCCGGTGGCAAAGACAATGCCGCGCCCTCCGGTGATCTCGTCGAGGTAGCGGCACTTCATAAAGAGGTCTGAGCTTTTCTGAGCTTCGGTCTGGGCAATACCGCCCACATTCCGCATTTTCGTGTACAAAAAAAGGTTCTTAAAATAGTGCGACTCGTCAATGAAGATACGGTCAACGCCCAGTTCTTCAAAGGTGACCACATCGTCCTTGCGGCTCTGGTCATTCAGCTTGTCGATCTTGGCTTGCAGGCCCTTTTGGGTTTTCATCATCTGTTTGATGGTGAACTTCTCCGCTTTTTCTCGCTTGGCTTCGGAAATGCCCATCATGATTTCGTCGATCTGCTGTTCCAGAATGGCCCGCTGGCGCTCTACGCTCATGGGGATCTTCTCGAACTGGCTATGCCCGATAATAATGGCATCGTAGTCGCCGGTAGCGATCCGTCCACAGAACTTCTTGCGGTTCTTGGTCTCAAAATCCTTGCGGGTGGCAACGAGGATATTTGCCGCCGGATAGAGCTGCAAAAACTCGGTGGCCCACTGCTCTGTCAGGTGGTTGGGCACCACAAAGAGGGACTTCTGGCACAGGCCCAGTCGCTTGCTCTCCATGGCGGCAGCTACCATTTCGAAGGTCTTGCCCGCGCCCACCACATGGGCAAGCAGGGTATTTCCACCGTACAAAATGTGCGCGATGGCGTTGACCTGGTGCTTGCGGAGTGTGATCTCCGGGTTCATGCCTGAAAAGCTGATGTGGCTGCCATCATACTCGCGGGGGCGGTTGCTGTTGAACAGGATATTGTAGGTCTTACAGATGGCTTCGCGCCGGTCAGGGTCTTTCCAGATCCACTCAGCAAAAGCGTCTTTAATGAGTTCCTGCTTGCTCTGGGCAATGGCGGTTTCCTTCTTGTTGAGGACAGCGGTTTTCCTGCCATCGGCATCGTACACATAATCAAAAATGCGGACATCTTTCAGGTTCAGGGTGTCCTCAATGATCTCATAGGCGTTGATGCGTTTGGTGCCGTAGGTGCTGATGGCCTTGACATTGCCGCGATCCGTGCTTTTACCTTCAATGCGCCACTCACCGGTGATGCCGGAATAGTGGACCTTTATGCTCCATTGTGCGCTGCGGGGCGTCCCCAGCGTTTCGAAGATAAACCGGCGGACATATTCGGTGTCCAGCCATGTAGCGCCCAGCCGGACGGAGATTTCGCTGGCGGTGAGGTCGGTGGGCTGCACCCGTGCCAATGCCTCGGCGTTGATCTGATACTGCGGGTTCTGTTCCGCCTTGCCTTGGGCAACTGCCAATTTCTGACGCACATTGCCGGAAAGATACTCGTCCGCGGGCAGGTATTTCTCATGCCCATCGTTCTCGCCGGTGTAAGCGGGGTTCAGGAACACCACGCCGGTCAACTCAGAAAACAGCGTTTCTTCGTCCTTGCCGGTGAGCCTGCTCATATAGTCCATATCCACATGGGCTTTCTCCCCGATGGACAGGGCCAGCGCCTCCACTGCCGTGTCTACCTTTTCAGCGGGTTTGTGACTGCGGATGGTGCGCTTGGTGAACAGGTCGGCCTTCCGTTTCAGGTTCCGGTCCTCGTCCAGAATTTCCAGTGAACACAGCAGAAAATAGGAACTGTCCTGGTCAAACGCGATGGCGTTGCCGCGGGAATTGATGAGTCCGTATTTCCGGGTAAAGGCATCGTAGAGGGCATTCAGCTTGGCTTGCTGCGCCTTGATTTCTTCATCGGGATAGTCCTCGGTCTGGTATTCCAACAGCGTCCGCACACAGTCCCGCAGCTCAATCATGCCGCGGATTCTACTCTCTGCCGTCTTGGATACCTCCACGGGGTTCATGCGGCTGTTTTCCCGGTAGTAGATCTGGCCCGCTACCAGTGTATAGGAAAAATTGCGGACAGCGGGATCGGCCTCAATGGAATGATCCTCGCCCTCCAGTTCATCCTCCCGCTCATAAGCGGTGATCTCGCCGTGAATATTTTGAACGGCCTCCGCCAGCAGTGCTTCCAACGGTTGCTCCGGGTACGATTCACAGGTGGGCGTGGGGCCGAACGGTCCGGACACCATCTTCATCTCGCCCAAAATCATATCCGGGTGGTCGATGAAGTAGCTGTTCATCTGGATGCCGTCCTCGTTGGTGGCAAGATGCACCCATTCCGGCTCAATATCCACCATTCGTTCCCGCTTTTGCAAAAACAGAATGTCTGAAACCACCTCGGTGCCCGCCGCGGCCTTGAACGTATTGTTGGGCAGGCGGACGGCCCCCAGCAGCTCCGAGCGCTGCGCGATGTATTTTCGCGCGCTGGCGGTGCGCTTGTCCATGGTGAAGCTGGAGGTCACAACGGCGATAACGCCGCCCGGTCTGACCTGATCCAGCGCTTTGGCCACGAAATACTCATGGATGGGGAAATTCAGCCGGTCATAGCGTTTGTCTGCTACATGAAACTGACCGAAGGGGACATTGCCGATGGCAACATCGAAAAAGTTATCCGGGAAGGAGGTTTTCTCATAGCCCTGCACCGCGATACTGCTTTTCTGATAAAGCTGGCGGGCGATGCGCCCGGAGAGATCATCCAGCTCCACGCCGTAGAGCTTGCTGCCGCTCATGCTTTCCGGCAGCATACCGAGAAAATTGCCGATACCGCAGGCTGGCTCCAGAATGTTGCCCTGCGTGAAGCCCATCTGCCCCAGGGCGGTATAGATGCCGCGGATAACCACAGGCGGTGTGTAGAACGCCGTCAACGTAGATTCGCGGGCGGCGGCGTATTCGGCATCCGTCAGCAGTTCTTTCAGTTCAGCGTAACGAGGATTTTTCTCGTCAAAGAAGTCCGCCAAACCGCCCCAGCCCACATACTGTGCCAGCACCGCCTGTTCCTCCGCTGTGGCGCTGCGGTTCTCCGCCTCCACGGTTTTCAGGGTACGGATGGCGTCCAGATTGCGCTGAAAACGCTCCAGCGGCGCACCCTCTCCGATATGGTCATCGGTGATGCGGTAGTTCCGGCCATCCGCGTCCAGCGGATAGGCAAGCGCGTTTTGCTTTTTCTTTTTCGGCGGGGTAAGCGCCGCAGGCGGCTCGTCCGTCTGCGGTGCCGCGGTTTCCTGTGCAATGTCCGATTGCTCCATGTGAGAGCGGACATATTCGATGGATTCCTTTCGGAAGATGGGAAATCCCGTTCCGGTCTCAAAGGTCACATCCCGCAGTGATACATTTTGTGTATGATCGTCTACGCTGTCCACTTCAAACTGCCGCCCATCTATGGTCAGGCGTGTACCAATGGAGAGCGGTTCGGGGACTTCCGGTTCCATGGGCATTACGGGCTCCGGTGGCGTTGGCATGGTTTCCTCGGAGGGTGTCGCAGCTTCCCGCACCAACGCCGCTGTCGGCTCATTGGGTGCGGTCGGTGTCAGTTGCCCATCATGCCGGTGATTGAACAGGCTGAACTCACCGTTTACATAGGCATAAAGTTGAAAATGAGTTTCATGGACAAATTCATAGTGGCGGTCATCTTTTTGCATTTCACCCAACCGGGCATTCAATGCGTCCATGAGCCACATTGCAGTGGACTTATCCTGCAATTCTTCTTCAATCAGCGGTACTGCCTGATAATAATCCATGCCCATGTAATAGGGACGCGGCACATTGTCCGGTGCATTGTACAGACTGGAGTAAATGGCCCGCGCCACCTGTCTCCGCTCATATTCCGGGATCTTTGCGATGGCATCCTCGCCGGGGAATCGTTTCTGCGCGATCAGGCGCTCATACTCCTTGACCACATTGGGGATGGTCAGATGGACGGTATCATATTTCTTGAAATTATAGTCGCGCTCATACTCCAGCCCTTTTGATGTTTTCGTGTGCTGGTATCCGGCACGGCCACCGCCGCTGTACTCGCCAAAGCTGCCCTTGATGAATTTTTGGTGTTCCTCCGGCGTGTGGGGATAGCAGAAGTGAGAATATACGGCCAGTCGGCTATCCAGATGGTCACAGAGGAAAAAACCGTCGATCTCGTCCTGCGTGATGAACATTTTGCATTGCCGCAGGAAATCAGGCTGGGCGTTAAAGTGCCGCTCCGGGTAGGGCAGGCCGTCCAGCACAACACCGATGCGGTGGGTGTTGTAAGCGGATAGTCGCCAGCGCATAATGTCGCGGTCTTGGGCATAAGCGTCAAGGAAGGCATGATATTCCTGCGCCAGCGTTTGCAGCCCACCCTCAGTTTTTGCGAACACCACCATATCCTCGTCCAGCTCCGGGTAGCCCTTGTGCTGGTCGTGGATCGCCAAAGTCTGTGGGAATAGGCCCTGCCCGCGGCCTTCTTCGTTTAGGTCACGGGCGGTCATCAGGAGGGCATCCATCGCTTCGTGCAGTACCTTGTCCGGGGCCTGCGCCAGTTCGGCGGCGGAGAGATAAGTCCCGGCCCGTAGCAGCCCCAAGATGCGGCCCGCCGCCAGTCCCCATGAGACCACGGTTTTGCTGTACCCGGTGCGGACGCTGTCGCCTTGGGCGAGGTGGATGCCGTCCTCCAGAAACCACACGGCATATTTGCGGCCTTCGTATTCAATGCCACGCCCGTTCGCCCTGCCAAACTCCCGGCGCAGAAATGATATATTTTCCGATTCTGGCCGCTCCCGCATATAAAATACGGCGATGCGCTCCGCACTGTTGGGTTCATTGCCGCCCGTGCAGAGCGCCAGATCAATGACCTCCTGCGGCACCGTGCGGGCCGGGGCCAGAATGCCGGTGGCTGTGTCTGCCGGAGCCTCGTACACCGGGGCGTCGCCGCCCATGTCGAATAGGGCAAGCTGCTCTGCCATCACCGGGGCATTTTGCAGGCCCAGCTTGATCTTGTACTCGCCGCGTTCAATCAGGCCCTCGGTCATTTCGGTGATGACCGACCATGAAAAAACGGACTCTGAGGGGCGGGAGAGGTAGCTTCCCTCCCACATCAAAAGTCCGTCTTTCTCAGCATGGTAGCCTGTCCGAACACCGTCAGTCACGACTTCCACCCATATATCGTTGTAGCTGTTTTTGAGAAATTCTGTCCGCTCCGCAAGGCTCTTGTGGCTCTGAAAATACTCAAAAATCTCCTGTCGCTTGTGCTTGCGCCCGCCGTCATCCAGCAGATTCGCTTCAATGAGGTGCATATCCAGGAAAGCAGGAAGCTCCGTACCGTTGGGGGTTACGGCGTCGTGCTCCAGCGCAAAGGCTGCTGCCTGCTCCTGCGCCTTTTCGTCCGGGTAATCACCGTAGACGCGGAGGCACTGGCGTGTTTCGGCATCATACACGGCAGCGCCGTCATAGGCAAAACCATCTTCCTCCATTGTACCGGCAACATAGCCCTGCGCTGCGGCCTCCGCTTCTTCCAGTGTCTGATAGTCCAGCTTATCGTCAAAGCCGTTTTCAAAATGGTGATAGGCAGCGACCTGATACGCTCTTGTGAGCGTACGTCGGGTCTTTGGCTCGATCCGGAGCATTTCAATTTCTTCTCCAGGCTGCTTGTCCGCCAAAATAACGGGCTTATGCAAGGCGTCCAGCTGTGTAAGCTGATCTTCCATCTCAACATGAGGAATAAAGCAGACGGAGATCCGATCAGGCGTTCCTAACCGCTCCCGCCGCGTCACCTTGACATTTGAAAATGTTTCCAACAGCCGTGCGTCCTCTTGAAATGAGAGGTATCCATCTCGCAGCTTCGTAAATATGATCGCGTCTGGATGTTGCCACTTTACTTCACGGTACAGCGTATAGAATTCCCCAATGGCCGGAAGGGTTTCCGCAAGATTGCCGCCTTCCGCATCAGATCCGATTGCGGCAAAGGCAGGAAGTTCATCACTTCCTGCCTCTGTGGGTTCTTCGGTTGTCAGGCGTAGATCAGATCGCTGAGCACCAGCTCCTCCGCGCTGTGCCGGAGATTGTTCATCAGGCCCGTCCAGCGCATGGGATCGGTCGCTTTCAGTGCCTCCGTTACGCCCTCGGCTCTCGCCATCTGCGCCACGGTCTGCTCCACCATCTTCCGCGCGGTCTGCTCGATCTCCGCCAGATGCTCCGTCAGCTTGCCGCTGGTCTTGAGGTTGGTGTAAAGCACCCTGCGGTGCTTCTTCAGGTACGCTCTCCGCAGCTCCGCGTACTTGCCCAGATGCACCTCCGGCGTCTGCGGCATCAGCAGGTTCGGCACCTGAAAGCCATCCTGCGTCCTGTAAGTGATCTCCATACTGTTCGCTCCTTTCATGGGGTGTTTCGTGTTGTTCTGTGTGGCCATCATAACCGTTTTTTTCGCGGTTTGCAAAAAATTGATCCCGCTGCGCCTGCATGACTGTGCGGCTGATCTCCCGCAGCCCCATCTCTGCGATGTCGCTGGTAGCGATGCCCAGGGCGTTGATGGTGGTGGGCGTGTTGAATTCGTACACATGGGCGAACTCATCGGGCGAAAAATACTCGTCTGCCGGTAGGCCGAGGCGGGTCATCAGCATATAGGCCACGCTGACTTCCAGCGCGTCCCGGTAGAACGCCTCTAAATTGAGATCGTCCAGTTCCTCCAGCAGGCTGTCCTCCCGGCACTCCCGCAGGTCTTGCAGGTAGTCCGTGAAGTTATCCGCCACGGCGTTGTGGCAGGCGGAGCGCACCGCATCCGCCAGATTTTCTTTTTCGGCAAGGTTGCCGAAGGTGGCCTCCAGCGTTTCGATGACCTCCGGCTCAAAGGCCGGGTGCATCGTCCAGATGGGCAGCGGACGGGCAAAGCGGGACGCATGGGTGTCCGAAACATCAAAATAGAGCTTCAGACAGTTTTGCCCGTCATCACCAAATACAGCAATGCTCTTGGCTCCACGGTTGACCCAGCGGCCAAACTGACGGTTCCAGCGCTCCATCTCAAGGACCGCCGTAGCGTCCGGGCGCTGGGCGTAGATCAGAATTTGATCATCAAAGGGACATTTGTAGTTATAGCAGGCCGCGCGGAGAAAGCCCGTCCAGCTTTGATAGCTGCCGGTGACACTCTGCACGGTCTGGTCATATAGCTCGGTGATAAGCTGAAATTTTGTAGGCAAGTTGGCACCTCCTTATTGACTTCATAGCATAAAATAATTAAAATATAGTCACAATAATGCTATCACCAGAAAGGGGTATCGCTATGAATATACGTCCTTCTGCTGCGATCCGTCAAAGCTACAACGAGATCGCTGATCTGTGCCGCAAATCTGCCGAGCCGGTTTTCTTGACGAAAAACGGGGAGGGGGATCTGGTCGTCATGGATATAGACACTTTCAACCGCCGCGAGAAGCTGCTGAAACTCCGCGAGGAGCTGCTGGCCGTCGAGGAGGATCGCCTGTCCGGGAGAACAGGCTGCACACCGGATGAGTTGGATTCCTATCTCGATAGCGTGATTGCGGAGGCATGACATGGTGGAAGAAAGACTGTATCGTGTCATCATTTCCGACCGAGCCAAGCGTATGCTGGGAACGCATATCCGCTTTCTGGCTAAGGTGAGCAAAAGCGCCGCCACTGAGAAAAAGCAGCAATTACTTCAAGAGATCCGTTCTCTTTCCAGGATGCCCCAGCGTTTTCCCTTTTTTGAGGCGCTGTATATCCCACCGAACAAATACCATAAGCTGTATGTGGAAAACTGGTATCTTATCCTGTATCAGATCCGTGATGATACTGTCTATGTGGACTACATTCTGGACTGCCGGAAGGAATATAGCTGGCTGCTCCAAACATAATTGAACACTGGTCGAGAGGGGATGGGTTGCCGTCCCCTCTCCCTTTTCTACCGCTCCGGCACAGTGGCTCGGTCAATGCGGCATTCCGTAAACAATGCCGGTCGGTCAAAAATCGTGACCTCCTGATAGGTCACTTTCTGTGCGTCATAGCTCATCTGGCTTCACCTCGTTCTTTATGTTTCTTTTGCACTCTCTGTTGTGCTAAAAACTCCGGGACCTCCTTGAAACCGATGGTATCTGCGTAGTAGGCGGTTTTCCTTCCACCTTGCGTCAGTACCACGATGTCGCTTACGGACAGAGAGCGCATCCGACGGGCAAAGGGTCGGTGGTCGCTGTTGTGCTTTGTCCACAGGTGCTCCAGCGAGTTTTCCTTTGCGTACATACCGGCGTATGAACGCTGATAATCAGCGCTCTGGAGTTTTCCCTTTGCCGCCGCGTAAGACCGGAAATAGTAGTCCACATCAGCGGTTGCGGGGATCTGATAGATTTCATAGGTGCCGATCTCGCCGCTGATTTTCGGCGCGCTGGGAACATAGGTGTTGCCGTTACGTTCCTGCATTTCTGCAAACTCGCAGATATGATAGGCAGAATTACCGATGCAGACATGGCAATCGTCAATGTACTTGCAAGGGAAAACCATCTTTTCACCGTCAAAGCGGGTAATGACGATGCTTTCCCCGTCCTTGATGGTAAAGAGCGTGTGATATTCGCTGTCGATGAAGCGGATCACGCGCTCATCCTTGTTGGGGTTTGGAAAGGCGATAACGCCCATGATGTTTACCGGCTCACGGTCTGTCATTCTCTTTCACCTCTATCGTTCTAAAAAATAAGGCCGGGACATTCATCGTAGAATAATCCCGGCAAAGCGAAACGGCACGGTTTCCCGTGCCGTTCGTCAGATAACTCGCTTGTTCTCATCATTCAATCGTTTCCCGTTCCATTCTCAAATATTTTTCACGGAGATACCACGCCTGCTCTGGGCTGATGATCTGGTTGACCTCCGCACTGTTGATGTCGCTTTGCAGATTGCAGTAATCGCAGTCCCAAAGCGTATAGTTCTCGCCATTGTCCACCTTCTGCCACGCTTTCACCATGGCTTGGATGGACTCCTGCAAAAATTCCGGCAGTCCGCACTCCAGATAGCTGCGGTCTTTGGGAAGGCCCTTTTCGTCATAGGGCGAGGACAGCTTCATCATATCCTCCATCGTGCAGCCAAGAGCCTGCGCCAGCTTTTGCACCGTCTTTGCATTGCACCGCTCCATATCGCTTCTTCCGGCGCATATATCCATGATTGTTGTCTTGGGAACGCCGCTGAGCTTGGATAGCTGATATTTTGAAAGGTTCCGCTCATTGAGCAAAGTCTGCAAGTCCATTTTCCTCGCCTCCTGTTCTGAAGAGTTCTTGCGATACTTTCATTATATCGGCGTGCCGACTTACCGTCAATAGCAATGAGGCGACTTCTTTCTCACACCTTTGCCGGATCGTCACCGCTCTGTTTTATGCTCCCCAGATTTTCTCTCATGCGGTACACACCTCTGCCGCTCCATCTGCTTTTTGTATTCATTTCCGGCCCGTTCACAGAAGTCCTCAATGCAGGAAGAACGGTCAGATCGGTAATGCCCCCAAAAGAAATTGGGTGGGCCGTTGCCATCATTTTTACAGTTGCGCTGCCATGTGACGAAGGGGGCAGGGGCTTTTTCACATTCGCCCATGACAAACTCGGCACTGCCGATGCGGACGCGGGCGGTGATGTGGTATTCCTGATTGACCATTTCCCCCACTACATAGCTGCCGTGTTCTAACTGGATGGTGCAGCTCCCGTTTTGTGCAAAGGTCGCTGTCACGGGCATGACCGGCACTCCACGCACCAGATCCGGCAGCATGATGAACTGCGACCTTTGGCTCATCAGCTCTTGCGGCAGTTTGTCCATGGGCAGATAAAAGTGCTGTTTGCCCATGATCTCATAGCACAATAAGAAACTGCTGACGGGATAGTACACGCTCATGATTGGGTCTTTTATATGGCCTTGGACGATGTTGGAATTCACATATCTTGCGTTGTCCAAATACCATTGCGGGTTTGCACCCGGTGTGTTCCAGCCGAACATGGAACCTGCCAGCATGGCGGCCTCCTGAATGTCCGTGATGTCGCGCCGCGCATTATGGCTGCTGGCGATCTCGCGGTTTTCCTCCCGGCTGCCGGTGTCCCACTCAGAGGGATAATAGCCGCGCTCACCATGTCGGATGATAATAAGCTGACCGCTGGACGGCAGAACGGAAAAACAGGTTTCCGGCAGGTCATTTCTGAATGGCAGCTTTCTTTTCATCGGCTCTGCTCCTGCTGCCGCTTGCGGTGCCAGCCCTCCAGCAGCTTGATGATGACATCCTCCATCTGCTTCGGGGTGTAGCTGGCGGGAAAGTATTTTTGCAGGCGGTCGTTGCGGATCGTGACCTTGCGCTCCAACGGCTTTTCCTCCCGCATGATGAGGTCGATGATGTTATTTTCCAGCTTACCCTCGCCGCTGAGCTGCTTGAGCCGTTGGGCCTGTCCCAACGACGGGGATACCTCATCGCGCTCCATGACCAGCAGGAGGTAGGTCTGTTCTTTTTCGGACAGGTGGGAGAGGAAATCCGCCGCGGGAACGAACTTGAGCGTTCCCGCGTCCACCGCGTCCAGTAGCGGCGGAATCAGCTTATTTAGGCGCACATAACGCTGAATTTGCATACGGCTTTCGTTGACCTGCTCTGCCAAAAGTTCGACAGAAAAGCGCCCTTGAAAATTCTGCCCAACTTGGGCAGAATTTTTAGAAGGCCGTCCAGCCTGCCGTTTCATGGCATCCAGCTTCAGTTTGTAGGCTTTGGCTTTCTCACTGGGCAGCAGGTCCTCGCGGTTGATGTTGTAATCCACAACCAAAATGTCCGCTTCCTCGTCGCTGTAATTGCGGACGATGACGGGGCGGGTATCCAGCCCCACCGCTTTCGCGCAGTAATCCCGCCGGTGGCCGGAGATGATCTCATATCCGCCAGCATCACGGGGGCGGACGATCAGCGGCTCCGCGATGCCGATGTGCTCAATACTGTCCATAAGCCGCACCAGATCTGGCGTGGGGCGGTCAATGGTGTACGGCTGGCGGGAGTATGGGAAAACTTCTGTGGCGGGGACGATCTGAATCCGTTCCTGCCGGTCGGCCTCACGCTCCGCGTCTGTTTTGAACAAGTCATCGTACCGGGTCAGCTCGATGCCGCTTAATTTGCTTGCCAAGGCTCAACACCTCCCTCGTCAGATTTTCATACGCCAGCGCCGCCTTGCCACTGCGGTCATGGTCGTAAATGCTTTTGTTTTCCACGCTGATCTCCGCTGCCTTGATGGAACGGGGGATCTCGCTTGTGAACACATGACCGCCATAGGTCTTGCGGACAAGCGCGTTGATCTCCCGCGCCAGCGTGGTGCGGCTATCCACCATCGTCAGAACGATGCCGTCCACCTCCAGCTTCGGGTTGAGCTGCCGTTTCACGCGGGTAATGGTTCGCAAAAGCTGTTCCAGCCCCTTTGCGGGGAGATATTGCGCCTGCACGGGGATGATCACGCTGTCCGCCGCAGTCAGGGCGTTGATAGTCAGCATACCGAGGGACGGCATACAGTCGATGAGCGCGTAATCGTAGCGCTCTGCCACGGTGGACAGATATTGCCGCAGCACCGTTTCCCGGCTCATTGTGTTGACCAGCGTGACCTCCAGTGCCGACAGCTCGATATTGGCGGGGACAAGGTGGACGCCGGACGGGTGGTGCAGAATGCCCTCACCGGGGGCGATGGGCTGCTCCGCAATGATCTTCTCCATCAGGGAGGAGAGCGTGGGGGATAATTCGTCAGGCTGCGGCCAGCCCAACATCTGCGTGAGATTGCCTTGTGCATCGGCGTCGATCAGCAGGACTTTTTTACCTTGCCGAGAAAGACCAATGCCGAGGCTGGCGGCTGTGGTGGTCTTACCCACGCCGCCCTTCTGATTTGCCAGTGCGATTGTTTTCACGGGTTCGATGCTCCTTTCAGTCGTAAAATGGGTTTCAAAAAAGCAGAGCTGTTCGCTCTGCCTATCCGCTGTCATGGAAGTCGTGATTCACTTTGGCGCGGTAGTAGCTGCCGCAGGTAGCTGGGGCGTTGAACAGCATCTCCAGCAGATAGGCTTTGATGTTACGAATGTCCGCGGTGCTCTCCCGCAGGCAGTCCAGCACATACTCGATGTGGGAGGAATCCAGCTTCAGAAAACGCTCCTTCACTAACGCCGTATAAAGCTGCTTTCCGCCGATCCGCATGAAGCTGCCCTGTGTGCAGAGGACCTCCAGCATGAGGTCCGCGATCTCGTCGATGTCGTCGTAGGGATGCTGCCGGCGCAGGTGGTCGTACTCGATGTTTTCCCGAATCTCTTTTCGGTATTCCTCGATCACCTCCTCCGGTTGCGCGCCCGGATGGATAGATGAATCAGTATTACTCAACTCAGTATTATTCTTATCAGTCTTATTACCCTCGGTTTTTCCGAGGTCTTGACTTCTGATTTTCCGAGGTCCAGACTTCGGTTTTTCCGAACTCTTGACTTCGGTTTTTCCGAAGTCTGGATTTCGGCAGCTAGGAGGCTCCGGTTTCGGTGTATCCTCGCCTGGTTCGTCCTCCATGCCCATGAAGCGGAGAACATAGATTTTCGCCGGTCTTCCCAGCCCTTGCTTAACACGCTTGATGAGTCCCACGCCTTTGGCGCTGTCCAACTCCGCGAACAGCTTGACCGCCTTATCCGTCTTGCAGCAGAGCTGTCCGCACGCCTCCTCCAGCGTAAAGTAGATGTACACATGGCCGTCATCGTCCATCCAGCCGTTTCTCATGGACAGGCTCATGCGGTCTAGCATGAGGCCATACAGCAGCTTCGCGTCGGTGGAGAGCCGCCGAAAGTACGGCTCGGTGATCAGGAGCTTGGGGATGCGGAAAAAGGCGTATTGCTCGGCGTCCATGCCGAGATGGTACGCAAAGATCGCCTGCGGCATATCTGACACCTCCGTTCTGCCACAAATTTTATCTATCTCTCAACGGCGGTCTGTGATATAGTAAAAGGGAGCATTGCCACGCAATGCTCCCTTACCGTAACCGGACCTGCCGGTGGATTCTTATTCAGTTTGACTTAACACATCACTGTCAGCCGTTTGTCAAATAATTGTGTTTCCCGCATGGGGTTTTCCCTTGATTTTGCCCTTATCAGCTCACGCGGTCAAGGTTAACAGCGTATAAAAGAAGATAATTTCGGGTGGTTTTGATTTCTCAATAAACCCAGTGATTTCAATGCTTTGCGCCGATTTTGACGGTTGCTTATAATCGCTAATAACAGATGAAATATTTGGGCGGTGCGAACCTATATTTTCAAGACTTTCTATTCTTTGCTTTTGAAATGACTGGCTTCTGCTCTCAAGAATGATTAATCGCACTATTAGTAGGCAACCTTTTGCTGGCATCACAATCAGCAAAAAATTTTGATAACCAGTCACTTATCTTTTAGGAGAATCTGATGCAAAAAACAAAAAAACAACATTATGTTCCTCAGTCCTATCTTAAGGCATGGGCAATTCCAGGGACGTATCAAGTTCATGTATACGATAAGAAAACAGATAATGAAAGAGTAAATAGTATAAATGACATTGCTTCGGAGAATTGCTTCTATGATATCAATCCCAACGAAATTTTCTCTAAAGAGTTTTTAGCGGCCCTGAAGGTGGAAGGATTATCATGGGATAGCGACGAATTGTCGCAGGGTATTGAACATACTTTTGCAAATGAAGTTGAAGGAGATTTTGCAAATATATTAAAGGAGATTATCGGAAAAGCCACTTCTGCTACACCATGGATAATAGAAAACTGCTATTTTATATCAGAAGACAAAAAGGGCATGCTTTCCGCCTATCTTGCAATTCAATATATACGAATAAAGCAAGTCAGGAATCGTATTATCGATTCTGCCGATTGTTTAGTCCAGGCATTGAAAGATATGGGAGCATCGGATGAGGTCATAGGAAAATATGCTATTTCAAAAAATGACAGCAAAAATATTCAAGCTCAAATGTTAATGGATTTAAAAAGCCTCTCAGACCTTGCAATTTCTTTTCTTAGTTTGACATGGATTCTATGTATTAATCAAACAAAAAAGAAGCTATATACCTCTGATAGTCCTATAGGTACGCATGCGCATGTAGATCACCCTATTATGTCAATGAACGGATTGAAATCAAAAGGAGTGGAAGTGTTCTTTCCTATTTCTCCAGAGTGCATTTTAGTAATGTTTGATGGTTCTTATCACTTTCAAAATGCACACTTGGAAAGAAGATATGTGCTGTTAGATAACGAAGCATATATTGACTATTACAATTCGCTCTGTGCCATGCAAAGTGAAAGATGTGTTTTCTCAAGTGATGGAGATTTTGCTTTGCTTGAAGAAATGAAAGAAAACAATCCTCAAATCTTCTCGCAACCCCACACTCAGATGAACTGGGGCGGCAAAACGTATTTCCCAACAACATAACAGATATGATGAACAGCCGCTTATCTTTCTAATTTTTCTACACCACTTACAATAATGGCGGCGCTACCCTAACACGCCCGATGCCCGGACAAGCCTGTGTTTTCAAGGCTTTCCGGGCTTCACTTACATTAGCTCCCGCGGGATACCGTAGTAATAGGGAAAATTCAATGGCATAAGATTCACCACCTCCTCCTACATAAGCAAATGGAGCATACATGATGTATGCTCCATTTGCTTATGTAGGCAACAGAATATGTGTGTTATAAAATATATCCAAGTGACGATTATAGCTGTCGAACCGCATATTACCAGACAGGGTTTCTTCACTATCTTTTGGATTAATATTTAGGGAAGATATGGGGCAGAGAAAAGCTCCTTGTGCCTTTGAACCACACGTTAAAAAAATACTATGCGCAAAGTTCCGATCAGGATGACCTGATCTCCATTGGGACCATTGGGCTTATCAAGGGGATCTCCAGCTTTGATCCCTCCAAAGGCGCCCGGCTAGCTACTTACGCAGCAAGATGTATTGAAAATGAGATTTTAATGTATTTCCGGTCTCAGAAAAAATTGCAGGGAGAGGTATCCCTGTCGGAGACCATCGAATCGGATCGGGAGGGCAATGCCCTACAGCTAATGGACGTCATCGGTGTAGATGACACCATGCTGGAGGATCTCTATGACCGGGACAGCGCCCTCCGCCTGCGGCGGTTGGTGAAGGAGTGCCTGACCCAGCGGGAATCAGAGGTCATCCGTCTGCGGTACGGTCTTGGCGGCACCGTCCCCCTGACCCAACGGGAGATCGCCTCCACATTCGGCATCTCCCGGAGCTATGTATCGCGTATTGAGAAGCGGGCATTGGAAAAGCTGCGGGCAGAACTGGAAAAGCCTGTGGGCAGCGGAGCCGGTCAATAGCAGGACCGCAGGCCAGTTTCGGAGGCTCATCCGGAAAAATCGCGGACTTCCAGCAGTCCGCCCAAAATCTTTGCGGATATTTTACACCTATTTCCCAATTTTTAACTTGTAAAATACGGAATTTTATGATATTTTGACAATATACACAAGATTATGCCCGCAGTGACATCTGCGGGCATGATCTTATTGGGAAGGAGTTGTGGGAACATGGAACAGCGCAGAACGGTGCTGCTGGCAGATACCAGCACGGAATTCCGCATTCTGCTGCGGGAAGCCATGGAAAAAACAGGAGAATTTTGGGTGGATGTAGCTCAAACCGGTGACGAAGTTCTGGAAAAAGTTCAGGAGCAGGAACCGGATATTCTGATCATGGATGTGATCCTGCCGGGGCTGGACGGTCTCAGCGCTCTGCGAGAACTTCAAGAGCTTGGCTATGCTCCCATGACCATTCTGACCTCCGCATTTGTTTCCGACCAGACGCTGACGGAAGCTACGGAGCTGGGCGCTGCCTATTTTCTGCCAAAACCCTTTCGGATGGAAACACTGTTGGACCGGATGCGGAACCTGTTCCGGGAAAAGCCAAAAGCCACCCGTCCCTCTCTGAAAGCCCGCGTCACCCACATGCTTCATGATGCAGGTATGCCTGCCAATATCTCCGGCTACCAGTATCTGCGGGAAGCGATCCTGATCACCGCCGCCGATCCAAGTGTACTGAACAAGGCTGTAACCAAGATCCTCTATCCTGAGATCGCCCGGCGTTACGGCACCACCGCCCTCCGTGTGGAACGGTGTATCCGCAGTGCCATCGAGATCGCTTGGGACCGCGCTTCGCCGGAGACACTCCCCAAATACTTCGGCTGCACCGTCAGCAGTCAGCGTGGAAAACCCTCCAATGCGGAATTCATTGCTCTGCTGGCAGAACGGCTGACCCTGGAGGATGACCAAGCCCTCAGAGCCTGACAGCTTTTCACAGTCTATATAAAAGGAGACAGGGCGAGCCTGTCTCCTTTTTTGCGTTCGTTTTCATTCGACAGCATCAGAGCGTTCGTTTCATTTTACGAAAACGTATACGTTTTCGCGTCAAATTCGTTTTTTCTTTCTCCAAAAATAACAACCAAAGGTCGGCCTTTTTATTTGTGTACTTTGCACAGTGTACGTGAAATTGAATAAAAAAATCATGGGAAAATAGCCATAATCCTCCTTGACAATTCCGTTAAGAATTCTTTATAATGGTAGCAAGGAAGTGCAAACGTTTGCGACCGGAGGACGGCACACCGCCGGTCAGACTGCGCACAGAACTGAGAAAAGAGAGCAAGCTGCTGTCCCCCGCGATCCCCCGGCAGACTTCAGAAAGAGGTGTTATCGTGTCGAAAAATGGCTTACCCAGAAAACCCCTGACAAGGCGGCGTTTGAAAAACCTGATCCTGAATGTGCTGAAAAACCCCTTTAACATGGTGGTGCTGGTCAGTCTCATCATCCTGTTCTGCCTCATCATCATCCCTCTGCTGACCATGATCTCCAGCACCTTTACGCTGGCACAGGGTGAGCTGCGCCGGGTACAGGGCCATGTAGGTGATTTCACCCTGTATTACTGGAAGTACATCCTCACCGGCACCATGGCAAATGCCGTGCTGTGGGGCCCGCTGAAAAACTCCTTTGTCTGCGGCTTCTTCACGGTGCTGGTGTCGGTGCCTTTGGGCTCCGTGCTGGCCTGGCTGATGATCCGCACGGACATCCCCGGCAAGAAGATCCTGGGCCTGCTGGTAACAGTGCCCTACATGATCCCCTCCTGGACCAAGGCTCTGGCTTGGCTGGCCATGTTCCGCAACTCCACCTCCGGTGCCAATGGCTTCCTTGCCGGTATGGGCATTCCCGTTCCCGACTGGCTGGCTTACGGCCCCATCGCCATCGTGCTGTGCATGTCCATGCACTATTACGCATTCTCCTACATCATGGTCTCCGGCGCGCTCCGCTCCATCAACTCCGAGCTGGAGGAGATGGGCGAGATCCAGGGCGCCAGCAAAGCGCAGATCCTGCGGCACATCACGCTGCCCCTGATCCTGCCCTCTGTGCTGTCTGCCACCGTTATGACCATCAGCAAATCCATCGGTACATACGGCGTCCCCGCCAACTTGGGCAACCGCATCGGCTATTATACGCTGGCCACCAAGATGCGCAACTTCATCGATCAGGGGCCTCAGTCCGTGGGCTACGCCATGTCCATCGTGCTGGTGCTGCTGGCCGCCCTTATCATCTTCTCCAACCAGCGGATCGTGGGCGTCCGGAAGTCCTACGCCACCGTCAGCGGCAAGGGCGGCCGCGCCACGCTGATGCCTCTGGGCAAGGCCAAGAAGCCTCTGATGGCATTTTTGATGGTATTCCTCTTCCTGGCCATGGTGGTGCCCTTCTTCGTGCTGATTATGGAAACCTTCCAGATCACCACCGGCGCCGGCTACGGGCTGGATAACCTGACCCTCTACAACTGGATCGGCAAGTCCGGCCAAATTGCCAAGTACACCAACTACGAAGGCATCTTCCGGGATCCCAAGTTCTTCAGTGCCTTCTGGAACACCATCCGCCTGACCCTCATTGGCTCCATCATCACCGCCATCTGCGGCCAGTTCCTGGGCTATATCAGTTCCCGGGGCCGCGGTAAGTGGTACGGCGACCTGACGGAGCAGATGGTGTTCGTGCCCTACCTGATGAGCGGCATTGCTTTCTCTACCATGTATTTCTCCATGTTCTCCCGGCCGCATTTCGGCGGACTGATGCCCTCCCTGTACGGCACCTTTACCCTGATCGTGCTGACCTCGGTGGTCAAGCACTTCCCCTTCGCCAGCAAGTCCGGTACCGCCAATATGCTCTCCATCAGCGTGGAGCTGGAGGAGGCGGCAGATATTGCCGGCGCCAGCTTCTGGAAGCGGATGTCCTCCATCATCGTTCCTCTGGCGAAAAACGGCTTCATCTCCGGCTTCATGCTGACCTTCATCTCCATTGCCAAGGAGTTGGATCTGGTCATCATCATGATGACTCCCTCCACCCAGACCATGTCCTATCTGGCCTTTACCTACTCGCAGGAGGGCTACAACCAGATGTCCGACGCGGTATCCGTCTGCGTGCTGGCCTTCATTCTGGTGTGCTACACCGTGGCCAACCGCTTCGGTGCAGACCTCAACAAGAGTATGTAAGTCCCGGAATTGTGACAGAACAGAAAGGAAAAATGATATGAGCCGCATTGAATTGAAGCACATTGATAAATTTTACGGCAGCAACCACGTCCTGCGGGACATCAACCTCACCATTGAGGACGGCGACTTCATGACCCTGCTGGGGCCCTCCGGCTGCGGCAAGACCACCACGCTGCGTGTGGTTTCCGGACTGGAAAAGCCCCAGAACGGCACCATGACCATCGACGGCGTGGAGATGATCAACGCAGACGACGCCTATTACGCCGAGCCCAGCAAGCGGGGGCTGAATCTGGTGTTCCAGTCCTACGCCCTGTGGCCCCACATGACGGTCTACAACAACATCGCCTTCGGCCTGAAGATCCAGAAGATGAGCAAGGCGGAGATCGACCGCCGGGTGATGGACTCCCTGCGGATGATGCGTATCGATATGTATAAGGATCGCTACCCCACGGAGCTTTCCGGCGGCCAGCAGCAGCGGGTGGCCATCGCCCGTGCCGTAGCCTCCAGCCCCAAGCTGCTGCTGCTTGACGAGCCGCTGTCCAACCTGGACGCCAAGCTGCGCATTGATATGCGTGCGGAGCTGCAGCGCCTCCATAAGGAACTGGGCACCACCATCATCTATGTGACCCATGACCAGACCGAGGCATTGACCATGTCCACCAAGATCGCCCTGTTCAAGGCCGGCGAGCTGAATCAGGTGGCCACCCCCACGGAACTGTACAACAACCCCATTGATCTGGAAGCGGCGGACTTCATCGGCAATCCCCGCATCAACCTGCTGGACGGCAAGGCCGAGGTTATCAACGGCCAGCTGGTGGTTAAGAGCGATCTGGGCGGCCACACCTTCCCCGCCGAGCACCTTACCAGTGAGGAATTCCCCAAGAGCGGCGAGTTCGACTGCGTGCTGGCCATCCGTCCCGAGCAGATTGCCATCTCCACCCAGCCGGTGGAGGGCGCCATTCCCGTTACCATTTACGCCAACCAGCCCGCCGGCTCTGAAACCATCACCACTCTGAAGGCCGGCACCGACGAGTTCCTGGCCAAGGACATCGGCCAGATCCGCTACGATCTGGATCAGAAGGTCTGGGCCATTATCGATCAGGATAAGATCAACATCTACAACAAGGAAACCACCCGGTTGATCAAACGCGCGGTATAAGCCGTGTTTTGACAAGTCCCCCACTCGGCCGTGTCTGCGGCGCGGTCAAAATATGAAAGGAGTCCCGATGAATATGAAGAAGTTTTCTGCACTGCTTCTCGCGCTTTCCATGGTGCTGAGTCTGGCCGCCTGCGGCGGCAAGAGCACCGACCAGTCCTCCGACGATTCCCAGTCCGGCAGCGAAGCTGCCGCCAGCGAACTGCATCTCGGCTATGACCTTAACACCGGTGAAAATTATTACGGCCCCTACTATGACGACTGGAGCGAAAAGACCGATGACGAGCTTTATGAAGAAGCCCTGACGGAGGACACCACCATCAACATCTACGCCACCTCCTCCAAGATGATGAAGGTGGAGGAGAGTTTTGAGGAAGCCTACCCCGGCCTTGATCTGGTGGTATTCGATCTGGACAACGACGAGGTGCTCTCCAAGGCCAAAATCGAGCACGACACCGGCCACATCACCGCCGACGTGCTCCAGACCAAGGACGTCAACGGCAACGTGTTCCACGAGTGGTACAATCAGGACATTCTGGAGCCTTACTTCCCCAAGGACATCTGCTCTCACATCGACGAGGAAAACCTGAAATATGGCTATCCTCTGTACGCCTCCCAGTCCATGTGGTTCTACAACACCGCCGCCTTCCCCGATGGGCAACCCATCCACAACTGGTGGGAGATCATTGAGAAGAAGGACGACGGCACCCAGAAGTTCCGTCTCTTCACCAAGGAAATCGGTCAGGAGTCCGCGTACCTGTCCCTGTTTGCCAGCTTCATCAACAACGCCGACGAGATGGCGCAGTCCTATAAGGACACCTACGGCAAGGATCTGGAATACACCTACGATGCCTCCGATTTCAACTTTAAAGTTCCCGAGAAGAACGCCGGCGTGGAGTACCTGTGGCGCTTCTCTCAGGCCGAGATGACCTTCATCGGTGACGGTGATGAGCTGGTGCTGGCCGTCCATAACTCCACCGCCGACGAACCCGCCCTGTGCCTGGCCTCCGCCGGCAAGATCGGCAACCGTGACGAATCCGGCTACAACATCGCCTGGTGCCTGAATCTGGAGCCTTACACCGCCCTGCTGAATCTGGAGTCCCTGTTCATCGCCAAGGGCACCAACAGCCCCGCCGGCGCCCGTCTGTTCGTCCGCTACATCACCGGCGGTGCCGACGGCCAGAGCGAAGGTATGAAGCCCTTCAAGAAGGAAGGCAACTGGCCCGTCCGCGACGATGTGGAGGACAAGAAGAACCCCGCACAGCTCAGCGAACTGGGCGCCCGGGCCAACGACCTCAGCGCCATCTACGCCATCTATCCCGACGTGCAGGATATGTGGACTTACTGGCTGTCCAAGAACCCCAAGATGAAGTAATTCCACGCCGCGGTATGCTTTCCGGGCGGCGGTCCGCCGCCGTCCGGGCCTTCCCGGACCATTCAGATAGGAGATAACATGAACCAGGATTTTGAAAAAGAACTGCGCCGGGCGAAACGGGAAAAAGAACAGGCCAGACGGGTGGAATCCTTTTGGGATGCCTTCCGGCTGACGGAAAACGGCCATGTAAAAAGCACGCTGCTGCTGAATTCCTTCTGCCTGTCCATCCTCTTTCTGGCAGTTTACGGCGCGGCCTTCTTTCTGCTGACCGATCCCATTCACGCATGGCTTGCCCTTGCGCCCCGGGCGGTAGAAAATCTGGTCAGTGCACTGCTCCCCGCCCTGATCGGGACAGCAATCTGCGCGCTGACCCACCTGATCTGCCATCCTCAGACCGTTCTGGCCGCATACGGCTGGCTCTTGCTGCTGGCCCTCGCCAGTCTGGTGACCATGCTGCTCCTGCTGCGGGGTGACAGCGGCGCGTCGGTCCTGTTTCTCCAGCTCTTCGGTATGATGGTCCCTGTGCCGCTGCTGATGGGTTTTGGAAGCTCCTGGTGGCTGCTTCGCCGCAGAAACTCCCTCTGAATACCTTTTTTCCCATGTATGCAACTTAAAAAAAAGGCTGTGAGACTATGATAGATACTGTATTGTTCGATATGGGCGGCACTCTGGAGGACATCTGGGTCGATGACGAAAGCCGCCATTCTTCCATTCAGGGCGTGCTGGATATTCTGCGCGCTCACGGCATCGATCTGAACATGGACTTTGAAACTACGGCTCAGAGCATCAATGCCGGCTGGGAACGTTACGGCGCTTACCGGGACCCCCGGCAGCGGGAGCTGAAGCCGGAGGAGATCTGGGGCAGCTTCATTTTGACGGATTTCGGCCTGAATGAAGATTCTGTGCGTCCTTACGCCGAGGAGCTGGCCCACATGTGGGAGATCACCCACTATCACCGTACTCTCCGCCCCCACGTGAAGGAAATGCTGGAAGGGCTGAAGGGGCTGGGTATGAAGCTGGGCGTCATCAGCAACACAGCCAGTCTCTATCAGGTGTTTGACGTTCTGAAAGACTACGGCATCCGGGACTACTTCCAGGATGTGACGCTTTCTTCCGTCACCGGATATCGCAAGCCAGACCCCAACATTTTTCTGGTCTCCCTCCATCAGGTCCAGTCTGACCCCGCCAGCTGTGCCTATGTGGGCGATACCCTCTCCCGGGACGTCATCGGCCCCATCCGCATGGGCTTCGGCGCCACCTTCCACATCGACTCCTACCTCACCAAGCTGAAGGACGCCAACGTTCCCGTGGACGTGAAGCCCACTTACAGCGTGAAGGACATTTATGAGGTCTACACGATCCTGAAGGACGCCCGCTGATCCCTGTTTTGATGTATGACAAGAAGGCCCGGACCGCTGTGGCGGTCCGGGCACTTTTTGCGGCTTTCAGTCGGGGTGCAGATCAGCAGTCCGCCAACGCAAACATCCCCATTTTCGATGCCTGCTCCGTGATTTGTTGCTTTTTCGCACTTTTCCCGCGCAAAAATCCCGCAGAGAGTATTTGCTCTCTGCGGGATTTTTAACATTCTCTTGGTTTTCTTTTTTTGGGGGGCGGTTTATGCCGGAGGCTTACTCATACCGGGTACCTGCGCCGTCCACCATGGCGTCATAGGCCCGTTTCACCTTGTCATAGTTCTTGTCCCGGTCCAGCGCCACGCCGCGGCCCACGCCGTCCACAATGCGGCCTACGCCGATGGCGTCCAGCTTTTCGTCCAGCTCTGCCAGCAGCTTGGGCGCGGAGCCGGGTTCCGTGGAGCGGCCGTCAAAGATGATGTGGAAGAACACCCGATCCAGTCCGGCGTCCCGGGCCATTTCGCAGATGGCCAACGGGTAGTCGATGCAGCCGTGAGAGGATTTATAGGTGAGATATGCCAGCAGATGCAGCGCCGTGCCGTTCTTTTTGGCGTGTTCGATGGCCTGCAGGAAGATGGGGTTCTTCTTGAAGCTGCCGTCCTTCACAGCGGCGTCCAGACGGACGTCATCCTGCATGACGCAGCGGCCTGCGCCCAGATTGGAGTGGCCTGCCTCGGAGTTGCCGGCCTTTCCGCTTCCCAGGCCCACATGCTCGCCGGAGGCGTGGAGCTTGCTCCAGGACTGCTCCGCCAGCAGGGAATCCCAGTAGGGGGTATCCGCCAGATGGATCGCGTCGCCGTCATCGCCGGAGCCGAGACCCCAACCGTCGCAGATGATGAGCAGCATCTTCCGGTCCTTGCCGAAATCGTGTCCCTCCGCCAGAGATCTGCCGGTCATCTCCACAGGCTGGGGGATGCCCATGACATTCAGCACCGTAGGCGCCACGTCACCCAGACAGCCGTCCCGCAGGGCAATGGGGCCGCTGTGGGCGGGGTCCATCAGAATGAAAGGCACCAGATTGGTGGTGTGGGCGCCGTCGGGCTTGCCTGCGGCGGTGTACAGCTTTTCAATGTTGCCGTGGTCCGCGGTGACGGCCACCACATAGCCCTTGGCCAGCGCGTCATGGACCACCACATCCAGATAGTGACTGACATGCTTGCAGGCTTCCAGCTTGGCGGCGGTATTCAGGGTGTGGCCGATCACGTCGCCGTTGGCGAAGTTGGTCACCACGAAATCGTATTTCCCCAAAGCGCCCATGACCTGATCCGCCACGGCAGGCAGGCTCAGCTCCGGCTGCTGGTCAAAGTCAATGCCCTTGGGAGACGGCACGCACACGTCATCCTCGCCGGGGAAGGGCGCGTTCTCGCCGCCGTTGAAGAAAAAGGTCACATGGGCATACTTCTCGCTCTCTGCGCAGTGGAACTGATTCTTCCCTGCCTCGCTGAGGACCTGAGCCAGAGGCTTCACCACATGAGACGGCGCAAAGGCGATGGGCAGATCCTTGAACTTATCATGATACATGGTCATGATGACGAAATCCAGATCCTTCAGCTGGTTCCGCTGCACCTTGTTGAAGTCCGGATCGGTGAACAGCTCCGTCAGCTCGATCTCCCGCTCACCGCGGCGGCAGCAGAACACGGCGGCATCGCCGTCTCCGATCTTGCCTACAGGCTTGCCGTTCTCCACCAGGACCATGGGTTCCAGATGGTAGTCATCCTGCCCCGCCTGATACGCTTTTTCCACGGCCCGCGCCAGTTGTGCGCCGCCGCGCTTGGATTCAGACATAAAAAGTACCTCCTTATGAGTCGAGCGGTGCGTGAAACAGTTCTTTCCCGCGCCACTGCGCATTTTTTTATCCGACCGGGGCGAACTTATTGTCCATCCTCCGGCGGGATCAGCTTTTCCACGGCCACCTGCCCCCGCTTGGGGAAAATATCCAGCAGGTCCGGGAACCGATAGACCTTGGCATCCGGGCGGTTTTCCGCCGTCAGCTTCAGGGGCTTATCCTTCTGGTACTGCACCGTGACGGTCATACCGAAATCGACGGCCTTGGCACCGATGATGTCCCGGTTCAGATTGTCGCCCACATAGCAGCAGTTTTCCGGTTCGGCTCCCACTTCCTCCATGGCGTAATAGTAGATCGCGGGGCCGGGCTTGCGGATATAGGTGACCGAGGACTGCTGGACCGTCTGGAAATAGGGGCGCAGGCCATCCTGATCCAGCCACTCGTCCACTTCCCGTCTGCCCACCAGATCCGAGATGATGCCCAGAGTGTAGCCCCGGCGGCACAGCTCCTTCACTGTATCTGCGCCGCCCTCTACCACCGTGCGGCGGCCCTTGGTCTGCCGGTACTGGTAGCAAAGCTCCGAGGCATTGCGCCGGATCAGCTCCGGGTCGCAGTCATAGGCCAGCCAGCGCCGCCACAGCACCTCTTCCGGGGCCTCGCACATATATTTCAGGGCCCATTCCCGGTATACATCGTACCGCTTGTCGATCACATCCTCGAACCACTGGGTAGGATCTTCCGTCTTCACGCCGCACAGCTCTGCGATTTTCGCCCGGGCGGCAGCCAGATAAGCCGGGTCCTTGTCAATGACCCGGAAGGTACCGCCCAGATCCAGAAAAATATAACGGATGTCCGTATTCATGGCTTGCTTCCTCCTTTTCACCGGGCCGCTGGCCCGGAACGCATCAGGGCAGAATGTTCAGGATCTCCCGGAAATCTTCAATGACATAGTCCGGGCGGTTTTCCTCCGTAAATTCCACGGGATGCTTCTTCTCCGGAGACCGGAAAATAATATTGCAGCCGATACCGGCCTTCTTGGCCCCGGCAATGTCGCGCTTGATGTTGTCCGCAACGGACACGCACTCCTCCGGCTTCACGCCGATCTGCTGGCAGGCCAGATCGTAGATCTCAGAGCAGGGCTTGCGCATGTGGCACACGGAGGAGAGGATCACTGTGTCAAAATAGGAATCCAAACCGTCCTCCTCCAGCCAGTCGGGCACCTCGTTCTCACCGATGAGGTTGGAGATGATCCCCAGCTTGTAGCCGCGCTCATGCAGGCCCTTGATGACCTCCACGCCGCCGTCTACCACCTCGCGGCGGCCCTTGCACTGCCGGTACTGGAAGCTTAGCTCATGGCACACCTGACGGATGCGGGCCGGGTCATAGTCCGGCAGCAGCCATTTGCACCACAGTTCTTCATCTCCGGATTCCTTGAACTCGCCCAAAGCCCACTTGCGGTACGGCTCGTAGCGCTCCTCGATCATCTGATAGAATTCCTCATAAGGCATATCCGTGCCTGCGATCTCCGCCATTTTCCGACGGGCGTGGCGCATATAGGCCTCCTCCAGGAAAGCAATGCGCAAAGTGCCGCCCAAGTCGAAAAAGACGGCTTTATACTGTTTTTCCATAGATCCTCCTTTAAGCCCGCTCAGGGAAGATGTCCAGCAATTCAGAAAGGCTGGTGATGACATGATCCGGGGTAAACTCCTTGCCGGTGGCCTTTTCCTTGTTCAGCGTATCCGGCTCATCGATTCGGATCATCATACCGAAGCCGGCAGCCTGAGTGCCCTCCACGTCCCGCACCGGGTTATCGCCCACATAGGCGCAGTTGGCTTCCGGCGTACCGATGCAGCGGCAGGCCAGGTGATAGATGTCCGGGTCCGGCTTGCGCAGGCGCACCTTGGAGGAAAGGATCGTGGTCTTGAAGCACTGGGCCACGCCGTCAGCGGCCATCCAATCGGGGATCTCCGTCTCCGTCACGGTGTTGGCGATGATGCCAAGGGTATAGCCCCGGCGGTGCAGCTCCTTGATGGTGGCTACGGCGTCCGGCCGGGCCACCCGGCGGCCGTCATGGTCGCGCCACAGGCGGGTCAGCTTGGGGGCGTTGGCAAAAATCATATTCGGATCATATTCCGGCAGCATGTACTGGGTCCACAGTTCTCCCTCGGAAGCATCCAGCAGGGTGGTCTTGGACTGCTTGCGGTATGCCTTCCAGCGCTCCTCCAGCTTGGCAAACAGGGCGTCATGGCTCTCCGTGGTGCCGATCAGTTCCATGAGACCGGCTTCCGCCCGGTCAATAAACTCCTGGTCCGGCAGGACAATGCGCAGAGTGTTTCCTACATCGAAGAAAATAGTTTGGATATTGGCGGTCATGGCAGTTCCTCCTTTGAAATTCAGGGTCGCGGCCCAACTGCGGGAAAGCGCGGCGATCCTCGGAGTGTGACGCCCCGAGAATCGCAAACGTTTGCGATTTCTGTTTTTATTTTATAGGAGTTCGCCCCTTTTTGTCAATATCCCAAATGTCAAAGCTCAGACACTTTTTTTGCTGGATTGCCCAAAATGCCTTAAAAATTTAGGTTGATATTGACAGAAGAGCAAAAATCAGCTATTCTTGATTCGTCTGAAGTACCTTGGCAGTTTTTTCTGCCAATTTTCCTAAAAAGTCGGAAACGTTTGCACAAACACAACCTTCGCAAGGGAGTCAACTTTATGAAAAATGTAACATTAAAGGATGTCGCCAAAGCAGCAGGCGTCTCCTATGCTACCGTATCCCGTGCCCTTTCCGGCAGCTCCCAGATCGGCAGTGAGACCCGGGAACGGGTTCTGAAGCTGTGCGATGAGATGGGCTACACCACAAACTTTGTGGCCCGGTCCATGGTGACCAAGCGCACCAACCTCATCGGACTGGTGGTCCCCTCTGTGGACAACCAGTTCATGTCGGAGCTTGCCTACCACGCGGAAGTCAGCGCCCGGGCCCACGGTTATAACATCATGCTCTGTGATTCCGGTCCGGATCTGAAGCAGGAAAAGACCGTGTTCAAGCTGCTGCTGGGCCGGCAGGTGGACGGAATTCTCATCGTCCCTCAGAGCTCCAGATCCTACGATAACCTCAAGTCCTATCTGGATCAGGTCCCCACGGTGTTTCTCAGCGAAAACCTGCGGAGCCAGCCCCAGAGCTATGTGGCTGTGGACAACAGCCTGGGCACCTATCTGGGCACCCAATACCTTTATGAGCTTGGCCACCGGGATATTCTCTATTTTGGTCAGCGCCGCTCCACCACCCACCAGCTCCGCGCAGAGGGATATATGAAAGCCTGCCAGGAGCTAAACCTCACCCCCCGCTTTTTCAACAGCGAATACTCCCGCTCCTCCATTCAGGGCGGCTATGAACTGGCCAAGGAGCTGTTCCGGAAACCGCTGGACTACACCGCCGTCTTTGCCGCCACGGATTCCAATGCCCTAGGCATGATGACGGCGGCAGATGAAATGGGCATTGATATTCCGGGACATCTGAGCCTCATCGGTTTCGATAACATCAGCGCCACGGCCCTCTCCCGCATCGACCTGACCACCGTTGACCAGCCCAAGCGGGACATGGCGGTACAGGCGGTGGATATGCTCCGGGACAAAATCGAAAACGGCACACAAGGTTATGTCCACCAGATCCTACTGCCGACGCTGATTCAGCGGGGCACCTGCCGGAAGCTGGATCCCTCCAAGTGATCTCTTCGTAAATTCGGGACGGCCTGCCATCCCTGATAGAAAGGAACATACAACCATGCAAGGTTATCTTTACGATCCTCATACCCATACTGCGGAAACCAGCAAATGCGGCCATCTGCCTGCCGCCGACGTTGTGGAGCGCTATGTGAAGCACGGCTTTTCCGGTCTGGTGGTCACAGACCATCTGCATCCGGAGTACCTTTCCCGCATCGACACGGAGCATGACTGGCAGAAGGCCATGGACCACTATCTCTCCGGCTACAAGGCCTCCAAAAAGCGGGGCGACGAGCTGGGCTTCGATGTGATTTTGGGTGCCGAGCTGCGCTTCCCCCAGAATGACAATGACTATCTGGTGTACGGCATCGACGAGGACTGGCTCCGTTCCAATCCCTATATGTGCTGCACCAGTGCCCGGGAATTCTACGAGAAATTCCACAATGAAGTCCTTATCATCCACGCCCACCCCTACCGGGACGGCAACACCACCGTGTTTGAGGACGCTGTGGACGGCACGGAGATCATCAACGGCAACCCCCGCCACGAAAATCACAGCGACCGGGGCGTGGAGCTGTGCCGCCGCCATCCCAACTATTTCCGTCTGGCCGGATCTGACACCCACCAGGACGGTGATGAGGCCCGTGCGGGCGTCATCCTACCGGAGCGGGTCCGGGACTCCTTCCAGTACAAGGCAATGATCGAATCCGGAAACTTCCGTCTCTGGGGCCCGGATTTTCAGGACCTCATTGACATCGACGAGGAAATGCGTCAGGGTAAGTAATTGTCTCCCCATCAGAATAATGACTGACTTTGAATCCCCGGCAGACCGCCGCATTTATGTTGGCCTGCCGGGGTTCGTTGTCTTTCCCGGCGAACTGCGGCAAATTTGCAAAGCTGTCTCCTGAAACCAGTCATAGGAACACAATGTCCCGTTTTTTGTCGGTTATTTGCGGATTTGCGCTTGTATTTTGCAGAAGAGTGTGGTAAGGTAATCCACGGTTACGGAATGCGGCGAAAAGGGGAGCGCCTTGGCGCCGCGCTCAGATTGATGACGAAACCAGATTGCGAGGGAACCCGTGTTCCGGGTTGAGAGGATCCCAGTAAGGATCGACCGCCCCTGTTTCCCCCGGTGACGCCGGGGGAGCTGTCAGCATCTGCTTGAAGTCAAATTCGGTATGTGCTGCAAGGCACATATTTTTTTTGCGCTTTGAGCAGAAAATCAAATCTGGAGGTAAATCCCATGAAAAAGTTTCTTGCAAGTATTCTGACTCTGGCTCTGTGCCTGGGGCTCGCCACCGGCTGCGCCGGCAAGCAGACCCCGGCGGAGAATGACACGGAAAGCGCCGGTGAGACCGGTGTGAAGGAGATCCCCTCTCTGAAGATCGCCTTCTCCCCCTACGCCGACGCGGACCAGATCACCACCGCCACGGAGCCTCTGGAGCAGCTGCTTCAGGCAAAGCTTCTGGAAAAGGGCTATGACGTGAAGGATATCGACATGACCGTGGGCACCAGCTACACCGCCGTGGGCGAGGCCCTCAGCGCCGGCAGCGCCGACATCGGCTTCATCTCCGGCGGCAACTACGTCCTCTTCTCCGACGATTGCGACGTGCTGCTCACCGCTCTGCGCTATGCCATCAACAAGGATTCCGAGAACCCTGCTGACTGGAATGACGGCACCATCGAGGAAAACACCAAGGATATGAGCACCTATTACCGCTGCATCATTCTGGCCGGTCCCAGCGAAAAGGGTCAGGAGCTGCAGGCCAAGGTCAACGCCGGTGAAGAACTGACCTGGGATGATCTCAACAGCGCCACCTGGTCCGTCCTCAGCCCCACCTCCGCCTCCGGCTACATCTATCCCTGCCTGTGGCTCCAGGATCACTACGGCAAGGGCATCAGCGATCTGGAGCACGTGGTCCAGTCTGACTCTCACACCACTTCCGTGGCCCGTCTGGCCGCCGGTCAGGTGGACGTGATGGTTTCCTTTGGCCATATCCGCATCAAGAACGCCCCCAAGTGGGAAAGCGAGCTGGGCGGCACCGCTCCCATGGTGGAGCAGACCGGCGTCATCGGCGTCACCGAGGGCATTTACAACGATATGATCGCTTACAGCAAGAACTCCGATACCATGGCGGATGAGGATTTCCGCAAGGCGCTGGGTGAAAGCTTCATCGAGATCGCCGACACCGACGAGGGCCGGGAGATCATCAGTGTGTTCAGCCAGGTGGGCTACACCTGGGGGCAGGACTCCGATTATGACGGCGAGCGGGCCGCGCAGGAGCTGCTGAAGTCTCTGGAAGGCTAAGTCCCCCCTTTAAAAAACACTTGCCCCGCGGCTTCTGAGAAGCCGCGGGGCTGAAAGGTTATGTATGCTGCTGGAAGTTCAACATGTCCGTAAAGAATTTCAAAACCGCACCCACGCCCTGACTGACGCCAGCTTTTCCGTCAGCCAGGGGGATTTTGTATCTGTGATCGGTCCCTCCGGTGCGGGCAAAACCACCCTGTTCCGCATCCTCAACGGTTCTCTCCGCTGTGACGGCGGCGTCATTCTGGTAAACGGCGTTCACTTTGAGTCTGCCGACCGCAGGACCCGCCGGGCCATTCAGACCACCATCGGCACCATCTATCAGGATTTCGCACTGGTGGAAAATGCCACCTGCCGCCAGAACGTGCTGAACGCCAGTCTGCCGGACATGGCGTTCCTCCCGGCGGTCTGCGGCTTTTTCGGAAAGGCGCGCGTCGCCGAGGCGGACGCCCTGCTGGAGCGGGTGGGCCTTGCCGACAAGGTCCACGAGCCGGTGAAGAACCTCTCCGGCGGGCAAAAGCAGCGGGTAGCCATCGCCCGGGCGCTGATGCGGCATCCCGCGCTGCTGTTGGCGGACGAGCCGGTAGCGTCCTTGGACCCCGTCACCGGGCGGCAGATTTTAGAATTGCTCCGGGACATTCAGCAGGATCAAAAGCTGACCGTTCTCATGAACAGCCACAATCTGGAGCTGTCACAAGAATTTTCCAGCCGTCTCATCGGTCTGAACCAGGGTGCCGTTGTGCTGGACGCCCCGGCGGACACCCCGGCGGAGGAGATCCTCTCCGCCGTCTACCACCGTCAGGAGGATCAGCCATGACCCGTTCCTCCGGAAAGCGCTGGTTGCGGACGCTGGCACTTTTCCTTCTGCTGCTGGCTGCGGCGCGGTTCACCGACTGCTCCCCCACCCTGTTCTGGGCGCGGCGGAGCCATCTGACGGACCTGATCTCCGCCATGCTCCCGCCGGATTGGGGGTATGCCCCCCGAATCCTGGCCCCGCTGCTGGCTACGGTGCAGATGTCCGTCACCGGCACGGCGCTGGGATCGTTTCTGGCGCTGCTGCTGGCCCCCCTGTGCGCGGAAAATCTCCATGCCCCCAAGCCGCTCCGGTGGACGCTGCGGCTGCTGGTGCAGGTGCTCCGCTCCTTCCCTACGCTGATTTTAGCGCTGTTGGCTACGCTCTTGTTTGGCTTGGGCACCTTCTCCGGTACCGTGGCCATTACGGTCTACACCTTTGCCATCCTCACCCGGCTGACCTATGAGGACATCGAATCGGCGGAGCTGGCCCCCTACCACGCCCTGTGCGCCATGGGCGCAGTGCCGTCCAAGGTCTACTGGCGGGCCGTTGTGCCGGGGATCGCCCCATCCTATTTCTCCAATGTTCTGTACCTGTTGGAGACCAACGTGCGCCACAGTTCCATTCTGGGCTATGTAGGGGCCGGAGGCATCGGTCTGCTGCTGAACGAAAAAATTTCATGGCTGGAATACGGCAAGGTGGGCATGATCCTGTTTTTCCTGTTCCTCACCGTCTGCGTCATTGAGGGGATCAGCAGCCTGCTGTCCCAGATCATCCGGGAGGAACGGAGCCTGTCTCCCCTTGGGAAGCGGCTCCTCACCGGCACTGCCGTTCTGCTGGTTTTGGTCTGTACACTGTCTCTCCAGCCACCGGACTTCTCCCATATCAGCCCCCGGGCGGTGCAGGCCATGATTTCCGGCCTGTTCCACCCCGACTGGGTCTTCTTCTTTGAGACGGATACCAGTGGCTTGGGGTACCTGCTGCTGGAGACCGTGTGCATCGCTCTGGTGGGCACCTGCGCCGGAACAGTTATTGCAGTGCCCCTGTCCTTCCTCTCTACCCCCTGCCTGATGCCACAACTTCCGGCGCTGCTGTTCCGGGTGGTCATCATGGCGATCCGCTCTGTCCCCTTTCTGATCTACGGTCTGATCTTTATTCGGGTGGCCGGTCCCGGCCCCTTTACCGGCGTGCTTACCCTGGGCGTTTGCAGCGTGGGCCTTTTGAGCAAGCGGTTCACGGAGGCCATTGAGTCGCTGGACTTCCGGGCCTATCACGCCTTGGAATCCATGGGCGTCCCCCTCCCGCTCCGCATCCGGTACGCCGTGCTCCCCCAACTGCTCCCGGCGCTGGCCTCGGCGGTGCTGTACCGCTTCGACGTGAACATCCGGGAAGCGTCGGTTCTGGGACTGGTGGGCGCCGGTGGCATCGGCGCGCCTTTGATCTTCGCCATGAACCACTACAAATGGAGCGAGGCCGGGGCCATCGCCCTTGGACTGATTTTACTGGTCTGGTGCATTGACCGCCTCTCCGCCTCCCTCCGCCGGTAATATAAAAGAGCTGACTGCATTGCAGTCAGCTCTTTTTTTCACGCAACTGAACACCGTTTGGACTTTTCTCAACCCGCGTCGGCGGCGATGGCCTGATCGATGAGGGATTGCAGCGTCTCCGCCTGATTCTTCTCGGTGATGGCACCCACGATAGGCTCACCCACGATGTTGCCGTTCCGATCCACTACATAGGTGGTGGGGAAGGCGAAGATGTTGGCGGTAAAGGCTCCCGCCGGGCTGCTGGAATCGAAATACACGTTCTGATAGGTGGCGCCCTTCTTGGCCAACACGTCCTTCGCGTCGGAAATAGCCGTTTCGTCGCCGTCCAGCGTGAAGGCGTTGACGCCGATGAGCGCGCCGCCCTTCTTGGCCAGATCCTGATTCAGCGCGTCCAGCTCGCCAAGCTCACCCACGCAGGGGCTGCAGGTGGTAAACCAGAAATTCACCACGGTGACGGCGTTGGCGGAGAACAGCTCGTCGCTCTTGACCTCGTTGCCGTCCAGATCCTTGCCCTCAAAGGAGGGGAACTTCTGCACATCGCCGTTGGCGTCGGTCTCCTCATTCAGAATTTCGGGATGCTGCTTTTCCAGCTCGGTCAGCTTATTCTCGATCTCGCTGATCTCCTGCGCGGACTTCTTCAGCAGCGCGTATTCCTCATCGCTGAACTGGTCCTTGGCGGATTCGATGGTGTCCAGTAGGAAATCGCCGTAATTCTTGCCGTCCTCGATCATGGCCATGCCCTTGTCCGCCGCCAGAAAGACCTTTTCCCAAAGCTCCGTGTTCTCCGACAGGATCTCGTTCTCCCGATCCATCAGGGACTTGTGGGTGGCGGCAGCCTCCTCCGTCTGGGCCGTGTCGCCGCTGTTTTCGGTCTTGCTGTCACCCTTCGCGCCGCAGGCGGCCAGGGACAGCACCATCAGCGTTGCCAGCAGCAGCGCGGTCATTTTCTTCAGTTTCATGTTGATTCCTCCGTGTTTTCTTCAATGTTGATATTTTGTTTTCCGTCTCCAAAGCCATAGCGGAAGCTCACGGCCCCGGTGGGACAAGCGCTGACGCACATCCCGCAGCGGATGCACTCGGTATGGTTGGGCGTTTTCGTCACGTCCACGTCCATTTTGCAGGCCTTGGCGCATTTCCCGCAGGAAACGCATTTATGCCCGTCTACCTTCATCTGAAGGAGGGAGACCCGGTTAAAGAGTGCGTAGAACGCCCCCAGCGGGCAGAGCCATTTGCAAAACGGCCGGTAGAACACCACGCTCAGCGCAACCACCGCCAGCAGAATACTGAACTTCCAGGTAAACAGCTTGCCCAGCGCTGCCCGGATGCCGGAATTGGCGAGGGACAGCGGGATCGCCCCCTCCAGCACGCCCTGCGGACAGAGGTACTTGCAGAAAAAGGGGTCCCCCATACCCACGTCGTTCACCAAAAACGCTGGCAGCAAAACGACCATCACCAGCAAAACGGCGTATTTGAGATAGGTCAGAGGCTTCAGCTTCTTTGTGGAGAGCTTTTTCGTGGGAATTTTATGCAGCAGCTCCTGAAACCATCCGAAGGGGCAGAGAAAGCCGCAGATGAAGCGTCCCAGCAAAACCCCTAACAGGATGAGAAAGCCTGTGATATAATAGGAGAAACGGAACTTCGATGAGCCCACCACCGCCTGAAAGGAGCCGATGGGACAGGCCCCGGACGCCGCGGGACAGGAATAGCAGTTCAGCCCCGGCACGCAGACGGTTTTTCCCGCCCCCTGATAAAGACTTCCCTTGAAGAAGTTCGGCAGGTGAAGATTGGTCAGCAGCGCCGCCCCCGCCTGAATCCATCCCCGCCAGCGGGCAAGGAGATGGGAAATTGTTTGATGTTTTTTATCCAATACCCACACACTCCAGACATACTTTAATGGCCTTGCTCAGCACCGTGGCCGTTTCGCCCCGCAGTACGCCGACGCACACCATGGCGGCCCCAGCCAACAGCAAACCGACCTGTGCCATCGTCTTTTTCGATTGCGGCAATTTGCTCACTCCCTTCATTGCTGCCTTATTGTACCACAGGAGATGTAAGATTTTCGTTAAGAACAGAAAGTTAACAGAAATCTTATCTGCCTGTGCTATAATGAACACAAATGGATCATTATGCCGGAGGTTTTTATGCGTATTCTTGTAGTTGAAGATGAACGTGCCCTTTGCGAGACCATCGTCCGCAGTCTCCGCCGTCTTGCTTACAGTGTGGATCCCTGTTATGACGGTGACACCGCCATCGACCTGCTTGGCTCGGAGCGCTACGATCTGGTGCTGCTGGATCTGAACCTGCCGGGAGCGGACGGCATGACGGTGCTCCGCACCCTCCGCCAGACCGACCGGGAGACGCGGGTGCTGATCCTCTCCGCCCGCAGTGAGGTCGCCGACAAGGTGGAAGGTCTGGACGCCGGGGCCAACGACTATCTGGCAAAGCCCTTTCATTTAGAGGAACTGGAGGCCCGCATCCGCAGCCTGACCCTTCGGCAGTTCACCCAGAACGATGTGGTGCTTCACTGCGGCCCGCTGTCCTTCGACACCCGCTCCCGCGCCGCCACCGCCGCCGGTCAGCCGTTGGCCCTGACGCGAAAGGAGACCGGCATTCTGGAATACCTGCTGCTCCACCAGGGGCGGCCCGTCAGTCAGGAGGAGCTTTTGGAGCACGTCTGGGACAACAGCGTGGACAATTTCAGCAACTCCATCCGGGTACACATTTCCGCTCTGCGGAAAAAGCTGCGGACGGCGCTGGGCTATGACCCCGTCCGCAACCGCATCGGCGAGGGATATTTGATTGAGGAGCAAGCATGAAAAAGCTGTCTCTGCAATGGCGGATCACCCTGATGACGGCTCTGCTCATCTGCTCCACCTGCATGGCGATGAACTGGCTGATTGGCTGCTCCGGCCGGCACTATATGGACTCCATTGGTGCCAACCTCTCCACCGCCATCGATCCCTCGGAGGGGGCGGTGGAATACTTCGACCCCAGCCGGGAGGGGCTTGACCCCAACCTTACCATCGTGATCTACGGAGCGCAAACCTCTTTCACAGCAACTAACTGGTACATCACGGCGGCGGTGACGCTGTTGGGGGGCATTCTGGCCTATTTCGTCAGCGGCCGGGCACTGAGACCCCTGCGAACCTTCGTGGCGCAGGTGGAAAAGGTACAGCCCAACAATCTGGCGGACATGAAGATCACAGAGAAGGTGCTGCCGGAATTCCGGCAGTTCAGCGACTCCTTCAACCAGATGTTGGAGCGGCTGGACGAGGGCTTCACAGCCCAACGGCAATTCACCGGAAACGCCGCCCACGAGCTGCGCACACCGCTGGCGCTGATGCAGGCGCAGGTGGAGCTTTTCTCTGCCGAGCACCCGGACGTATTGCCGGAAACCGCAGATTTCCTCCGCCTTCTGCGGGAGCAGACGGAGCGGATGACCCAGATGACAAGGACCCTTCTGGAAATGTGCGGCTTGCAGGCGGTGCCCTGTACGGATCACATCGAGCTCGGCCCTATGATCGATGAAATTTTCGCGGATCTGGCCCCGCTGGCGGAGAAAAACAACATCACGTTGGAGCGGGATGGGGACGGCGTCATGACCGGCAGCGACACGCTGATCTACCGCCTGCTGTTCAACCTGACGGAGAACGCCATCAAGTATAACCGCCCCGGCGGCTCTGTGCGCCTTTCCGTGACGCCGGAGTCTGAAAAACTGTTGATTCGGGTGGCCGACACGGGCCGGGGCATTCCGGAACACTTTCAGCGGAGCGTTTTCCAGCCCTTTTTCCGGGTGGACAAGTCCCGCAGCCGGGAATACGGCAGCGTGGGCTTGGGGCTTTCGCTGGTGTGGGAGATCGTCAAACTCCACGGCGGTACCGTGTGCGTGGAGAACAACTCGGAGGCAGGCACCACCGTGGCGGTGTCCCTTCCCCTCCGGTGAACCGCTTTAAAAAGAGCCTGCGTCCCGGCTTGGGACGCAGGCTCTTTTTATACATAGATTCTACTTTTTTCGCAGTTCCTGAAGGATTTTCGCGATCATGTAGATCACATATCCCAAAAAGATGACCCCCGCAGGCACGATCACGAAAAGCAGAAAAAACTTCCCGACAATGTCATATAGGGCAGCTTCGACGATGCTTCCCATTCCGTTAGCCTCCTTTTCGCCGGATTTCAAAGCGTCAAAAGTGAGAAATCATATGTCCCTGACCCAATTCGCTTTCATTCTTGAATCAATTTGATAATGTACAATAACTTGCGCAAATTGGAAAAAGCATAAAAGAAGACATAGCTTGCAGGCTCTGGTAGAATGAAGTCACGACACACCATTCTGAAAGGAGACAGCAAACTATGTCCGAGAAAATTGTACAGCTGAATGAGGAAATTATCAAGGGGCAGATCAAGGAATTGGTTCGCGGCAG